>Ga0335069_10009693_pt1 | contig 13693 bp, 9 predicted proteins | sample Lox_Sample_11_FD_206714 | JGI IMG/M metagenome (GOLD analysis project Ga0335069, IMG submission 206714) | Soil microbial communities from Loxahatchee National Wildlife Refuge, Florida, United States - Lox_Sample_1.1 | ecosystem: Environmental > Terrestrial > Soil > Wetlands | place: USA: Florida... | reverse complement strand
CCAGATTCTCGCGAGGCGTTGCCGCCCTCTTGGTCAGGGCCCGAATGCGGGCGATGATTTCACCGGCTCGCTTGCCGTCGCGCACGATGCGATGGAGACCTTCCCGCGCTTCCTCCACGTTCGGCGCATCCCCGGCCAGCCAACGCAGGCTGGCGCTGGCATTACTCACCACGCCCGCCAGCGGCTGGTTGACTTCATGCGCGACCGAGGCGGCCAGTTCCCCTATGATGCTTACCCGGTTGATGTGCGCAAGGTCGGCCTCGAGCTGGCGCAGCCTTTCGCGCTCTTCTTCGGCCCGCTTGCGGTCAGTGATGTCTTGCACCGTGCCGATTCCCTTGGTGGCTCTCCCGTCGGCATCAAATTCCAGTTGTGCCCTTTCTCGAACCCAGCGCAACTCGCGGCCGGCAAGAATACGGTGTTCAATGTCATAAGTTGCCCCAAGCAGAGCCTTCTTCCACGCCTGATCAACAAAGGCACGGTCATCAGGGTGAACCGATGCAAGAAAAGTCTCGTAGGTCAGTGGCGTCCCGGGCTGGATGCCGAAGATGCAGAAGACTTCGTCGGACCAGAAGAGCCGGTTGTAAACCACATCCAGATACCAGCTGCCTGTGTGGCTCAGCCTTTGCGCTTCCGCCAGATGCGCCTCGCTGTCCCTCAGGGCTCCCGCGTTATCGCGCAGATCTTTCTCGACACGCCGCCGAATCGCGCTGAACCACGAGATGAGCGAAGCAAATGCTGCAAAAAAGATGAGATAAGGGATTTCGTACGGATAGATGTAGATAGTCCAGATCGGTTCTACGAAGAAGTAGTAGAAAGTGCTTGTGGACAGGAAGAACGCCAACACCGCAGGTCCTGTCCCTCCATACCATGCACTTACCGCGACCGCAAAAAGCAGCAGCGGAACCGCGGCATCCCGGAAATGGAAATGCTGGACGAGCAGCGCCGTCCCCAATGCGACTCCGACGGAAAGAACAGCAAGCCCATAGCGTTGGAGTTGAGCCCAGCGCAGCGACCCCACGGATCGATCGACTGCAGACTCACTTGTGTCGATAACTGATGGGTTCATAAGGCCTCCGGATCCCCGCTTCACATTCAACCAGTTCTCTGGTCCTTTTGGCAACCCGATGATCGAGTTCCTGGGTGATTCGTCTCTGTTCGCTTAAGCGGCGAGCTTCCTGGAGCCCGATCGCCGCCAGGTTCGCCGCAACTTCTAATAGCAGCCCCTCCGCCTGTCTTGGAAAATCCGCTAACCAAAAGCTCACCTGTCAGTGTCGTCATTCGATATTCGTCTGCAATTGCATACCCGTCGAGAATGTAGCGCCCTGCCCCTGTCGCTGTGAGACTCTCCCAAGTTCCAATGGGCTGGTAGTTCTCGGACGTCCCTCAAATTCCAACGGATTCTCAGTGCCCCTGCAATTACGTAGTATTACTAGTAGTTCACATCGAGATCCACCAGGTAGCGCCGCTTGTAGAATCCGAAGAAGGTTCCAAATTGCGGATCATCCATATTGGCGTGGATACCCAGCGGGTTGAAGTGATTGGTCAGGTTTAGGCCACGCAGTGACAACTGGACGGAGTACTTCTTGGTCACCTGGAAGTCCTTGGTGACTCGCACGTCAAACGAAAAGAATTTCGGGAAACGAGTCTGATTTCGATTCGGAACTCCGACATAGTCCTGTATGGCATTCACTTCCGCATAAGGAAATCCATTCCGATACTCCAGTAAGGGACCGAGGCTGAATTTCCGAGGCAAGCGGACGTAGCCCCAGGTCAAGTAGCGATTGAGGGTATCTCCCGGCAAATTGGTGAAAAAGTTAGGACGGATCACGGGGAATGGAAAGTTCCCCAGGTACCGGTTGAACTCGTTCAAGTCACCGCGAGAGCGGCTGCGTACATAAGAGAAGAAAATCTGTTCCCCCGGTTTCCAGGTATATCGCGTGGTGAGTTCCAATTGACGGTACCCTTGTTCACCGTTGCTACTCTCTATAATGGCATCCTGTTCATTTACCACTCCCGGTGCCAGGATGACCATGCCATACGAATTGCGTTGCAGATAATTGGCTCGAAGCCGCCATCGTGGGGTGATCGGTTGCTCGACCTCAATATTCCAGGCCAGACTATGCGGGGCGAAGTTTCCCACCTCATTCTCGCCGAAAATAAAGGGGAATATGTCCCCGGTCCCTCGCTCCATGACATTCAGGAATAGGCGGGGGCCATCAATGATCTCTCCATGCGGCCCGTATGTGGTCACCACCTGGTTGGGGTAGGTCGTAAACGAGAAGACGCTCAGAGGGACCTGGTCATAGAATAATCCAAATCCTCCTCGCACCACGGCACTCTCGGCGCCGAAGGGCGTCCAGGCCAAACCAAAACGAGGTGCGATGCGCACCGTATCGGTGATACCTTGCGATTCAAAGCGCAATCCCCAATCCATGGCCAACTTCGGATTAAACGTCCAATGATCCTGGCCATAAAACCCCAGATTGAGATCCCAGCGGTCAAACGGCTTGCCACCGACAAAGTCGATGCGTCTGAGCAGAAGGTTATTGGTGTCCAGAATGTTAACAGGGTTGGCCAGAAACTCCCCCCGGCTCGTAACCCGGGCGATGTCGGTTCCAAACCGAATATTGTGTATACCGTAATGAGTGATTGGCCCCAGTGAGAGCGATTCCATCCATTGGACTCGTGTGGCGTTGCGATTTTGTTGACTGTAGTAATTCCCGGTGTTTCCGGCAGGCGTCAGATTCATTTCCTGGGGCCCTTGCGGCCAAACATGCGCTTCATAGAAAGTCACTGCTACCAGGCTTTCTAGCAGATTTGTCCCCTTTGAATAACGATCGATGATCGTCGTCAAATAGTCATGCGCGCTGAAGCTGGGCGTCACGGGTTTGGGGTTGAAATATTCCAAGTTGACATAGTTGGTTTTGCGGGGAGATACATGGAACGTACCCGTCAATGTGTGATTAGGAGAGAGGATCGCATCGAACTGCGTAAAAGAATTAACGGATTCCTGTTTGGTCTCATTGTCCGGGTAAGACAACGTGCGTATTGGGATCTTGTGAAGGGCATACTCGATCCCCTGGGAAAGGTAGAGGCGGTTTTTAATTAAAGGTCCGCTGAATGTGATTCGAGGAGAAGCGTCCTTCACCCCCATCAGGTGAAGACTCCGGATGCGATACTCGGGGAGCGGATCATTGAGTTCGAAATGCCACTTATCGCTCCCCCGACGGGTCTCCACCGCCACGACCCCACCGGTAAACCGGCCATACTGGGCCAAATACGGCGTCTTATAGACGTTGATGCTTTCCACGACATCGACCGGGACGCTCACTCCAAACTGGCCTGTCGCCGGCTCAGTAACATCGGCCGAGTTGACGACGTAGGCGCTGCTGGTCTCACTGCTGCCGGAAATACGGATTTCATCTTCCGCCGTGCGGACCACTCCTGGAATAAGGGGGAGGGTTTCTTGCACACTCGCGGGCCGGTTGGGTAAATTCTTTATTTCCTCACGTTGGAGCTCAGCCGGGGGAGAGGCTCCTTGTTCGACAGGGGTCTCCGGCTTGGCTTCCACATCCACCGAAGATTTGAGCTCGATGCGGGGGACCATCGTGAAGTCAACTTGCAGGGGAACCCCACCCGTCAAAACCAGATCACTCTGACTCATGGTCTGGTATTTCTCTTGTGAGACCGTCACCTCGTAGGTTCCAGGCGGCATATCGGTGAAGGTCGCCTTACCCTGGCTATCGGTAATCTGACTTTTGACAAGACTCCCCCCTGCTTTCAGTTCCACTGCGACCCCGGGAACTGCTTCGCCGGCTTCATTCTTCGTGGTAACCAGAATCGCCGAACCTTGGACAGAGGGCTGAGCCAATAGACTCGGAGCCATAGGGAGTGTCCGCGACAGGCATAGCAGGATGGCGATGCCCAGGAGCCAGAGAGGTTTCAGATGGAGCATTCGCGTCTCTCTTAGGCGGTGTAAGAACACTGGATGGTCCAAGCATCGCTGTCGAGCAAGTAAGGGCATCTTCCCGGTCCCCTACGATTTCTCCCAAAATTAACTTTCTCGATAGAGCAATAGACAAAGCCCGATTAACACAAAGCAGATGGGCCAAATCCGTGAAGGAATCTTGCGGTCAAGAGGCGGCAGGCGCAGTTCCAGCCATCGCATCCAGCCCGCAGTAATGCCGAGTAGTGCGATGGGTATATGCGTCAACTCAATCAGTAACTCTTGCTTAACGTTTCCGAGTGAGTGGGTATGTGTCAGCAGAATTGCACCGCCCAACCCGCAGACCAGCGGGAAGAACAGAGCCGCACGATGTGAATCAATCCGCTCCGTGCGGACGCCCCATTCGAACAGACCGAACGCAATGATCATGATGACCATCAGGCGGTGCTGTGCAACTTCCGAAGTGCCAAAGCTTTCAAAGAACCCGTTTCCTCCCAGGGGCCAGTTTTCCGGATCAGAACGAAAAAAGAGAAAAACGGCAAGCCCCAGGAAGAGCAAAGGCCAGTGGCGTGCCCAGGGTGCATGACCGGTTCGCCACGCAAGTGCCATGACACCTATGGCGAGAACCAGCAGGCCGGACCAATGGTGATTGTACTCAGACCAGGCAATATCGGCTGGTGTGCTTGGGTATGCTGCTGCACCGCCCGGAATATAGCTCAATGGAACCCCTGAGGCTACAGCCTTCTTTAGCGCGGGTAATGTTGGGGGTGACAGTTCTGCAGCTCCAGGACTGCTTAACCGGGGCCAATGCGGCTTCATTCGCTCCTTGATTTCGGCCACACTCACGCGTCCGACAGCCAGGTCTCTTGCGGGCGGGACCGACGTCAAGGTTGCGGCGGCCAGGATAACGGCAACTCCGATTCCGATCTCCGCCTCAACAAAGCAACACAGCCGGGCCGTTGCCGTTGTTTCATCGCTCCGCAAGCGTCTGACCGTGTAGAAATTAAGCCCACCCAGCAGGAGTAATCCACCGAAAAGAAGAACCTTCGAGGTCATCATCACTCCGTAGGCAGTGCCGAAGATGGCATTCAGCGAATCGAAATAGAACAATGACATCCCGAGACCAGCCGACGCGAGGACCGCGACGCTGATTAGGGCAGTCTTGGAGAATCGAGCGCCAATCATCTGGATGGCCCCGCCTGGAGAGCAACGCCTCAACGCCATCAACAGATAAGGCAAGCCGCCGATCCAAGAAGCCGTCGCCGCTTGGTGCAAGGCCGTAGCCAGGAGGAGGGGAAAACGATTCCCAACCCGCGAGGCGGCGTGGCTTGTCATTATTGATGCACCCAGAATGCATGCCGACAGCCCAAGCAGCCCTGTCCATACCTGATGAAAGGGATAGCGCACGAGGAAGGCAATTCCGAGCGCAGCTAGGAATATGATTAATCCAGACAGGAAAAAGTTTGCGCCGGCTACTTCGGCTAATTGAAAATCAGCAGTCACCTTGAGAATGACCGCATTGATTGACACCATGGCGGTTTGGGCAAACGCCAGAACAAGAGCGGAACTGACAATCATTCGACGGCTGGATCGAAGCACTGCCTCTCCGCACATGGGGTAGATTCCGCAAATCGGTCTGCCAATCGCCAGAGTAAATAGAATGCCACCTATCGCCAACGACTGTGAGCCAAGTGTCACTGCACGAAGCAAGAGGGATAGAAAGCCGAAAAGATCGATAAATAGTGCCATTATTGATCCTCAGGGATTGTTGACCCGGAAAGGAATGACACCGCCTGTAATGTGCCCGTCGTTCGCCAGCACCTGCCAGCGCAGGACGTAGGCGCCCGGGGTGAGCCCGGTAGCTCGTGCGGAGAGACTGTCGGGTCTACTTTCTTCAAGAATCTTCAGGATGACCGACTTCCCATTAGGAAGAACTAGAATGAGGCGTGACCGGCCGTGATCGATTCGAACATTAAAACTGAGGTTAACGTCAATATCCGGTCCATCGACGGTTGAGTCGGTAGCCGGAGTAGACTTCAGCAGTATGGCGTGGGCCGACACGGGCTCCCCCAATCCAACCAAACAGACGAGTATAACCCCTGCCATGAGCCGGTAAGAAAGATCTCGAATCATTGATATCACGCTCCTTCCCAATTTGACCCCAATGCCCTGAAGCTGTGAAAAAATGCGCGGGGTCGGGGGACCCGGCCTACAAAGCTGTCGCAAGACGTTTGGAATGTGTGTAGGCCATTGAGGCTTTCTCAAAGCCTCAACCTCACATGGCGTTTTTCCTGGAATTCTGAATTTTCTCACAGCTTCCCTCTTTAGAGGTAAGCCTTTGGACTCTGGGCGATCAGTTCCCCCACCGCGTTTCTGCCAGCCGACTTCCCGTTACTTAACCGAGGAATATCCACGCGAAGTTGTGCTGACGTTCTCGAGCAAGAGAACGTTGACAAATCACGTTCATCGGCAAGCCGGTCTTTTTAATGGATTTCAAAAAGACCGGTCAGCCTCCGATCTCCTGGCCCGAAGTAAATTCTTTTTCATCTTGTCAAATTCATCGGCACGTGGTGTTGGCTGCTCTTGAGTGTACAACAAGCAACCCAATTTTTCCTGGATTCTTTCGATTCTGACAGATAAGGGCGGATGGGTTGACACATCGGTGAAAGAGCGACCTTCTCTCACAGGTTCAAGTTTCTCCAGTTTAAGCAAATAGGCGAGATAGGCATTTGGGTCAAAACCCGCTTTAGAAAGATATTCAAGCCCTAGACAATCGGCGACGATTTCTTTGTTTGCTTTTACCCTTCGGTGGTCGCCTCCAGTGACTGCCCGCTCGATGCCTTGATAAGCTATATATCCGACTCCACCCGTTGCAATTCCCAGGGGAATGACCAGACGTGCTTTGACACGGTCTTGACTCCAGGTCTTCTCCGCAAGATGAGCAATCTCATGAGCCATCACACCTGCTAGTTCAGACTCACTTTCGGCAGACGATATAAGACCCGTGGTGAGATATAAGTGACCGCTGGGAATTGCCCTGCCATTGATTTCCTTTGATTCAATAATCCGAACTTGAACCGTTGAACAGAGCCTGGACACTTCGGCTAATCGATAGGCCAGTTTATCCAAATACTCATTAACTTCAGGATCCTCCACCATTTTGCTTGCACTTTCGAATGCGCTAGCCATCTGAATCCCCAGAAGAACCTCTCTTTTGGAGTAGGTCGTACAGTTCTTCTTATCTTCCCTTTTCCCCCCCTCTTCCGAGCGAATTGCCGCACCCTGTTGTCTCATTGCTCCAGACAGAGGGGCAACGATTTGGACAATCAGTCCGATCCCAACGACAATTCTGTTGAAATCTCTGAGTTTCTTCATAAGAGAGTGCCCCAAGACCTATCCCGGTCACCACGGCGGATAAAAACGGCATTGGTAGCCACGATTGATTCGCTTCCTGAATCAATCGTGGGTTTTTCAACGAGACAAAGGAGTGTGGGAGCCGATCTCCGAGCGGCGACCAGTTTGAGGCAACCGCCGCGACGGAACGCGGCGGCCACCCTCAAAACGCGCATTTACATGAAAGCCCTCCAGCATTCTTTCAATCTGGCGTAAAAGCCGGAACGGGAAGCAGGTTCTTTCACGTGCCAGAATCCTCAGGAAAAAACCGAACCGGCTGTCGCTGGTTCAACTCCTGACCGTCAACACGGGTACCCCGCGCGGCATACTATGCAATACTTCCGGAAGTGGGACTCTGGGGCTCTCTGTCAATCGATTCCTTGTGTGCACTAATCCTCAAAGGCTCCTGTCGTCCCTTGAAATCCTCGCAATGCCTGCTTAAGGGTCCATTTAATGGCCCGTCCGGCGTCGTAGCAATAAGCCAGGTTATGGTTCAGAGTAGAAAAGCAGTACCGATGGCACGTTGACTTCATGCCCTCGAGCTGTTCCCGCCCGAATCGAGGATCGCCCGCCCAACCCCAATTAAACGTGGCCGAGTACATCGGAAAACAGGGGGCCAGGGTGCCATCGGTCCGGATAATCAGGGAATTGTGTCCGGCCCGGCATCCCCAGGGCGCCACATGCCCGCGCATGAAAGCTTTCATATCCTCTAATCTTCTCACCGAGTTCACCATCTTGTACCCTGAACGGTTTTTCTCGATCAACCAATCGATCAACTCGTCGACCCCTGCCCAATCCTCCTGCCGGATGAACGTGCTGTTGGTCTCCGCATGCTGGTAGTGGGCCTGCTCGAGCATGGGAGATTCGTTGATGTGGTAGTCTGTAGCGATACCATAATCATGCGCCATCTCCGTCAACTGCCTCACGTCATCCAGATTAAGGCGCGTGATGTTGATATTGAAAAAGACGGAAAAGCCATACACATACTGTTTCTTGTTCAGATACTCAAAATAAGGACGAATCGGATTCAAGGCCTTGGGTAGTTCCGGCCTGTCATCCAACGAATCAACAGCCAGATTAATGGTCGCCACCCCGGCGTCACCCAGCCGATCAATTACATCGGGCCGCATCAGGCGCCCGTTGGTGGGGACATAAACCCAGAATCCCTTCCTGGCGGCATAGTAGACAGTCTTGTGGACGAACTGGGGGCGCAGAAGAACCTCTCCTCCCATCAACGCCAGGACGCGGCAGCCGGCATCATGAAGCCAGTCAATGGATCGGCGGGCTGTATCCTCCGACATCCCCTTGATCCCATTGTCAAATGCCCAGCAGTAGTGGCAAGCCAGGTTGCATTTCCATTCTGTAAACAGGTAGGCAATGATCGGATGGAAATCACCCGGCAGGACCCGAGATTTGATGTATGGGTACAACCAGCCGCGCAGCCCTCGACGTACCATGAAAGGAGTCGTTCGGGTTCGATAAGGAGATCCGTTCCTGGGAAGATAGTTCGGATCGGGTTCGACATCCCCCGCTTTCTCAGGATACTGAGGGAATACGGGTTCCGGCAAAGACAACGGGGTCCCGCGCGGCTGCAATGGGGCAGGCTTTTCGCCCTCCATTAACAGCTCGTGAGTGTTCGCATCGAATCGAAACGAAGAAAGCTTCTCCGCAGACTCTTTTTCAAGCTGGAGAGGCATGCTAGGTTTTCTCCTTTGAGCGGGATTTCAACAAAGCGGAATGGTTGGTGCCGTTCAACCTCAAGACTTCCTCATTCGAATTCTCGTGCAATCGAAGGTCCAGCTTTTGCTGACAAACGAAACTATCCATCCCGGTGAATCCTTCATGTCTAATGCACTCCAATTGCCAAGTACCCGCGAATACGATGTAATACCTTAATGAGGTGAGATTTTCTTGCATCCGAATGAATGTTGTGGCAAAGGCGGATGACTTCTATGAAAATGCAGTTTTGAAGGTGGACACCGCGCTCCGTCGCGGCGACCCCGGAGTTAAACTCATCGCCGCTCGGAGATCGGCTCCCACACTCCCCCCAAGACCAGCATCTTCATCCGCGGTGGTGAACTTGAAAAGTTCATGGAGCACTTTCATAAAATGTCGCTAGTATAATGAGACCGGATGGGAGGAAAAATGGGGGGTCTGATCGCGCGGTCCGGCTGACAAATGATATGAGTAACCAGCAGACCCCATCCTTTGTTCTTCACGGACAAGTATTTACAGGAATTGCGCCAATGTCAAGCCATTCATGATACATCGGCGAAAAGAGGTGCCCGACCATGGAAGTGGAGACGGAACACACATCTGATGAGATATGGCGCCTTAAGGCCTGCATCAATGATTTAGTCATCGTGCTGGACCGACAGGGACGGATCGTGAGCTTCAACCGCGCCTGCGAGGAAGTGACCGGCTACTCGCTCGCGGAGGTCAAGGAGAAGTCCGTCTGGGATCTCCTCCTCGTTCCAGACGAGGTTGAGCTGGTCAAAGCGGTCTTTGCACAACTGCAGGCTGGCCAGTTCCCAAACGTGCGGGAGAACTACTGGCTTGCGAAGGATGGTACTCGGCGGCTGATCCATTGGATCAACAGGTGCTTGACGGATTCTCTCGGCGCCGTGGAGTACGTGATCGGCACGGGCATCGAGGTGACGGACCGCCGACGGGCCGAGCAGGCGGTGCAGGAGAGCGAGAAGCGTTACCGCTCACTGTTCGAGAACATGCTGAACGGGTTCGTGTTGGGCGAGATTATCTACGATGACGATGGGAGGCCGCACGACATTCGTTACCTGGAGGTGAACCCGGCGTTCGAGGGTCATACGGGCATCAAGGCTGCGAATATCGTTGGGCGCACCACTCGGGAGCTGTTCCCTGGTGCTGAGCCCGTGTGGTTTGAACAGCTGGGCAAGGCCGCTCTTAGGGACGAACCGGTGCAGTTTGAGGCCGCGTTCGGACCCCTCAACCGGGTGTTCGACGCCTACGCTTTCCGGGCAGCGCCCGGACGTTTTGGCTTGGTATTTAACGACGTCACTAGACGCAAGCGGGCCGAGGAGGCCTTGCGCCAGAGCGAGGAGAAGTATCGGAGCATCGTCGAGACGGCGACGGAAGCGATTGTGATCCTCGATGCGCAGGCGCGGATTGTCTTTGTCAACGACCGCTGGTCGGAAATGTTCGGGTACAGCCGGGAAGAAGCGCTGCACATGACCCACTTTGATCTGGTCTTCCCGGAAGATGTGGCTACGCTGGAGAAGCGATGGGAATCCCGCAAAGAAGGCCGCAAGGAGACTTACGAGCTTCGCCTGCGGCGCAAGGACGGTAATCCCGTCTGGGTTCTGGTGAGCGTGGCACCGACTTTTGGTCCGGAGGGAGAATTCCTCGGGACGCTGACCATGCTCGCCGATATCACTGAGCGCAAGGTGACCGAGCACGCACTGCAAGAAAGGATGAAAGAGCTGGCCTGCCTCTACGCGGTGAGCCGCGATTTTCAGGAGGACTTGTCCGTGGAGGAGCTCTGCCAGCGCGCTGTCGAGCATCTGGTCCCAGCCATGCAGTTTCCAGAGATCACTGTGCCGGTGATTGAAATAAACGGTGAACGGTTTGCCTTGGAGAACTACACTCCCGGTTTGTCGTTCGGCCTCCAAGCGGAGATCAGAGTGGAGGGCCAGGTCTTGGGGCACTTGAGGGTTTGCTATGCCGAGGAAAAGCCGTTCTTGATTCCCGAAGAGCAGAACCTAGTCAACGGGATCGCGGAGGCCCTCGGTGCGTGGCTTGAGCGCGAACGGGCCGAGAAGGCGTTGCGGGCCAGTGAAGAACGCTTCCACAAGCGTGCTGAAGAAGAGCTGCGGCGCGGTGAAGCTTATCTTGCGGAAGCGCAACGGCTGAGCCGCACAGGCAGCTGGGCTTTCGATTTGGCCAGCGACAAGTATGTTTACCTTTCGGAGGAATGCTTTCGGATTTTTGGATTGGATCCACAGGAGGGTTTACCGAACAGGGAAGCGGTTTCCCGACTTATCCACCCGGAGGATTGGGACAGGGTGAAGGCGGATTTTGAGAAGGCGCTCCGCGAAAAGGTAGATACCTCGAGCGAGTTCAGGATCGCGCTGCCCGACGGAAGGATGAAGCATATTTACACGATCCGGCGCCCTGTGCTGAATGGCGCGGGAGATGTCTTTGAACTGGTGGGTACCGCGATCGATATTACAGAACGCAAACATGCCGAGGAAGCGCTGCGCGATAGCGAGGAGCGTCTGCGCCTGGCAGTTTCGGCGGCGGAACTGGGCGTGTTCGAATTGGATGTATCCTCCGACACCCCGCGTTGGGAAAATGAGCGGATGTTCGAGATATCCGGGCGCACGCACGCCGAGGGCCCGCTGAGTCACCAGGCGTTCTATGCCGAGGTGCTGGAGCCCGAGGACCGGCCCGCGTATGATCAGGCGTTCACCGCGGCGATGCGGACCGGTCACCCTTTCAAGCTGGCCTGCCGCGTCCGCCGGTGCAACGACGGCCAGCAAATCTGGATCGAGTACTCCGGCCGCTTCGACCTGGCAACGGATGGATCGCCGAAGCGGCTGGTCGGCGTTATCGCGGACATCACCGAACGCAAGGCGGCCGAGGATGAGATCAAGGCGCTGAAAGACCTGCTCTATAAAGAGAATCTGGCTCTTCGCGACGAAGTCGACCGGGCCTCGATGTTCGAGGAGATAGTCGGCACTTCCGCGCCACTGCAAGCCGTACTTGCCCGAGTCGCCAAAGTTGCCCCGACCGACTCCACCGTGCTGATCACCGGAGAGACAGGCACGGGCAAGGAACTCATCGCGCGCGCCATCCATAAACGGTCCCGGAGAGCTGGACGCGCCTTCGTCAGCGTGAACTGTACCGCGCTAGCGCCATCGCTGATTTCTTCGGAGCTGTTCGGCCACGAAAAGGGAGCGTTTACGGGAGCCACGCAGCGCCGCCTGGGGCGGTTCGAACTGGGGGACGGCGGAACGATCTTCCTGGACGAGGTGGGCGAACTACCGCCTGAAACGCAGATCGCCCTCTTGCGAGTCTTACAGGAACGGGAATTCGAGCGAGTCGGGGGCGCCCAGTCCATCCACGTCGATGTCCGCATCATCGCTGCCACAAATCGTGATCTGAGAGCCGCCGCAGCCAACGGAACCTTCCGACTCGACCTTTTCTATCGGCTCAATGTATTTCCGATCGAGGTGCCGCCCCTGCGGGAGCGGAAGGACGACATCTTGATGTTGCTTGAATATTTCGTCAAGCGGTACGCCAGCCGGGCAGGCAAGAATATCCGGTCGATTGACAAGAAGACAATCGAGCTCTTTCAATCCTACAACTGGTCGGGTAACATCCGGGAGTTGCAGAACATCGTTGAGAGGTCAGTGATTCTGGCCTCTGGGGATGTTCTCTCAGTCGATGAGTCCTGGTTTTTCAAGGAACCTTTTCAACCCTCACCTCGGGTCCAAGCGTCCCGCCCGTTTGGAGGCGAGGAACGTGAAGAACGGGAAATCATCGAAGCTGCGCTGGCCAAGAGCAGAGGCCGGGTTTGGGGGGCGGAGGGCGCAGCAGCCAAGCTCGGAATCCCACCTTCTACTCTCGACTACAGGATTAAAGCTCTTAAAATCCGCAAAAGCCAATTCAGGTTCCGCTCGAGCTAGACCCCAACAACCACAGAAATCACAAAATCCACAAAAACCCCCAAGACCCCGACCACCTCTGTCTTAGGTTTGTGCTTTCGTTTCAAAGGTCAGAATTGGACGTTCGCTTGCCTAATTAGTTCGCGTGGCCCAAGGGGGCTGGTTGTGACTCGATTGATTTCGTGCGCGGAGTACTTACCAACAAACGCCAGATCAGCTGCCAGGCAGATTCTAACCTTCTAAGAGTCTGTTTGAATGTCGGCCCCATGGCAAATGGGATTGCATCGACGCGATGAGCTGCAAAATTGAACGACTTGTCGGTGGGGAAAACTGCGTTGTGCTGCGGGTGAGCGGCCGGCTCGGCGGAGAGGACATGGAGACGCTTAGGGAATTGATCGGCCGGGAGAAGGGCGGAGTGGCGATCGATCTTACAGAGGTCATGCTCGTCGATCGCGAAACGGTGAGGCTTCTTGCCCTGGGCGAGGCGGCTGGAATGGAACTCAGAAACTGCCCGGCCTATATACGCGAGTGGGTCGCTGGAGAGAGGCGTGCTCGAGTATCGGACCAGAAGAGAAAAGAACCACAAGATGTCGAAGATCTCTAATCCGGAGCAGTCAGAATTCGATGGGCTCTCGAAGAAATGGAGAGATGAATCATGAAGCCTGCGTTGACGGAGAAGGATCTATGGTCGATCGTTCTGGCCGGAGGT
>Ga0335069_10009692_pt1 | contig 13693 bp, 14 predicted proteins | sample Lox_Sample_11_FD_206714 | JGI IMG/M metagenome (GOLD analysis project Ga0335069, IMG submission 206714) | Soil microbial communities from Loxahatchee National Wildlife Refuge, Florida, United States - Lox_Sample_1.1 | ecosystem: Environmental > Terrestrial > Soil > Wetlands | place: USA... | reverse complement strand
CAACCCCCCTGAATCGCAGCGGCTCGTGCCGGCGCAACCCGGTGATCCGCAGTTCAACGACGAGTACTACCCGCGGATCCTTCAGGTCGGCGACGACATCGCGATCATCAGCTATCGGTTTCCGAACGTCACGACGAAGCCCGACGGGACCGCGTCGTCGAGCAGCACATACTTGTGGCTGTCGACCGACGGCGGCAACTCGTTCAGCGGGCCCGCGCTCGTCGGCGATCAGGAGCCTTCGGGCGATGCCGTCGTGTTCGGACCCCCGGACAGTCCGCGGATCGGCCTGATCTCGGACACGGAGACGGGTGGCACGTTCTTTCAGTCGCTCTCGCCGGGCGTGTTCACGAGCGCGAAAGCCAACCTCGATGAAGGCGATGGCAACCGCGCCTACGGTGGAACCCTGGCGGCGGTCGGCGGCGGACTCGCGGCAGCCTTCGCCGACGCAAGTGGCAGGGGGTACGTGCGGACGTGGGCCGGTGCCGGCGACCCCAACGATCCGGCCAGCTGGACGCCATCGCAACCCCCGTTCACCGGGAGCGAGCCGCGACTTGCGAGCGGCCCGAGCGGCTCGTATCTGATGTCACGCGCCGGGCTCCTCGGGAGCGCGCCGCTCGAGGTTCGCCGGCTCATCGGCACGAGCCTCGGCCCGGCCACGCGGGTCAGCGACACCGCCAGCGCCGGGCGGCACGTTCTGATCGAGGATCCGGGCGGAACGCTGTTCGCAAGCTGGGTGAATCGCGACCGGCCTGACGTGCGGCTGCGTACGTCGCTCGGGGGCACCCGGTGGAGCGCCGACCAGGTGCTTGCCGCGGGCGGCCAAAGCCTCGATCAGATCGCCCTCGGCGCGACGTTCGACAGCGGTGGCTTCGCGACGTGGGTGCGGAACGGGACCGGGGTGTTCGGCAACGGCACGATCCAAGCCGTCCCATTCGGTAACCAAGGCCCCACCGGACGGCTTGGGCTCGGCAGCCTTCCCGGGGGGTCAGCCGACCCGAGCGTCGTCGAGAGCTGCCAGCGGATCGCGTTTGGGGTCGTGTCGATTCTCGCCCAGCAGGGATGCTTCCTGACGGCGGCCGGGCAGAACGGCGTCCGGGTCTCAGACGGACCGATCCGCATCAACGGCGTCGACGTGATCCCCGATCCGGGCACGAGGATCCTGATCAACGCCCGCGCCCGCACGATCGACACGATCGGCCCCGTGTCGATCCGGCTCACGCCGATCGGCGACACCGCCGTCGAGATCTTCCACGGCGAGCTGCACACGAAGGTCCCGCGCGAGGGCGCGCTCGCGAGCGCGGCGGACGGTCCGAGCCCGCACGGCACCGTTCTCGCAAGCTTCGACACGAAGACCTTCCCGGTCAACCTCAAGGGCTTTCCGGTGCAAGGCAACATCGCCGTCGAGTTGATCCCGGGCGGCACGCGGATCCCGATCTCGCTCGAGCTGCCGAAGGTATTCGGCGGCGTCACCGGCGACGCCGAGCTCGTGACGTCAGAGGCCGAGGGGCTCAAGCTCAAGTCCCTGCACATCGAGGCCAAGACGATCCCGATCGGTCCGATCTTCATCGACGACCTGCTGATCGATTACAAGGGCGGGAGCGAGGACACGTGGACCGGCGGTGCGACGCTCGTGTTGCCGCCGCCCGGTGCGGGCGCGCACATCGGCGCACAGGTGACGTTCAAGGCGGGCGCCTTCAAACAGGGCAGCATCGTGCTCAGCCCGCCGTATCCCGGGATCGGCATCGCGCCGGCGACGTTCCTGTCCGATGTCGGCGGCGGCTTCGGCGTCGATCCGCTCTCGATCGTGGTCCGCGGCCACATCGGAACGTTCCCGCTTGCCCCGCCCAACAGTTACACGATCGGCGTCACGGGAACGATGACCGTGACGTTCGGTAACCCGGTGACGTTCGAACTCGACGGGAAGGGCGACGTCGCCGACGTGAAGCTCGAGACCGCGCACGTGCTCGCCAACACCGACGGGTATATCCACGTCAACGGTTCCGCCGAGATCGACCTCGACGTGCTGACCGCGAACGGCGACCTCGACGCGTTCGTCGACGGCCAGAAGCAGCAGTTCGCCGGTCGGATCGCCGGCAAGGTGTGCATCGGCGGCGTCTGCGCTGCCGGTGGCGAGGCCGTGGTGTCGAGCAACGGGATCGGCGCATGCGTCACCGAGGTGATCAGCTACGGCTTCGGTTACCACTGGGGCGATCCATTGACGAGCGCGAAGGTGATGGTCGGCTCCTGCGACTTGACGCCGTACACGATCCCGGCACCCGGTGCCGCGCGCGAGGCGCAGGGCCCGCGCTTCACCGTGCGGCCGGGGACCGCGCTGGCGAGCGTCAAGCTCACGGGTGTCGGTGGCGCGCCCACCGTCACGCTCGTCCCGCCGTCGGGGCAGTCCGTCGTCCCCGTGGCGCCTGGGGCGGCCGCAACCGGCGCGAGCGCGTTTGCGCTCCAGGTGCCTGCTCAGAGCGCGACGTACATCGCGTTGCGCCATCCGGCTCCCGGCTCGTGGTCCGTCGAGACGACCCCGGGCTCGCCCGCGATCGCGCAGCTCGCGCTCGCCACCGCCCAGCCCGCTCCGACGGTCGCGGCGCGGGTGTCCGGGCGTGGCGCGCGGCGGGCGCTCGCGTACCGGGTGGCCGGGGGGTCAGGGTTGCGCGTGACCTTCTCAGAGCTCGTTGGGGGCGAGGGGTCGCATCTGATCGGCTCCACATCGAGTGCACGCGGGGTCATCCGTTTCACGCCGTCCTACGGACCCGGTGGCCGCCGGCAGATCGAGGCGCTGATCGAGCGGGACGGCCTGCCACGTGCGCGCGTGATGGTCGCGACCTACGTGGCGCCGGCGCCGCAGCGGCCCGGCCGTGTGACCGGACTGCGCATCTCGCGGCGTGGAGCCGTCCTGCGCGCGAGCTGGAAGCCGGTCGCACAGACGACGTTCTACCTCGTGCGGGTCACGCTGTCGAACGGGCGGCGCCTGGTCAGGGTCGTGGGATCACGCACGCGGTCGCTGACGCTGACCGGGATCGCCGGATCGGTGCGGGCGAGCGTGACGGTGAGCGCCGGCGACGCGCACGGTCGTTCCGGGCCTCCGGCGAGCGCGCGCGGGTGACTCACGAGCGCTACAAACCGAGGCATGCTCTCCAGCGACCGGTATCGAACCCTCGAGGCCGCGCACTGTGCTCGCAACTACGACCCACTTCCGGTCGTGATCGCGCGCGGCGAGGGGGTGTGGGTCGAAGACGTCGACGGACGGCGGTACTTCGACGCGCTGTCGGCCTACTCCGCGCTCAACTTCGGTCACCGCCATCCGCGCCTCGTGGCTGCGGCGGTCGCGCAGCTTGACCGCCTGACGCTGACGAGCCGCGCGTTTCACCACGACCAACTCGGCCCGTTCTGTGCGGAGCTCGCCGCGTTCTGTCACGCGGACCTCGTGCTGCCGATGAACACGGGTGCCGAGGGGGTCGAGACCGCGATCAAGGTGGCGCGCAAATGGGGCTACGAGCACAAGGGGGTGCCCGACGGGCACGCGCGAATCGTCGTGTGCGACGGGAACTTCCACGGACGCACGACCACGATCGTCTCGTTCTCGAGCGATCCGCTGGCGCGCGAGCGGTTCGGGCCATACGCCCCCGGTTTCGTGTCCGTGCCGTTCGGAGACGCTGACGCCCTCAGGGCCGCGATCGACCGCCACACGGTCGCGTTCCTGCTCGAGCCGGTGCAGGGCGAGGCCGGCGTGATCGCGCCGCCACCCGGATACCTCCGGAGCGCGCGAGACCTCTGCGATGCCGCCGGGATCCTGCTGATCGCCGACGAGGTACAGACGGGCCTCGGGCGGACCGGCCGCCGGTTCGCGTGCGATCACGAGGATGTGCGGCCCGACGTGTACATCCTCGGCAAAGCGCTCGGAGGCGGGATCGTTCCGCTGTCGGCGGTGGTCGCTGACGAGGAGGTGCTCGGGGTGCTGCGCCCGGGCGAGCACGGCAGCACCTTCGGGGGGAATCCGATTGCGTGCGCGGTCGGTCGCGAGGTCCTTCGGTTGCTCGAAGATGGAACGCTGGCCGCAGACGCAGCGAGGCTCGGCGAGCAGGCCGCGAGCCGCCTGCGGGCGCACGCCTTCTCCGCCGTGACCGCGATCCGCCAGCTCGGTTGCTGGATCGGCATCGATCTCGCGCCCGCCGTCGTCAGCGGACGTGAGGCCTGCGAGCGCCTGCTCGAGCAGGGCGTGCTGTGCAAGGACACGCACGGGCAGACGGTGCGCGTCGCCCCGCCGCTGATCGCGACGGCCGAGGAGTTCAACTGGGCACTCGCGCGGATCGAGTCCGTGCTCGCCGGCCTCCCGAAAACCGGATAGCGTTGCCAAATGGCTACCTCGACCGACCCCATCGCCCGTCTGCATGACGCGATCGGCGTCCGGCGCGGACCGAGTTCGTGGCGGACGGTCACGCAGGAGGACATCGACGCGTTTGCCCGGATCACCGGCGATCATCAATGGATCCATGTCGACGTCGACCGCGCGCAGCGCGAATCCCCGTTCGGCACCACGATTGCGCACGGCAACCTCACGCTGAGCCTCATCGACGGACTCCGAGAACAGCTCTCCGCCGACGACGCGATCGAACCGGAGGGGATCGCGCTCGGCGTCAACATGGGGTGGAACCGGGTCCGCTTTCCCTCGCCGGTACCGGCTGGCGCCAAGATCCGGGCCTCCGCCGAGCTCGTGTCGGTCGAGGCGAAGAACGGCGGCTGGTGGGAAGTGGTCGACCGCTTCACCGTCGAGGTCGACGGCGCCGAGAAGCCGGCGTGCGTCGCCGAGAGCGTCGGCCGGATCCTGCCGACCGGCGGCGATTAGTGGCCGGAGAGTGCCCAGTGGTGGTCTGGTCGGAGAGGGCCCGGTGGTCTGGTCGGAGAGTGCCCGGTGGTGGTCTGGTCGGGAGGGTTCTCCTCGCCCCCTCCATGGGGCGCGCGTCGATTTTCACGATGCACGCCGGCGACGGTCTCCAGCCACTGAAGGAGGTGCGCGGTGAGCATCAGCTTGCCGGAGTTTCGGCTTGAGGTGTATCTGGGAAGGTGGGAGTTCGCGGCGCGCCATCACCTGACCGCATCCGATGCGGAGACGCTGACGATCGCCGAGCTGCTCGAGCTGGCGACCGACGAGCAGCGCGAGCAGTTCATGCAGATGCCGCTGCGCTACACGCCGACGTGGGGGACAGACGCGCTGCGCGCCGCGATCGCCTCAACCTACGAAATCCTTGGGCCGGAGCACGTCCTGACGTTCGCCGGCGCCGAGGAAGCGATGTTCTGGGCGCTCCAGGAGCTGCTCGCGCCCGAGGACCACGCGATTCTCACCGTCCCGAACTACCAGTCGATGGAGTCGATCGCGCTCGCGACCGGGGCGGACGTTGATGGCCTCCCGCTGCGCGCCGAGGAACAGTGGGCGCTCGATCTCGATGTCGTGGAGCGGTTGCTGCGGCCGAACACGCGCCTGATCGCCGTCAACTTCCCGAACAATCCGACCGGCGCGGTACCGGACGTGGCCACGTTCGTCGGTCTGGTCGAGCTGTGCGAGCAGCACGGCATCAGGCTGTTCAGCGACGAGGTCTACCGCGGCTTGGAGCTCGACCCGTCACGCACGCTTCCGCACGCCGCCGACGTCTCCGCGAGCGCCGTCTCGCTCAACGTGATGTCGAAGGCGTACGGGCTTCCGGGCCTGCGGATCGGCTGGCTGGCAAGTCGCGACCGCGCCCTGCTGGAGCGGCTCGAGCGCCGCAAGCACTACACGTCGATCTGCAACGCGGGACCGAGCGAACAGCTCGCCACGATCGCGCTGTCGGTCGGCGAGCGGATCCGCGCGCGCAACCGGGCGATCATCGCCGAGAACCTGCCCGCGTTCGACGCGTTCTTCGACGACTGGCGCGAGGTCTTTGCCTGGGAGCATCCCCAGGGCGGCTGCGTCTGCTTTCCCCGGCTGCTCACCGGCGAGCCGAGCGCGAGCTTCTGCCGCCGGCTCGTCGAGCAGGCGGGGGTGGTCCTGCTGGGAGCCGACATCTACGAGTCCCAGCTCGCCGAGGTCCCGGCGGACCGCTTCCGCATCGGCGTCGGCCGCCGCGACCCTGCCGCGGCACTCGCCGCGTTCGGCGAATTCCTCGCGCACGACTGCCGGTAGCTCCGCCCGCCTATGCTCCCCGGCTCGTGAGCTCCGCACTTGAGCACAGCATCTGCGTCCAGTTGCGATGGCGTGACATGGACATGCTCGGCCATCTCAATCAATCGGTGTACCACGAGCTGCTCGAGGAGGGACGCGCGGCGCTGATGACCGAGATCGTCCGGCGGGCGGGCGCCGATCGCGCGCACGGCAGCTTCGTGCTCGCCCATGTCGATCTCGACTACCACCGCGAGGTGCGCAAGGATCACGGCGAGGTGGAGATCGTCGTGCGGGTCGCGCACGTCGGCACGTCGAGCGTGCGTCTCGACCACGAGGTGAAGCTGCCCGACGGCACGGTCGCGGCGTCGGGCACAACCGTGCTTGTCGCGTGGGACCCAGCCGGCCGCGGAAAGCGGGCGCTCTCGAGCGCGGAGCTCCACGCGCTCTCGGCCTAGCGTTTAGACGTGATCGGATGATGTAGGCGGCGGCGCGCTCGTCCGGCGGGGCACGAGCGTCGGCGGGATGACGATCCGCCGGGCGCGCCGGCTGGGCTGCGCGATCCGGGCCAGCAGCGCTTCCGCCGCGAGCGCCCCGATCTTCGTCGCGGTCTGGTCGACGGTCGACAGCGCGATGTGGCGCAGCGCCGCGAACGGCGTGTTGTCGTAGCCCACGACCGACAGCTCGCCGGGCACGTCGACGCCGGCGTCGACCGCAGCGTCGAGCACGCCGAGCGCGGCCAGGTCGCTGGCGACGAACACGGCGGTGAGGCCGCGAGGCCGGCGGCTCAGCAGCTGCGCCGCGGCCCGATAGCCGCCGGCCTCGGTGAAGCCGCCAGGCGCGAGCACGATCTCGTCCGCGAGCCCGAGCCTGATCATTGCGTCCCGATAGCCGCGCATGCGGTCGGCGCCGGCGCGCTCCTCGGTGTCGCCGATCATCGCGATCTGCCGGTGACCGAGCCCGACGAGGTGCTCGACCGCCAGCGTCGCGCCCAGGTAATCGTCGTTGACGACCGAATCGACGCGCGGCAGCTCCGGTGCCCGCGTGAGGTTGACCAGCGCCGTGGACCGGGCGGCATCGAGCAGGGCATCCCGGCCGAGCCGGGCCATCGCGCAGACGATCCCGTCGACGCGCAGCTCGAGCACGCGATGCAGTCCCTCGAGCTCCGCCTGCTCGCTGTGCTTGCCGGTGACGATCACGGTCGTATAACCGCCGCGCGAGAGCACCGGATCCAGGCCGGCGACGACCTCCGGCAGAAACAGGTTGTGCAGGTCGGAGACCAGCACTGCGACCGCGTTCGACCGGCGGCGAACGAGCGTCCGCGCCGCCGCGTTGGGCCGGTATCCCAGTTCCTCGATCGCGCGCAGGACTGCCGCGCGCCGCGGCTCGCTCACCAGGGGCGAGTCGTGGAGGACGCGAGAGACGAGCGACTTCGAGACCCCGGCGTGGGCGGCGACGTCCCTGATCGTTGGACGGTGCGTCGCACTCTCCGGCGCGCTGCGCCGCCCCCGCGGGTGGTCCAGAGCTCCGCTCACCGCGGACACAGTAGTCAGCTGGCGGGGGATCAGCCGGCGAGTTGTCAGTGTGGGGGTCACGACCGCTACCGCGGTTCACGCGATCGGTTGCCGGCTTGACCGCCGGCGGCACCTCCTCTAGCCTGGCGCGACTGGGAACGTGCCCAGTAACGATCGACGAGCCAATGACGACGACGATCGAGCGCGACTACAGCCTCATCGGAAGCGACAGCGACCGCGCCCAGGAGCAGGGTCTCGTCGCGGCCGAGTGGTACCACACGGAGATCCCGCGCAAGCGGATGAAGGCCCTGATGCAACGCCGGGATGGTCCGGCGATCCGGGATACCGTGATCTGGCTCGCGCTGCTCGCGCTGACCGGCTTCGGCGGCTATTGGTTCTGGGGAACCTGGGCGTGCGTCCCGTTCTTCATCGCCTATGGCGTGCTGTACGGGTCGGTCTCCGACTCGCGCTGGCACGAGTCCGGCCACGGGACGGCGTTCAAGACGCAGTGGCTCAACGACGCGCTCTACCAGTTCGCGTCGTTCATGAACATGAAGGAGCCGACGCTGTGGCGCTGGAGCCATGCCCGCCATCACACCGACACGATCATCGTCGGCCGGGACCGCGAGATCCTCGCGATGCGCCCACCCGATGCGCTGCGGCTGGTCGTCAATGTGCTCGGCATCCGAGACGCGATTGACGTCGTCGTGAGCGTCGTCCGTCACGCCGCCGGCCGGCTGACGGCGGAGGAGGTGACGTTCATCCCGGAGTCGGAGCAGCACCGCGTGTACAACGAGGCGCGCGCGTGGATCGCGGTGTACCTCGTGGTGATCGCGCTCGCGATCACGCTGGGGACGTTCCTGCCGCTCATGTACATCGGGCTGCCGAGTCTGTACGGCCGCTGGCTCGCGCATTACTTCGCGTTTACACAGCACGCGGGACTTGCCGAGAACGTCCTCGACCACCGGCTCAACTCCCGCACCGTGTACATGAACCCCGTGCTGCGGTTCCTGTACTGGAACATGAACTACCACATCGAGCATCACATGTTCCCGATGGTGCCCTACCACGCGCTCCCGGGCCTGCACGCGGAGCTGCGCGAGGACCTGCCGGTGCCGTGCCGCAGCACGATCGCCGCGTATCGGGAGATTCTGCCTGCGCTACTGCGACAGCTGCGCGATCCCGAGTACTACATCAGGCGCGAATTGCCACCGTCGGCAAAGCCGTTCCGGCCCGACCTGCACCAGGTCGTGTTCGAGGGCTCGCCGCAACCGTGAACGCGGGCGGCGGAGGATCCGGATGACCGGCGAGGGTTGGGTGCGTGCATGCGAAGTCGAGGACATCGAGCTGGAGGATGTCATCCGCTTCGATCACGCTGGGCGCACGTTCGCGATCTACCGCAGCCCCGACGACACCTTCCACGCCACCGACGGTCTGTGCACGCACGAGCGCGCGCAACTCGCGGAGGGGCTCGTCATGGGTGACATCATCGAGTGCCCGAAGCACAACGGCCGCTTCGACTACAAGACCGGCGAGGTGAAGCGCAGGCCTGCCTGCGTCGATCTGCGCATCTACCCCGTCAGCGTCGAGGGCAGCGCCGTGTTCGTGCAGCTCGGCTGACCTGTCGGGTCGGCGCCTCCGGCCGGCGCCGGTCACGGCGCGAGCGGTGGCGGGCGTGGATGTCGGGGCTCGTACAGGGCGAGCTCGCCGCCATCGGGCAGCCGCAGCGTGGTGATCAGCCCCCAGCCCGCATCGGTGATCTCGCTCGTGAACTCCACGCCCCTTGCCTTGAGCGTCTCCACCGTTGTGCGGATGTCGTCGCACATGAGGTGGAGAACGTGGCGGGCCTCGCCATCGGAGGGATGGGCGGCGAGCTCGGCGGGTGGCAGCGCGAAGATCGGCCAGCCGCCCCCCGCGTCGACTGAGGGAAATGCGAGCACGTCGGCGAAGAAGCGCCGGACGCCTTCGGGATCCTGGCTGAAGATGATCGCGTGGACGCCGGTGATCATCGGCCCGGCAAGCCTAGTGCAGCGTTCCAAAAGACCCTTGATGTTCTGGCGAGTGGCTGGGCGTGCCCCCTTGACCAGCTCGCACCGGGCGTACTTGCCGGTCCAGGGGGCACGGTCACGCGCGTCAGCCGGACGACTCGAGCGCAGCCCGTAAGACGAGGCTGGATGCCGAGCGGGCTGCAGGCTCGAGGCCGCCGGAGCGCAAGAGGATGTTCGGAACGGTGCACGATCAAGCGGTGGCGCTCCCGTCGCCCATGGCTCCACTCAGTCGTGTTCACAACCCGACACTCGGCGCGCCCACAGCCGCGAATGCGGATTCACGTCCCCATTTGGGTACCGGAACCGCATTCACCGCCACAGATGGGACGACTGTGGCCCTGTGAACGAACACGTCGCCCGATCCGGCTGCGGTCGCGGGCAACCAACCCGCGCCCCAAGGCAACGATCATCAGCGGTCTCGACCTGGTCCAACCCGGTTCCCGAACACACTCAGTGGTCGAGGTGAACCTCGACCGTGACACCGGAGCGCTCGTCGCCGCGGGCGGTCGCGAACCCGTCGCGCTGCTCTGCGCCGAGCCGCAGCCGCACCTGGGCGCCGGGACGCAGATTGCGCCACCACCGCTTGCGTTCGGGCCATCCGACCGCGATCGTCACGCGGTCGCCGGATCGGCGGTAGCCGACCGGAAAGGTGTACTCGCGACCGCTGCGGCGCCCGGTCACGGTGATCAGCGCGAGGTGCCGGCTCACGATCGGGTGCAACGGCGAGCGCAGCAGGAACGCGACCGCACGGTTGCCCGTTTGGTTCCACACGGCGAACGGCGCATGTCCATCCGGCATGGTCGCGAATGTAGCGCCGCCGCACCCGACGCCGAGCGCCGCCGCACGCGACGCCGAGCGCCGCCGCACCCGACGCCGATGCCGCGCGTCTCGGCAGCCGGTGCTGAGCACGCGCGGCGACTATCGGGCGCGGACGTCCCGTGACATCTGGCTGCTCGAGCGGCGATCGCTCGTCGCCCGGCGAGTATCGCCGCCAACGGCGTCGGCGAGCCGGCGCCCGAGCGTGCGCGTCGGCCGGCGCGCGGCGCGTTCGCGCTCAGTCAGGGGTTCATGCAGCCAGGAGGGTGTCGGTCCTGCAAACACGGGTTTCGGGTGTCTGTTCATGGGCCCACTACAGCGTCCACCCTGCCGTCGTCCCTCAGGCCGGCCGAAGAGATGGAGAAGATTCTGTTGAGAGTCCTCTCATGCCGACGCGGCCATATCACCGGCGCCGCTGCGGCGGTCCGTAAGCTCTGACCGGTGGACAGCACCGAGCTGCGCGCGATCCAGGCCCCGTTGAAGGAGCGCTATCGCGACGATCCAGACGCCGCGGTGATCACCCTGGCCGCCGCCGGCACGCTCGGCGAGGGCGTCTCCTGCTCGGTGCAGACCGGCCGGGCCATCGCCGAGGCGGGCCTGCATCCGGCGACTGGCGGCGACGGATCGCTGCTGTGCTCGGGCGACATGCTGCTCGAGGCGCTTGTCGCGTGTGCGGGCGTGACGCTGCGAGCCGTCGCGACGTCGGTTGGGATCGAGATCTCGGGCGGGCGCGTCAGAGCGGAGGGAGATATCGACTTTCGTGGGACGCTCGCCGTCGATCGCGACGCGCCGGTCGGCTTTCGGGCCATCCGGCTGTCGTTTGACCTCGACACGACTGCCGACTCCGATCAACTGGCGACATTGCAGAAGCTGACCGAGCGCTACTGCGTCGTCTACCAGACGTTGGCGAGCTCGCCGGCGCTGTCGGCCGCCCTCACCGTCGCGTAGGCCCGCCGGCGCTGTCGGCCGCCCGCACCGTGGCAGTGGACTGCCCGCTGCGGCCCGTTCCCCGCAGCGCGATCAGCGCGACACCGGCTGCGCTCACGGTCCCGAGCACCGGTACGGCCAGGCGCGCGGCGGCGGGCGACAGAACCAGTTCGAACAGCGGCACTGGATCACCGAGCTGGTCCTGAACACATCCGAGCGGGCAATCGCCGCCGTTCGCGATGACCAGGAGCCCTTCCCCGGCGAGCGCCGCGACCGCGACCCTCAGAAGCCGGTCGCGACGACCGGTCAGTGCGCACCACCAGACGTAGCCGATCGCCAGCAGGAAGCCTCCGGCGATCACGGCATGCAGGGCGCGGAACGCAACCGCGGCGGGGGAGAGCCCGCGCCGCTCGCTCATGTCGGGCGCGGACTCGCGACGAGCGTCGCCCAGAGGCCGGGTGTGACCCCGAACGCGCGCTTGAACTGCCGCGACATATGGCTCTGGTCCGCAAAGCCGGCCTCCGCCGCAACGCGCGCGAGCGGGGTCCCCTCGGCAATGAACGAACGAGCGAGCTCGAGCCGGCGCATCGTGCGGTAGCGGTCGGGGCTCGTTCCGAAGGCCTGCCGGAACTGGCGCGCGATTGAGAACCGGTCGAGCCCGGCCAGCCGCTCGAGCGTCGTCGCAGGCGTCTGCTCGGTTGGGTTCGCGGCGAGATAGTCGCGGACGGTCTGGACCGCACGGAGGTCGACGCCCGCCTCGCCGGGTGCGCGGCCGCTCAGCGCGAGCAACGCGTCGGCGATCGCTGCCGCGATCTCGATGCGCGTGAGTCCGCTGATCGGCTCGTCGATATCCGCAAGCAGCGAGACGACGCGTGCCGTGGCGCGCGATTGGTCGTGGACGGGGTCGGGCACGAACGGCAGCCGGCCGCCGTCGAGCGCGCCGTGAATCAGTTCGGGGGCGATGTACAGGATCCGGTAGGCAAAGCCGTCCGGTGTGCCGGGGCCGCCGTCGTGGGTCTCGTCGGGATGAAGCACGTGCAGCTGACCCGGCAGGCACGTGCGGCGCTCGCCGCGGTACCAGAAGCGCTGGATCCCGGCGGTCGTCACGCCGATCGCGTACGTGTCGTGGCGGTGCCGTGCGAACGCCCAGGTCGAGAACGCCGCCTCAGCCCGCTCGATCCCCTCCGTGCCGGTCCCGAACCGGATCGCGTTGCGGGAAACGGCGCACGATCGTTCAAGACCGTCGCGGTCGACGCCTCGTAGCGTCTCGTGCATGACCACAGCGTATCCGCGGCCGTGACCGCGCTCCCCGACGCCGCGGCATCACCCGGACGGCCACTGTGGCCGCTCGTCTTCAGTGCGCTGGCGATCATGGGAAGCCCGGGCCCGGCGACTGTCAGCCTGACCGCCGCCGGCTCCGCGTACGGGGTGCGGCGATCGGCCGGCTACCTGGTCGGCATCATTGCGGGAACGACCGTCGTGCTGCTCGCGGTCGCGACCGGGATCACGGCTGCGTTGCTCGCGCTCCCGGCGCTGCGATCCGTCCTGATCGCCGCCGCGGCCGCCTATTTGGTGTGGCTTGCGTATCGGATCGCGAACGCGCCACCGCTGCACGCCGAGGCGCACGCGTCCGACCGCGCCGGCTCCGATCCGCCGTCGCTCGTCGGCGGACTCCTGCTCGGCATCGCCAATCCGAAGGCGTGGGTGGCGATCGCTGCCGTGTACGCCGGCGCCCACCTCGCCGCGCGCGCGGCTGCCGACGCGGTCGCCAAGGTCGGCGTCCTGGCCGTGATGATCGTTCTGATCAACGCGACGTGGCTGCTGCTCGGCGCGTCGATCGCACCGTGGTTGGGCAACCCCGCCCACCCGCGCCGGGCGCGAGCCGTCAATCTCGGGCTGGCCGCAGCGCTCCTGGCGGCGACGCTGCTCGCGGTCATCGAGTGACCAACCCGACGCCGGGCGCCACGCGGGAGGTCCAGATGCTCGAGCGGCGGCTGGCTGAGCTCGGAGACCCGCGCCAACCGCCGCCCGACAGCCCAGGTCGCTACCGCCCGTTCGACTCCGCGGACGGGGGGATGTTCTGGTTCATCCTGAACAGGTTCGACGGGTCGTAGCTGTCTTTCAGCGCAACCAGGCGCGCGTAGCGCTCGGGGCCGAACGAGCTGCGCACGCGTTCGTCGCCCTCATCGGATGTGTAGTTGAGGTACACGCCGGCCTTCGTGTTCGGCGCGAGATCGGCGGAG
>Ga0335069_10009691_pt1 | contig 13694 bp, 12 predicted proteins | sample Lox_Sample_11_FD_206714 | JGI IMG/M metagenome (GOLD analysis project Ga0335069, IMG submission 206714) | Soil microbial communities from Loxahatchee National Wildlife Refuge, Florida, United States - Lox_Sample_1.1 | ecosystem: Environmental > Terrestrial > Soil > Wetlands | place: USA... | reverse complement strand
CTTTCGCAGGCGGTCGCCCTGAAGCGCTTCGGCCCGAGAGTGGCCCTGGTTGCGATGCTGTCCGCCCTTCCGACGCTGCGCACCGAACTGCCGCAATGGAGCTGGTACGGCTTTCCCGCGCTCTACACGACGTCGCAATTCGCGCTGCACTGGGTCGGCTTCATCTGGGCGGCCTGGTGCTGGCCAAAATGATCAAAGCCGTTCCAGAATGACGGCCGTCGCGTCGTAATCGCCGCGCAAATTCAGAGTCACGCCGGAATTCATCAGATACGCCCCGCTGTACTGCTGCTGCCGATCGGCGAGCTTGTTGTTCACCGACTCGACTTTGTAGACCGCCCGCGGATCCAGCCCGCGCAGCCGGATCGCTGGTGGGTCTGCGCGTAACTGCTGGGAATGCCGGAAGGCAAACAGCACCGCCTGCTTGCCGTCGGCCGCGAAGTACTCGGTCGCCGTGACATCCTCCGTGCGCGGCGAAAGCAGCCGGTAAAGATCGCCGGCCTGCACCGTCGCGCGAATGCGTTTGTATGCCGCGATCATGTTCGTGGCCAGCGCCGTGTCCTGGTCCGAGAACTTATTCAGGTTCGCCCCGATGCCGAGCGCTCCCTGCATGGCCACCAGGAACCGGTACGCGAGCGACGTGCTGCGTCCGTTCATGTTCGGCACGTCGGTGACCCACGCCGACATGATTTTCGCGGGATAGGCGAAGGAAAATCCCTCCTGAATGCGCAGGCGGTCGAACGCCTCCGTGTTATCGCTGGTCCAGACCTCGTCCACGCGCTGCAGAATGCCGAGATCGATGCGCCCGCCGCCTCCCGAGCACGACTCGATCTCCAGCTTCGGGTGCTTCGCGCGCAGCCGGTCCAAGATCTCGTAGAGATTCCGCACGTACCCCACCCAGAGCCGCCGCTCCTCGGCCGCTCCCGCCTCCGGCCATCCCGGCTCGCTGAAGGAGCGGTTCATGTCCCACTTGAAGTACCGGATGTTGTACTCGGAGGCCAGTTTGTCGAGCACTCCGAAGAGATATTCCTTCACGTCGTTGCGTGCCAGGTTGAGAATCATCTGGTTGCGCAGCTCGCTGCGCGGCCGGCCGGGAAAGTTGATGACCCAATCGGGATGGGCGCGGTAGAGGTCGCTATTGGCGTTGACCATCTCCGGCTCCACCCACAGCCCGAAATCCATACCAAGCGAATTCACGTGATCGATCAGGCCCTTTAGCCCCTGCGGAAATTTCTGCGGATTGACGAACCAGTCGCCGAGGCCTGCGTGATCGTTGTTGCGTGCGCCGAACCAACCGTCGTCCATCACGAATAGCTCCACACCGAGCTTGGCGGCCTTGCCCGCGAGCTCCTTCTGGCCGGCCTCGTTGACCGCGAAGGTTGTAGCTTCCCAAGAGTTGTAGAGCACAGGCCGCAGCCGCGACGTCGCGCCTCCGGGCAGGATCTGCTCGCGCGTGAAGCGGTGCAGCGTTTGCGATGCCGCGCCGAAACCGGCGTCCGAGTAGCCGCCGTAGAACGGCGGGGTGTCCAGGGTCTCGCCGGGCTTAAGGGTGTAGGAGAAGTCGAAGCTGTTCATCCCGCCCGTGACGCGCACCTGCTGGTAGGGCGTCTGCTCCACCGCAATCCGCCAGTTGCCGCTCCACCCGAGCGAGCCGAACCAGACGGGCCCGTGCTCTTCGCCGGAATCGCCGGCATCGATCATGAACCACGGATTGAAATTGTGGCTGGTGTGCCCTTTCCGGCTCTCGATCACTTTCTGCCCTTCGTGAACGGGCTCGTGCTGAATCTGCGTCTCGCCCGCCCAGCGCCCCGCCACATACGTCAGGTTGTAGCCGTCGCCCGGCGGCAGGTTCCAGACCGCGGACTGCGCGCTCTCGATCGTGAATGCGCGCTGCGTCCCATTGCGAATCGTGGCCGACCGCCGCACGATGCCGTAGTCGGGATACACGTGATAGTGCAGCGTCACCTCGACGGGATCGTTGATGTCTTTGAGGAGGATCTCCAGGTCGTCGCCCGCGATCTTGTGCGAGACGTAGCGCAGCACCAGGTCGCGCACTCCATCCTCGCGCGCGATCTTCAGCGCCGGTTCGTAGTAGCGCGGACCGCCCCAGCCCGGAAACTCTTCCGCTTCGAGCATCTGCCGCGGATCGAAGCTGGAAAGGTCGCGCCGCGGCGGAGGTGCGGCGAGATCGTCGAGCCGCCACAGCGGAGCGCCCCAATACAGGTGCCGCAGGGCCCCGTCGGCGCCGAGGCCGAGGGCATAGGAGCTACTGCGCGTGGTTAGCAGCCAGACCTTGCGCGACTGGTTGTATTGGATCGATTGGGCTCCAACGGCTGAGATGGCGAGGACCGAAAGCAGGACGCGATGCATAGCTTTTCAGAGTATCATCATGACAGCAGCCAAGATGATGCTATGATGCGCATATATGAGGACTACCGTGACCCTGGATGGCGACGTCGAGCGTTTGCTTCGTGCAGAAATGAGGGAACGCGGCGTGTCTTTCAAGCAGGCCCTCAATGATGCCGTCCGCGCCGGCAAGCGGACGGCCCGGGCGCAACGAAAGCGCCGCTATGTCCAACCGACATGCTCCCTCGGTGCGGAGCAGCACTTCCGTTGGGACAAGGCTCTGGGTACGGCTGAGGCGATGGAGGACGAGGAGCTGATCCGGAAGCATTCACTGCAGAAATGATCATCCTGGACGTGAACCTTTTGCTCTACGCGGTCAACCGGGACGCGCCGCTACATTTAAAGGCAAGAACGTGGCTCGAATCAGCCATCGCTGGAAATGAAGAAATCGGACTGGCCTGGAATGTGATTCTCGCCTTTCTGCGGCTCACCACCAAACCCGGCCTGTTCCGCACACCGATTCGCCCGGAGCGCGCCTTTGCGATCATCGCCGGATGGCTCGATCAGCCCAGCGTCACGATCGTCCACCCGGGCCCCCGGCACCTGGAGATCCTTCGAAAAATGATCCTGCCGCTGGGCACTGCGGGCAACCTCACCTCGGATGCCCACCTCGCCGCGATGGCGATTGGACATGGCGCGCAGCTCTGCTCGTGCGACAGCGATTTCGCGCGGTTCCCCGGCCTGGACTGGATGAATCCCCTGAAGTAGCTGGCCTGCCTAAATCATCCCCAGCACTGCGTTGATCACGATCGCCACCATCCCCGCCGGAATGGCGATCTTCCATCCGATATTCATGAGCTGATCGTACCGATACCGCGGAAATGTCCCGCGGAACCAGATCATCAGGTAGATGATCGTGCTCACCTTGAAGACGAACCAGAAGATCCCGATCATCGCATCGTTGACCGCCGGGACCGCGAACGCCAACCCCACCAGCACCAGCAGCGCGATTGCCGCGAGCAAGACCTTCTGCTGGAGTGTGTCCACCAGCTTCTTCACCAGCTTCAAACACGCCAGTCCCGAGCCTACGAACAGCAGCACCGGAATGCCGTAGTTCAGCGGCTTCTCCAGCCACCCCACGCTCGGGAACGGCCGCAGCCATCCGCCCCAGAAGATGGTCACCGCAACGGACGCGACCACGAAAATGTTCGCGTACTCCGCCAGAAAATACAGCGCCCACCGGAAGCCGCTGTACTCGGTGTGAAAGCCGGCCACCAGTTCGCTCTCGGCCTCGGGCAGGTCGAACGGCGCGCGATTGGTCTCCGCCGTGGCGGCGATGATGTACAGCGCGAAGGGCACGATCATGAAGCCGTAATTGGCAAAAATGCCCCACACTCCGCGGTCGATCTGCGATTGCACGATCCCACGCATGCTGAGTGTGCCGGCCACCATCACTCCGCTCAACAGCGCGAAGGCCAGGGCCACTTCGTAGCTGACAAGCTGCGCCGCGCTGCGCAGCGCTCCCAGCAGCGGATAGTGGCTGTTCGACGACCACCCGCCGAGGATGATCCCGAGGATCCCCACCGCGCTCATCGCCGAGATCACCAGCAGCCCGACGTTCACATCCGCCACGTAAATATTCCGGGCAAACGGGATCATGGCGAACGCGGTCAGCGCCGTGATGGTCGAAATGCAGGGCGCGAACCAGAACATGGCCTGATCGGCATCGGTCGGGATGATATCTTCCTTGAGCAGCAGCTTGAGCGCGTCCGCGATCGGCTGCAACAGGCCGTGCGGGCCGACCCGCATCGGGCCGAGCCGCACCTGGAAGTCGGCCAGGACCTTGCGCTCCACCAGCACGATATATCCCGCCACCAGCGGGAATGCCGCGATGACTACCAGCGTCACCAGAATCGGCACGAACAGCGGATGATTGAGAACCGTCTGCATATCGGTATCACCGGAACAACGAAGTCGAGGTCTGCGCCAGGCGCAGGAACGGGTCGGGATAGATGCCGATCGCCAGCGTCGCCACCACGCTCGTGGCCAGCGCCAAACGCAGCCCGACGGTCGTCGCCAGAGGCGGAGCTTTTGCCTCGGCCTCGCGGAGGAACATCGTCTTCACGATCTTGAAGTAGTAGTAAATGGCCACCGCGACGTAGGCTGTGGCGATCACCGCAAGATAGTAGTGCTTCGTCTGGATCAGCGCCAGGAAGATGTAATACTTCCCGAGGAAGCCGGCGGTCGGCGGAATGCCGGCCAGCGACAGCAGGAAAATCAACATCAGGAATGCGTACCCGGGACTCTTGTGGACCAGCCCCGCAATGTCGTCGAGGTCCTCGCCGATGATGCTGGCCCGGCGCAGCGCCACCACCACCAGAAACGCGCCCAGGTTCATGAAGGTGTACACCATCACGTAGACCGAAATGCCCAGCAGCCCCGTTTCGTTGCCTGCAATCAGGCCGAGCAGCATGTAGCCGGCATGCGAAATCGAGCTGTACGCCAGCAGGCGCTTGATGTTGGTCTGGTTAATCGCCGCGAGGTTGCCAAGGGTGAGTGTGAGCACCGCGATCACACTCAGCAGCGGTTCCCAGGTGTCGCGGGCGGCAGCCAGGGGCCCGAGGAAGATGCGCAGCAGGAACGCGATGCTCGCCGCCTTCGAAGCCACCGAAAGGTAAGCCGTCACGGTGGTCGGCGCGCCTTCATAAGCGTCCGGCGCCCACATATGGAACGGTGCGGCGGAGATCTTGAAGAGCAGTCCGACGGCGGTCGTGGTGAGCGCCAGGAACACTACCGGATCCCACGCCGGCCGCTGCGCGATCTCCGCGGCGATGTCGGCCAGGTTGGTCGAGTGCGCCATCCCGTACATCACCGAGAACCCGTACACCAGGAACCCGCTGGAGAACGCGCCCAGCAGCAGGTACTTCATCGCCGCCTCGTTGGACCGACGGTCACTGCGCAGAAACCCGACCATCACATAGAAGCACAGCGCCATCAGCTCCAGGCCGATGAACAGCGTGATCAGGTCCGTGCCGGTGGCCAGGAAATACATCCCGCACTGGGCGAACAAAATCAGCCCGTAATACTCTCCGTGGTGCTCGCCGGCGATTTCCAGGTACTTGTACGAGACCAGCGCCACGATCAGCGCCGCCGCCAGGAAGATCCAGTTGAAGAAGATGCCGAAGCCGTCGATCATCACGCTCTTGCTGAATCCGGAGAACTGGCTCACCCCGGAACTCGCCAGCCACGCCTGCTGCTTGTACAAGCCGATCCCGGTGAAGATCTCCGCAATCGCCACGAAAACGATGAGGTACTTGCGGTGCCGCGGGTCGGGAAACAGCAGGAAATCGAACAGCAGGACGGCGCATCCGAACAGCGCAAGCATGATCGCCGGGATGATGGTGAAGTGATCGTTGGCGGTGTAGAACTGGCTGAAGTCGATCATTTGGCGCGCTCCGCTCGCGGGGTCAGGGGCCGAACAGGGGTCGGGGATGAGGCTATGGCTGTCAGTTCAGCGGCGGACTTCGTTTCGGGGCGCGAGGACGTAGGGTATCCGGCTGGGTTCAGCAGCGCCACGGGGGCCCCGACCCCTGACCCCTGGCCCCCGGCCCCTGTTTGGGCCCCCGCATTCTGCACGCCGCCACCAAAATAACCGGGCCGCACTCTTTCCACAATCTCCGCCACCGGCTTCCGCAGGATGTCGAAGTACGGTTTCGGATAGACGCCGATCCAGATCGCCCACGCAATCAGCGGAAGGAAGACCGCGATCTCGCGAGGGTTCATATCCGGGATGGTGAGATTCTTGCCGTTGGTCACCTGCCCCAGGATCGTCCGCTGATACAGCCACAGCAGGTAGGCAGCGCCCAGGATAACGCCGGTCACCGCGAACGCCGCCCAGATGCGGTTGGCCTCGAACGCGCCCTGCAAAATCGTGAACTCGCCGATGAAGCCGTTCAGCAGCGGAAGCCCCGCGGAGCTGAGCATCGCGATCGCAAAAATCGTGGCGAACTTCGGCATCACGTGCGCTAGCCCGCCGTATTCCTTGATCTCGCGGGTGTGCCGCCGCTCGTAGATCACGCCGATCACAAGGAAGAGCATGCCGGTCGAAATTCCGTGGTTAATCTGCTGCAGCACGCTCCCCGCGATCCCGTTCGGGTTCAGCGAAAAGATGCCCAGGGTGCAGAAACCTAGGTGGCTTACAGAGGAGTACGCGATCAGCTTCTTCCAGTCCGCCTGCATCAGACACACCAGCGCGCCATAGATGATGCCGATCAGCGAGAGAATCGCCAGCACCTGCACGATCGTCTGGTCCATGCTGGCCTTAGGCAAAAGCGGTAACGAGAACCGCAGGAATCCATACGTCCCCATCTTCAGGAGTACGGCGGCCAGAATCACGGAGCCCGCGGTGGGCGCCTCCACGTGCGCGTCGGGCAGCCAGGTGTGGAACGGGAACATCGGCACCTTGATCGCAAATCCCACGAAGAAGGCCCAGAAGACCCACTGCTGCACACCGAGCGGCAAGTTGAGCTTCATCAGCTCCGAAATCTCCAGCGTGTAATAGCCGAACTGGTTGAAGTGCTGGAAGTAGAGCGTCAGGATGCCGAGCAGCATCAGCACCGAGCCCGCCAGGGTGTACAGGAAGAATTTGATCGCCGCGTAGAGCTTCCGCGGACCGCCCCACACGCCGATGATGAAGTACATCGGCACCAGTACCAGCTCCCAGAACACGTAGAACAGGAAGAAATCGAGCGAAATAAACACGCCGATCATGCCCGCCTGCAGCAGCAGGAACATGGCGTAGTATTCCTTCACCCGCTCCTGGATGGCGCTCCAACTGCACAGAATCGAGAGGAAGCCCATCAGGGTGGTGAGCATCAAGAGCAGCAGGCTGATGCCGTCGATCCCGAGGTGATAGTGCACGCCGAGCGAGGGAATCCAGTCGGCCTTCTCTTCGAACTGGAACCCGCCGCGGCCGGCTGCGAACCGCGAGACCAGCGGCAGCGAGATCAGAAACCCGGCGAAGCCAACCAGGTTCGCCCAGACGCGGATCAGATCCTTGTTCCTGCCCGGAATAAACAGCAGGACCGCAAGGCCGGCCAGCGGCGTGAACAACACGATACTTAGTAAGTGCTGGTCCATATGGTTACCGAACCACGTAATACCCGAAGAACACCAGGACCCCGATCACCACAAAGAACGCGTAAGCCTGCACGCGCCCGGTCTGCAACAGGCACACGGGGTAGGAGAGCATCTTGACCACGAAACTCGAAAAGCGCACTGCTCCGTCCACGATCCACGTGTCCCACCACATGGAAACCGTCGCGCTGAAGCGCGTGAACCAACCGGCTCCGTTCACCCCTCCATCCACCACGTTGCGGTCGAAGGCGCCCATCCACGTTCCGCCGCCTTTGCAGAGCCCGTTGACGAACAGGAAGTCGTAGATCTCGTCGACGTACCACTTGTTGTAGAGAAGCGTGTGCAGAGGTTTGAAGCGGGCCTCGATCGCATCGGGGATCTCCGGCTTGGTGTGATAAAGGTAGCGGGCGAGCGCGATTCCGGCGAGGGCGATGGCGACAGAGAGGCCCATCAGCAGCCATTCGAGCGAAGTGTCGTGCGCGCCCTCCGCGGCCGCCTCCACGGCGTGTGCGGGGAAGACCGGCTCCAGCCATGCCTCGAAGCCACGGAAAAACTCCGGCAGGTTCCAGAGCTTGGGCGTGCCCAGCCAGCCGGCCAGCACGCTCCCGGCGGCCAGGATCGCGAGCGGCACCGTCATCGACGCCGGCGATTCGTGAATGTGCGCCTCTACCTCGGGCTTCACCCGCGACCTTCCGTAGAAGGTCATGTTCATCATCCGCCACATGTAGAAGGCGGTCATGGCGGCGGTGGTCAGTCCCACCGCGTACAGCGCCTTCGATCCCAGCGGCGAGCTGAACGCCTGCCACAGGATCTCGTCTTTCGAGAAGAATCCCGCCAGTCCGGGAATGCCGGCGATCGCGACCGAGCCCACCCACATGGTCCAGTGCGTGACCGGAATCTTGTTCTTCAAATTGCCCATGTAGCGCATGTCCTGCTCGCCGCCCATGGCGTGGATCACGCTGCCCGAGCAAAGGAAGAGCAGGGCTTTGAAGAACGCGTGCGTGAACAGATGAAAGATCGCGACCCAATATGCGCCGACGCCCGCAGCCAGGAACATGTAGCCAAGCTGGCTCACGGTCGAGTACGCCAGGACGCGCTTGATGTCGTTCTGCACCAGCGCGATGCTCGCCGCCAGGATTGCCGTCAACGCGCCAATCGTGGCTACCACGCCGCTCGTAGATGGCGTGAGCGTGAACAGCGCCGAGCTCCGCGCCACCATGTACACGCCCGCGGTCACCATGGTTGCCGCGTGGATCAGCGCGGATACCGGCGTCGGACCCTCCATCGCATCCGGCAGCCAGACGTACAGCGGAATCTGCGCCGACTTTCCGGTTGCCCCGAAGAACATGCACAGCGCAGCCACGCTCAGAATTCCGAAGCCGGCTGTCTCCGCGGTGTAATGATGCAGCGCCGCATTGACATCGGTGAATCGCAGCGTGCCCAGCAGGCTCATCAACAGCAGCATGCCGATCACGAACCCGGCGTCGCCCACGCGGTTCACCACGAATGCCTTCTTACCCGCGTCCGCCGCCGATTGTTTGTGGTAGTAGAAACCGATCAGCAGGTAGCTGCACAACCCGACGCCTTCCCAGCCGACGAACAAGAGCGCGTAGTTGTTGGCCAGCACCAGCATCAGCATGAAGAAGATGAACAGGTTGAAGTAGCCGAAGAACCGATAGTACCCATTGTCGTGATCCATGTATCCGGTGGCATATACGTGGATCAGAAATCCGATGCCGGTCACCACCAGGATCATCACCGAGCTGAGCGGGTCGAGCAGAAAGCCCCAATCGAGTGTAAAGGTCGAAAGCGCGCCCGATGCCATATGGAACGGCATTCCCGCGATCCATGTGAACTGGATCACTTCGTGGATCTTCTGGGTCTGCTGCGAAAGCTGCCACACCGCGCCTGCGCTGAATATCAAGGAGAGGAATACCATCCCCGGGCAAAGAAGCTTGATCAGGAATTTGGTCCCTGATCCATGATGATGATCGTGCCCATGCTCGTGCGGGTGCGCATGATCGTGGCCGTGATCGTGATCATGGTGATGGTGGTGCTCATGGCCGTGATCGTGCGAATGGCCGTGCTCGTAGATCGGCTCCACGCCCGGAGCCACCGCGACCTCAGACTTCGGCTGCGGATCGAGCTTCTTGCCGAACAGCAGCATCAGGACCGCCCCGAAGAGCGGGAACAGCGGAATCAGCCAGATCTGGTCTAAGAAATTCACGGCATTCCTACCACTTCAGCAAATCCACTTCATCGGCCAGCACGGTTTCCTTGTTGCGGAACAATGCGATCAGGATGCCCAGGCCGACCGCCGCCTCGGCCACCGCGTCCGTAATCACGAAGATGGCGAAAATCTGTCCATTGATGTTCTGGAGCGCGTGCGAAAACGCGATCAGGTTGATATTCACGGCGTTGAGGATCAGCTCGATGCTCATCAGAATGATCACGATGTTGCGGCGCGTCAGCACGCCCACGGTGCCGATCAGCAGCAGCGCCGCGCTCAAGGCCAGGTAATGTACCGTCGTAATCGGGTGCATCTTCAGATCCTCTTTTTTGCCATCACCACCGAGCCCACCACCGCCACCAGCAGCAGCAAGCTTGCGATCTCGAACGGCAGCAGGTATTCGCTGAACAGGGTGTTGGCGATCATCTCGGTGTTCCCGAGGGCCGCGCTCCCAGCCGGCGGCGCCGCATCGGCAATCTTGAACGCGTCTTTTCCCTTCCACACGAAGTAGCCCACCTGCGCGCCCACCAGGGCCACGGCAATCAGCGCCACCATCCATTGCCGGTTGAACTGACGCTGTTTGGCCGCCTGGTCCAGGTTCACCAGCATGATCACGAACAGGAACAGCACCATGATCCCGCCCACGTACAGCACAATCTGCACCGCGAACAGGAACTCCGCTTTCTGCAGCAGGTACAGACCCGCGACCCCAAGCAGCGAAACGATCAGCGAAACCGCGCTGTGCACCGCGTTGCGCCGCGTAATGGTCAGGATTCCGCCTCCCAGCACCATCACGGCGAAAATGTAGAACATTACCGTGTCGATCAGCATTTGTATTGGGTGGGTTTGGGGCCTTCTTCCAGCGTCTGGCGATCCCAGATCTGGCCCTCGCGCGTGTACGTGGCCATTTCGAAATCCTGCGTCAGCTCCAGCGCGTCCACCGGGCAGGCGTCTTCGCACAGCCCGCAGAACATGCAGCGCGAAGTGTCATAGGTAAAGGTGGTGAGTTCTTTCCGCTTGGTGGTCTCGTTGCGTTCGCTGGTGACCACGATCAGCGTTTCCGGGCACGCCAGCGCGCACAGGTTGCACGCGATGCACAGCGTCTCGCCGTTATCCGGATTGATATTCAGCCGCGGCGCCCCGCGATACCGCTCCGCCACCTTTGGCCGCTCCGCCGGATATTGCTCCGTGTAGATGTATTTCGGATTCTGGTTGCGGAACGTGACCCAGAGCCCCTGGAACAAATCCACCAGAAAGACTTTCTTCAGCAGATTCACCGGTCCACCTCCCCCAGCACAATATCCAAAGTGCCGATAATCGCCACCACATCCGCGATCAAGCCGCCGGCAACCATGCGGTCCAGCGCCTGCAGGTTCACGAACGACGGCGGACGGACCCGCATCCTATAAGGCTGGGTCGATCCGTCGCTGACGACGTAATATCCCAGCTCGCCCTTTGGCGCTTCGATCGAGACGTACGCTTCGCCGACAGGAGGCTTGATGACCTTGCCCACCTTGCCCATGATGGGGCCTTCGGGAATCGCCTCCACGGCCTGTGCCATGATGCGCACGCTCTGGCGCATCTCCTGCATGCGCACGATGTACCGGTCGTAGGTGTCGCCATTCTCCCGGGTGGGAATCTCGAACTCGTACTTCTCGTAGCCGGAATACGGCAGCGCCTTGCGAATGTCCCACTTGACGCCGGCCGCGCGCAGCACCGGCCCGGTGACGCCGTACTCCTTGCACTCGTCGGCATTCAAAACGCCCACGCCCTTCAGCCGACCCACCCAGATCCGGTTGTTGGTGAGCAGTTCCTCGTACTCATCCACCTTGGGCAGGAACCACTTGTTGAAGTCGCGGATGTCCTGCTCGAAGCCGTCGTAGGTCTCGTACTGCAGTCCGCCGATGCGGAAGGCGTGGGTGGTGAGCCGCGCCCCGCAGTACTTCTCGAAAATCTTGAGCGCTTCCTCGCGCTCGCGCAGGCAGTAGAACACCGGCGTGATGGCGCCGATATCCAGGGCGTGCGTTCCCAACCAAAGAAGGTGGCTCGCGATCCGGTTGAGCTCCGTCAGGATCACGCGCACGCACTGCGCACGTGCCGGCACTTCGACGTTGAGCAGTTTCTCCACCGCCAGGCAATAGCCCAAGCCGTTGGAAATGGCCGCGACGTAGTCCATGCGGTCGACGTAGGGGTTGAACTGCGCGTAAGTGCGGTTCTCGCCGATCTTCTCCACCCCGCGATGCAGGTAGCCGATGACGCAGTCGGTGCCCAGCACCTTTTCGCCATCCAGCTTCAGAATCACGCGCAGCACCCCGTGCGTGGAGGGATGTTGCGGGCCCATATTGAGCACGAGTTCAGTGGAGTCTAGAAAAGTGGTATCGGACATACTGAGGTCACTGGCCGCTCGGGATACCCAGATTCTCCTGCACCCACCGGTCGTCCTGCTTCAGAATCGAGTAGTCCTTGCGCAACGGGAACCCCTGCCATTCCTCGGGAAGAAGGATGCGCCGCAGATCAGGATGGCCGGCAAATTCAATTCCGAACATATCATACACCTCGCGCTCCAGCCAGTTCGCGGTGAGGTGCACGCCGGTGGCGGTCTCGGGTTTGAAGCCCTCGGGGATGAAGGTCTTGATCCGGATTCGCTCGTTGCGCGAGAAGCTATATAAGATGTAGACCAGGTCGAAGCGCTCGGCGCGCTTAGGCCAATCCACGGCGGTTACGTCCACCAGGTAGTCGAAATCCGCTTCCAGCTTCAGGTACTCGAGAATCGGGATCACCGAATCCGGCTTGGCCACCAGGAAGTTCTGTCCGAGATACGTTGAAGTCTCCGTGATGCCCTCGCCGAAATGGGTTTTCAGTTCGCGCGCCAGGTCGCTGTCCCAGGGAGTCGCCGCCATGGTTGCGGGCGGTTTGGGAGGCGCTGGGTGTGCCGCCGCGGCGGGCTTTGGAGGAGCCGCTTTGGCGGCATCCGCGGCTGGTTTCGCCGGCGGCTTCGGTGCCTCGCTCCCGCTGGGAGGAGGCGCTTCGGAGCCCCCAGGCTTTTGCTCGTCAGCCATGTCTATTCCTTTTGAAGACTCCTACACTTATCACTTGCGGGTATCCGTGTCAAATCGCGCAACACGGCGCGCCCGCGCTCGATGCCGAATGGCTGCCGTTCGACCCTCGCCACGCTCCGATCGCTTCCAAACTCTCCCGCCCATTCGCCGGATTGTGTTGTAATAAAAGCTCTTCGCATGTCTGTGTCGAAACGTCTGAGGAGGGGCTTGAGGGCTGTACAGCGGCGTGTGCGCGAGTGGCGCATGATCGCCAAAGGACTGGCCTCGACCGACCATCCCATCCTGGCGCACGTGATTCCCATGCGCCGGTGCAACCTGGCATGCACGTACTGCAACGAGTTTGACGATCACTCCAAGCCGGTCCCGATCGAGACCATGTACCAGCGCCTGGACCGGCTGGCCGGACTCGGCACCACCATCATCACTATCAGCGGCGGCGAGCCGCTGCTCCATCCCGATCTCGACCTGATCATTGGCCGCGTCCGCCGCCACGGCATGATCGCCGGCATGATCACCAACGGGTACCTGCTGACGGCAGAGCGCATCCAGCGACTGAACCGCGCGGGGCTCGAGCACCTCCAGATCTCGATCGACAACGTCATGCCGGACGACGTCTCGAAGAAGAGCCTCAAGGTGCTCGACAAGAAGCTCCGGTTGCTGGCCGAGCACGCCGACTTTCACGTCAACATCAACAGCGTGGTCGGCGGCGGGATCCGCAATCCGAAGGACGCCCTGGTCATCGGGCGCCGGGCGCTGGAACTCGGCTTCACCTCGACGGTCGGCATCATCCATGATGGCGACGGCCAGTTGCGCCCCCTTCAGGACGAAGAGCGCGAGGTCTACGCCGCCATGCGCGCCATGGAGAAGGCCAGCTACGCGCGCGTCAACGGCTTCCAAGACAATATCGCGCACGGCCAGGAGAATGA
>Ga0335069_10009690_pt1 | contig 13695 bp, 13 predicted proteins | sample Lox_Sample_11_FD_206714 | JGI IMG/M metagenome (GOLD analysis project Ga0335069, IMG submission 206714) | Soil microbial communities from Loxahatchee National Wildlife Refuge, Florida, United States - Lox_Sample_1.1 | ecosystem: Environmental > Terrestrial > Soil > Wetlands | place: USA... | reverse complement strand
CGAGTCGAGTCTCGCGCCGGCGTCTGCCTCGGTCGCACTGCGGTAGACTGCGCCGGTCCAAGGAGGCGGCGGATGCGGCGCTTCATCGCTCCGGACGAGCTTGCGCGCGATGCGCGCTTCGTGCGCTCGCGCTCCCGCAACGAGCTGCTGCGGTCGTTGCCCGACGACGTCGACACCGTCGTGCGCGTGCTCGAGCTGGTCGCGCCGAAGCTGCGCGAGCGCGTGGCCGGCACCGCGCTCGAGCCGGTCTACGACGAGCTCGGTCCCGGCTTCGCGTTCCTGGTCACGGGCGATCGCTCGGGCCGGCGCGAGCGCAGCCCGCTCCAGCTCCGCGTGCAGCTCCACGGCATCTTCGTGGGCGAGCTCCAGGCGCTCGAGGCGGCGGGCCGCACGCTCTGGGACTACCCGGACGCGCCGTGGGACTTCAAGATGAACATGGCCCGCCAGTGCTGGGACGAGGCGCGCCACGTGCAGGTGTACGAGAAGCTGATCGAGCACGTCGGCGGCGCGATCGGCGAGTTCCCGGAGAACACCTTCCTGTTCGAGGCGTCCTGCGTCGACGATCCCGCGCTGCGCGTGACCGGCGTGAACCGCTGCCTCGAGGGTCTGGCCTGCGACGCCTTTCGCTCGCTGATCGACTACGCGCGGGCGGAGGGCGACGCGCTGATGGCGCAGGCGATCGACTTCGTGCTCGCCGACGAGCTGACGCACGTGCGCTTCGGCAGCGAGTGGGTGAAGCAGTTCACCGCGGACGACCCCGAGCGGGCGCGGCGCGCGCGCGAGTTCCAGACCGAGACCGAGCGGCGCTTCAACTTCGGCGGCGGACGCGAGATCGCGCGCGACGAGCGCCGCGAGGCGGGCTTCAGCGACGCGGAGCTCGATGAGCTCGACGCGATCGTCGCCGAAGGGCCGAGCCGTGTGACCCTGGTGCGGGCGGCGGAGATCCTGCGAGATCGATGGCAGGCGCGTAGGGCCTGACCGCAGCCGGGAAATGCGGCGGGGGCGGGCCCGTCGCCGGACCCACCCCCGCGCGAATCACCGCGCGCACCTCACTCCGCGCGCGACACCTCGACACGGCGGTTGTCGGCGCGGCTTTCCTTCGTGTCGTTGGGGAAGGCATTGCTGATGCCGTAGCCCTTCGCCTCGAGCTGGCTCGCCGGAACGCCCTGCTTGACCAGGTAGTCCTTCACCGAGTTGGCGCGGCGCTGCGAGAGGCCCTGGTTGTAGGCGGTGGTTCCGACCGAGTCGGTGTAGCCGTCGATGCTGACGTGCACGTCGGGGCCGACCTGCTTCAGGCGGGCGGCGACGGCGTTCAGCAGCGTGTAGTACTGCGGCTCGATCTTCGAGCTGTCGAAGGCAAACTTCAGGCCCTTGATGACCCAGCAGCCGCGCGCGTCGACCGGCGCGCCGCGCGGCGTGCCCGGGCACTGATCGATGTCGTCCGGCACGCCGTCGCCGTCCGAATCGCGGGGCGCGGCCGCGACGGCCGCCGGAGCGGCGCCGAGGAAGACCTCGCGCTCGAAGTTCTGGAGCGAGGCGGTGTTCATCACGCTGCCCATCGAGCGGGAGCTGCCGCAGCCCGTGCGGGTCGACAGCTTGCGCAGGAACTCCGCGCCGGCCGGATCGTCGCCGACCTGCACCGTGTGGATGCAGACCTGACCCTTGAAGCCCTCGGAGAGCTTGCCCGCGGCGTCGAGCACGCGCTGCTCGGCGACCTCGCGGCCGACCGGGTCGGTCGGGCGGCCGTCGCTGAACACGACGATGGCGGCCTGGCCGCTCTTGCCCGCGAGATCCTGTCCGACCTCGCCGAAGACGCGGTCGATCGGCGTGCCCTCGGAGAGATTGTTCAGATCCGCGGCGTACTGTTTCGCCGCGTTGCGATTGAAGGCCGAGAGCTTCTCGGTCTGGCGCTGATAGCCGCCGAACGCGGTGGCGCCCGCCTCGTACGTGCCTTCCGGCTGCGCGGCGACGAACGACTCGACAAGCGCCTTCTCCGTCGGGAAGGTGTGCCGCACGGACTCCGACGAGTCCACGATGAGGTAGCTCTGGGTCACGGCCACGCGCTGACCCGGTCCCGGTGTAATCGGGCCGGCACCGAGCGGCGCCACCGACGGCGTGGCGCAAGCCAGGCCGCCGAGCAGACACGAAACGAGTGCAACGCGGCGAAGCATGAGGTCCTCCGAATCCAACCTTGACGCCTTCTGGCGTATCCGAGCGGTCCGTCCGCTCGACGCTCCAGTGTCCGGGCCAGTCCCGTTCGCGTGCGCCGAAGGTCCGCTCGAAGGGCGCCCATCCTAGCAGCGCGCCCCGCCGGGTAGTAGCCAGAAGTGTCGCGTTCGTGTCGAAAAAACCACGCAGGCTGAACCTAGCGTCACATGCAGGATGCGTGCAGATCGACCCCGCAGTGCCGCGTCCGGCCCACTCAACCGGCCCGCGCCGGCATCCGGTGCTAGGCGTCCCGGCTCGGGTTGCCGCGCTCTCCCGCCTGTGGATGAATGCGCGTCGATGGCCCCCCAGGACCCCTCCCTCGAGCGCTTCGAGATCTGCGTGGACGAGGCCGTCTGGGAGGATCTGCGCCGCCGGCTCGCCGCGACGCGCTGGCCCGATCAGATCGAGGGGACGGGCTGGGACTACGGCGCCGATCTCGCCTACGTGCGCGAGCTCTGCGACGCCTGGCGCGAGCAGTACGACTGGCGCGCGGCCGAGCGCGAGCTCAATCGCTGGCACCACTTCCGCACCGCGATCGACGGTCAGCGCATCCACTTCCTTCACGCCCCGTCGCGACACCCAGATGCGTTGCCGCTCGTGATCTCGCACGGCTGGCCGGGATCGATCGTCGAGTTCCTCGACGTGATCGAGCCGCTGCGCGATCCCGAGGCGCACGGCGGCCGCCGCGAAGACGCCTTCCACGTCGTGTGCCCGTCGCTGCCGGGCTACGGCTTCTCGGAGCCGACGCGCACGCGGGGATGGGGGCCGACGCGCATCGCCGACGCATTCGCGGTGTTGATGCAGCGCCTCGGCTACGCGCGCTACGGCGCGCAGGGCGGAGACTGGGGCGCGCTCGTCACCAGCCTGCTCGGCCTGCGCGACGCCGAGCACGTGGCCGGGATCCACTTGAACATGGCGCTCGCGCTGCCCCAGGCCGATCGGAGCGATCTCACGGAGAGGGAGAAGGCCGACCTCGAGGAGATGGCGCGCTGGCAGGAGCACGAGGCGGGCTACCAGCGCATCCAGGGCACGAAGCCGCAGACGCTCGGTTTCGGCCTGATGGACTCGCCGGCGGGGCTCGCGGCGTGGATCGTCGAGAAGTTCCGCGGCTGGAGCGACTGCGACGGACATCCGGAGAACGCCTTCTCGCGCGAGCGGCTGCTCACGAATCTCTCGGTCTACTGGGCGACCGGTACGATCACGAGCTCGACCCGGCTCTACTACGAGGTGATTCGCGGCGCCGCGCCGGTCGAGCTCTTCACCCGACGCGTGGCGGTGCCGACCGGTATCGCGCGCTTCCCGAAGGAGATCATGCGTTTCCCGCGCAAGTGGTTGGAGCAGCGCTACCACGTGACCCACTGGAGCGAGATGCCGCGCGGCGGACACTTCGCCGCGATGGAGCAGCCGGAGCTCTTCGTCGAGGACGTGCGCCGCTTCTTCCGGAGCGTGCGCTGATGCGGCTCACGCTCTCCATCCCGACCTTCGGCCCGTTCTATCCGCGAGGCCGCATGCACGAGGTGCTCGAGCTCGCGCGCGGCGCGGAGGCGGCGGGCGTCGACAGCCTGATCGTCCCCGACCACGTCGTGATGGGCGAGCGCACCGACCGCTACGAGTGGGGACCGTTCCCGTTCCCGGTCGAGGCGCCGTGGCTCGAGCCGCTGACGGTGCTCGCCGCGATCGCGGCCGTGACGCATCGCGTGCGGCTCGCGACCGGCATCCTGGTGGCGCCGCTGCGCCCCGCGGCGCTGCTGGCGAAGACCGCCGCCACGCTCGACGTGCTCTCGCAGGGCCGCCTCGACCTCGGCGTCGGCGTCGGCTGGCAGCGCGAGGAGTTCGCCGCCGAGGGGCTCGATTTCGACGCGCGCGGCGCGCTGCTGACCGAGACCCTGGCCGCGTGCCGCGCGCTCTGGCGCGACGCCCCGGCGAGCTTTCGCGGCAAGCACGTGCGCTTCGAGCGCATCTGGTGCGAGCCGAAGCCGATCCAGCCCGGCGGTCCCGCGATCTGGTTCTCCGGCACCTTGACACCGCGAAACGTCGAGCGGATCGCGCGGCTCGGCGACGGCTGGATCCCGATCATGACGGCCACGCGCGACGACGTCGCCGCGGGGACGCGCACGCTGCGCGACGCGCTCGCCGCGGCGGGGCGCGACCCGGCCGAGCTGCGCGTGCGCGGCAGCCTCGACGCGGCGCGCGGCGCGGACCGGCGTCCGGATCTCGCGCGCACCCTGGCCGGCGCGCACGAGCTCGCCGCCGCGGGCGCCACCGACGTGCAGCTTCCGCTGCTCGCCTTCGTGCGCGCGCCGGAGGCGCTGTCGGACTTCTTCGGCGAGCTCGCCGCCGCCTGGCGGAAGGTGAAGGCCGACTCGCCTGCGCAGGGAGCCTCCGCGTCATGAGGGTGCTGGTGATGGGCGGCACGCAGTTCAACGGGCGCGCGCTCGTGTGGGAGCTCGCGCGCTGCGGACACGACGTGACCGTCTGCAACCGCGGCCGCACGCCCGGCGAGCTGCCGCCCGGCGTGCGGCGCCTCGTCGCCGACCGCACCGATCCCGCGTCGCTGCGCGCCGCGCTCGCCGGCCAGGACTGGGACTGCGTGCAGGACATGACCGCCTACCGCGAGAGCGACGCGAAGCTCATGAGCGAGCTCTTGCGCGGGCGCACCGGCCACTACGTCTTCGCGAGCTCGACCGTGATCTACGCGGCCAGCGATCTCCTGCCGATCGCCGAGGACTTCCCCGTCGATCGCAGCGAGCGACAGAACGAGTACGGCCTCGGAAAGATCCTGTGCGAGGACCACCTGGTGCGCGAGTGGCGCGAGCGCGGCTTCCCCGCGACCACCGTCGCCTTCTCGATGGTATTCGGACCGCACAACATCCTGCCGGACCGCGAGCAGCGGATGTTCGTGCGGCTCGCGCGCGGGCGCCCCGTGCTGATCCCGGGCGACGGCACCACCGTCGGGCAGGTCGGGCACGTGGACGACCAGGCGCGCGCGCTGCGCATGCTGATGGGCAAGCCCGTCACCTTCGGGCGTCGCTACAACCTGACGGGCGGCGACTATTTCACCGACGAGGGCTACGTCGACGCCTGCGCCGAGGTCGTCGGCGTGAAGCCGCAGAAGGTCTTCATCCCCGCGCCGCTGATGGACGACCTCTACGCCGGGCGCGTGCAGCTCGGCGGCGGCGCGCTGCGGGCCCACATCGACATCCGCACCGAGCGGCGCGACGACCGCGGCGCGCGCCTCTTCGCCCTCCAGCGAATCCTCCAGCGGCTCGCGCCGCACATCCACCACTGGAATCGCAGCGTCTGCTTCGGGATCGAGCGCCTGAAGGAGGACGTCGGTTGGCGGCCCGAATACTGCTTCCGCGGCGCCGCGATGCAGACGTGGCGCTGGATGCGCGACGCGGGGCTCGACCAGCGCCTCGAGTTCGACTTCGAGGTGGAGGACGAGCTGCTGCGCCGGATCGAGCGCGGTTCCGGGTAGAATCCGTCCCCGTGTCGAGCGATGCCGAGCTGTTCGCCCGTCTGACGGGCCCCGGTGCTCCCTTCGAGATCGCCGTCGAGGATGTGCTCGGCGAGCGCATGCCGGTGATCGCGAACCGCGCGCGCTCGCTGCGCGAGCTGCTGCTGCGCTCGAAGGCGCAGGGCGCGAAGGAGTACATCGTCCACGGCGCGCGCCGGATCCGCTACGACGAGCACCTCGATCTCGTCGCGTCGGTCGCGCACGCGCTGCGCGATCGCTACGGAGTCCGCCGCGGCGACCGCGTCGCGATCCTCGCGGAGAACTGCCCCGAGTGGCTGATCGCCTTCTGGGCCACGGTCTCGATCGGCGGCATCGTCGCGGCGCTGAACGGCTGGTGGCAAGCGGACGAGATCCTGCACGGCGTCGCGGACAGCGATCCGACCTTGCTGATCGCCGACCGCAAGCGGCTCGCGCGGCTCGGAGATCGCGACCCCGGCGTGCCCGTGCTGGAGATCGAGTCGCAGTTCGCGGAGCTCGAGGGTTACCGCCGCGGCGCGGAGCTGCCCGAAGTCGACATCGCCGAGGACGACCCCGCGGTCATCCTCTACACGAGCGGTACGACGGGGCGCGCGAAGGGCGCCGTCAACACGCACCGCGGCATCTGCGGCTTCGTCAGCATCGGGCAGCTCCACGGACTGAAGAACATGCTGATCGCGGCCGAGCGCGGGGTGAAGCCCGACCCCTCCGCGCCGCCGCTCTGCTGCCTGCTGACCGTGCCGCTCTTCCATCTCTCCGGCCTCTACTCGGGCTGCGTCTCGATGCTGGCGGCCGGCGCCAAGACGGTGTGGCGCTCCGGGCGCTTCGACCCGGGCGAGGTGCTCCGCCTGATCGAGGCGGAGCGCGTGACCCACTGGAGCGCGCTCGGCAACATGGCTCACCGCGTGGTGTCACATCCCGACGTCACGCGCTACGACCTCTCGAGCATCCAGAGCGTCGGGTCCGGCGGCGGTCCCACCAGCCCGGAGATCCAGGAGCGGCTGCGCAAGGTGTTCCCGCGCGGCGGCGCGAACATGGGGATCGGCTACGGACTCTCCGAGTCGGTCACCGCGGTCGCGATGATCGGCGGCGAGGAGCTGCAGCGCTTCCCGACCTCCGTCGGGCGGCCGATGCCGACGCACGAGATCGAGATCCGCGATTCGAAGGGTCGGGTCCTGCCCGAGGGCCAGGAAGGCGAGATCTTCATCCGCAGCCCGTACCTGATGCTCGGCTACTGGCGGCGCCCGGACGCGACCGCCGAGGCGCTGCTGCCCGGGCGCTGGCTCCGCACGGGCGACATCGGGCGCTTCGAGGACGGGCGCCTCTACATCAACTCGCGCGCGCGCGACATGATCCTGCGCGGCGGCGAGAACATCTATCCGGTGGAGATCGAGCACCGGCTCGAAGCGCACCCGCAGATCGCCGAGGCAGCCGTCTTCGGCGTCGACCACCCGGAGCTCTTCCAGGAGGTGAAGGCGGTGGTCGTGCTCGAGCCGGGCCCCGCGCCCGAGCCGGACTCGCTCGACGCGTGGGTGCGCGAGGCGCTCGCGCCGTACAAGGTGCCGGCGCACTGGGAGCTCCGGCGCGAGCCGCTGCCGCGCAACGCCGCCGGCAAGGTGATGAAGCAGGTGCTGCGCGGCGACGCGAAGAACGCGTTCACCGAGGAGTAGGCGCGCGCGATGTCGGACGCCGCGCGCAGCGATCTGGTGCTGTGCGCCGGCACCTTGCTGCGCGCGAGCCTGCGCGAGCTCGCGGCGGCGGCGCAGGCGGGCGGCTTCGGCGCGGTCTCGCTGTGGCCGCACCACGTCGAGGGCGCCCGCCGCGACGGCCTCTCCGACGAAGGCATCCGCGCGCTGCTCGCCGATCACGAGCTGGTGCTCTGCGAGGTCGAGCCGCTGCTCGCTTGGCTGCCGCCAGGCTCGCTGCCCGAGTCGGCGCGCGCGCTGGCGGGACCGCCGCCGGAGTTCTTTCTCGATCTCGCGTGCGCGCTCGGCGCGCCGCGCGTGCTCTGCGCCGACGGCTTCGGCGCTCGAGCCTCGCGCGGAGCGATCGTGGAGCACTTCGCCAGGGTCTGCGAGGCGGCGGCGGCGCGCGGGCTCGTCGTCGCGCTGGAGGCGATTCCGTGGTCGGCGGTCCCCGACGCGCGCGCGGCGTGGGAGATCGCGCGCGCCACGGGCCAGCGTAACGCCGGCATGTGTCTCGACGTCTGGCACTTCTTCCGAGGCGGCGCCCCGCTCGCGCAGCTCGCGGAGTTGCCTGGCGAGCGGGTGCTCTCGCTCCAGCTCTCCGACGCGCCGGCCGCGCCCTGGGCCGACCTGCCGCAGGAGTCGCTGCGCGCGCGCTTGCTGCCCGGCGAGGGCGCGATCGACCTCGTCGCCTTCCTGCGCGCGCTCGATTCGATCGGCTGCCGCGCGCCGCTCGGCGCCGAGGTGTTCAGCGAGACGCTCGCCGCGCAGGATCCGGTGGCGGTCGGGCGCCTCGCGGGCGATGCGCTGCGCCGGGTGATGAGGTCCGCTGCGACCGCCTAGGGGCCGAAAAGAGCGAGCGGAGGCGAGCCTCTGGCGCTACTCGGCGAGGCGAGCGTGAACTTCCGTCGACGCGCGCGTGCGAGGCGCGTGGAAGCGGTGCCCTTGCGCGCCAGACAGCGTCAGGAACGATCTCGCCGACGGGCACCCAACGCGACGAGTCCGGTCGCGACCAGCGAGATCGTTGCGGGCTCCGGCACTGCGACTGGCTTCGACCAGTCGGTGCCGGAGTCGGATGTGAGGGTGTAGTTCGTCACGAGGTTTCCGTTTGCGTCGCGCACCTGGGTGAAGCCGCCCCAGGTGAGCGTGTGCGCGAAATCTCCCTCGGCGGTCGCCGCACCCGAGAAGGTGTCGAGCCAGCTCTCGTTGCTGTTTGCCGAGAGGATCACCGTCAGCCCGGCAGGCGCACCGAAGAAGACGGTCCCAGTGAACGAGAAACTGCCCGGCGGCGTACCCGTGAACGTATGCGTGCCGAAGCAGGGATAGTCGGTCCACGTCCCCGACTGGATCAACTGCCCGTGGCCACCACCCGTGAGACTGGCGTTGATTCCGTATCCCACCTGGGAAGCGCCGCTGCAGCCAGAGCCGACTCCCCCGTCCACGTTCACGAAGCTCGCCAGCCCGAAGGCCACCGTGAGGGTTCCGGTCGTTCCCGCCAGACCGGGCGCCATGATCGTGAACTGGTCGGAGAACTCAGCCGTTGCATTGCCACTCGCTCCGAGGGCACCCACGTCCACCGGGCCAACCACCTGGCCCCCGGCCGACACGCCGAGGAGACCGTAGTTTGCCGACGCGAAGACCTCTCGATCTCGGAAGTCGCGCCAGGCGGACCCCCGTTCAGGGTCTGCGTCGAATCGTGGATCGGACCGATTGCAGCCGAGCCCCCGAACATGTTCGCGCTCGGCGCATGGTTGTTCGAAGCCGAGCCCGAGATGCTGAGCACCCCTGTAGCACGGATGGCCGACGAGAAGAGAAGGGGAAGCAGAACCCAAGACGCAACGTGCCAGGTCCGCATGGCGACTCCCAGTGGGGGGGTCGAGGTCCCCTCCCAGTGGGCGCGCCAATTAGGCTCGGCGCTTTCGAGAAAGTCAACCGCTGATTCGAGTCGCGGCGAAAGATTCGCCACACACAGCGGTGAAGCACCGATTCGCCACAGATCCGTGTCCTGGACGTCGCTAGTTCGCGGGCAACGGCTCCGCGAGGAGCTGATCGACGACCTTCTGGCGCTCTACCTCGGGCATGGGCGGAGGGAACGGCATAGCCAGAGAATGTCCTATCCGCCGATCCGACTTGACGACGTGCACCTCGAGCTCCCGGGCGGGCGTGTGATCGTCGACGGCGTGAACGCGCGGGTCGACGCCGGCGAGCGCCTCGTCATCGAGGGCCCTTCGGGCTCCGGCAAGAGCAGCATCCTGAAGGCGATCGCCGGGATCTGGCCGTTCGGCCACGGCCGCCTCGAGGTCCCGTGCACGGCCAGAAGCTCTTCCTGCCGCAGCGGCCCTACCTGCCGATCGGCACGCTGCGCGCGGCGGTCTCGTATCCCTCGGAGGAGGGCGCGTTTCCCGACGAGCGCATCCGCGAGGCGCTCACGGCGCTCGGCCTCGGGGGCCTCGCCGACCGCCTCGACGGCGCTGGAGGCTCGTGCCGCGCGGCGACGCCATGACGCTCGAGGCCGCCTGAGCCGGGTTGTGGTTCTCTCCCGGCTCTCACCGGGCGGCCCGCACCCTGGACGGGGAGCGGAGGAGCCGCAGTACGCCTGTCAAGACGATGCCGATCGCGAGAAGCGCGACGCCCGCTCCTCCGAGCAACGGGATCGAGATCAACGACGCGAGAAAGGCCAGCGGATCCCCCGTCAGGTCCGCGGCCGGCACGTTCGGGTGCGGTGTATAGAGAGCGAGGTCCATCAGCGTGACGAGGTCGCCCTGGTAGCTCGAGAACATCGTGCTCGCAGTCGCATCGTCCATGAGGATCGGTCCCTGACGCGCGGTCGGCGGCGTCAGCGTCCGCGCGAGCTCGACGAGGTTCACCTGGGTCACATCGTCGGCGTTCAGCCCGTCGTGTGCGAGGTCCATTCCGGCGAGCGCCGCGGGCTGGAAGGCCGGATCACCGAGCTGCGTCTGCGCCCCCGGAATGCCGGCGCCGCTGGCGATCTGATTCAGCGTGAGGACCAAGGTGCGCGACCTCGCCAGCAGCGCCTGGTCGCGCGCGTCGAGGTCGGCCTGGGTCGGAATCGGAATCGGAGCTGGACCGTTGCATACCGCCCCGCAAGCCGACCCCCCGCCCGTTCCCGGGTCGATGATCTCCTCTCCTGACACGGGAACGTGTCCAACGGCGGCCAGAATGAGCCCGGTTTCGTCGGAGGCGAACACCCGCTTGCCCGCGGCGGGCGAGAGCGGGATGGCCACCGCGCGAAACGCGGCGACAGGCGGCGGCTCCGCTCCGAGGATCGCGAAGTAGTAGCCCTGTGCGCAGCAGTGAAGGAGGTCCGAGCCCACGAGGCTCCTGGCCAGGGCCGAATTAGGTGGGCGCGGATCGGGATCGAACATGGAGGCGATCGCTGGATCGCTCGCCGCCAGGATGTCCAACGTGGGGGCGTAGTCGTGGACGCCATTCCGATCGCGGTCGCCGTCCTTGAAGAGCGACTGGGCCGTATTGAGAGTCCTGAGCGCGCCGATCGCAGCGTTCTCGTTGGCCCGACGAGCGTTGATCACGTACGCGGGCACCACGGTGGTGGTGAGGACCGCGACGATCGCCACGACGATCATCAACTCGATGAGTGTGAAGCCGGCCGTCGACGGCGACCTGACTCGGAGTGACGGAGCCGACACGCCTTAAGATTCAACACGGACGAGCGTTGCTCGTCAAGGAAGCACCGGCGATCAGAGCGAGGCGAGCACGGGAGCCAGGAACCTGGCGTATTAGTCGACCTGCGGCCGGTAGTGCTGGAAGAGGCCGCCCAGCCTCAGGAAGACGCGAACGAGCTGGACGAACTCCGCCGGGATGCGGACCACCAGGTCGTGCTGGGCAAGCGCGAGCAGGGCACCCGCCCGTTCGATGATCTCCTCCTCGGTGGGCCAGGCGAAGCCGGGGCCGCCGGCAGCGGCGCGCCGGAACGTCTCCAGCAGGGCGCTCGCAAAGGCCTGGAGCGTGGCGTCCTCACCGCTGCGCGTCGCGAAGCCGAGGGCGCGGAGCTCCTGGCCGACGCCCGCCACATGGGCTGGCAATTTGACATAACGACCGCTCTCGGACAGCCGGTTCCCCGCTTGAATGTCCCATCCCGCCAGCAATCCGAGTGACGCCTACGCCGAGCGGGTCCGCCGGCTCGTCGACGAGCAGCGCTAAGACTTCTACCTGAGCTGGCGCGAACAGTAGGGCGCAACCGCCCCTTGATTTGCTCGCGGCTGCTCCCCGCGGTTACCGTCCGCCCTCGATCGAAGGCAGGGCGCCATGAGTCACTCGAAAGAGACGGACGCGACCTGCGCCCGAGACCGGGTCTTCGCGGGCGAGAGATCGCCGGTCGATTTTCAGTTCGGAGAGGAGACCGCCGCCGTATTCGATGACATGGTGTCTCGCTCGGTTCCCTTCTATGGGGAAGTCCAGCGAATGTGCGCCGAGCTCGCCTCCGACTTCGCAGTGGCCGGAACCAACCTCTACGACCTCGGCTGCTCCACCGGAACCACACTGCTGGAGCTCGACTCGGTGGTGGGCCCCGGCGTCCGCTTCGTGGGCGTGGACAACTCGCCCGAGATCCTCGAGAGAGCCCGGCGAAAGCTGGCCGAGCGCGAGCTCGCGCATCCGTACGAGCTGATCGAGAGGGACCTCCATCACGGACTCGTGCTCGAGAACGCGTCCGCCGTGATCATGATCCTCACGCTGCAGTTCGTCAGGCCGCTCCACCGGTTGCGGGTCGTAGCCGACATCGCCCGCGGGCTGAACGACCAGGGTTGCCTGATCCTGGTCGAGAAGCTCACGACGCCCCACACGGTCTTCAACCGTATGTTCATCAAGCACTACTACGACCTGAAGCGCCGCAACGGGTACTCGGAGATGGAGATCGCGCAGAAGCGCGAGGCGCTCGAGAACATCCTGATCCCCTACCACCTCGACGAGAACCGGGATCTGCTCCTCGCCAGCGGATTCCGACACTTCGAGGTGTTCTTCCGCTGGTACAATTTCTGCGGAATGATCGCCATGAAGTGAGGAGCTCGCGGCCGCGCGCGCCTCCGCACCCGCCCTCCTCGCCAGAACTCCATGCCGAGCCGCAGCGACTCCTTCGAGAAGCCCGATGACGAGTCCCTGCTCGTGCAGGTCGCGCAGGACCTCGAGGCTCTGCTGGGCCAGGACCTGACCTCCCGAGCCGATGCGGCGCTGATTCCAGACTGGTCCGCCCGCGCCCGCAAGGCGCTCGGCCGCCTCGTCGGGGCGGACGGCGCGCTCGACGTCGAGGTCCTGAGGAACTTCCGGCGCCATCAGATCCTGGTCGACGACATTCCCGCCTGGGACCTCGGGGGCTTCTGGAAGAACAACGCCGTCCGGAACTCCGTCGTCGGCTGGCGACGAGGCACGTGCCACTGCCTGGTGGAGTGTCTGCGGGTCCTGCAGGAGCGCGGGTTCGCTCCCGTGCTACGGCGCCATCCGTGCCCGCCCGTCGGGAATCCCCACGTCTTCTCACGCGAGGGATACCGCTACACGTTCCGGTGGGCGCGGCATGCGTACTTCATCGGCCTGATGAACGAAGTGCTCGGCGGGCGGCTCGACGAGGCGTTCGTGGCTCTCGACATCGGAAGCAGCTACGGAGGCTTCTCGTACCTGGCCAGGAAGGAACACCCCGCCTCGCACCACGTGCTGGTCGACCTGCCGGAGCAGCTGATCCTCGCGCGCTACTTCCTGGGATCGTGTCTTCCAGGCGCGCGCATCGCGGGTCCCCGGGAGCTGATGCGCGAATCGTCGATCACCCGGCAGTTCCTCCTGGAGCACGACTTCGTTCTCGTGCCGACCTCCGTCTTCGAGAAGCTCTCGCCGGGCTCCGTGGACCTCGTGACGAACTTCGCATCGTTCACCGAGATGACGAGGGAGTATTTCGACCGCTATCTGCGTTCGGAAGTCTTCCGGACCTCGCGGTACTTCTACACGATCAACCGGATCGAGCCGTATCCCGCGGGCTACGGCACCGATGTCTCGATCCTCGATTTTCCCATCGCGGATCGCGCGAAGAGGCTGCACTTCGGCGTGTGCCCGATCTTCTCCGTGGACTTCATGTTCCGCGAGCGGCGCCTGTTCTTCCTCTCGCGCACCGAGCCGCCGCCCTACTTCGAGTACATCGGAGCGACGTCGGAGAGGCTCGACGGGATCGCGAGCGGGTCCACATGGCCTGGCAATCTGACATAACGACCGGTCTCGGACATTCGTTCCCCGCTTGAATGTCCTCTGGCTATGCCGTTTGCTCCGCGTGTGACCGCGGTCATCACA
>Ga0335069_10009689_pt1 | contig 13695 bp, 9 predicted proteins | sample Lox_Sample_11_FD_206714 | JGI IMG/M metagenome (GOLD analysis project Ga0335069, IMG submission 206714) | Soil microbial communities from Loxahatchee National Wildlife Refuge, Florida, United States - Lox_Sample_1.1 | ecosystem: Environmental > Terrestrial > Soil > Wetlands | place: USA: Florida... | reverse complement strand
TGTCGTGGTCGGATTGCTCATGGGCGAGGGGAGCGAACTGCATTGGAAGCAGATTGCTCCGGCTTCCACGGGCGGTCTTTTGTACCTGATCATCTTCGGTTCTTTCGTGGGATTCACTGCGTACATTTGGCTGTTGGGGGTGGTCTCGACAGCCCGGCTCGCGACCTACGCCTACGTGAACCCGATCGTCGCCGTTCTCTTGGGCTGGATGTTCGCCGGCGAGCCACTTTCCGCTCGCGAGCTGCTGGCGACCATTACGGTTGTGGGCGCTGTTGCCTTGATCCTTTTCCACCGTCCACCACCCGTGGCCGTCGCTCCCGACACCGAGGGCCTGCCTACGCTCGAAGAGGCGCGAGCGATGGAGCAAAAAAAGCAAGAATCGGGTTGTTCGGCTTCTTCCTCTTATTCATGATGGGGAAAGACGGAATGAGAGGAGAGGGAACATGCAGGTGAGAAGCGAAGATTACGCACGTATCGAGAAGGCCATTCTCTTCCTGGAAGAGAACTACCGCCACCAACCTGAACTGCGCGAGATCGCAGCCAACGTCCACTTGAGCGAGTTTCACTTCCAGCGCCTGTTCCGGCGCTGGGCAGGTATCAGCCCCAAGCGGTTCATTCAGTTCCTGACGCTGGAACATGCAAAGCGGCTCCTCGGCGAGTCCCACAGCGTGCTCGACGCCACTTACGACGCCGGCCTTTCAAGCCCCGGACGGCTGCACGACCTGTTCGTCAACATCGAAGCGATGACGCCCGGCGAATTCAAGGCCGCCGGCGCGGGCGTCGCCATCCATTACGGCTTCCATCCCTCGCCGTTCGGCGAATGCCTGCTCGCGGTGACGGAGCGGGGAATCTGCGGCTTGGGCTTTGTCGGAGCAGGAGGGCGTGCCCGCGCGCTGCGCGATTTTCAGGAACGCTGGCCCGAGGCCCGGTTGGAACCCAGTTCCCGGGTGACCGTTCCCTATCTCGACAGTATTTTCAGGCGAGCCAACGGCAACCGCCGTTCTCCTCTCACGCTGGTCCTCGAAGGCACAAACTTCCAAATTAAGGTGTGGGAGGCGCTGCTTAGGGTTCCGATGGGTGCGGTGACGTCGTACGAAGATCTGGCCGCAAAGCTTTCCATGCCGCGTGCCGCTCGCGCCGTGGGGGCAGCGGTCGGGAAGAACCCTATCGCCTTTCTTATCCCCTGCCACCGCGTGATTCACAAGGCGGGGGTGATCGGGCATTACCACTGGGGCGCCGCGCGCAAGAAAGCCATGCTGGCTTGGGAATCCGCCCGGACAACAGCGACCCGGAATTGACCCCTGCTCGGCCTAGCCTGCAGGGGCACACGGCCGTGCAGGCGTGTCCAAATTAGCGCTCTGTTTCGAGGCACCACGCGGCTCCGCCGCTTGCTGTGCGGAAAGCCTCCGACTTTCCGGGCGAGTTCGCACCCTATTTCCTCTTTTGCGCCCTCGGGAAGGCAAAGCCTCCCCGCACAGCAAGCGGCGAAGCCCCGAGCAGCCAACCTCACATTGGGACGCAATTTGGACAAGCGTGCACGGCCGTGCGCCCCTGCCACCTCAATCAGACTCCAGATTGCACGAACCCCGGGTTGTGATATTCTGCCGCGGCAATGCGGGCCAGCTTGAGATCGTAGGTGCACGCCGCTGCGGTGCCCGGCGAGCCCGTGTGCAAGGGCGCCGGCGTGCCGCTGGGCCTCGGGCGCCTGAATTCACCATCGGGGTCACACTGTGACGTCACCTGCCGAACCCGCACCTTCCGAACGCTGGCTGCGCATCATTCCGGTTGCCTTCATGATGTACACCATTGCTTTCATCGACCGGACCAACATCTCGCTGGCGCTTCCTTCCATGAGCCGCGAACTGCACATGAATCCCACCCAAGCCGGCGACGCGGCCGGCATTTTTTTCTGGGGATACATGCTGTTGCAAATTCCCGGTGGACACCTGGCGCAACGTTGGAGCGCCAAGCGGTTCATCAGCATTCTGCTGGTTCTCTGGGGATTCTGCTCGGTGGGTTGCGGCCTGGTCCAAACGGCGCGCCAGTTCTGGGTGATGCGCTTTCTGCTGGGAGTCGCCGAGGGGGGAGTGTGGCCCGCCGCGCTGATCCTGCTTTCCCACTGGTTTCCGCGGTCGGAGCGGGCGCGGGCTAACGCTTACTGGATGCTCTGTCTTCCCGTCTCGGTGGTCATCTCGTCCCCGCTTTCCGGGTGGATTCTGGGTCACTGGAGCTGGCGGGTGCTGTTGATTGCCGAAGGCGCCCTGCCGTTCCTATGGCTGATTATCTGGTGGGCGCTGATTTACGATCATCCGCGCGAGGCCCGTTGGATCTCCTCGGGTGAGCGTGAATACCTTGTCAGCACGCTCGATCAGGAATCGCGGGAACTCGAACCCGTACAACCTGAGCCGATCTGGCGGGCTTTGTGCAGGCCCCAGGTTCTATTGATGGTCGGAATTTACTTCTTACTAAACATGGGGAATTACGGCTATCTCTTCTGGCTGCCCTCGGCGCTGGAACATGCCAAGACCATGAGCAACCAGTTGGTGGGAATCCTGTTTGCCATTCCTTACGTCATGACCGCGATCGGCATGGTTGTGATGTCCCGGCATTCTGACAAGCACCGCGAGCGGCGTGGCCACGTGGCCTTTGCGGCGGCGTGGGGCGGCGTCTGGATGATGGCTTGCATGCTTTTAAGCGGCCACGCGCCCGCGCTGGCGTTCGTGGCGATCTCACTGGTCGGAGCGGGCTCCTACGCGACGCACGGACCGTTCTGGGCCATTCCCACGGAAACACTGCCGCGGTCGGTCTCGGGTTCGGCCATGGGGCTGATTAATGCCCTGGGGAATCTGGGCGGGTACTTCGGCCCGCTCGTCGTGGGCTTCCTCAATCACCGGACAGGCAATTTCCTCATGGGGTTTGGCACGCTAAGCCTGGGGTATCTTGTCGGGGCAGGACTGACGTTGTTTTTACCCCGCCGGGCAGGAACCGCGATCACACAGATTTCACCGCAACAATCCTGATGAACGCATGTTGATTCCGAAAGACAACTGGAGGGATCCGAGGGAATTGTTGTGGAAAAGCGCCGCTATTCGGCCGCGGCAAAGTATCCAGGCTTGCAACGCAGGGCCACGCCGCGCCGCGCGACGACGACCTTGATGGACCGGTAAGTTCCGTCAAGGGCCGTGCGGGCGGGCGTGTAGCCGATGTCGTACTGTTCGTTCAATTCCCGTCCGATAGACTCCAACGAATCGGCGATCCGCACGAGGCGCTCTGCCGAGAAGGCTCCCGTCTCCGCGCCCAAGCCCTTGTTCTGGGAGGTTTCGCCGATCTGGCCGTGTGAGAGGTAGCCGGTTCCCAGGTCGGTCCCTGGCGAGTAACGCAGCGGGAACGACGCCGCACCACCGGTGTCCTCGGCGAGTTGCACCAGGAGTTTGTCCCCAGGGTTCGAATACCCATAGGCGGCATTGCCAATCGCGTAAATCATGGTTTCCGCCCGGCGGGCCATGGAGATCGCCTCGTCCAAAGTGTGCTGGCTTTGCACGTCCAGGCCATCGCTGACGACGATCAAAACCCGGCGGGTCTCCTCGGGCCGGCCAGCCTTGATCATCTTTTCGCGACATGCGAAGTATATCGCGTCGTAAAGAGCCTTACCGCCGCCGGATTTGAGTTCTTGGATTTTCTCGTTCAGCACGTCCGCGTCGGGGGTGAAATCTTGAATGATGGAACTGGTCGCGTCGAAAGTCTGAAGGAAGGCTTGGTTCTTTGTGCCTCCGCGCAATATGTTGTAGACGAACTCACTGGCCGCATCCTTCTCAAAGGAAAGCTGGCGGCGAGCGCTGTTGCTGGTGTCCAGGATGATCCCGATGCGCAGAGGCAGTTGGGTCTCGCGGTTGAAATAACGAATGTTCTGAAGCACGCCGTCTTCATACACTTGGAAATCGTCTTTGGTCAGATCAATCACCGGCGAACCGCGTTTGCTGAGCACCGTGACGGGAACGCTTACGACGTCGACGCGGACGCGCAAGCTCTTCGTTGCAGTAACCACGTTTTCACCTTGCGGGTTGGGCGGCGAAGGCGGTGTAGCTTGTTGCGCGGGCGTGTGAACCGCACCCGTAGCAGCCCACAAGGCAGCCAACGCGATTAACGGCACCGTTGAGGACGGAAGACGAAGCTTCTTTCTGGCGTGACTTGCGGCGGTCGGCGTGTGCAACGAGTCTCGCATCTTGAAGTTTGACCTGCTTACGATTCTTTCCGGCACGCTCCAGCGTTCCACTCCATCTTACCGCAAATGCTCGCAGCGGAGTAGTTGCGTGGTGGAGCCACGAAAGGGCATATTGGTAAGACATTCACAGCGACCGCCGAAGGGAGCACAAGTCATGGAAATGGGGTTCATCGGTTTGGGGTCTATGGGGGAACCCATGGCTCGCAACCTGCTGCAAGCGGGACATTCCGTTCGAGTTTACAACCGCACGCGCGTTCGCGCTGAGGCGTTCGCGGGCCATGGAGGGACGGTGGTGGACAGCCCCGCCGCGGCTTGCGCTGCCGGTGTGGTCGCGACGATGCTCGCCGACGATCAAGCCGTGGAAGAAGTGGTTTTTGGCGAAAAGGGTATTCTGCCAGGGCTGCCGCGCGGCGGCGTGCATATTTCGCACAGCACGATCAGCACAAATCTATCGCGGCGGCTGGTGAAGGTGCACGCGCAACGCGGACAGAGTTTTGTGTCCGCGCCGGTGTTTGGGCGGCCGGACGCCGCCCAGGCCGCACGCCTCGTGGTGGTCGCCGCCGGTCCCCCGGAAGCTGTGGAACGATGCCGGCCTGCACTGGAAGCTATCGGTCGCAAGTTGTTCTTGCTGGGACCTGAAGCGCCCGCCGCCAACACTGTCAAACTGGCCGGGAATTTCTTGATTGCGTCCATGCTTGAAACCGTGGGGGAAGCCTACGCCTTGTTGCGGAAGTCCGGCGTTGACCCCGCCACTTTTCTGGACATCGTGAACGGGTCCCTGTTTCAGTCTCCCATCTACGAGAACTATGGGAAGATCGTGGCCGAGCAGCGATACGAACCGGCGGGCTTCAAGCTACGGTTGGGGTTGAAGGATGTCCGTCTGATTCTCGCCGCGGCGGAGGAGGTGACCGCTCCCATGCCTTTCGCGAGCCTCCTGCGTGATAACCTGCTGAGCGGGGTCGCGCAGGGAATAGGAGACCTTGATTGGTCGGCCGTCGCGCGGGTGGCCGCTCAGAAGGCCGGACTGAAGGGATGACGGAAGGCAGAAAGCAGAAGGCAGTAGGCAGAAAGCAGAAAGCAGAAAGCCACAACACAGCCTGTGTTGATTTCTCGGAGGTGGAATTTGAAAGCGATACGCGTGCACGAATTTGGCGGGCCGGAAGTCATGAAGGTGGAAGAGGTGCCCGGCCTGAAGGCTGGCGCGGGACAAATACTGGTGCGGGTCAAAGCCGCGGGCGTGAATCCCGTCGACACTTATATGCGCACGGGGACCTATGCGGTCAAACCGCCGCTCCCCTACACGCCGGGGAGCGATGCGGCGGGGGTTGTGGAAGCCGTGGGGCCTGGGGTGGAAGGCTTCTCCGTAGGTGACCGCGTTTACGTGGGGGGAACGCTCACGGGTGCTTACGCAGACCAAGTTCTGTGCGAGGCCGGGCAGTTGCACCCGCTTCCACCCAACGTCAGCTTCGCGCAGGGAGCCGCGGTGAACGTCCCTTACGCGACGGCGTTCCGCGGCCTCTTTCAAATCGGCCGGGCGCGGGCGGGAGAGACCGTGCTGGTCCATGGCGCGAGTGGAGGAGTCGGCGTGGCCGCAGTGCAATTGGCGCGCGCCGCGGGCCTGAAGGTAATTGGCAGCGGGGGCACGGATCGCGGACGCCAGCTCGCCGCCGTGCAGGGTGCGCACCATGTGCTCGACCATCGCGCTGCGGGTTATCTCGACGATCTGATGAAGCTAACCGGGGGGCTGGGCGTCGATATCATCCTGGAAATGCTCGCCAATGTAAACCTTGCCAAGGATCTTACCGTCCTCAATCAAAGCGGGCGCGTGGTGGTGATTGGGAACCGCGGCTCGATTGAAATCAACCCTCGTGAGGCCATGCGCCGCGACGCGCAGATTCTGGGGATGACGCTGTTCAACGTCCCGCCGAAGGAGCTGGCAGGCATTCATGCGGCGCTGGTGGCCGGATTTGAGAACGGCGCCTTGCGTCCCGTTGTGGGCCGCGAGATGCCGCTGGCTGACGCGGCTGCGGCGCACCGGGCCGTCATGGAGCCGGGCTCTTACGGTAAGATCGTCCTGATACCTTAGGTGGTGCTGTCCACGCAAGGCGATCCCACCGGCGTCACGGAGAGAGCCGCCCATCGCCACCGGCTCGCGTCCAGACGGAGGTTCGCGCGTGTCTGGGAGGCGCTTTATAACTCTCCGCGCAGGACAAACACTCCAGCAAACCACCAGCGAGTTTCGGAGTGAAGGCCCAAATCGCACGAAAGGAAAAAGTTGATGGGGAATAGGAAGGTAGTGTTCACTATCGCAGGAGTGTTTGTACTCAGCCTGTACGCCATCATTGGCAATGCGGCCCAGAATGACTTCTCGGGTACGTGGGTCTTGGACAAAGGGAAAACTCGTGACGTGCCGACGGATATCAAGAGCTACACCATGTTGGTTATTCAGGACCAGCAGCAGCTTGTGGTTGAGACCAAGATAGAAAGCGATCGCGCGTCCATGGGGGGCGGGCCGGAAGGTGGTGGACCTTCCGAAGGTGGTGGCCCTCCTCCCGGCGGTCCTGGTGATGAGGGAATGGGTGGACCCGAAGGTGGTGGCCCTCCTGGCGGGCCCGAAGGTGGTCCGGAAGGTGGACCTGGAGGCGGCGGCCCTCCCGGCGGGCGTATGGCGTTGCACATGGTGATTCCGAAAGCGTCCTACGCGCTCGACGGATCGGAGACAACAACGCAAGTGGAAGGCCCCATGGCGGGCTCGGCCAAGCTCAAGGCCAAATGGGTGAAGGATCGTAAGGCACTGGAGTTGTCGTCGGTCCGGGAGTTGGAGTTCCGGGAACACAGCGTGACCCTCAGCACGAAGGAACAATGGACGCTTTCCGAGGATGGCACACAGCTCAAGGTCCAGCGCTCCGTCGAGACTCCGCGGGGGACAGAAACGATTAGGCTCACCTTTCGGAAAGGTCGAGGTGAACCTGAAACCGGGCAACAGTGAACCGCCCGGGTTATAGGCAATCCCGAGCGCGGCGCAGACCAACTTTGCGCCGCTGGAAGAACCGCAGGGCCGGACCGCGGGCACTGCGCTACGTCCAAAGCGAAGCTAGGGTCTACGCCGACCAGCGATACGACTCGAAAGGCTGAGAAAGGCCGCGGCCGGAAGAGCCCACGGCACACACACCGTGCCGTGGTTACCACTGCCGCGAGTGGCGCCAACATTGCCCTTTATGCCGGCGACCCTTGGCTTTGCCCAAGACTCTCCAAGTCCCCGGATGTAATCCCTCCGCAGGCCGGTGCAGGCATCTACGTGGCTGGCGCAGACCCCGGGGTGTGGGGTCTGCGATCTCCTAGACTTCCTCCCCGTCCACGGGTCGTGCCGGTGGTGCTCGATGAAAAGGTTTCCCTTCTCCCTTGGGGAGAAGGTGGTCGAGGTACGAGACCGAATGCCTCTTCCGGCCCCTGGAGGGCCAGCCGCATCAAGCCCTCCGCTTTGCCGCTGGACCTTATCTGCGAATCGCGATGAAGGCCGCCGACACGTCCTCGCACCGCACCTGGAGCGAAACAGCCTCCCCTCGGAAGTCCGCAGACCTCGAAGAACAGAAGCCTGCGCCAGCCACCGAAACCGTAGCGCAGGGCTCGCTTTCTAGCCCTGCGGCCCTTCCACCGCACCGGGCATTTGACGGCGCGGCCAGCCCACCTCGACGTTCCCGCCGTCTACGGCTTTGCCAGTAATGAGGGAATTTATCGCCAGGAAGCAGCGGCCGATGCCATCAGTAAACTCTGCGGCGTTAGGCAAGGGTAATGACCCTAACTGCGGAGCGGACAGCCTGCGGCTGCACACTGCCCAAGTTCCGAGTGGCCCGTCGCTCGGCCAGAACTCGGATTGCACCTGCGGAACTGTTGAGAAACAGACGGCGAGTACTCATTGCTGATGCAGACCGATAGGAGTCTGGTCCGCCCTCAAAGCGCAGTTGTCCTGTTTTGCGGGAAGGTCGTTTCCCAGGAGCAATCCGGCTTGGGCAGTCAGAAGGACCGCGCGCGCTTGTGGCCATGTATGCCAGTCGATTCCGCAACTGCGTATGTGCGGAACCGAATCGCATCAGAGGCAGATGTAAGAAATGGGGTAGCCAAAGGCCGAGAGCGACCTTACGGCGGGGAATTCATGCGGCGCAGGAGGGCCTGAAAGCGCGGGGTGTTGCGCAGGGGGTCGTAAGACGGGTCCACACTGACATAGGGCATGGTGGGGTCGCGCACCTCGAACCCTTTCTCCAGCCAAGCGAGGGCTTGGGCTGTTTCCCCGGCCCATACATACAGCGCCGCAACGTCAGTAGGGCACATATAGGTCTTGCGATAGCGCACGGCCAGTATGTCCGCCGCGCGCCTCATCGCGCCCCGGTAGCCCGATTGCGTGTATCCCTGCGTCAAGGCTTCTTCGACCTCACGGTCCCCAGCATAATACGCTTTCACTTCTGCCAAAGACTCTTCATACAGGCCCTTCGCGAAAAACACCCATGAGAGTTCCCATAGCGCGAATGGAATCTCTGGCGACGTTCTGAGGGCCTGGTGGAACTGGGCGATCGCCTCGTCATATCGGCCTCGGAAAGTCAGGTCGACAGCATAGAAAGCCTGGAAGAAGGCGTTCAACGGGTCTAACTCCAAAGCTCGCTGAATTTCCTCCATTCCCTCCTCTGGGCGCTTCATGCACATCAGGTAATGCGAGTGGAGTGCCCGGGCATCCGGATAGTTGGGATTCAGTTCGATGGCCCGCTTGAACTCCACTTCGGCGCCAGCCCAGTCCCAATCGTAAAAGCCGTTGACGGTAGCCAACGCCGAATGCGCTTCCGCGAGTGTGCTATCCAACTCTATGGCTTTCAGAGCGGCCGCCTTCGCCTTCGGACCCGCCTCACGCGGTGCCGTGTACCCCATCTGGTTGCGCCCGACCCAGACCAAGGCAATGCCAGCGTAAGCGGGAGCGTAATTCGGGTCCTTCTTCAGCGCCAGTTCGAAGTATTCCAGCGCAGAGTCGATATCCTGTGGGGCAAATCTGTACCACGACTGCATGCCCTTGAGGTAAGCCTCGTATGCCTCGGGGTTGACCGGTCGGGCACTTGCCAGGCGGGTATGCTCGGAGGGTGTGACGGCCACACGGACTTTGTCGGCAATGGCGCTGGCAATTTCGCCCTGCAACGCCAGCACGCCACCCATTTCGCGCTGGTAGCTTTCCGCCCACAGGTGCTGGTCGGTGGCGGCTTGGATGAGTTGCGCGGTGATGCGCACCTGCCCGCCCTCGCGCAGCACCGTCCCTTCGATGACTGCATCAACGTTCAACTCCTTGGCGATCTGCGGCAAAGGCTTTTTGCTGCCCTTGTACTGCATCATCGAGGTCCGCGAGATCACTTTCAGAGCGCTGATCTTAGCGAGGTTTGTAATCAGCTCTTCGGTCATGCCGTCGGCGAAGTACTCTTGGTCGGGATTACCGGAAAGATTCGCCAGGGGCAGAACCGCCAGCGATTGAATGCGGCGGGGGGCGGTTCGGAGCGCCAAGCGGTCGTGCAGTCCCCCGACGTTGAGCCCCACCAGCACAACGAAGCAGGTGAACAGGGCACTGATTCCCAGTGCCAGTATCCAACGCTTCTGCGGGGCCGTTGCTCGCCGCGCCCACCAGAGCAGAGCAAGCCCTGCCCCGACTCTCCCCGCAGCCTCCTGCTTCAGGCGCACAAGGTCAGCCTTCAGCTCGGCGGCCGACTGGTAGCGGTCCTCGCGGTCTTTTGCGATTGCCTTGCTGATAATGCGCCCCAGCTCCGGTGGCAGCTCGGGATTAATCCGGAGGGGCGAGGTCGGCGTGCGGTTTAGAATTCCATCTAAGACTACCCCAACCGAGTCGCCCGCAAAGGCGCGCCGTCCGGTGGCCATCTCGTAGAGCACCACACCGAAGCTGAAGAGGTCCGAACGCGCGTCGAGTTCTTCAGCCCGCACTTGCTCCGGCGACATGTATTCGAACGTGCCCACCGCCACTCCAGTGCTGGTCAGCGGTTCTTCCGCCGCCGCCGTCGCCTCGCCGGTAGCGGCTGGTGTCAAAGCTACCTGTGCACCTGTCCGCTTCGCCAAACCGAAGTCAACAATCTTCGCCTGACCACGTGTGGTCACGAAGATGTTCGCCGGTTTGATGTCCCGATGGACGATCCCCTTTGCGTGGGCCGCTTCCAGGGCGTCGGCAATCTGGCCGGAGATTGCTACGATTTGATCCACGGGGAGCGGCTTTCCCGAAAGGTAATTTTTCAGGGTCTGCCCCTCCAGCAGCTCCATGGCGAGGAAAGGGCGGCCCGCGTGCTCGCCCACTTCGTAGATCGTGCAGATGTTGGGATGGTTGAGGGCGGAGGCCGCTTTGGCTTCACGCTGGAATCGGCCCAGGGCCTTGGGCTCTCGCGCGAGTTCCCTGGGAAGAAACTTGAGCGCCACCGGGCGGCCCAGATTGACGTCCTCCGCCCGGTACACCATGCCCATTCCCCCGCTGCCAATCTCTTCATGAATTCGGTAGTGGGAAACCGTGCTCCCCACCAGATCGGCCGGTGGAGCTTGCGGGGGAGGCACGGTGTCCGCCTCCTGTGCCTTGCCGGGGGGAATGGTCTCGTCTCCGCCCTCGACGGGAAATATGAACCGATATCCCCGCCGGGGAAGCGTCTCCACGTAGCACGGCTCCTCGGCTGAATCACCTAAGGCTTCGCGCAGGCGATTGATGGCGGCGTTGATGCTGTGCTCGAATTCCACCACGGTATCGTGTGGCCATAGCCGCTTCTGCAATTCTTCCCGTGCAATCAGTTGCCCCGGCCGCTCCAACAACATGGTCAGAAGTTCGACCGGCTGCCCCGACAGCTTGATCCTCAGGCCATGTTTGAGCAGTTCACCGGTCTGGGGGTTGAATTCGAAGGCACCAAAGCGGAGGCATCCGGCGGATCGCTGGGCGTCGTGCATTGCGGACGCCTCTCTTTTCAGAGGGAAGCTGGTCCGGAGCGGAGTCCGAACCGGAAGAAGTAACGACCGCTTCCCCTAGAGATCGAAGCTGGGGCGGAGTTTACCACTAGGATAGCTAAAGTCAAGGCCACTATCCCCAGGTTCTTGTACCTCTCCCACCAAGCCCAACTCCTTTGCGAACAATGGGTTCCCTTATGACCTCGCTTTGAGAAAGGTATGACCTTGCTTGCATTGAGGTAGCTGCTCCCCCAGCCAAAAGTGACGTCACCACGCGGACCGTGGAGGTGGCGTCATGGAAAGCAGCAATCAACGAACAGGTGTTAGGCGGTCAGGATTCGGAGAACTGGTGAGGTTGGCGTGTTTTGTCGCCCTCGGCATCACGGCGGCGACGGCAAACGACGGCACTAGCGATGAAAACCAGCTGAGCATCGATGTCCGGGTCTACAACTACACCCAAGTCACGGCCGAAGTTGTAACAAAGGCGGAAGGTGGCGCGGCCGAGGTCTTCCATGCGGCAGGAATTGAGATCGCCTGGGTTAATTGCAAACTTCCCGAAGACTCACGTTGCGCTTCGCCATTGGACCCGGCTCATCTTGGCGTGCGGATCATCGCGGACTTCGGGCCGACGCCAGGCACTACGCACCGAACCATGGGGTTGGCGAGTGGCGACATGGCCAGCGTTTCACTCCGCCGGGTTCGAGAGGACGCTGCGGAGTTCGGAGTCAGCCTCGAGGCTGTACTTGGCCCGGCCTTCGCCCACGAAATCGGCCACCTGCTGCTGGGACAGCGGGGACATTCTCCCAACGGAATCATGCGGGCGCGCTGGCGACGGGAGGACTATGAACGTGCCCCGCGAGGTGCCTTCAAGTTCACCACCCAGCAGGCCGAGCAGATCCGCGCCGAGGCCAACAAGCGTGCTCACGCGGAGGGCGCTGCGGAAGTCGCCACCGCGACTGCGACGAATCAGTAACATCCACTGTCGCTTGCTTGAATGGACAATCCCCCGCCCCGGCACTTCCGCCGTCGCAAGCGACCCCAGAGCATGGGGCGCGCCGACTACTATTCTCTGCCCGAACACCGAAAAGGTGCATCGCCCGCCGTTTCGAGCCTCTTCGCCAACGACGAGATGATACGAATTGGATCGTCGCCTACTCGGAAGTTGGTCCAGGCCTTGCGGATTACTCCCGCCTTGTCGCCAAGGGATTATCAATAGCTGTTGATGTCGGCGCTTGTAGCCAGCCAACTCGACCGCTAAATGAGCCGGTTCTGCTGATCGAATCGCCCAACCCCCGGATGGTCAACTCGGACGTAATTGCGGATGGATTGTGGATATCGGCGTAAGTTCCGCCTTGCTTGCTATCCCACAGCATTCTATAGTACGAAACCGGGCGCTGGGCGAGCAGACGTACAAGCCGAAAATCACTTTCCATTCGCTGGTATGGCTGATCTGGAAGCCCGTTCCAACTTTCCGTCGACTAGGCTCTATTCGTAATCTAAGTTTTCCCGGACGAGTCCATGGACTGCCCCCCCAACGATCGTCAACTAATCGAAATCACGAGCGGCCCTCCCCCCACTGCAATTGCCGACGTGCTCACCCTGATGCGGAGAATCGACGCTCTACTGCCAAACGGCGACGGGCTCAAGTGGTTCAACCTTCTCTACATGACGGTCACCCAGAAAGTCGAGAATAGTCCTCCGCCCGGAGGCTGGGAAGACTCGGTGTGGCTCACCCGCCTCGACGTGGTCTTTGCCCAGTTTTATCTCACGGCAATTCTGAATTGGCTGACCAACCCCGCAAATGTCCCCAGTTCGTGGAAGGCCCTATTCGAAGCGCGCTTTCGTCCTGGCATTGAGCGCATTCAGTTTGCTCTGGCTGGAATGAACGCGCACATCAATCACGATCTGGCGCTGGCGCTGCTTCAGACCGACACGGAACTGAACCTGATTCCGGGAAAGACGAGCCCGGAACATGACGATTTTGAGTACGTGAACAGCATCCTCGAAGCCGTCCTTCCCCAAGCTCTGGAGTTCCTCGCGACAGGAATCCTTGGTGATTTGGCGCAGGATGCCGGGAAGATAGGAAGGCTTCTTGCGATTTGGAATGTCCGCGCCGCGCGGGATTTAGCTTGGGACTTCACCGACCACATTCGCTCCCTGACGGGGATCGCGCGTAATTCGGCTCTGACGGCTCAGGATCAGGTGACGGGGGCCTTAGGTCGCAGTCTGCTGCTGGCCGTCTAGTTCAGATGCCTCCGCTCTAGCTGATCGGACCTGACCGGCACGGACTCGGACGACGCCCCAGAACAGGGTCCAAACGGGGTTCGAGGAAATAGGTCCTGCCTTGTCGCCTAGTGTTTACCGGTGGCTGTCGATAACAGCCCTTCCAGCCAGTCCACAGCGCAGAGTGTGTGCGGTTCACGCTCTGCGGCCCTTGGCTTAGCAAACACCCAGAGCTTGAGTAATGGATCAATTTGCTGTAGGGGCGTCTATGACCCCCGGAAATTGTGGGT
>Ga0335069_10009688_pt1 | contig 13695 bp, 10 predicted proteins | sample Lox_Sample_11_FD_206714 | JGI IMG/M metagenome (GOLD analysis project Ga0335069, IMG submission 206714) | Soil microbial communities from Loxahatchee National Wildlife Refuge, Florida, United States - Lox_Sample_1.1 | ecosystem: Environmental > Terrestrial > Soil > Wetlands | place: USA... | reverse complement strand
GCGAACCGATTCAAGGTGAAGGTGGGATCGTGATTCCGCCGGAAGGGTTCCTGCACGAGGCGGGCGAGATTTGCCGGGAGAAGAATGTGCTGCTGATGTTCGATGAGATTCAGTCGGGGCTGGGACGCACGGGGAAGCTGTTCGCGTACCAGCATGAAGATGTGCGGCCGGATGTGTTGATCATTGGGAAGGCGCTGGCGGGCGGGTTCTATCCGGTGTCGGGAGTGCTGGCGTCGAAAGATGTGCTTGGGCTGTTCCGGCCCGGCGACCATGGGAGCACGTTTGGCGGGAACCCGTTGGCGTGCGCGGTGGCGCGGATGTCGTTGCGGGTGCTGCAGGATGAGGAGTTGGTGGAACGGTCGGCGGAAATGGGGGAATACTTCCTGGGGAAGTTGCGGGCGCTGAAGAGCCCGGTGATCCGGGAAGTGCGCGGACGCGGATTGTGGATTGGAATTGAGTTGAAGGCGGATGCGCGGAAGTATTGCGAGGCGTTGAAGGAGGAGGGCGTGTTGTGCAAGGAGACGCACGCGAAGATTATCCGGATTGCGCCGCCGCTGGTGATCTTGAAGGATGAGATTGATTGGGTGGTGGAGAAGATTGGGAAGGTGCTGGGCGCGAGTGAGTAAGGACAGGTTGTTTGGTTGGGAGGCGAGACGCGGTGGTTGAGATCCTTCGTCGCAGACGGCGCTCCTCAGGATGACAGTTTTTGTGTTGGGTCGAAGCGGAACAATTGAGACGCTACGAGGATTGTCGAACCCAAGACCCACGTGCAAGAGCGGCCCGTGGGGCACCCGGAAACCCAAGACCCAGGTTCAAAAAACCGAACTTGGGGCACCCGCGTAAGAGGCGGAGCACGGGTCTGAAGGCCCGCCGCTACAAAGACAAAAGCACCGGCCGAAAGGCCGGCCACAACAAAAACGAGATTAGTCGGCGGCGGGGCCGGGGGCAGGCTTGGCGGCGGGGCGATCGAAGTGCAGGACGCTGTTGACGAATTGGCTGAGGGTGCCGCCGAGATGGCTGAGAACGCGCTGCTTCAGCGTGGTGTAATCCTGAGTTCCACAGAACAAATCGGAGAGTAGCTGGCGGAAGACGGCGTTGCGCTGGAGGAACTGGACCATGCGCGTGGTGACCGCCGTGCCGAGAAACGAACCGCGATAGAAGCGGCGAACAATGCGCGCCGCAAATTCCAATTCCAGAGAGAACGAAGCGCGAACGCGTGCGGGATACTTTTCCGGGCAACCTTCGGCGAGGCAGCGGCCGAGGATTTCGCCGGAGCGCATGGCGTAGAAGAGGCCTTCCCCGGTGAGGGGATCGACCCAGGCGGCGGCATCCCCGCAGAGGGCCCAGTTCGTGCCGATGACAGCGCGATCGGAAAGAGTGCGTTCCTGCGGGGAAGGCAGGACGTGGGAGTAGAACTTGGCGTTTTCCGTCGGGATGAGTTCGTTGCTGGCGAATTTGTGGAGATGGCTGCGCAATTCGGAGCTGGTGTGAGAGGCCATGCTGCCGCAAATGCCGAGCGAGAGGTGATCTTTGCGGGGGAACGACCAGATATAGCCTTCGAAATCGGGAAGAAACTTGATGATGATCTGTTCCGCAGTCTGCGGGACGAAATAGCCCTGAGTCATTTCGAGTTCGTCTTTGGCAAGAGCACGGGTACCGGCAAGGAACTGATTGCGGGCTCCGGCGGCCAAAACGATGAAGTCAGCTTCGCGGGATTCGCCGTTGATGGAATAGCGAGGCTTATCGAAAGCGGTGTCGACCTGGTGGACGCGGAACGGGTGGATGCGGCAGCCGGCGGCGCGAGCGCGGTCGAGGAGCAAACCGTTCAGAACGGTGCGCGAGTAGATGACGATGGGATGGCCGAGGTCGAGATGGGCGCGATGATCCTCAGCGCTGATGATTTCGACGTCGCGAATGAGCTTTTTTGGATGATCGTTGTCCAGAAGGAATGGGTAGCATTGGGTGGCCTTGTACGTGAGGCCGCCCCCACAAGGCTTTTCCCACGCAAGATGCTCGTCGTAGATGTCGACGGAATGGCCGGCCAAAGCGAGCTGTTCGCCGCACATTGCGCCGGAAGGGCCGCCACCGACAATGACATAGTCAGCCATAGGTTGTCCGCAAATCGAATTGAAAACCACTACGGCGCGGGAAGGAAGGTCCGGGCCGAGAAGCGCTTCTCATGTAACGGGGAAGAGCACCAGACAGAACCCTGCGAGCAGTATAGCACCGAAAACCGCAGCGGCTGTGGCGGAGCCGGTGAGGCGGCGTACCAAATGGATACCTGTACCGGTGAGGAGAAAGAAGGTGGCGAAGTAGGGAGACAGCAAAACGAGGAGGATTTCGCCGCTTTTCAGGAAGAGTACGCCGAAGGCCAGCGCGAGCCAGCTGAGGACGACGAGCGAGAACCAGAAAGGGAAACGCGCGCGCCAGGTGGCGGCAGGGCCGGCCAGGGCTTCGAGGGCATAAAAGAACAGGAACGCGGTAACGGCGAAAAGCGGGAAGCGCACCCAGCGCTGCAACGTCAGCCACGCGGAGGTGGCGGTGAGTTCGAACCAGCCGGTGATGAGCAAATGAAGAAGGATGCCGGCCGCGGCGGCGCCGAGAAACACGCCGAGGGAAACGGGAGCGAGTTTGCGGGCGATGGAGAAGTGGAGAAGGATAATGGCGAACCCAAAGAGCAGGAAGAAGCTGGCGAGGTAGTCGCCTTCGAACAGGCGAATGGATTTCAGGGGCTTAAAGAAGGGCCAGACATAGATCAAGAGAAGCGAGACGAGGGCGACAGCGAGAGCGCCGCGCCAGCGAGGAACGGTGGGAACGGCGGAGAAGTCTCTGGGGGGCTTGGCGGCGACGAGTTCGCGGAGCAGAGGGCCAGAGAGGAGCAGGATGCCGAACAAGCCTAGGAAGCAGGCGACAAGATGGAGGCGATTGGGGAGGCGCGGCTCGCCGGTGAGGCCGAGGATGTTGGCGGCCCAGGCTTGGGCTTCGCGAACGGCGGCGGGGGAGAAAAGAATCGTGACGTGGGTTGCCCAAGGCACAACGACATATTGAACGGAGGGATCGCCGGAAGGGACAAGGTCGGCGGCGTTGGCTTTCAGTCCGGGATGCTCGAATTGGCCGACGATGACTCGCGTATTCGGGAGGATCTTCGGGACGCCGTTGAAGAGAAGCTTTTCCGGAGTGACGCCATGGGCCGCCTGCATGGGAGCGGGAGAGAAAACGATCACGCCCGCGGGACGGAATTTTTCTGCGACGCGAAGCGCGATGGCACCGCCCATGGAGTGTCCGGAGAGGATGGTGCGAGAGGGATTGATCATGCCGCGAGCGGCGAGCCCCCGGACGAGCGAAGCGGAGCAGGCCTCGGCTTGCGCGGGGAGGAAGGGGCCCGGGGAGCGGCCATGGCCGGGAAGGTCCGGTACGAAGACACGCAGGCCCTGCTCGGCAAAGGCGCGGGCGATGTAATCCATGATGATGTTGTTGGCGGAAATACCGTGGAAGAGGATGACGGAGCCGAGATCGGCGTTGGGGGGCAGGTCTTTGCGTTCAATGGCGAGCACCTGCATGCGGCAGGAGGCGGCGTCAACGATGTAGCGTTTTTCGGTATAGCGGCGCGAGGAGAAATAGACGAGGCCGCCGCCGATGATGAGACAAAGAATACCGATAAGAGCGAAAGTGCCCTGACGAGTGTTAGTCAACGAAAACGTTCCCCCAAAAAATCGCCGAGATTGGCCGTGATAAACTGAGGGATTGATGCAGACCGCAAGGCCGAACGGTTTAGTGGGCCAGACGATCTTGCCTTGATCCCTCCGCTACGCGCCAGGAAGAGCAACTGGCACTCCGGTCGGGATGACAAATTTTGGTCACGGAGAGCCCTTGCATCCCGGCGTACTGACACTGGAACAAACGATTGTGCGGTTTGCGCGAGAGAAACGCAACGGGAAGAAGGTTGTGTTCACCAATGGGTGCTTCGACTTGTTGCATCCGGGACACATCCGGAGCCTAGAAACGGCACGGTCGCTCGGAGACGCGCTGATTGTGGGAATCAATAGCGATGAAAGCGTGCGGAGCTTAAAGGGCGAAGGGCGGCCGGTGATTCCCGAACAGGAGCGCGCCGAGATTCTGGCGAATCTGGAGTGCGTGGACGCGGTGGTGATCTTCGATGAATTGACGCCGCAAAGAGTGGTGGCGGCGCTGGTGCCGGATGTGTTGGTGAAAGGGGGCGACTGGCCGGGGAATCAGATTGTGGGACGGGAAGAGGTGGAGGCCGCGGGCGGGAGGGTCGTCCTGGTGGATGTGGTGGAAGGGTATTCGACGACTGAGATTCTGAAGAAGATTCGAGAAGTAAGGAAGTAAGGAAGAGAAAAAGTAGATCCCTCGCTACGCTCGGGATGACATCAGCGCAGAGGTAGTAGAGAAGAGGCGGAGAGGACACGGGGAGATTTTGGGGATCTGTTGAGATCCTTCGCCGCGGAAGGCGCTCCTCAGGATGGCAAGTTTTGTGTTGGGTCGACGGGTAACAATTGGGGCACGACGAGGATGTCGAACCCAAGACCCACGTGCAAAAGCGGCCCGTGGGGCACCCGACAACCCAAGACCCAGGTTCAAGAAACCGAACCTGGTGCACCCGGCCGGAGTACCGGGGGACAAATTGGAAATCGTGCGGACGGACATGGGGCGCAGCGTGCAGCGCCCCTACGCAAGTTTTGGCTGGTGCGAGGGAGACGATTTTTCTGGAATTATGGTGAAAGACGACGGCGGCGGATCGGGACTGAAGTAGGGAAATGATACTGCCGGCGGTGCGGGAAAGAATGGAAGCACTTCTGCGACACCCCTCGGTGGAGGGCGTGGTGGGAGAGGTGCGCGCGGGCGGGAACCTGGTTGGGCTTTCCGGCCTGCAAGACGTGGCGAAAGCGCTGGTCGCGGCGCACGTGGTGCACGAATTGCGGCGGCCGTCGTTTTTCGTGACCGCGACGAACAAGCGGGCAGAGGAGCTGGCGGAGAGCCTGCGATTCGCGTCGCAGATTTTTCCGGGCAGCACAGGGGGAGTGGGGGTACTGCCGGCCTTCGATAGCCTGCCATGGGATCCGCAGGCGCCTCACGCAGACATCCTGGAACGACGGGCGGCGTCGCTGTACCGGCTGGCGAACGGGGAAGTGTCGCTGGTGATCGCGCCGATGGCGGCGGCGATGTGGCGGTATCAGGATCCGTATATTTATCTGACGCTGGCGCGCGTGCTGGCGAAAGACACCGAAGCGAATCACGAAGAGCTGATCACGCATCTGGCGAGCATCGGATACGCACGCACGGAAATGGTGGAACTGCCAGGGCAGTTTGCGGTGCGCGGCGGAATCGTGGACGTGTTTTCGCCCGAGGCGTTGCGGCCGGTGCGCATCGAGCTGCTTGGGGACACGGTGGAATCCGTACGCGAATTCGATCCGCGGACGCAGCGATCGATCGCGCCGGTGGTGCGGACGACAATTCTGCCGCTGGCGGAATGGAGCGTGCCCGCGCCGGGCAGCCACGAGGCGGATGAGTGGGAACCGGGAAGCTGGCTGGGCGTGATCAAGGAACCGGGCGGGAGCGCGTTGTTCGAACTATCGGAGAGTTCGCTGAAACCGATTGTGTTTCTGGATGAGCCGGAAAGGCTGCAAGAGACGCGGAAGAAGTTACTGGAAGACGCGAATGAGAATTACGAGCGGCACGCACGAGCGAATTCGCCGGTTGTGACGGAGCTGTATTGGACGGAAGAGCATTGGGAGAAGGCGCTCCACAAAGCGTCGAGGATTGAGTTGGAACAATTGCACCTGGCGGGAGACAGTGGCGGGAAGCGGTTCGAACTGAATTCGCGGCCGAGCACGCGGTATCACGGGGACGTGGTGGCGTGCCTGGGGGATGTGAAGTCGCAAGTTGCGGCGGGTGGCGCGGTGTTTCTGACGGCGGCGAGCACGGGCGAGCTGGAACGGTTCGCGGATATTTGCCGTGAGTATGACGTGCCGTACGTGCTGGGGGAGACGGAAGAAGCGGCGGCGGGATTTACGGCGGAGAGCGCATCCGAGACGGCGCGGCTGCTGCTGATGAGAGCGCCGTTTGCGGCGGGGGTGGCGTTCCCGGAAGCGAAACTGACGATTTATGGGAACGGGGACCTGTTCGACGTGGTTCCGGCAGTGGAGCGGCCGAGCCGGAAGATCCGGACGTCTGGATTCTTCGCGGACTTCGCGGAGTTGAAGCCCGGAGATTTTGTGGTGCACGTGGACCATGGGATCGGGCAGTTCGAGGGATTGCGGCAAATCGAGTCGGACGGGCGGCGCGCGGAGTTCATGCTGCTGCTGTATGCGGAGGATGCTCGGCTGTACGTGCCGCTGGAGCGCATGGACCTGGTGCAAAGTTACCGGGCAGTGGAGGGAACGCACCCGACGCTGGACCGGTTGGGCGGAACGGCGTGGCAGGCGCGGAAAACGCGGGTGCGGAAATCGCTGGAGGACATGGCGGACCAGTTGCTGGCGTTGTATGCGGAGAGAAAAACGGCGAAGGGATTTGCGTTTTCGGCGGATGGGAACTGGCAGCGGGAGTTTGAGGACGCGTTTGAGTTTGAAGAGACGCCGGACCAGTTGACGGCGATAGCGGACGTGAAGCGGGACCTGGAAAAGATTGCGCCGATGGACCGACTGCTGTGCGGTGACGTGGGTTACGGGAAGACGGAAGTGGCGATGAGGGCGGCGTTCAAGGCCGTGACGGACGCCAAGCAGGTGGCAGTGCTGACACCGACGACGGTGCTGGCGTTCCAACATTTCGAGACGTTCAAGAAGCGGTTTGCGGCGTTTCCGACGCGGATTGAGATGCTGAGCCGGTTCCGGACCGCGGCGGAGCAGAAGGCGATCCTGGCGGACCTGGAGGCAGGGAAGGTCGATGTGGTGATCGGAACGCACCGGTTGCTGTCGAAGGACGTGAAGTTCCAGGATTTAGGGCTGCTGGTGGTGGATGAAGAGCAGCGGTTCGGGGTGGCGCACAAGGAGCGGCTGAAGGAGATGCGGAAGAACGTACACGCGCTGGCGCTTTCGGCGACACCGATTCCGCGGACGCTGCACATGTCGCTGGTGGGATTGCGGGACATGTCGGTGATCGAGACGCCGCCGCGGGACAGGCTGGCGATCCAGACGGTGGTGACTTCGTTCAATGAGGAGATGGTGCGGAAGGCGGTGGAGAACGAACTGGCGCGCGAAGGGCAGGTGTACTTCATCCACAATCGCGTGGAGTCGATCTACTCGCTGGCGAATCTGGTGACCCAACTGGTGCCGAAGGCGCGGGTGGTGGTGGGCCACGGGCAGATGAGCGAGAAGGAACTGGAACAGGTGATGCTGAAGTTCATCCGCGACGAGGCGGATGTACTGGTGGCCACAACGATCGTGGAGAACGGACTGGATATTCCCCGGGCGAATACGATTCTGATCAACCGAGCGGACCGTTTGGGGCTGGCGGAGTTGTACCAGCTGCGCGGGCGAGTGGGGCGGTCGCACCAGCGCGCGTACGCGTATTTACTGGTGCCGCCGGAGCGGGTGTTGACGGAAGTGGCGCGGAAGCGGCTGGCGGCGATGAAGGAGTTCAGCGAGTTGGGCGCGGGATTCCGCATCGCGGCGCTGGATCTGGAGCTGCGCGGAGCGGGAAACATGCTGGGGCGGCAGCAGCACGGGCACATCGAAGCAATCGGATTTGATTTGTACGTGCAGATGCTGGAGCGCGCGGTGGCGAAACTGAAGGGCGAAGAGGGCGCACCGGAACTGCGGACAACGATCAGCTTGGGGCTGGATGTGCGGATTCCGCCGGAGTACATTCCGAGCGAGAACTTGCGGCTGCGGACGTACAAGAGGATTTCGTCGATTGGGACGGAGGCGGAGAAGGCGGATGTTCACAAGGAGTTGGAGGACCGGTTTGGCGGATTGCCAAAGTCGGTGGAAAACCTTCTGGACTTCGCGATGATCAAATCACTCAGCGAGCGATTGCGGATCGCGGCGGTGGAGCGGCAGGGGAACAAGGTGGCGCTGCGGTTCCACGCGGAAACGACACTGGAGCCGGCGGCGGTGGTGAAGGTGGTGAGGTCGCGGAAGGGCATCAAGCTGGATCCGAGCGGCGTGCTATGGATGGAATTGGGCAAGGGGGAGCAGGTAGTGGGGGCGTTGAAGCAAGTTCTGGTGGGACTGCGGGGCGAATGAAGCCGGCGAGCTGGAGCCCTACAACGGCTCGGCGGGTGGCGGGGTTGGAAAGCTGACAGGTTGAAAAATCCAAGCTAGACTTGGGAAATGGGGAAAATCATGAAGAGTTTTGTGTGGATTGGGGCACTTCTTGTGGCTTGCTGCGCCTATGGGCAGGAACCCGCGCAGACGCCACCCGCCCAGACGCCACCGGCGCAGACTCCGCCCTCGCCGACGCTTGAACAGCCGAAGATGGAAGATCCGGGGACGGCTCCCGAAGAGGAAAAGAAGGCCGACACGCCGGCTCCAAAGAAACCGGTGGCGAAAGCACCCGCCGCGAAAGCACCGACGCACTCGGGCGACGGCAAAGTGGTGGAAGAGATCATTGCGCGGGTGAACAACGAAATCATCACCAAGTCCGAGTTGGATAAGGCACGCGCGTCAGCTTCGGAGCAAGCGCAGCAGGATTGCTCGGGGCGCTGCACGCCAGACCAGTTGCAGGAGATGATCGCGGACGACCAGAAGAATGCGCTGCGCGACCTGATCGATCAATCGCTGCTCTCGCAGCGCGGCAAGGACATGGGCATCAACGTCGAAACGGAAGTGGTGAAGCAGCTGGATCAAGTCCGCCAGCAGAACAAACTGAAGGACATGGATGACCTGGAAAAGGCGGTAGAGTCGCAGGGCATCAACTGGGAAGACTTCAAGAACAACTTCCGGAACAAGCTGCTGACCCAGGAAGTGATCCGACGCGAGGTGGGCGGACACATCACGATCGGGCGGGAAGACGCGCAGGCGTACTACAGCGCGCACAAAGACGAATTTGCCCGGCCGGAGGAGGTGGCGTTGCGCGCGATCGAAATCAAGACAGAGGGGAAGAAGGAGAGCGAGATCCCCGAACTGAAAGCCAAAACGGAGAAGTTGCGGCAGCGTGTGGTGGACGGCGAAGACTTTGGCGAGCTGGCGAAGCGATTTTCGGACGGGAGCACGGCGCAGCAGGGCGGCTTCCTGGGCGTATACAAGAAGAGCGAATTGACAAAGGAATTGTGGGACGCGGTCGAACCGCTGAAGAAGAACCAGATGACGGACGTGATCGAGACGAAGCAAGGCTTCCTGGTGCTGCAGGTTCTGGAGCACTACACGGAGGGCGTGCAGCCGTTTGACAAGGTTGAGAATGAGATCATGGACAGGCTGTACAACGAGAAGATGGAGCCGGCGCTGCGCGAATACCTGAAGACGCTGCGCGAACAGAGCTACGTGGTGGTCAAGCCCGGTTACCAAGATATGGCGGGCGGAACAAACTCAGACATTCAGGAAGTGAGTGCGACACCGGAGCAACAGAAAGAGAAGAAGGGCCACAAGAAGTACTTGTTGTTCGGGAAAACGACCGAACCGAAATCATGAAGACTCTTTTCGTCAAAGACCTCGCAGCAGACCAGTCGATTACCGGGTTTTTCCTCGTACACGAGAAGGAGATCCGGAACACCAACACAGGCAAGCCTTATTTGCGAATGGAACTGGGCGACCGCAGCGGGAAGGTCGAAGCGCGGATGTGGGACCAGTTCGATGCGTATGCGAAGGACGTGTCGCGCGACGATTTCGTGAAGGTGCAGGCACGGGTGGAATTGTATCGAGGGAAGCCACAGCTTTCGCTGATGCAATTCCGGCGGGCCAAGCCGGAGGAGATCGAGCTGGGGGATTTTCTGCCGCATACGTCGCAGGACGTGGCGGCGATGTACAAACAGTTGCTGGAGTACGCGGAGGGGATGAAGAATCCGTGGCTGAAGCAACTGGTAAAGAGGATTCTGAGCGACGCGGAGATTGAGCGGCGCTACAAGCGGGCGCCGGCGGCGAAGGTGATGCACCACGCGTATCTGGGAGGGTTGCTGGAACACGTGGTGGGACTGTGCGGCCTGGCGAAAGTGCTCGCGGGGCACTACCCGGAACTGGACGGAGATTTGTTGCTGACGGCGGCAATGCTGCACGATGTGGGGAAGCTGGACGAACTGTGCTACGAACGATCGATCGGCTACACGACTGAGGGGCAACTGCTGGGACACATCGTGATGGAATTGGAAACCGTGAGCAAAGCGATGGACGGAATTGAGGGGTTTCCGGAGAAACTGAAGACGGTGGTGAGCCATATTCTGATCAGCCACCACGGGGAGTACGAGTTCGGGTCACCAAAGCTACCGATGATTCGCGAGGCGCTGGCGTTTCACTACATGGACGATCTGGATTCGAAGATGGCGGCGGTGCGAGCGGCGATGGAGCAGGAGTCGGGGGAAGAGGAGTGGTCGTCGTTCAGCGGGGCGCTGGGGCGGAAGTTTTTGCGGCTGGAGCGGTATTTGAAGGAAGAAGAGAAGGCCGAGGAAGCGGCGCCCACTGCCGAAAAGAAGGGCTGACGGGAAGTTGTCAGGCGATGCCGGACCCCTACAAGGGCTAGAAGTGAACTGCGAGAACGAACAATTCAACGAGAGGGCGCGGGAGCTCCTGGGGAGGGGCGGGCGCCCAGCGGAGAGCGTGGACCACACGCTGATCCCGGGGCAGTACCGGGTGCGGGATTTGTGTATCCGTCCGGCGACGGTGCTGGCGCCGATGGCGGGTGTGACGGATACGCTGTTCCGGCGGGTGATTCGTGGATTAGGCGGCTGCGGGCTGCTGATGACGGAATTCACGAGTTCCGAAGGCATCACGCGCAGTGCGAAGAAGGCGGAGAAGTATTTGTTCTTCGAAGAAGACGAACACCCGATTGCTGCGCAATTGTTTGGCGCGAATCCAAAGGTGATGGCCGATGCGGCGCGGATGGTGGAAGACCTGGGGTACGACGCGGTGGACATCAACCTGGGCTGCCCGGCAAAGAAAGTGGTGAAGTGCGGCGGATCTGGACTGTTGCGCGAATTGCCGCTGCTGGAGGAGATTTTTCGGAGCGTGCGGGCGGCGGTGAAGATGCCGCTGACGATCAAGCTGCGCGCCGGGTGGGACGAAAATTCGATTGTGGCGAAAGAAGTGGTGAAGATGGCCGAGGACATCGGCGTCGAAGCGGCGGCGATTCATCCGCGGACACGGCTGCAGGGATACTCGGGTAAGGCCGACTGGGGGATCATCGCCGAAGTGAAGCAGGCGGTAAAGATTCCAATCATCGGGAACGGCGATATTCAGTGCCCGGAGGACGCGGCGCGGATGGCGAAAGAGACGGCCTGCGACGCGGTGATGATCGGACGGGCGGCCGCGACGAATCCGTGGATTTTCGCGCAGATGCGGGAGTTCCGGGAAACGGGCCGGTACAGCGTGCCAAGCGAGGCGGACCGGCATGGGTTACTTTCTGGATACTACAGGCAAATTCTTAACTCCAAGGCCCCGGATAGCATGGGAAAAATGAAGCAGTTCGCCTGCTGGTTTACACATGGTGTGGGGAATGGCGGCGAACTGCGCAGGATTGTGCATTTGGCGCGCACGCCCGGGGAAGTGGTAGAAAACGTAGAGCGCTTCTTTGAGCGGAAAGCGGCCGTTTGGGGGGCTCCAGCCCATGAACCAGACCGCAGAGAGAATTGCTCAGAGGTCGGAACGTAGGATATCCGTACGGTTGCCGTTGCGCGTGCGCGGACGGGATGCACGCGGGTTTGCCTTCGAAGAAGATACAGCCAGCGAAAATCTATGCCGGGGCGGAGCCGCGTTTCGGACGCGATTCGACGTAGCGATCGGGTCGAATCTGGAGATCCGCATACCGCAACAGGGGCCGCTATCGCGGCGGAACGAACACGACTTCGAGACTAAAGGACGGGTGGTGCACGTCAGCGAGTTGAAGACCGGCGGCGAACGGGTCGTTGGAGTGCAGTTCGTGGGGCCGCGGTTTCAGCGGATGTTCCGGTCGGAAACGGTGCGAGATTTCTAGGCCCGCTGAAGCATTACCGAGCTATCGCCCCTGAGTTTGCAGAGTCGATTCGAACGCCATGAGATGTGGTCACGATTCGCCGGGTGGCGGGTGGTCGTCGAGGAGCTGGCGGTAGGCGTCGCGCCGGGTGATACCGCGCTCTTTGGCGGCAAGTTTCAGGGCATCTTTGCGATCGAGTTTGGCCTGGTGCATGAGTTCGTCAACGCGCGCGGCGAGGGATTGAGCGGTTTCCGCCTGAGCGCCGGACGCGCCCTTTTCCGCAGGACCAATCACTAACGTAATTTCGCCTTTGCCCGGGTGCGCTTCGAGGGACTTGAAGAGTTCCGTGAGGCTGCCGCGGCGAAACTCCTCATGGATCTTGGTAACCTCGCGGGCAAGGCAGGCCTGGCGGTCACCGAGAATCGCGGCGGCGTCGGCGATGGTATCGGCGATCCGATGCGGAGCTTCGTAGAAAATCAAGGTGCGATCTTCGATGCGAAGGCGCTCGAGGGCACGCTGGCGCTCACCGCTGCGGGCCGGGAGGAAGCCGAGAAAGAGAAATTCTTCATTGGGGAGACCGGATGCGGAAAGGGCGGTGAGGAGAGCCGCCGGCCCGGGGACGGGGATGACGGGGATATGGTGGCGGATAGCGAGGGTGACGAGGCGGTGGCCCGGGTCGGAAACCAGGGGCATGCCAGCATCACTGACGAGGGCGATGTTCGCACCCTGTTCCATGGCGAGGACGAGTTCCGGGGCGCGCGTGAGTTCGTTGTGCTCGTGATAGCTGACCAGCGGCTTGTGAATGTCGAAGTGATTCAGAAGTTTCAGGGTGTGGCGGGTGTCCTCGCAGGCAATTTGGTCGACCTCTTTGAGGATGCGGAGGGCACGAAGAGTGATGTCTTCGAGGTTGCCGATGGGTGTAGCAACGAGGTACAAGCGACCCATTGAGGCCAAACCGGGCGGATCGGGATAGGGGTGAGAATCCATAGGCACAGAAGCGAGTCTAGCACGCCGGGAAGAGCGGAAGAGGGCGCGTGATACAATGGAGTTTTGACGAATGCTCAGGAGGATGGACTGTGCCGCTGTACGAGTATGAATGCACAAAATGCCATAGGAAAACGGAGAAGATCGAGAGCGTAGCGGGGCCGCATCTGAAGAAGTGTCCGCACTGCGGCGGAAAAGTGGAGCGACTGGTGGGCGCCCCTGCTATCCAGTTTAAAGGCGCGGGCTGGTACGTGACCGACTACGCAGGGAAGAAGAGCGGGTCGAGCGAGGGCAGCGAAAAGGCATCGACGAGCGAGAAGAGCGAAGGCACGAAAGAAACAGCGAAAGAAGCGACGAAGGACACGGCTAAAGACACGAAAGAGAAGAAGGGCGGCAAGAAGTAAGAGTCTGAAGACGAGCGGGGTTGCCGCGCTCGTCAGTTAAAGTTTCAGGGACTTTATGTAGGCGCGGAATTGTTCGCCGAATTCCGGATTCTGCAGGCCGAGTTCGACGGTGGCTTTCAGGAAACCCAGTTTGTCTCCCGCATCGTAAGAAACTCCGTCATAAATCAAAGCCCAGAGGCCTTGCTCTTTCGCGAGGATGCGCATGGCGTCGGTGAGCTGGATTTCCCCGCCAGCGCCGGGCTTGGTGCGT
>Ga0335069_10009687_pt1 | contig 13697 bp, 12 predicted proteins | sample Lox_Sample_11_FD_206714 | JGI IMG/M metagenome (GOLD analysis project Ga0335069, IMG submission 206714) | Soil microbial communities from Loxahatchee National Wildlife Refuge, Florida, United States - Lox_Sample_1.1 | ecosystem: Environmental > Terrestrial > Soil > Wetlands | place: USA... | reverse complement strand
CATCGAAGAACGGCGCTACGCTGCGGAAGACGAAACCGTCGTCGACATGGCTGTTGCGGCTGCAAGGCAGAGCCTCGATCGGGCGGGGTTGGCGGTAGGTGACGTGGGGATGTTCATCGTCGCTTCGGGGTCCGCCGAGCGGCGGTTTCCAGGCCCAGCGGCCAGCGTTGCCCAGCGCCTCGGTGCGACGGTATCGCCGGCGATCGATCTGCCGATGGCAAGCGCTGGGGGCTTGTTTGCCATGGCGCTGGCCAGTTCGCTTGCACCTACCCACGGAAACATCCTCGTGATTGCATCCGAGAAGATGTCGACGGTCGTGACTCGAGAGCCGATGGAACAAGGCATCGCGATTCTGTTCGGCGATGGCGCAGGCGCTTGCCTGATTACCCCCGGCGACGGTCCCGCAAAGATCCTCGATACGGTGTTGCATACGGACGGCGCATTCGCGGAAGATCTTAAACTTGAATTCGATTCGCCGCTTTCGATGAATGGCCGGTCGGTGATTATGCAGGCATCGCGCAAGCTCCCGGCGGGAATTAACGAGGTCTTTGAGCGGAACGGAAAATCCGCTTCGGCAATTCGCATCTTTCTAATGCACCAGGCAAATCAGAATCTGATCGATCGTGTGGCGAAGGCACTTGGGGTGGAGTCCCAGAAGTTCTACTCGAACATCCGGCGCTATGGCAACACGTCGTCGGCGTCGATGCTGATCGCAGCTGCCGAGTGGTGGCAGGACCCCGGCCCGGAGCCGGGTGACCTGATCTGTTTTGCCGTATTCGGCGCTGGGTTCAATTGGGGCGCAATGTTAGTGGAGGCTTGACGAGCGGTAGGCATCTTCTCTCCGCAGTCGCTGAGCTCAACTTGCCGCCGACGGTCCCAAATGTCGTACCGAAAGCGCCAGCGCCCGACACGTAACCTGTACTGACCTTCGCCCGGTTTGGTGCAGCGCAGTTTCTTAATCGAGTACTTGTGTGGGAGATTGTGTGGATCGGTCTCGATGATCGCGATTGCGGATTCGAAGACTTCGGGCAAATCCGGATGCTGTTGAATCAGTTTCGCCAGGAGTCGTTGAAAGAGAGAAGTGGAGAGGACTCTGAAGCCCTTCATCGCCGGGCGCGCATCGATCTCACCGGCTTATTGGCAGCCGATTGTCTTAACTCGGCTAACACTTCTTTGGCGGGACGAGTGCGGCCAGCAACGAATTCCCTGTGACTCTCCGTGATGAAGTCCTTCACGGTAGCATCCTGAAGGTCCAGATAGTCTTCTAATTCGTCAGCATCAAGGATGCCGATGATTGGAATTCCATCTTTCTCCAAAATGAAGTACTCGCCATTGAGGTGCGCCCTTTTAGCGAGTTGACCAAGATTGATCCTTGCTTTGGTTATCGGCAAACGATTTACTGTGGCGGCCGAAGACTTTCTCACGAGCACGATCTCCTGATTAACGTTGATTAAGGTATATCAATTGCGAAATTACTTCGCGGTCAGTAGTGTACGCAGCTTCAAGACCAGCAGTCTGGCTTGCAATGAGATGTTGGTGAGGCTCATCGATTCCGGGCTGATCTTGAATTCTTCCAAGTACTCGGCGAAGTCTTCGACGTTTTGCATGCAGTCGAATTCCTCATCGCCGTGCTTGCAGGTCATCGAGGCGCAGTCGCAGGCCTTGGTGTAGGTCTCAGACAGCATTTGTGCGGCTAAGGCAGCATTTGCGGATTCGTTGCGGCGCGCGAAATCGCGGCTGATCATTGCCAGACCGACTAAGCGGTCGCCGGTCAGCGGCATTTTGTTCACAGCCGTGAGCGCCTCGGACGCTACGCTGGACCGCTGCTGTGGGGTGAGATCTTCGCGTCTGGAGATATCAATCAAAGCTCCCGCTCGGGCATCGGCGTCTCGGAGTTTCCGCGCCCGGGTCAGTGCTTCCGAGTAGGACAGCCCTGAAAGGTCGACCACTTCATCGTCACTCTTCTTCTCTTCTTTCGCTTTCGGCGACTCTTCGGATAGGTCCAGTTCAGGGTGCTTTTCTTGATAACGGTGGAGCAACCAGGGATCGATTGTCTCGAGCAGCGAGGCGATGTCCCTAAGCAACGGCTTTCGATCCTTCGTGCCATAAAGCCGGAGGCTCTTGGAAGTCGCGGCTTGGAGTTCCTGATCGACCGCTTCCAGCGCGAGTTGATGACTCAAAGGCACGATCTGACGGGTCTGATCCACGAGGTATTCGACGTCGCCGGCCGCTGGGGAGTCGGCGGGCAGCGCCGCCAGCATCTCCGAGAACAATGAAGTGGCAGCATCGGTGTCGCTCGCCTTCAGTTGTTCGAGCAGCCTGGAGGCGCTCACCATGCGCAGCGCTCCTTCCGCGAGCCCGATACTGATGATCTGGCGCGCTTCTCCCGGGCGATCTGCGAGAAACAGGAATAGCTGGTCGAACGCCTGCGCACGATAGTCTTGCGCGCCGGCTGCATGAAACGACTTTGTTTGGCGCTCGGCCTCTTCCAGATCGATCGGAGCGAGCGTTTTTACCAATCGCACGCGCATGCGATCCTGTTCGCCGGTCGAATTTATTCCTGACAGTTCCGCCTGGGCCTCCCGAAGCAGATCCTTTGCTGTGCCAGGGTATTTCTTTGTCAGGACCTCAGCTGTTCGGATGCGTGTATCCACCCCGTAAACGGCAGGCTCGGATGCAGCAAGCCGACGGATTTGTGCGACTAGCGTCGTGACGGCTTTCTGTTCGGAGTTCGGCGGCAAGCGCGAAGGCTCGCGGACTTGGACGAGTAGCAGTAGTGCCAGAACAGTAAATGGCATGCGTCAGAATGCGCTGACCGTCTAATCGCCGGAAACGCGGCGCGGGCTGCGGTACGACAGACGCGGCATCAAGTAGTCGCGGACCGTTTGCCAGTTCTTCCGCAACAGCGAGAGGCCAACCATCAACAGGATGACCACCGCGGCCGCGAAGCCGCATTCGAGGTTGTTGAGCTGCTCTTTCCAGGAACCGAACCAGCGTCCATACACCAGCTCAATGTGCACCCAGTAGACGAGCAGGGAAGTGGTACCCAATTGCCGTACCCAGCTCCAGGAAGTGCCGACGGCGAATTCGGTCCACACGTACGCGAAAGAAATCAGCAGGATCACGACGCCCAGCTTGATCACAATGAGCCCGGGGCTGTTCAGCCAGAATTCCGATTTCGGATACAGCGAATAGGGGATGTTCGAGAAATATTGTCCGCCAAGAAGCAGGGCGAATCCTGCCAGTGCGCCCCACTGCATAAATCGATTCATCTGCTCCGGCTTGGCAAGCCGGATTGCGCTGCCGATACTCAGCCCGAAAGCGATAAACGAAGCCCAGGGGAAGAACGCGAAGTATTGATAGCTCGGCACGAAGTAGGCCGAGATCTGCGGAGGCAACCAGCTCCAATCGAGCGCTGACACTAGCGGCGAGGCGATCGCGATTGCAGCGCCAAGCGCCGCGCATAAACGCACGCGGTCAGCAGTAGTGAAAATGGCCATGACCGCGAGCAAGCTGATCGCGAACCCCATGCAGTTCAGAATGTCGACTCGGAACAGATCGGTCCACGCGCTCTGCGGATACGCGAAAAGCCAAAGTTGCAGACGGAACAGGAAGGCGAGCGAAAAAAGATAACCCGCGCGGTGCAGTGCGAAATACCAACGGCGCATTGGCCCGTAGCCCTGCCGCTCACGGCCGTCCATCAAGAACGACAGAGTGATACCGGTCAAAACAAGGAATACCGCTGGCCCGAGACCGCCCATGAATTGCGACAGCAGGAACGGACCGTCGGTACGGAGATCGTTTCGCGCGAAGGAATGAAAAACGTGACCTTGCAGCATGATGGCCACGGCAAATCCGCGGGACCAATCGAGGAACGTGAGGCGGCTGCTGCTATTGCGGTTGTTCGGCCTCGCCGAATCCTTCACGTACACACGCGGTTTTGTTTCGACTTGTTCGGTCGCTGTCATCTCTTGTGTGATTCTGTTCTAACCCCTGCCGGTAGATTCAGTTTCAAAGCATCTTTCGGCAGAGTTTGATTAATTTTAAGGTCGCCGTACATAGCCACTCGATAATTCCCAGAAGGTTCAGACACTTTTTCCTGAATCGGATAAGGATCGCCTTGTTCAGGAATCCAAAGTTCTACCTTCGTGACGTATTCTTTTACCTTCGCCGACCGCGGCATTAACTGTAGGTGAAGCAACGGTGCGGTCTGTCCTTTCGGGGTGTCGGTGCCCACGACCTTCATGTCGTAATCCTTTGCAAGCGCCGTACCGGACGTGCCAAAGCCAATCATCACAAACTGATACAACTGATCTGCCTGTTCTCCGAGGTCCCAGACTTCGAGGATTTTCGTCTTGGGGTAGTAAATTTGTAGATTCGGTTTTTCAAGGTAGACCTTCTTGGGATCTGGCTTTTCAAAGTTCACTAAGCCTTGCACATCACGCGTGGATGACTTTTTCATCGTGATTGTGCCGGTCTCCGTGCTGTCCTCCCCCAGTACCTCTGTGTGCGTGATCCAGGTCACATTGGCGGTCATCGATTTGAACTCGCTTGCAGCCTTATCCATCCGCAACTGAAGGGGATGTATGTCGTCGCTGGGGGTCGCTAGGGGAGTCGTTAGGACAAGGCAAAACAAAGGAACAGTAAGATTGCTCAGTCGCATGAAATTGGGATTCAGCAGCGTTTCCTAAATAGCAGCTTTACGGCGTAGTGAACGCCATGTAACCCTTGATCTCCTGCTCGGAATCGACGATCGGCTCCAAGCGGATCACATCATACTTCTTCCCAGTGCGCGCTTTGATCAGGACGCTCGCCTTCGCTGTGCGTTCGTTTTCAGGAACGCTGGAGAGCTGTTCGGAGTCCATCCAGAACACATTAGTCCCGTGTTCGGCCGGGAGCATGACTATGTTACTGGCCTTCGGCTGATCGCGGAAGACGTCCCGCGGGGTCAGAAAAATGAAAGCCAAAATCAAACCCACCATTACGTCGTACTGCCAGCCGGCGCGAGGATAGTCCCAGAAGAGGAAACGCTTAAGGCCGCTCGCGGGACTAGCCATGACAGTACCAGTCTAACATGCGAGAGCGATGTCTGCTTGTAATTGAAAACGCTGAGGTTAGCGGTATTTGCGAAGAACGGCCAAGACGCGCCCCTGGATCTGTACGTCAGCGGCGGGGACCATGATCGGTTCCATCGCAGCGTTCGCGGGCTGGAGACGGATCATTCCATTGGGCTCGCGATACAGGCGTTTTAACGTCGTTTCGTAGCCTCCTACCAAGGCCACAACGATCTCGCCGTTGTTGGCCTGTTGGGTTCGTTCTACCAAAACATAGTCTCCGTCGCAGATATGATCCTCGATCATCGATTCGCCGCGGACTTCCAGAGCGAACGTATTCCCGTTGCCTGTAAAATCGGTGAATTGGAGGGTTTCCTGTCCTTCGATGGCTTCGATTGGCGCACCGGCAGCGATGCGTCCCGCGAGCGGTACTTCGGCTCGAGAACCTGCCGAACGGCCTTTTCGGTGTTCCTGGACGTATTTGGGCGACACTTCAAGCGAACGGCTTTGGTTGAACAGGCGACGCACATAGTTGCGGGATTCCAGGGCCTCAATGTGCTTGTGAACAGTCGCGAGAGAGGCCAGCTTCAGCCCGCGAGCGAGTTCTTCGTAGCTCGGGCTGTAGCCGTTTTTCTCGATAAAGTCCGCGATAAAATCGAGAACTTCCTTTTGCCGCTTTGTTAGCGCCATATGCTCTACTTATTGTGGGCGAACAAAAGGGGAAAGTCAATAGCCTAGATGGATTAGTTCCTTCGGGTTAGTTCATTCGTGCCGCAGCGCGATTGCTGGATCGACTCGCGTCGCGCGCCGCGCAGGCACCCAGCCTGCTGCACCGGCGATCGCGAGCAGAAGGAGCGAAACGCCCACGAACGTGAGCGGATCGGTAGGTTGGACGCCGTACAAAAATCGCGCCATCATCCTCGCGACCGCAAGCGCTCCAGCGATTCCGATTACAATGCCGGACCCGGCGAGCGCTGCACACTGCTTGAGAACCATAGCGAAAACTGCGTGTCGGCTGGCGCCGAGCGCCATGCGGATTCCGATCTCCTGGATGCGCTGAGCTACGGAATAAGAGATCACACTGTAGAGTCCAATGGATGCAAGTGCGACGGCGAGCATGCCGAACGCACCGATGAGCAGCATGGCGAAGCGCGGCTGCGTCATCGAATCGTCCAAAAGATTGCTGAGAGTTGTCACATTTCCGAGCGGCAGGTCCGGATCGACTTGGTGTACTGCGTTTCGCACGGCTGTGGTCATCGCGACTGGGTCGGATTTCGTGCGCAATGCGACCTGCATGTTCAACAGCGACGGCCAGACTTTTTGGTTAAACGGCACGTACATCTCCGGGCCGGGTTCCTCTTTCAGAGAGAGATGTTTCACGTCCGCGACGACACCGACAATTGTGCCCGCGGGATAGCGAATGCTTCCAGGGCCAACCTGCTTGCCGATAGGATCCTGACCTGGCCAGAATCTCCTCGCCATCGTGCTGTTGATGATTGTCACGGGCATCGATTCCAAGGTGTCCGAAGCAAGGAATGCGCGCCCGCGCACAATCGGAGTACCGACCGCCGAGAAGTATCCCGGTGAAACCATCGTGTATGCGGCGTAGAGCTGCTCTTTTGCATTTGATGGCGGCCGTCCCGGAATTCGAATTCCAGTACTTTCACCAGCTCCGCGCATCGGGATTGTTTCGCCAAGGCCCGCGGCTTCTACACCAGGAACGGCTCTCAGATTTTGGAGCACCTTCTGGTAAAGCTGCACGATGCGCTCGGTGCTGTTGTAACGCGTGTTGGGCAACGACAATTCGAAGGCCAGGACACGGGCGGAATTGAAACCGGGATCAGTCCGGAGCATTTGATAGAAGGTGCGCACCAGCAATCCCGCCGCGATCATCAGCACCAACGCGAGCGCAACTTGAGTAACCAGCAAGGCGTTTCGGAATCTCGGGTGGGAAGATGCTCCGCCCGATCTTGGTGAACCTTCTTTGAGCGTCTCGGCAAGGCTTGCGCGCGCCGCAGCGACCGCAGGCGCGATGCCAAAGAGTAGGCCAGTCATGAGCGTGACAGCCAATGCAAACAGAAAGACCAAAGGATCGAGTGTGACCTCATGCAGTCGCGGGATGTTCGCTGGGCCGAAGAGCTTTATGGCATAGACTAGAGCCTCGGCCAAAACAATGCCAGCGAAGCCGCCCGACGCCGCCAGTATCAAGCTCTCTGTGAGAACCTGGCGTGCGAGGCGGGACTGGTCTGCGCCGAGAGCCGCTCGCAACGAGAATTCCCGCCGTCTCCGGATGGATCGCGTGAGAACCAGGCTCGCGACATTGGAACACGCGATCAACAGTACGACGCCAACGGCGCAGAGGATAAGCAGCAATGGCTTGCGTGTGTCTCCTGCGACTTGGTTCGCGAGAGGTGTGACGCGGCAGTTGAACCAGCCTTTGCCCTGAGGAGTAGTGCGCTCGAGTTGCAAGGCGAACAGATCGAGTTCTGCCTGCGCTTCCTTCATCGTGACGCCACGCCTGAGCCGGCCGACTACGGCCAGTTCCTCTGGGCCCGGCGGAGGCGCGGCAGGGAGCGCAAGCGGGATCCACAGTTGCGCCTGGCGCGGGAAATCGAGACTACCCGGCATTTCCTCGGCGCGGGGAAATGCAAATCCGGACGGCATCACACCAAGGACGGTATACGCCTCGCCGCTCAGTTCGATTGAGCGGCCCAGGATTGACGGATCCGCATTGAAACGGTCGTGCCAAAGCTGATGGCTCAAGATGGCGACATGCTCGTGGCCGGGTTGATCCTCGGCGTAAGTGTAGAAGCGACCGAGAATCGGAGCTACTCGGAGAGCAGCAAAGAATCCAGCAGATGCGCGGACACCTTGGAGCTGGACAGGCTCGCCGGCGCCCGTCAGATTCAGTGAGCTTCCTTCAAATGCGCCGATGTCCTGGAATGCTTTGGTCTGCTGCCAGTAGAGGTGAAAGTCGCGCTCGCCCCAGGGGAATTTGTCGTAGCCGAGGAATGCGCCGATTGGCGCGAGCCGCCAAGGGAGCACGATTCGATCCTGCTCGGGGTAGGGCAGTGGCTGGAGGAGAATCGCATTGACCACGCTAAAGACCGCCGTGCTTGCGCCGATGCCCAGCGCCAGCGTCACGACTGCGACGATTGTCAGGCCGCTTGCGCGGGCATGAATGCGCAGGCCATGCTTGATGTCTTGCAAGACGGTGCTCATGGGGTTGCGTTATTTTCGCAGATTTGGACGACAGAAGTATGTAAAGAAGAGAACGGCGCGCTTCCTTTGCGCTTCCCTTAGCGTCCTTGCACAGGTCGGGGACCTGCGCCACGACGTGTTCGCGCCTCCCACTCTGTGGTACATTTGCCGGAAGATCCTATGGCAATTTCGCGTTATCTTTTCTTGTCCCTCGCCGCGTCAGCCCTGGCAGCCGCTCCGGATGGCGAGGCGCTATATAAGACCCGCTGCTCGACTTGTCACGACGGTCCGCCGCAGGCGCGCATGCCAGCGCGCAAGGAGATCGCGGCAATGTCGCCCGAGTCGGTGCTTGGCATCCTTACGCAAGGCTCCATGGCGATACAGGCCGCCGGCTTGAGCGTCGAAGAGGAGCGCGCGGTTGCGCGATACGTCACCGGTAAAGAATTTTCTAGCACCGCGGCGCCAACCGCAGGCCAGTGCACGGCCGCCGCACCGGCTCTCAAGATGATCGACGGTGACTGGTCCGGATGGGGCAAGGACCCGACCAACATGCACTTCCAGACCAAGCCCGGCCTGGCCGCCGCAGATGTTCCCAAACTCCAGCTCAAGTGGGCTTTCGGATTTCCGAAAGATTCGATGGCATTCTCCCAGCCGGCCGTAGTCGGTGGACGAGTGTTTGTCGGCAGCGCGTCGGGCAACGTTTACTCTCTCGACGCGGCCACTGGCTGCACTTATTGGAGCTACAACGCGGGTGCGGGTGTCCGCACGGCGATCAGCGTCGGCAAGCTTCCCAACGGCAAATGGGCCGTCTACTTTGGCGACCTGCGGACGAACGCTCACGCCGTCGACGCCGAGACCGGCGAGTTGTTGTGGAAGATCAAGCTGGACGAACACCCGGCCTCGCGCATCACCGGAGCGCCGGCCCTAGTCAACGGCAGGCTTTATGTTCCCGTGTCGTCGATTGAGGAAGCCTCGGCCGCTCAACCGACCTACGGCTGCTGCACATTCCGCGGCAGCGTCGCCGCGCTCGACGCCGCAACAGGGAAAAAAATCTGGCAAGGCTACACCGTTCCCGATCCCGCCAAACCGTATAAGACCGCCAAGAACGGTGTGGAGCTGAAAGGACCCGCGGGTGCCGCCGTCTGGTCGTCTCCAACTGTCGATCTCAAACGCAAGTTGGTTTACGCGGCCACCGGAAACTCTTACACCAGTGTCAGCATCAACACGAGCGATGCGATCCTCGCCTTCGATCTTGAATCCGGCCGCCTGGTCTGGTCGAGCCAGGTGCAGCCCAAGGACAATTTCGTCATCGGATGCCCGCGCGGCCAGCAGTGCGACCCCGATCTGGACGGTCCCGACTTCGATTTCGGAACTTCGCCTGTGCTAGCCAAGCTTCCCAACGGCAAGGACATTATCGTCGCGGGGCAAAAGGCCGGCGTTGCCTGGGGACTCGACCCAGACAATCGCGGCAAGGTGCTTTGGCAGACCCGCGTGGGGAAAGGCAGCGCGCTAGGCGGTATCGAATGGGGCCACGCCGCCGACGACAAGCTGGCCTATGTTGCAATTTCCGACCGGATTCTCGGTAAGAACGGCACCCCGGGACTGTACGCGCTGGACCTGGCAACCGGCGACGTGAAGTGGTCGGCACTTCCGCCGGACGGGGTGCCGGGCAATCCCGCTCAATCGGCTGCCATCGCCGTGATCCCAGGCGTGGTGTTTTCCGGCGCGCTCAATGGGCACTTCCGCGGCTACTCGACCGCGGACGGGAAAATCGTGTGGGATTTCGACACCAATCGCACCTTCGACACGGTGAACCAAGTGGAGGGCGCCAAGGGCGGATCAATCGACGCGCCCGGGCCGGTGATTGCGCACGGCGTGGTTTATACCAACTCAGGATACAACCAGTTCGGTGGAATTCGAGGCAATGTGCTGCTGGCGTTTTCGGTTGACGGGAAGTGACGGGTTCAGTAAGTTTAGGAAACCTTGGCGGCGCGTGAGCGCTGATTAGCGACGGCCAAGACGCCATCGACCGAGGGTACGACCAGTTGGCGCCGGCCGAGCCGGATCACACCGCGCCGGGCGAGCGTGTTGAGAGTCGTCGATGTCGTTTCGCGTGTCGCACCGATCAGGCTCGCGAGTTCGCCTTGCGAGAGGGGAATCGACGCATCGCCGTTCGATTTCGTGCCGAACTTCTTCGCCAGTTCGGCGACGTAATAGAGAATGCGATACTCCACGTCACGCAGGCAAAGCAGCTCGATTTTTTTCTCCAATTGAGCCTTGCGCGTGATCATCACAGTTGAAATCTCGCGCCACAGATCCGGGCGAGTTTCGCAGACGCGCAGAAATAAATCGCGGGGAATAACGTAAATGACGCCTTCCTGCAGAACCTCGGCCGCAACCGATCGTGTGGAATCTGAGCCCAATGCCTGCTCGCCGAAAATCTCGCCCGGCCCTACGATTTGCAAAATGATTTCTTTGTTATCCTCACCGCGCTTGTAGATCTTGACCAAGCCCGATTCCAGGAAGAATACAGTGTCCGCGGGACTGCCCTCGGAGTAAACGGTCGCAAAACGGCGGTTGGGAGAGAACTTTGTGACCCCGTCAAGGCCAATGAGATCCGTGCGCACGACGGCAGCGAGAGAGCTAGATTGCGAGTCCATTGATCCTGTTCATTATAGTCCGAATGTCAAGCTTCTTAACACAAAAAATGTGTCCTTGCACACGGTTTAGGGATTTTCCGAGGGGCCTCTGATTTGGGAGGCAAATCGAGCGGCTTGCGCAAATTCTTCGCTCATATGCGAGGCGTCGAGCGAGCGTGAAAACTCTTCCAGCTTAGCGATGTAGGCGCGGAGAGCATCTTGAATTGCGACACGATTCGTGGCCAAAATATCCCCCCACATATGGTATGAACTGAGGGCCAACCGAGTGCTGTCAATGAGCGCTGGGCCAAAAACGCCAAACACCGGTTCCGTGCGGTGATCGAGCATTGCCGCAAGTGCTGTAGAGGCGAGTTGGGGCAAGTGCGAGGTGTATGCCACCACTTGATCGTGCCGCTCGGCGCTCAGGACGATCGGATAGGCGCCGATCCGTTGAATCCACTCGAACAGCCACGCGGCCGCCGCGGTTTTCATCTGGTTTTCAGATAGCGGCGTCAGAACGTAGGGACGTTCCGCAAACAAATCGGCTTGAGCGGCTTCTACGCCGCGGCGCTCACTTCCAGCCAGAGGATGACCGCCGACAAACTGACAACGCGTGATCGAGGCACGCGCACGCTCGACGATGGTACTCTTGGTGCTGCCAGCGTCGGTGATCAACGCGCCGGGGCGCGCCCATTCGTTCAATTCCGGGAGCATTTCGGCGATGCGGAGAATTGGCTCGGAGAGATAAATGAGGTCGGCGGACTCGGCCGCATTCTGCGGCGACGCGCCTTCATCAATTACTTTCAACTCAATGGCGCGCGCGACGATCTCGGGCTCGCTGACTCCGACAATTCGCCCGGAAAAGCCGGCTTTACGTAGTGCGAGCGCGAACGAACCGCCGATCAGGCCGACTCCGAAGATCGCGACGGTGTTCATCTGGCGGGCAGAACGTTCAAATTGCGCGGCCAACCGCCGGCGCGATCATCCGCAATTGTTCCATCAATTCGGTGAATTGCTGGGGTTTCAGCGATTGTGCACCGTCGCTCAGGGCGTGATCGGGATCGTGATGGACTTCGACCAGAAGCCCGTCCGCTCCGGCTGCCACCGCGGCGCGGGCCATTGGCAGAACCTTGTCCCGCCGGCCGGTGCCGTGCGATGGATCGGCGACGATCGGCAGATGCGACAACGATTTCACGACCGGAATCGCTGCGATGTCCATGGTGTTGCGCGTTGCGGTTTCGAAGGTACGAATGCCGCGCTCACAGAGGATGACGTTGTAGTTGCCGCCTGACATAATATACTCGGCGCTGAGCAGCAGCTCTTCAATCGTCGCTGAGATGCCACGTTTGAGCAGAATAGGCTTACGCAACTCACCCAGATGTTTCAGCAGGTTGAAGTTTTGCATGTTGCGCGCGCCGACTTGAAGGATGTCGGCGTAGGTGAGCAGCAGCGGAATCTGCGATTGGTCCATTACTTCGCTGACGACGAGAAGGTGATGGCGATCGGCTGCCTCGCGCATCATTTTGAGTCCCTCTTCGCCGAGACCTTGGAAGCTGTATGGCGAACTGCGCGGTTTGAACGCGCCGCCGCGGATGACCTTTGCTCCACCTTTGGCGACGATTTCAGCGATCTGCTCGATCTGATCGCGATTCTCAACGCTGCATGGTCCGGCCATCACAACGACTTTGTCGCCGCCGATTTCAACGCCGTCGAGCTTCACGACGGTGCCGCCGGGACGAAAGTGGCGGCTGGCGAGCTTATAGGGCGATACGATGCGGTGGCATTCCTTGACGCCTTCCATCACCTCGAACTCGATGGGATCCACGTCGCCGACCGGTCCTACGCCACCCAGAACAGTGTGCATCACTCCGGAGGAGCGGTGGACGATGAAGCCCATGGATACGAGGCGATCGATGACAGCCTGGATTTGGGACTCCTTTCAATTGTGGCACACCTCATCCGCGCGGACCCCTAGGTCCGGTTCGGTGGCCGCACAGCGCCGACGAGGGCGTCGGCGGCAGGCCGGGGGCCTGCCCTGTATCGAGCCCTCAAGTGATTCGACAAGCTAATTAGAATGTGAACTTCATTTGAAGTTCCAGGCGGCGATTGTCGGCGTTTTCCGAGAAGCCTTCACCGTTTAGGCCGCCCGCGCTTTGGTTCGCGCGGCCGAAGAGCGGAGAAGTGATGTTGCCAATGATCGGTCCAGGGTTGTTGTGATTCAGGACGTTACGCGCGGACATCGAGATGCTGAAGTTGTAGCGATGCCTCGTTGTCGCAGGACCGATGAGCGACCCCAGGCCTCGGCCGCTGGCTAGCGCTACCGGTGCGCTGCCGCCTCCGGAGTTCCCTCCGCCGCTTGATTCGCGCTCCGCGCCGAATCCCCAGGTTTTTCCGAGGCGCATGTTCACGGTGATCAAGCCAGGGCCGCGTCCGAAGTTGCGCGGCACGATCCTTTCGTCCGGCGTTGGATTCGGATCCAGCAGGCCGTACGGCGTCTGGATCACGCCGGGGCTGGACGGGTTCGTCGCAATACCAGGCCGCCCATTGAATAGCGTAGTACCGAAGAGATCGCTTCCTGCGGTGATATCGAACGGCGGGCCGGATTGCACCGTCACGAACGGGCTTAAGCGCACATTCCAACGAGTGTTGATCGATCCGCCGAATGTCGCGCGGTGGCGAACGTCGGTGGACGCGGGTCCATACTCGCCAGTGAAGTTGTACGGATTCGCTGGAAACGTTCCGAGGCCGTCTGTATTACCCATGGCTTTGTTCAGCACATAGAAGCCAAACAGCGAGAACCCGC
>Ga0335069_10009684_pt1 | contig 13699 bp, 8 predicted proteins | sample Lox_Sample_11_FD_206714 | JGI IMG/M metagenome (GOLD analysis project Ga0335069, IMG submission 206714) | Soil microbial communities from Loxahatchee National Wildlife Refuge, Florida, United States - Lox_Sample_1.1 | ecosystem: Environmental > Terrestrial > Soil > Wetlands | place: USA: Florida... | reverse complement strand
GGTGATCCGGCAGCGCCTTGACGGCCTGATGCGATGCGGCCTGCACGCGCCGGAATTCCTTATGGGCCTCTTCGGTGAACGGATAGGCGGATTCGTTGCCGCGCATGTCCGAGCGGAAGCCCATCCCGAACAGGATGTACTGATAGCTCTGGTATTTGAACGCCTCGTAGGTGGTGTCGAAATCGAGCGAGGTCGGCGGACGGCGCTTCCACAATTCCAGCTTGTCCTTCAGCGCGTCGCTGGCCGTCTCGGGCCGCGTGTTGTCGATCCAGAACGCGTTGTCGGTACGCTTGGAGAGGTAATAGTGCAGCTTGAGGAAATCGACCGCGAGCTCGAAGCGTTTGGCCATGATTTTCGAGAAATGCGCAGCCACCCGCTCCATGTCGCCGGCGCGCGGAAAATATTCCGCAATCATATGCGCGGCCGCTTCGATCTGGATGATGCCGGTCGATTCCAGCGGCTCGAGAAATCCGGCCGAAAGGCCGATGGCGACGCAGTTCTTCACCCACTGCCGGTCGCGATAGCCGACGCGCATCTTGAGTCGGCGCGCATTGCGCCCTTCCGACGCCTTGCCGATATAGCGGCGCAGGACTTCTTCGGCGCCGTCGTCGTCGGTATGCTTGCTCGAATAGCAGTAGCCGATGCCGCGTCGCGTATCGAGGCCGATATCCCAGGTCCACCCCGTCTCATGCGCGCTCGACACGGTCGCGGGAACGATCGGCGCATCTTCGCGGTCGTAAGGCACCTGCATCGCCACGGCGCGGTCGACGAACAGCATGTGGGTCACGTCGCGCCACGGCTCGCCCAGCGCGCGGCCGATCAGGATGCCCGCGAAACCCGTGCAGTCGATATAGAGCCCCGCCTTCAGCGAGCCGTGCTCTTTGGTGACCAACTCGGAAATCGCACCCTGTTCGTCGAGCTCGACCTTCTCGACATTGCCGATCAGATGGCGCACGCCCAGCTTGACGCCAGCGTTCTTCAGGAATGCCGCGAGCTTCGCCGCGTCGAGGTGATAGGCGTAGTTCATCGGGCCGTCGTAAGGCGCGTCATCGATGCGCTTGGGCGCCTTCAGCGCGTCGACGACCTTGTCCTGCAGCGTCGTCGCGTCCGAGAAGGGCACATTGCCCGCGCTGCCGAGCGCCCAATACGGCGCCATGTCGGTCGCCATCGACATCAGATGCGGCACGTTGAACGGGTGATAATACTGCGTGTGCCGGCCGTTGATCGGCGCATGCTCCCAGTCGACGAAGCGTATCGCCTGCTTGAAGCTGGCGGAGCATTCGCGCATGAATTCGGCTTCACCGACGCCGATGGTGCGCAATGTGCGGCGGAACGTGGGAAAGGTGCCTTCGCCGACGCCGATCGTGCCGATATCGGTCGATTCGATCAGCGTGATCTTGACGCCGTTGGGCTTGTCCGCGCCCAGCCGCTTCGCAAGAAGCGCGGCCGTCAGCCAGCCGGCCGTGCCGCCTCCGACGATGACGATGCTGTCCAACATGATATGCCCCTCATCCTTACCCGACACCTATTTGCCCAGCGCAGCCGCCTCGCTTGCGAGCTGGGTGATGGCTTTCCAGTCCCCGTTTGCGACGAGCTTCTCCGGCGCCAGCCAGGAACCTCCGACGCACAGAACATTGTCGAGGGCGAGATAGTCGCGCGCATTTGTCGGCGTGATGCCGCCCGTCGGACAGAAGCGAACCTTCGCGAACGGCCCGGCGAAGGCTTTCACGGCGGCGGCGCCGCCCGAACTTTGCGCCGGAAAGAACTTGAAATGCGCAAGCCCCGCGTCGAGACCGCGCATGATCTCGCCCGCCGTCGCGACACCGGCGAGCAGCGGGATGTCGCTCTGCTTCGCGCTCGAGAGAATCTGATCGGTGATCCCGGGACTGACGATGAAGCGCGCGCCGGCGTCCGTCGAACGTTTGAAGTCGGCGGCATTCAACACCGTACCGGCGCCCACGACAGCCTCCGGAACCGCCTTCGCGATGGCCGTGATCGACGCCAACGCGGCGTCGCTGCGAAGCGTCACTTCCAGCACCCGCAATCCGCCGGCCAGCAGCGCACGCGCCAGCGGCACGGCGGTCTCCGCGGAATCGATCACCAGGACCGGAATGACCGGCGACAGCGTCATGATGTCCGCGGCGGATTTCATGGGGCGGCTCCGAATATCGTCGCGCCCTTGTCGGCGGCGCCGACGCGGGCGCGGAACGGTGCGAACAATTCGCGGCCGAGGCCCCAGCCCTGCTGCGCATAGTGCTCGGGCGTACGGTTCGCGAATTCGCGCGCATCCACGCGCACTTCCAGCGCGCCCGTCTTAGGATCGATGCGGATTACATCGCCGTCGCGGAGCTTGGCGATCGGCCCCCCCTCGGCGGCTTCCGGCGTCAGATGGATCGCGGCCGGTACTTTGCCCGAGGCGCCCGACATGCGCCCATCCGTGACGAGGCCGACGCGGAAACCCTTGTCCTGCAACACCGACAGAGGCGGCGTCAGCTTGTGCAGCTCGGGCATACCGTTGGCTTTCGGTCCCTGGAAACGCACCACCGCGATCAAATCGCGCTCGAGTTCACCGCGCTTGAAGGCGTCGAGGAATTCCTTCTGGTCGTGAAAGACAGTTGCCGGCGCCTCCACGACGCGGTGCTGCGGCGCCACGGCGGAGATCTTGATCACCGCGCGGCCGAGATTGCCCCTCAGCAGTTTCAGTCCGCCCTCGCGATCGAACGGATCGGATGTGGGCCGCAGGATGTCTCGATCGAGCGTCTCCTTCGCGGCATCGCGCCAGACGAGCTTGCCGTCTTCGAGGCCCGGCTCCGTTGCGTAGGAATGAAGATCACCGGCGACCGTCGTCGTGTCGCCATGCAGCAATCCGGCGGCGAGCAGCTCGCGCACGAGGAACGCCATGCCGCCGGCGGCGTGGAAATGATTCACATCCGCCGAACCGTTGGGATAAATGCGTGCCAGGAGCGGTGTCACTTCCGAGATCTCTTCCAGATCCTCCCATTCGAGCTGGATGCCGGCGGCGCGCGCGATGGCCGGCAGATGCAGCGCATGATTGGTCGACCCGCCCGTTGCCATCAGGCCCACGACGCCGTTGACGATGGCGCGTTCGTCGATCACGTCGGCGAGCACGACTTTGCCATCGCGCGCCAGCGCGGAGGCCCGATGGGCAGAGGCGCGGGTCAGCGCATCGCGAAGCCCGGTGCCGGGATTGACGAAGGCCGTGCCCGGCAGATGAAGGCCCATCACCTCCATCAGCATCTGGTTGGAGTTCGCGGTGCCGTAAAAGGTGCAGGTGCCGGCCGCGTGATAGGACGCCGCTTCCGCCGCCAGCAGTTCGCTGCGTCCGATCTCGCCGCGGGCAAAGGCTTCGCGCGTGCGTGCTTTTTCCTTGTTGGAAATCCCGGACGTCATCGGGCCGGCAGGCACGAAGATGACGGGCAGATGGGCGAAGGACAGCGCGCCGATCAGAAGTCCCGGCACGATCTTGTCGCAGACGCCGAGGCAGAGCGCCGCGTCGAAGGCGTCGTGGCAGAGCGCCACGGACGTCGCGAGCGCGATCACTTCGCGGGAGAACAGCGACAGTTCCATGCCCGGCTGGCCTTGCGTGATGCCGTCGCACATGGCGGGCACGCCGCCTGCGACCTGCGCCGTGCAGCCTTCGGCGCGCGCGGCTTCCTTGATGATGTCGGGATAGGCGCCGAGCGGCTGATGCGCCGAGAGCATGTCGTTATACGCCGTGACGATCCCGATATTGACGGCCTTGGCGTCGCGCAGGCGCAGCTTGTCCGCCATCGGCGCCGCGGCGATGGCGTGCGCGAGATTGGCGCAGTCGAGATGCGTGCGTGACGGACCATGCCCGCGCGCTTCGCCGACATGCGCGAGGAATTCGGTGCGCGTCTCTTTGCTCCGCTCCCTGATCCGCGCGGTCACCTCGGCGATGACGGGATGGAGCTTCGTCATGGCGACCAATAAACCTCGACCGGCGTGCCGGACTGATGCAGCATGGCGCGAACCGGCATGTCGAAGATGTCGTCGCCCGCCAGCGCGCGCCGGTACGTCTCCATCTTCTCCGCGCCGCGGATCAGGATCACGATCAGCCGTGAGGCGAGGAGGGCCCGCAGGCTCAGCGACATGCGCGGGCCCGTGGCGGCAATGTCCGCCGGCGTGATGGCGCGCACCAGTGACGGAGAATGCAGATCAAGCGCCGCCGCCAGTTCTTTGGCACCCGGAAACAGCGAGGCGGTATGTCCGTCATTGCCCATGCCGAGAAGCGTCACGTCGAATGGCCGTGGCATCGCGCCGATGGCGCGATCGAGCTCTGTCTCGGCTTCGGCCGGCGAAGCATGCCCGGTCATGAGGGGAACCAGCGTGGCGGAGGCGGCGCGGTTTTTGATCAGCCGCGTGCGCACGAGCTTCTCGTTGCTGCGGTCGTCGTCCGGCGAGACCCAGCGCTCATCCGTCGTGGTGACGAACACGCGATCCCATGGCGCCTCGCGCGTCGACAGCGCATCAAACAAAATGCCAGGCGTCGTGCCGCCGGAAGCGACAAAGCTCGCCGCATCGCGCCGGCGCACGCCGTCGGACAGCCTGGTGGCGATCTTGTCCGCGAGCGCAGACGTCAACGCATTCGCGTCGTCGAATCGGATCACCGAAGGCTCGAAGGCGACGGGTTCATTCATACCAGCTGTGCCCATTGCGTTCCGTCAATGCGAATGCGCCGGCCGGGCCCCAGGTTCCGGAAGCGTAAGGCGCGGGGTCGTAACCCTGGCGCTGCCATCCCGCGACGATCTGATCGATCCATGTCCAGGCCGCTTCGGATTCGTCGCGGCGCACGAACAGCGTCGGCTTGTTGGCAAGCGCTTCGAGCAACAGCCGCTCGTAGGCGATACGGCGGCGCTTCGGCTTGAACGCGTCGCTCAGCGAAAGATTGAGCGCGAGCGGTTTCAGCTCCATGCCGTTGCGCTCCAGGCTCGGCGTCTTGTTCATCAGCGTCAGCGCGATCTCCTCTTCCGGCTGCAGCTTGATGATGAGCCGGTTGGCGAGAAGGCGAGTTCCCGGAAAGATCGAATGCGGCACGCCGCGGAACTGGATGATGATCTCCGATTTGCGCATCGGAAGGCGTTTTCCCGTCCGCAGGTAGAACGGAACGCCCGCCCAGCGCCAATTATCGATATGGGCGCAAAGCGCAACGAATGTCTCCGTCGTGCTCGCGTGCCCGCCGGTTTCCTCGGTGTAGCCGGGAACGGACTGACGGCCCGAAACGCCGGCCTGATACTGCCCGCGCACGGTGTTGCGCTCGACCGAGCGATCGGTGATCGGCCGCAGCGAACGCAGCACTTTCACTTTCTCGTCGCGAACGGAATTCGGATCGGCCGGCGGCTCCATGGCGACGAGCGCCAGAAGCTGCAGGAGATGGTTCTGCACCATGTCGCGGATTGCGCCATATTGATCGTAGTAGGACCAGCGATCCTCCACGCCGATGGTCTCCGCCACGGTGATCTGCACGTGCTCGACGCTGACCTTGTTCCACAGGGGCTCGAACAGCGTATTCGCGAACCGGAGGGCCAGCAGGTTCTGCACCGCTTCCTTGCCGAGATAGTGGTCGACGCGGAAGATGTGGTCCTCCGCGAAGGCACGCGAAAGAAGCTCGTTGATCTGGCGGCAGCTCGCGAGGTCGTGGCCGATCGGCTTTTCGACGACGACGCGGCTGTTCTCATGGACGAGGCCGGCGGCCTGCAGATTGCTGCAGATGTCGCCGTAATGGTCGGGCGAGGTCGACAGATAGAACACAAGTTCGGGAACACCTTGCAACGCGGTCTTCAAGGCGCCGAAGGAGGCGCTGTCGGTGGCGTCGACGCTGACATAGGACAGCCGCGCGCAGAATTTCTTCCAGCTGCGCTCGTTGATGCCGTTCTCGGCGCGGGCGCGGACCGCCTTCTCCACGAAAGCCGCGAAAGCATCCGCCGACAGCTTGCTGCGAGCGCAGCCGACGATGGTCACGTCGTTCGGCAGAAGTCCGTCTTCCTCGAGGAAATAGAGTGAGGGGAATAGCATGCGTTGCGCCAGGTCGCCCGTGGCGCCGAAAAGGACCAATGCACAGGATGCTGCGGTCACGCGCTTTCTCCCGTACGGCCGTCGATCCAGCTGCGGACCACCGAAAACGTGTCCGTGACAAGAACGAGATTAGCGCGAAGGCCACGGGCAATCCTACCCATTTCGCCGCCGAGACCGAGAAAAGTCGCCGGGTTGCGGCTCGCCATGCGCGCGGCGCTGTGAAGATCGAGCCCCATGAACCGCATTGCGTTGCGAACCGCGCTCGCCATGTCGAGATCGGTTCCGGCCAGCGTGCCGTCTTCAGCGACGCAGGCGCCGTCCTCGGCGCGGATGAGGCGGCCGTCGAGCCGGAACGTCTTGTCGCGCGCGCCGACGCTCGGCATGGCGTCGGTGACCAGCATCAGCTTGTCGGCTGTTTTGCAGCGAAGTGCCACACGCATCACAACCGGATGGATATGCCGTCCGTCGACGATGATGCCACACATGCTGTCGCGATCATCGAGCGCGGCGCCGACCACACCGGGCGCGCGGCTGGCGAGCGGCGACATTGCATTGAACAGATGCGTGAAGCCGGAGAGTCCCGATTCAAGCGCGAGCTGCGCTTCCTCGTAGGTCGCATCGGTGTGGCCGGCGGAGACGATGACGCTTGCCTTGTGCAGAGAAGCAATGACGTCCGGGGTCGTCTCTTCCGGCGCCAGCGTGATCAGCGTCCGGCCACGCTTGAGGGACGATATGAGATTGAGCGCGCCTGAATCGAGCTTGCGGAATTTGGAGGCATCGTGAATACCTTTGCGCAGCGGGCTGATGAACGGCCCTTCGATATGAATCCCCGCGACGCCTTGAACGCCGGTCGCGATGGCTTCATCGACCGCCGCGATCGCGCGCGCGATCACGTCGAGATCGCTGCTGATCAGGGTGGGAAGAAACGCGGTCGTGCCGAAGCGGCGATGCGCGGCGGCGATGGTCTTCAGCGTGTCGACCGTCGGTGCTTCGCCGAACAGAGCGCCGCCGCCGCCATTCACCTGGATGTCGACGAAGCCGGGAAGAAGAAGGTGTCCTTCGAGATCGAGTTTGGCGGCATCGCGCGGCACTTCGGCAGGCGGCACGAGCTCGACGATGCGCCCGTTGTCGATGAGCACATCGCGGCCCTCGAGCACGCCCTGATCGGTCAGGATCCGTCCATGGGTCAGGGCGGTGAGCATCAAATCGTCTCGGTGATTTTGTTGAGGAGCCGCGGACGGTCGGGATCGAATCCGCGAGCCACGGACAGCGCCGCGGCGAAGCGATAGAAGCTTTGAGCCATCAGCAGCGGCTCGAGCGCCGGATGCGTCGCGATGGTCGGCAAATTCACGGCACGCGCGTCATTCAGGCCCGCCAGCATGACGTCGGCGCCGGCGCGGATGAATTGCTGCGCCAGCGTCTCGACGCCGGCGCTGGTTTCGTCGCCTTGCGAAAGGATCAGGGCAGGGAAGCCCGGCCCCACAAGGGCCATCGGACCATGCTGCACTTCGGCGGCGCTGAAAGCCTCGGCGTGAAGGCCGCATGTCTCCTTGAATTTCAGTGCGGCCTCCTGCGCGAGACCGAAACCGAGCCCACGGGCGATCACATAAAGATCCTGCGCCTTGGCGAGATGGGCGATTGCGGCGCTCCAGTCGAGCGCCCAGGCTTTTTCGAGAAGCGCCGGCAGGCGCGCGATCGCGGCGCGCAATTCGTCGTCTTCGGTCCAGGCCGCAACGAGACCGACGATGGCGGCGTTGGCCGCAAGATAGGTTTTTGTGGCGGCGACGCTTTTTTCGGGCCCGGCGCACAAGGGAACGACGTCATCCGCAAGCTCGGCGAGCGGCGAGTCTTCCGCATTGACGAGCGCAAGCGTGAAGGCGCCGGCCTTCTTTGCGGCCGTGACAGTCGCGAGCAGATCGGGACTGCGACCCGATTGCGAGATCGCCAGCAGCACCGAACCGTCGAGGGGCGGCTGCGCGGTGTAGACCGAGGCGATCGACAAGCCCTGCGACGACGTCAGCGTTCTTGCGCGAGTCTCGATCAGGTAGCGCGCGAAGGTGGCAGCGTTGTCGGAGCTCCCGCGCGCGACGGTCACGACGGCTTTTGGCCTGATGGCGCGGAGCTTGTCGCCGAGACGCTGCATCAAGGATCGATTGCGCTCGAGCTGTGCGGCAATGCGCTGCGGCGCTTCCCCGGCTTCGACGAACATCAAGGTCTTGCCGGGCCTATCGCGCGGCGCGTCCTCCGCCACTAGCTCTGCTCCGCATCGCTCAATTCGGCCACGAAGTCGTAGGTATCGCCGCGGTAATAAGACTGGGAGAACTCGACGGCGCGTCCGTCGCGCAAAAAGCCCCGTCGTTCGACCAGGAGACCCGCGTCGCGTTCCTGTGCGCCGAGCAATGCGGCCTGTTCGGCGGTGAAAAGCACGGCGCGCAAACGCTGCAGCGCGCGCACGGGACGATTGCCCGCACGCTCCATCGCCGCATAGAGCGAAGTCTCCACCGCATCGATCGACGGCAGGCAGAAAGCCGGAACGGTGCAAAGCTCGAGTGCCATCGGTGCGTCGTCGGCATAACGCAGGCGGTGGAAACGGTAGACCGGTGTGCCGGGGCTTAGGCCCATCGTCAAAGATTCCTCGGGCGTCACGGTACCCGACGATTTGCGCAGCCACACGCTCCTCGGCGTCCGGCCGCGCGCCAGCATGTCTTCGGAAAACGATGTGAGCTTGGAAAAGTTCTTTTCCACGCGGCTCGTGACAAAAGTGCCGGAGCCCTGCCGGCGGGTGAGCAGCCCTTCACCGACAAGACCGTCGAGCGCTTTGCGCACGGTGATGCGCGAGACCGAAAATTCCTCGGCGATCTCGCGCTCCGGGGGCAATGCGTCGTCGGGCCCCAACAGCTTGCTCTGGATCGCATTTCGCAATGCGCGCTGCAGCTGCTGATAGAGCGGCAGGCTGTCCGCTTCGCTGATGCGCCCGATGAGGCTCACTAGGGACGTCAAGCTCTTCTCCCGGCCGGTTCGCCGACTCGAATATTAGTACCAATTGCATACCACATACTTCTATGTCGGCGTCAATTCAAGTTTTCATGGCAAAAATGGTCTTGACAGAGGTATCCAATCGATAAATGGTATTACATTGGCCTTGTGATGGTGATGCCACCATGAGGCCCCGCGTGGGGATGCACGCGGAAGGCGAGCAGTTTCGGGCGAGTCTCGATTCTTTGGGAGGGTTACATGTCATTGAAGGGGCTATTGGCGGGCTCAACGAGCGCGCTTGCGATGTTGACGGCCATCGCGCCGGCTTATGCACAGGCCGACAACTCGAATCAGCCTGAAACGATCGTGGTGACGGGGCTGCGCTATTCGCAGCAGGAGTCGCTGGATCTGAAGCGCAATGCCGACACGATGGTCGACGCGATCGTCGCGTCCGATATCGGCAAGCTCCCCGACAAAAACGTCGCCGACGCGCTGCAGCGCCTTCCCGGCGTTGAAACGTTCTCGCAGTCGTCCGGCGAAGGCGGCTTCGATGAAAACGACCGCGTCGCATTGCGCGGCACCGATCCAAGCCTGACGCTGACGACGATCGACGGGCATTCCGTCGCGACCGGCGACTGGTACATTCTCGATCAGTTCCAGACGGTCGGCCGCAGCGTCAGCTACGATCTTCTGCCGTCGGAAATCGTCAGCTCCGTAGTTGTGCACAAGAGCCAGCAGGCCGACATGGTCGAAGGCGGCACGGCAGGCACGGTCGACATCATCACGAGAAAGCCGCTCGACTTCGCCCAGCCGCTGACTTTCGAAGCCTCGGCGCAGGCGGAATATTCCGATCTGCCGCACACGACGGAGCCGCAGCTCAACGGCCTTATCGCCTGGCACGACGACAGCAATCATTTCGGCATCATGGTGCAGGGCTTCTATGAAGAGCGCGACCTGCTGCGCGAAGGCCAGGAATTCCTCGGCTACAACACGATCACGGCCGCCGCCGAGCCTGCGCTGGTTGCGGCTCATCCTGATCTCGCCAACGTACTCTATCCGACGCTGATCGGCGCGGCGTTGTTCCAGCAGCATCGCGAGCGCGAAGGCGGCGCCGCGACGATCCAGTGGAAGCCGACGAGCACGCTCAATTTCACGGTGTCGAGCTTCTATTCGCGCCTCAACGCCAGCGACACCAACAACAATTACATGGCGTGGGTGCAGAACGAGATCGCCAGCCAGAATGTTCCGTCGAGCTATACGATCTCCAATGGAACGCTGGTGCAGGCTGTGTTCCCGCATAACGGCGTCAACGGCGCGGTCGAAGACTCCATCGACCGTCCCGGTGAGGGCGCGGAAACCTGGTACGTCAATGGCGATGCTCAGTGGAATCCGCTGTCGAGCCTCAGGGTCGACTATCAGATCGGCTCCACCAAGGGCAAAGGCTTCACGCCCTCGCAGCCGACTTGGGAGAGCGATGCGCCAACGGGAGTCAATTACAATTTCTCCGGCGGCACGCCTGCTGTCGTGCAGTTCCCCGACATCAATACGGCCGATGCCTCGCAATGGTCGAACGACTGGGCGTGGAGCGACCAGTTCACGGCGCTCGATACGGAATTCTACACGAAGGCCGATGCCGAGTACGAGATCGGCAACGGCATCCTGCAGTCGATCAAGATCGGCGCCCGTTACGACCAGCATTCGCGCAAGGTGTTCGGCTTCGACGAAGGCACCTGCACCTTCGCATGCCCCGGCACGCCGTCGTCGGCGATCTGGTCCGGCGGCCTCTATCCGAGCAACTTTGCCAGCGGCATCAATCCGCCGTCGGGCTTCCTGACCCATCTCTGGTATCCCGACTGGTCGAAGGTCGCCGCACTCGTGCTGCCTGCCGTCACGCCGTACAGCCCGCTCGCCAATTATTGGCCGGGCAGCTTCGCGGTGAAGGAATCCGTGTGGGCGGGCTATGTCATGGCCAATCTCGGCGGCCAGAACTGGAAAGGCAATATCGGCGTCCGCTACGTCAATACGCAGGAAGACGTTCTGTCTTATGCGTCGGACGGCTCGGGCACGGCAACCTGCTCGACTCCCGGTGCAACGCCGAACAACTACGGCTGCTATGCCCAGGTCGGCACCGACCACACCTACATCGACCCGCTGCCAAGTGCGAACTTCACATACAATCTGAACGACCAGATGGACATCCGCGCCGCCGTCGCGCGGACCATGTCGCGTCCGGACTACAGCGCGCTGGGCGGCGCCGTTTCTCTGACCGACAGCATCCTCACCGGCACCGGCGGCAATCCGAATCTGAAGCCGGTGCGCGCCTGGGACTATCAGGCTTCGTGGGAGTGGTACTTCGCCAAGACGGGACTGCTGTCCGTCACGGGTTTCTACACGGACCTCACGACGGACGTCGCCTATGGCGTCAGCAACGCCACCTATCTCAACGCGACGCTGACGGGCCAGCAGCACATGCCGGTCTATTCGACCTACGCCATCACCGCGCCCGTCAACGGCAGCGGCAGCGACAAGGGCGTCGAGTTCGCTTGGGACCAGGATCTCTGGTACGGCTTCGGCATCCAGACCAATGCCACGATCTCGGACGGCGAGCAGGGCATATCGACCGGCGGCGGTCCGTTGATCGGCGACTCGAAATACGTGTTCAACATTGTGCCGTATTACGAGGATCACGGCCTGAGCGTGCGCCTCGCCTATACCTACCGCACAAAGGTGCTCGTCGGTCTCGACCGCAGCACGGCCGAGAACATGGCGGCGACGGGCAATCTCGCGCTGTCGATGAACTACGATATCAACGACCACATCTCGCTGACGTTTGACGCGCTGAACCTCAACGATCCGATCCTGAAATACTACGCCAACAGTCCGACGCAGCCGCGTGCCTTCTACGACAACGGGCGGCAGTTCTATTTCGGCGTCAAGGTTCAGTACTGAGTTCTCCTGCGGAGCCTCGGCGGGTCCGGGGCTCCGGTTTTCTGGTGCAATCCCCCGTGCGTAAAACGACCACTAGGGGCGGCGTGGCGGAAGCCCACTCCGCCCCTTCTTTCTGCCGGGCTTCCCGCCCGCGAGCGGCCAGAGCAAGATCGGGAATGCGCTTCGGGACTATCTTTGCCGTCTGGATTTCGGGCGCGGCCGCGCTCCTCGCCTGCGCGCCCCAAACACCGCCGCCGGCCGCAGTGCCGGCCGAGCAGCCGCAGCCGCCGCGTGCCGCCGTCATTCCGTGGCCGGCGCATGTCACGGCCGCCGCGGGCACGCTGCAGGTGCGCGACGGCACGCCCATTGTCTACGACGCTTCGGACAGCGAGACGCCGCGCATCGCGCGCTATCTTGCCGATCTCGTCAAACGCTGCGGCGGTCCGCTTCTGAATCCCGAGGCGGCGAATATGGCGCATCCGCCTTCGGGCGCGATCGTCCTCAGGCGGATCGCCGATGTGACCGGCGCCGAAGGCTACAGGATCGAGGTGACGCCGGACGGCATCGTCATCGCGGCGGGTGAGGGTGCCGGCCTTTTCTACGGCGCCGTGACGGCCTGGCAGCTTTTGACGGCGACGCCGTCGCATGCCGTGACAGTCCCGGCGATGCACATCGAGGACGCGCCGCGCTTCCACTGGCGCGGGCTGCTGCTCGATTCCGCACGCCACTACCAGTCGCCGGCCTTCGTGAAAGCCTTCATCGAGCAGATGGCGCTGCACAAGCTCAACGTGCTGCAATGGCATCTGACGGACGACCAGGGCTGGCGGCTCGAGATCAGGCGCTATCCGCGGTTGACCAGGATCGGTGCCTGGCGCATTCCTGCCGGCGCCGTCGGTACGGATCCGAAAACCGGCAAGCACCGCCGATATGGCGGCTATTACACGCAAAGCGAAGTGCGCGAGATCGTGCGGTTTGCCGCCGAGCGGCATGTCACCATCGTTCCCGAGATCGAGATGCCCGGCCACGCGACGGCGGCGATCGTCGCCTATCCGAAGCTGGGCTCAACGCGCCATCCGCCGAAGGCGGTGTCGGCCAGCTGGGGCGTCTTCGACAATCTCTACAACGTGGACGATGAGACCTTCCGCTTTCTCGAAAACGTGCTGACGGAAACGATGGCGCTGTTTCCGGGCGAATACATCCATGTCGGCGGCGACGAAGCGGTCAAGGATCAGTGGAAAGCTTCGCCGCGCATCCAGGCGCAGATGAAGAAGCTTGGACTCGCCAACGAGGACGCGCTGCAGGCCTATTTCATCGCCCGCATCGGAAAATTCCTGAACGCGCACGGGCGAAAGCTGATCGGCTGGGACGAGATCCTCGCGGGCGGCGTTCCGCCCGACGCCACGATCACCTCCTGGCGCGGCGTCGACGGCGCGATCACGGCGGCGAAATCGGATCACGACACGGTTCTTTCGCCGGCGCCCGATCTCTATTTCGACAACTGGCAGGGCACCGGGCCCGACCAGCCGCCGGGCCGCGCGCATCTTCTGTCGCTGGAGGATGTCTACAACTTCGACGCGGCACCGGATCACTTAAGCGAGGCCGAACGCGCGCACATCATCGGCGTCCAGGCCAATATCTGGACCGAACATATCCGCACCGAGAGCTGCGTCGACCTGATGGCATTCCCGCGCGCGGCGGCGCTCGCCGAGGTCGCCTGGAGCGGAAGGCGCGACTGGCCGGG
>Ga0335069_10009683_pt1 | contig 13700 bp, 11 predicted proteins | sample Lox_Sample_11_FD_206714 | JGI IMG/M metagenome (GOLD analysis project Ga0335069, IMG submission 206714) | Soil microbial communities from Loxahatchee National Wildlife Refuge, Florida, United States - Lox_Sample_1.1 | ecosystem: Environmental > Terrestrial > Soil > Wetlands | place: USA... | reverse complement strand
CGGTCCACTGGAACACGCGCTCGGGCGCCGCGTTGGTGTAGGCGCACGACCCGGCGAGCGCGCTCGTGCCCCTGGTCGTGGCGGTGACGGCGCCGCCCTCGGGCGGGAGCACGACCGGCGCGCCGCACGAGCCGGGCGGCACCGTCGACGTGGGGGTCGTGGTCGTGGTGGTCACGGTCGTGCTGGAGGTGGTGGTGCTGGTGCTGACGGTCGTCGGCGTCGCGTCCGGCGGGACGATCGTCAGCGCGAAGCGGCCCGCGGACATGCCGTAGCCGTCGACGACGACGAAGTAGGTGCGGTGCGCGACCACCGTCGGGGTGATCCGCGAGCCGCGGCCCGGGCTCGCGCCGTCGACCCCGACCGCGCAACCCTGGGTGTCGTCGTTGCACGCGACCTGCGCGCCCGCGGCGCAGGAGCCGTCGCGGAGGTAGAGGACGGTGTCGAACGTGGTCTGGACGGCGCTGCACGTCTGGATGGTGGCGACGCCCGAGGTCTCGGGCGTCCACTGATAGACGCGCTCGGGCGCGGTGCCGGTCGGGGCGCAGGTCCCCGACTGCGCGCCGACGCCGCTGGTCGCGCCGAGGAAGACGCCCCCGCCCGACGGCACGACGACCGGCGCCGCGCAGCCGTCGGTCGCGGGGAGCGTCGTGCTGGTGGTGGTCGACGTCGAGCTGGTGCTCGAGGTCGACGTGCTGGTCGAGCTGGTCGAGGTGGTCGAGCGCGTCGTCGACGTGGACGTCGTCGAGCTCGACGACGTCGAGGAGGACGTGGAGCTCGAGCTCGACGTGCTCGAAGACGACGTCGTGGAGGTGCTGCTCGACGTGGACGTCGAGCTGGTCGTGGAGGTCGAGGTCGCGGTGGTCGACGTCGACGTGTCGGTGGTGGACGTCGTGGACGTCGAGCTCTCGGTCGTCGACGAGCTGCTGGACGTCGAGCTGCTGCTCGACGACGTCGACGTGCTCGACGACGAGGTGGAAGTGCTGGTGCTGGAGGTGGTGGTCGCGTGGACCGGGATCGTGACCGGCACCGTGATCACGTTGTTGGACTCGTCCAGCTCGGAGATGCGGTGGAACGGGTCGATCGTGACCCGCAGGTCGTAGCTGCCGGCGGGAATGCCGGTGATGTCGAGGTACTGGCAACCGAGGTTGGCCCCGTAGACGTCGGAGCAACCTGCGGTGAGCCCCTGGTTCCCGCAGTTGTACTTGGCCTGCGAGCAGCCCTGGTCGAGCAGGCAGAAGCCCTGCTTGTGCCCGACGACCAGCGACGCGCCGTCGGCGTCGAGCAGGTCGTAGCGCGCGTAGTTCGTGTAGTGCGCGTGGTTGTGCCCCGACGACGGGCTGCAGATGAACTCCGGGTTGGCGCAGATCGCGAGCGGATGGTCGGCGCACGGTGAGGGGCAGAGCGACGGACCCAGATAGAAGTCGGCGGTGCCGACGTTGCGCGAGAGCACCGTGAAGTGCAGCAGGTCGAGGCCGGAGGTGCGCTCGGCGCAGCCCTCGGCGACGTCGCCGCTCCCCACGGAGGCCCCGAACTCCACGCTGATGTCGCGCAGCTCCGGCACCAGGTCGGGGAGCCCGTCGGGCGGCGGCGTGCAGGTGCAGTCGGCCGCGCACGGCTGGCACACGGTCCCGATGCAGCACCCGCCGTTGGACGTCCCGTCGCACTGCTCGAGCCCTTCACGGATGTTGTTGCCGCACAGGCTGGGCGGCTTGACGGTGAGGGTGAAGGCGCCCGCAGCGCCGTTCTTGCCGTCGACGACGATGTAGTACGGCTGGCCGGCGACGACGAGCGGCTGGATCCTGGAGCCGCGCGCCGTGCCGTCGGCGATGTTGCAGCCGGCGGTGTCGTCGCCGCAGGCTTCCTCGGCGCCAGTGTCGCAGTCGCCGCTCCGGAGATAGACGACCGTGTCGAAGTTCGTGCCGGCGCCGCAGGTCGAGATCGTCGCCACGCCCCCGGTCTCCGGCGTCCAGCGGTAGACGCGCTCGGGGGACGCGTCGGTCGGGGCGCAGGAGCCCGACAGGGCGGATGCGCCCGACGTGGTGCCGACGAACTTGCCGCCGAGCGGCGGGATGGTCGCGATCGCCGCACACGGCGCGCAGCCGGGCGGCGTGTTGCCGCCGACGCACGTGCCGCCGTTGCAGACGTCGCCGGCGCCGACCGGGCCGCACGTGCCGGCCGGGCAGCCGGTGCAGGAGTTCGCGTCGGAGCAGGCGGCGTTGTTGTCGGCATGCAGGCAGCCCAGGTTCGAGTCGCAGATGTCGTCGGTGCAGGGGTTGCCGTCGTCGCAGTTGGGGGCGGCGCCGCCGACGCAGACGCCCGCCTGGCAGGTATCGCTGGTGGTGCAGGCGTTGGCGTCGCTGCACGCCGTGCCGTCGACGACCGCCGTGTGCGTGCACGTGTCGGTGCCGGCGTCGCAGGCGTCGGTCGTGCAGGGGTTGGCGTCGTCGCAGCTGGGCGGGCAGGCGCGCGCCGGGCCGGCGCCGATCGCGGCGACCAGCGCCACGGTCAGGAGGAGGAGCGTCCACCGGCGAGGTGGGAACGCGAGCAATCGTCGCACGAGCGGGTCGGTCTCCAATCTGTCGAATCGTCTGCGTGAACCCGCGCCGGGCGAGGGCGCGGGGTGAAGCGTTCAGCCCAGCATCACCATCCCCCCGTCGACGACGAACGCCTGCCCGGTCATGAAGCGCGGGCCGTCGCCGGCGAGGAACAGCATGACGGGCGCGAGGTCGCGGTCGGGGTCGCCCAGCCGTCCGCCGAGCGGGACCACGTGCTGCATCGTCAGGTCGTGGATCGCGAGCTCCTCGGCGGACATCCGTGCCCGGTGCGCGTCGTACATCGGGGTCCAGATGGCCGGCACCACCGTGTTGACCGTGATGCCGTAGCGCGCCCACTCCTGCGCGACGGTGCGCGTCCACGCCATGACCGCGGCCTTGGCGGCCGAGTAGTGCGCCGAACCGCGCTGCCCGCGGACGGCCGCGCCCGAGCCGAAGTTGATGATGCGGCCGCCGTGGTCGCGCATGTGGCGGAACGCGGCCTGGTTGGTGAGCATCGTGCCGCGGGCGTGCACGTCGAAGATCAGGTCCCATTCGTCGTCGGGGATGTCCTCGGCGGGCGTGCCGCGCTCGACGCCGGCCACGTTGGCGAGGACGTCGAGGCCGCCCAGCGCCGCCACCGCGCGGTCGAAGACCGCCGTCACCTCGGCGCGCCTGGAGACGTCGCAGTGGTAGTAGGCCGCGTTCGGGCCGGCGGCGGCGACGACCTCCCGCCCCGCGGGGTCGTTCACGTCCAGGCTGGCGACCCGGGCGCCCTCGCGGGCGTACGCCCGGACGGCCGCGGCGGCGATCCCGCTCGCGCCCCCGGTGACGATGATCCGTCGGCCCGCGAGCAGCACCCCCGCTACATACCGTCGGCCTCCGGGCTGCCTCAAGACGGCTCGCCATGCGGGGCTCAAGGTTTCGCGGCGAAACGCCGACATTCGGGGCGGATGAGCGCGCAATCCCAGGCGTTCCGCACGCTCTTTGAGCGGGTCTCGGGCCTCTGCGACCTGCCGCCGCTGCCGGCGGTGGCGGCCCGCGCGATGGCGCTCATCCGCGACCCAGAGACCGAGGCCGAGGACCTGGCGCGCCTGGTCGCGACCGACGCGACCATCGCGGCGCGGGTGCTCCGGCTCTCGCGCTCGGTCCTCTACGTCCGGCGCCAACCGCCGCGGACGCTGCGCGAGGCGATCGTCACGGTCGGCTACGGGGCGCTCCGCAAGATGCTGCTGGTGGCGTCGGCGCGCTCGGCCTATCCGCAGCAGGATGCGGTCGCCCGGGGGCTCTGGGAGCACTCGCTGGCGACCGCACTCGCGTGCGACGAGCTGGCGGTGGCGGCGGGCGAGCCGCGCGGCGGGGCGAGCTTCATCGCCGGGTTGATGCACGACATCGGACGGCTGGTGTTCCACGTCTCCGATCCGGCGGGATACGCGTCGCTGCCGGCCTGGGACGAGGAGGGGGAGCTGGCGCGTTTCGGGGTCACGCACGCCGCCGTGGGCGCGTGCCTTGCGGAGCAGTGGGGCATCGAGACCGAGGTCGTCGACGCGCTGATGTTCCATCACGCGGAGGCCGCCACGGGGATGGCGGCGCGGGTGCAGACCGGGGACCGGATCGCGCACGAGATCGGGTACGGGTCGACGAATGCGGTGCTGCCGCGGTTGGAGGATGAGGATGTGGCGGCGGTGGCGGAGAGAGTGCTCGTGACGTTCGTGGAGCAGCGGGGGCTCTTCGAGTAGCGTCGCTCCGGCGCGGGGACGCGGGCGCCGTCTTCGCTCCGGATCCTCGCCGGCGGCGCGCGCTGCGTGGGTCGTCGTGAAGGCGCGTCCGGCTGCGGGCTGCGCTCCGACGGCGCCCGCGTCCCCGCGCCGTCGGGCCTCTGGCCCTCGGCGCCACCTCCCCCCTGGGTTAGAGGTAGCGCTTCGTGGCTACGGTGCCGTTGGTCGTCATCTCGTAGAGCAGGGGGACGCCGGTGGGGATCTCGAGCTTGAGGACTGCTTCTTTGCTCAGGTTGTCGAGGTGCATGACGAGGGCGCGGAGCGAGTTGCCGTGGGCGGCGACGAGGAGGTTCTTGCCGGATTTGAGGTCGGGCAGGATGTGGGTTTCATAGTACGGGATGACCCTTGCGGCGGTGTCGGCGAGGCTTTCGCCGCCGGGGGGGCGGACGTCGTAGCTGCGGCGCCAGGTGTGGACCTGGGCGTCGCCGAATTGCTTGGCGGCTTCGGCTTTGTTGAGGCCCTGGAGGTCGCCGTACATGCGCTCGTTGAGGGCGGCGTCGCGCTCCGTCGGGAGGTCGGGGATGCGGGCGGCGGCGAGCGCAAGGACGGCGGTGTCGATCGCGCGCTTCAGCGTCGACGTGTAGAGCTTGTCGATGCGTCGTCCCTGGAGCTTCTGGCCGGCGTTGCGCGCTTCCTCCTCGCCTTTGGGCGAGAGCGGGACGTCGATCCAGCCGGTGAAGCGGTTCTCCAGGTTCCACTGGGACTGGCCGTGACGGAGCAGGATCAGGTCGGGCATCGGGGCGGCTATACCGCGCGCGACGCGCGGGGGAAAGCGGCTAGCGCACCGGGTCGATCAGCACGCCGGGATTGAGCACGCCGTGCGGGTCGAGCGTGCGCTTCGCGGCGGCGAGTGACCGGGCGAAGAGCGCCGGACGCTGGCGGTCGTACCACGGGCGGTGGTCGCGGCCGACGGCGTGGTGGTGCGTGATCGTGCCGCCGAGGCGGATGATCGCGTCGGCGGCGGCGGCCTTGATCTCGTCCCACTGCTGGAGCTGGCTGCCGGCGCGACCGGGCCCCATCACGGTGTAGTAGGGGGCCGGACCGTCCGGATAGACGTGCGTGAAGCGGCAGGTCACCTGGCCGGCGCCGCAGACGCGCGTGACGGCGTCGGTCGCGGCCGCCATCACGCCGGCGTGGAACTCGGCAAAGCGGTCCCAGGTGATCGCGGTCTCGAAGGTCTCGCTCACCATGCCCATCCCGACCAGCGCGTCGCGGAGATACGGCGCGTCGAGGAACGCGCGCCGCCATGCGCCGGCCGCGCCCTCGCGCTCGCCGGTGCCGCCGTGGTGGGTGCGGCCGGCGCCCTCCGGTGCGTGGCCGCCGTGGTCGCGCGCACACTCGAGGGCGCGCGCCATCCAGGCGTCGGGCGGGTGGTCCGCCGACTCGAACGCCAGCAGCAGCACCGCGACGTCGCCCGCGCCGGCGCCCGAGGTGAGCGCCTCGCCCGGGTCGAGCAGCCGGCAGTTCGACGGGAAGAGCCCCGCCTGCGCGACGGCGCGCGCAGCGGCGGCGCCGGCCGCGAAGTCCGGGAACGTGACCGACGCGGCGGCGCGGAACGTCGGACGCGACTGGAGCCGCATCCACGCCTCGACGATCACGCCCAGGATTCCCTCCGAGCCGATGAACAGCCGATCCGGGCTCGGGCCCGCGCCGGAGCCGGGGAGCCGCCGGGTCTCGACGACGCCGGCCGGCGTGACCACGCGCAGCGCTTCGACGAAGTCGTCGATGTGCGTGTAGAGCGTCGCGTAGTGGCCGCCCGAGCGCGTGGCGATCCAGCCGCCCAGCGTCGAGAACTCGAACGACTGCGGGAAGTGGCGCAGCGTGAACCCGTGCGGGCGGAGCTGCTCCTCGAGCGACGGCCCGAGCACGCCCGCCTGGATGCGCGCCGCGCGCGAGGCGGCGTCGACCTCGACGACGCGGTCGAGGCCGCTCAGGTCGAGGCTGATCGCGCCGCGGTAGTCGTCGCCGACGCGCGCCTCGACGCCGCCGACCACGCTCGAACCGCCGCCGTACGGGATGACGGCGGCATGCGCGTCGGCGCCCCAGTCGAGGACCGCGGCGACGTCGGCCTCGGTGCGCGGGAACGCGACCACGTCGGGCGCTGGTGTGAAGTCGCGCTGGAAGGCGCGGACGACGTCGCGGAACGCCTTGCCGTAGGTATGGCCGGCGCGGTCGTACGGCGTCGTGCTGCAGATCGACGCGAGCGCCGCGGGAACGGAGAGCCGCGGCGCCGGAAGGGTCAGCTTCTCCAGGCGGGGCGGCGGGGTGACCGTGACGGCCACCCCGAACCGCCCTGCGAGGAGCTGTGCAATCGCCTGCTGATGCTCGGGCGGGGGGCCGCCGTCTTCCCAGCCCCAACCCCAGAACCGCCGGCGTCGTTTCAGATTAGTAGCGCCGTCCGCCGCCGCCACCACCGCCGTACCCGCCCCGGCCGCCGCCACCACCGCCGCCGAAGCCCCCACGGCCACCGCCGCCACCGAAGCCCCCGCGACCGCCGCCCCCACCGCCGCCGCCACCGGTGCGCTCGCGCGCCTCGCTGACGTTCAGCCGACGGCCCTGGTACTCCTGGCCGTCGAACTCGGTGACCGCCTTCTGCGCGTCGGCCGGCGAGGCCATCTCGACGAAGCCGAAGCCCCGCGAGCGGCCAGTCGCCCGATCCGTGATGACCGCGGCGGACTCGACCTGTCCCGCCTTCGAGAACAGCTCGTTCAGGTCCTCGCTGGTGGTATCGAACGACAGGTTCCCTACGAACAACTTCTTGCCCATTTGCTCTCCCTGGCTCGTCTGAGCCGTTGCGGGGGCAGCCTCTTCTGCTGCCATACCCGTTTTGCCTGCTTGGGCGAGAAGCCGTCCGTCCTATCCAACGAGGCGGACTCCTGCACAAACTGGACTGTCATCCCGTAGCCCAGGTTCCCGGGAGGCGCAAGTAGGTTTTCTGGGAGGTTCCCCTAGCTGAGCTCGGTCGAGAAGCGGATGTTGCCCCGCCGCATCCCCTCGAGGACGATCTCCGCCCCACCGCTCCGCAGCATCCACTCCAGCCGGTGGTCGCGGTATTCGCGCTTGAAGAGGCCCGATTCGACCAGCTGGGGCAGCATCTCGAACCCCCCCAGCGCGTCCTGCGCGGCCTGAAGCGTCGCGGCGACGCTCGGCCGGTCCTGGGCGCGCGCGAACCAGGTCGCGAGGCGCGAGCCCGCGGCCGGCGGGTTGCCGTTCAGCGTCGCGCCCGCGACGGCGGGGGCGACGGCGAGGTCGCCCCAGCCGAAGGCGTCGCCGTTGAAGTACGGGCTCGTCCCGAGCTTGCGCTCGAGCCACGCGTTGACGGCCGCGGTCTGCTCCGCGGCGCGTGCGCAGAGCCGGTCGGCCAGCGCGCCGGTCGCTCGCCGGAACGCCCGGACCTCCATGAGCCCCCAGTTGATGGCCTCGTAGTACGTGTCGCAGACGTCCTCGATCATGCGGACGCGCGCGCGTTCGGCGGGGCTCCTGGGGAGGAGCGGCGGCGTCGGCCAGCGGTCCTCCAGGTACTCGAGGATGACGGTGGAGTCGAAGACGGTGGTGTCGCCGTCGATCAGCGTCGGCACTTCGAGGCGCGGGTTGAGGGCCGCGAACTCGTCCAGATTGCTCCCGCCCACGATGTCGGGAATCCGGGTCTCGAAGGCGATGCCCTTCTCGGCGAGCGCGATCTTCACCTTCTGGGCGTACGGCGACAGCGGGTGCTCGTGGAGGATCACCATAGGGGCGGGACTAGAGCACGGCTCGCCGGCGGCGCGCCAGTAGGTTCGGAGGGATTTCTCAGCGCGGCGCGAGGGACTCGATCGTGCGCCAGACGTTGGGCTCGTCGAACAGGAACGGATGCACCATCGGCGTCGTGACGCCGGCGTCGGCGAAGGCCTGGAGGCGGGCGCGGCAGTGCTCGGCCGACCCGATGATGGCCAGCCGGTCGACCATGTCGTCGGTCACGGCGGCGACGTTCGCGGCGCGGTCCTTCCTCTGCCAGGCGGCCAGGATGCGGGCCGCCTCGTCCTCGAACCCGCACCACGACACGAACCGGTTGTAGACGGACGTCGCGAAGTACGGCCCCATCATCTGCTTGATGAGCGCGCGCGCCGCCTCCGGCTCGTCGGTGACGACGGTCTGGAACCGGCTCACGACCTCGATCTTCGAGACGTCGCGCCCGGCGCGTTCGGCGCCCGCGCGGACGTGCGCCAGCATGCGCGGCAACGCCTCGAGCGGGAAGAAGTTGAGGATCACGCCGTCGCCGACTTCGCCGGCCAGCTCCAGCATCGCCGGCATCAGCGCGCCGACGTAGACCGGCACCGGTGCGGGCGGCGGGGAGACCAGCCGGAAGCCGCGCGTCCGGACCGTCTTGCCCTCGAACGTGACGCGCTCGCCCGCCAGCATCTGGCGCAGCACGCCGACGCTCTCCCGCATGCGCGTGAGCGGCTTCCGGAACGGCACGCCGCCCCACGCGTCGACGATGGTCTCGCTCGAGACGCCGACGCCCAGCACGACGCGCCCCGGCGCGACCTGCGCCAGCGAGCCGGCGCCGGCCGCCATCACCGAGAGCGCGCGGGTGTAGAGCGGAATGACGGCGGTCCCGAGCCGGAGCCTGGTCGTCGCCCCGGCGGCCACCGTGCCGACCACGAACGGGTCCGGCCCCGCGCCGGTGTCCGCTATCCAGACGCTCTCGTAGCCGAGCTCCTCGGCGCGCGCGGCGACGCGCCGGCACATGCCGAGGTCGGGGGGGAGCGGGAGGCTGGTCGCGAGGCGCATGCGGGGTGCATCGCACGACGCGCTCCGCGCGATCAAGCCGTCACCACTTCTCGTACTGCACGGCGCGCCGCTCGTAGCCGGCGGCGCGCAGCCGGTCGCGGAGCCCGGTCACCAGCGCGCCGACGCCGCAGATGAAGAAGTGCCGGCGGCGGTCGGCGTCGGCGGCGACGAAGCGGCGCTCGGCCTCCGCGGCGAGCGTCTCCGGCGGCAGCGGCACGAACGTGAAGCCCGCATGCGCCGCCGCGAGGCGTGCGAGCTCGTCGCGCCAGAGCGGCACCGTGGCGGCGTGCAGCAGCTGCACCGGATGCGTCGCGGTCGCGAGCGCGCGGTGGAGCATCGGCCGGATCGGGGCGAGGCCGGTCGCGTCGGCGAGGAAGACGGTCTCGGCGGCGGGGGCGCGGTCGAGGGCGAAGGTGCCCCACGGGCCGGTGAAGCGCACCACGCCGCCGATCGGGAGCGCGAGCAGGTGCGCCGAGCCGGCGCCGTTCGGCACGAGGTTCAGGCAGACCTCGAGCAGCTCGGGCTGCTCGGGGTCCGACGCGATCGAGTACGGCCGGATGCCGACCGGCAGCTGGCACGACAGGAACTGCCCGGGCCGGAACCGGAGCCCCTCGCCGGCAGGCAGCCGGAGGAACAGCGAGCGCGTGTCGCCGCCGTGGTCGACGACGGACTCGAGCCGCGCCTCGCGCTCAGGCAAGGTTCACCGTGAAGCGCGGGATCGTGATCTCGATCTCGGCGTCGGGCGCGAGCACGACGGCCTGGCAGCCGAGCCGCGACGTGGGCGTGAGGCCGACCGCCTTGTCGAGCAGGTCCTCCTCGCTCTCGTCGGCTTCGGAGAGGAGCTGGACGCCCTTCTTCACGACCACGTGGCAGGTGGTGCAGGCGCAGCTCCCGCCGCAGGCGTGCTCGAGATGCACGCCGTGGCCGAGGAGCACGTCGAGGATCGAGGCCGGCTTCCCGTCGTGCTGGAAGGGGGCCTGCGCGGGATCGAACTCGATCACGCGATCCGGGTCGCCGTTCTCGAAGTGGACGGTCAGGCGGGCCATGCGCGGCCGGTTCTACCATCGGCGTCCGACCCGGGCGAACCCTGGAGTCCGCGGCCCGCGCGGTGGTAAGACGCGCGCCCATGGCGATCCACTACGCGAAGGACGGACACGTCGTCACCATCACCATCGACCGGCCCGAGGCCCGCAACTCCCTCGACCTCGAGCACTTCGGCGCGCTCGCGGACGGCTGGGTCCGCTTCCGCGACGACGACGAGGCGTTCGTCGCGATCCTGACCGGCGTCGACGACGTCTACTGCGTCGGGGCGGATCTGAAGAAGTTCATCCCGATCGTCACCGAACGCGCCGACAAGCTCGCGGCCGGCGAGTCGACGCAGGCGGTCGGCGAGTCCAAGTACTCGATGGCCCACTCGCTGGTGGCCGTGCTGCGCGACGGCGCCGTCCTTCCCGAGACCGGCGAGGAGTTCAAGCTCTACAAGCCGGTGATCGCCGCCATCAACGGCATCTGCGCCGCCGGCGGGCTCGAGATGATGTGGAACACCGATCTCCGGGTGTGCGCCGACAGCGCCTGGTTCCAGCTCGCCGAGCCGCGCCGCGGCCTCTTCCCGGGCGGCGGCTCGACGGTCCACAGCGCCCGCCAGCTCTCCTGGTGCAACGCGATGGAGGTGCTGCTGCTGGCCGACAGGATCACGCCCGAGCGCGCGCTCCAGATGGGGCTCGTGAACCGCGTCGTGCCGCGCGACCAGGTCATGGCCGAGGCGCGGAAGCTCGCCGACACGATCTGTCTCAACGGCCCGCTCGCGGTGCGCGCCTGCAAGCAGTCGGCGAAGGAGAGCACGTTCCTCGGGCTCAAGGACGCGCTCGTCAACGAGATGTCCTACTCGGCCAACGTCTTCATGAGCGAGGACGCGAAGGAGGGCATCAAGGCCTTCAAGGAGAAGCGCGCTCCGGTGTGGAAGGGAAGGTAGATCTCCGGCCCGAGACTGCGTCTCGGGCCGGGGGGGCGAGCGTGGAGCGGGGGTGCGACGGGCGAGCGTCGTGCCGCGGCTGGCGAAGCCAGCGCGGCATGCGTGGTGCGCGCCACCAACCCTGAGGCGGTCCGGCCTGGCTGGTACGCGGGCGTTTCGCGCTCGTGGTGGTGTCGGGGTAGAAGGGCGGCGGTGGAGGTGTGGTGATGGTGCGGATGCTGGTCCTGGGTGGTCTCGTGGGCTTGTTGGGGCTTCAGGGCGTGGTGGCGGCGACCACTGTCTACGGCGTCGCGGGCGGCGGCTCCTTCCTGGTGAAGTTCGAGAGCAGCGCCCCGGGGGTGCTGACGCAGGTGGCGGCGATCACCGGCATGCAGCCCGGCGAACGGATCGTCGACCTCGATTTCCGGCCCCACACGGGGCAGCTCTTCGGCGTCGGGATCACCACCGGCGGCGGCGCGGTCGACACGCTCCGGCTCTACCGGCTGGACCCCGCCACCGGCGTGGCGACGGTGATCAGCCCCGCCGGGATCCTGGTGACGGCCGGGCCGGCGTACGACATGGACTTCAACCCGACCGTCGACCGGGTGCGGGTCGTGAACGCCGCCAACGAGAACGTGCGGCTCAACCCGATCAGCGGCGTGCGTGTCGACCTCCCGGTCACCGACACGGACCTGAATCCGGTCGCCAACTACGTCGACGCCATCGCGTACGATCGCACGTTCGACCATCCTCCGGCGATGATCGTCGCCACCACCCTCTACGGCCTCTCGATCAACAACGACACGCTGGTCACGATCGGCGGGATCGACGGCTCGCCCAGCCCGAACGGCGGCACGATCCAGAGCGTCGGCCCGCTCGGCCTCGACGCGACCGGCGACGCCGGCTTCGACATCGACGTCGACGGCACGGGTTGGGCGACCATGACGGTCGGCGGCGCGACCAGCCTCTACACGATCGCGCTCGGCACCGGCGCCGCCACGCTGGTCGGGGAGGTCGGCGACGGCAACCTCCCGCTCCCCGGCATCGCGATCCCGCCGCCGACGGTGCTCGCGGTCGGCGCCGACAGCGGCAGCCCGCCGCTGGTCCGCGTCCTCGACGGCGGCACCCGGACCGAGGTGCGCAACTTCCTCGCCTTCCCGCAGAAGACGAAGGGCGGCGTGCGGGTGGCCGTCGGCGACGTGACCGGCGACGGCGTGCCGGAGGTGGTGGCCGCGACCGGGAAGGGCGCCAGCCCGGAGATCCGCGTCTTCGACGGCGTCACCGGAGCGCAGCTCGGCGGCGCCTTCGCGGGTCTCGTGCCCTTCGACCCCAAGTCCAAGGGCGGGGTCTCCGTCGCGGTGGGCGACGTGAACGGCGACGGCGTGCGGGACGTGATCGCCGGCGACGGCCCCGGCGGGACGGCGCACGTGAAGGTGTTCTACGGCACCCCGGCCGAGCCGCTCGACTTCGGCGCCTTCGAGGCGTCGTTCAAGGGCGGCGTGCAGGTCGCATCCGCGGACTTCGACGGCGACGGTCACGCCGAGATCGTCGTCGCCGCCGGCAAGGGCGGGGGCGCGCGGGTGCGCGTGTTCGACTCGCTCGGCGAGGCGTTCGCCAGCCCCGCGCTGCCCGCCTTCCCGAGCGCCTTCCCGGCCTACCCGGGCAGCTTCAAGAGCGAGGTCTACGTGGCGGCCGGCGACGTCGACGGCGACGGCGTGCCGGACATCGTCACCGGCGCCGGCAAGGGGTCGAAGCCCGAGGTCGCGATCTTCAGCGGGGTGAACGGCGCGCTCCTCGGACGCTTCCTCGCCTTCGACGCCAAGGAGAAGAAGGGCGTCCGGGTCGGGGTCGGCGACGTCGACGGCGACGGGCGCTACGACGTGCTCGCCACCCCGGGCGGCGGCCGCGGGCCCACGGTCCGGGCCTTCGACGGCCGGACGCTGGCGATGAAGGCCGAGTTCCCGGCATTCGACTCCAAGTACCGGCGCGGCGTCTTCGTCGCCGGGGTCCGGCGGTAGACGTCGGGCTCAGAGGAAGCGGCCGAGGTCGGCGCGCCCGCGCTTCACGAGCAGCGGCGCCCACAGGTCGCCGCGCCGGCGGACGCGGGCCGGGACGTTGTCGATCCGGAAGTCCGCGATCGCGATCCCCCGGGCCACCTCCTGCCAGGTCACCGGCGTCGACACCGCGGCCTGCGGGTGGGGGCGGACGGAGTAGATCGACGCCTGGGTCTGCCCCCAGACGTTGCGGTTGTAGTCGACCAGGACCCGGTCCGTCGGCCGGGCGGCGAGCCGGAACTCGACCGTCAGGAGCTTCGGATGGCGGGCCGCCAGCTCCACGGCGAGCGCGCGGGCGAACGCGAACACGTCCTTCGACGAGGGCCCCGGGCGGATCGGGACCGCGACGTGGAGCCCGCGCGAGCCCGAGGTCTTCACGAGCGCCGGCATGGCGAGCGTCCGGAGCGCGTCGCGGATGACGAGCGCGGCCTCGCAGATCCGGGCGAAGGGGACGGCCGGGCCGGGGTCGAGGTCGAAGTAGAGGACGTCCGGGCGGTCGGGATCCGCGCAGCGGGCCGCCCACGGGTTCAGGTCGATGCAGCCCAGGTTGACGATCCAGAGGAGGGTCGCCAGGTCCTGGACCAGGGGGAACGTGATCGTCTTCCCCGACGTGTGG
>Ga0335069_10009682_pt1 | contig 13700 bp, 27 predicted proteins | sample Lox_Sample_11_FD_206714 | JGI IMG/M metagenome (GOLD analysis project Ga0335069, IMG submission 206714) | Soil microbial communities from Loxahatchee National Wildlife Refuge, Florida, United States - Lox_Sample_1.1 | ecosystem: Environmental > Terrestrial > Soil > Wetlands | place: USA... | reverse complement strand
GGTTCCAGGACCGAAATCTTGTCGCCGGCCTTCAACGTATAGGAAGGAATATCGACCTTCTTGCCGTTCACCAAGACCATCCCATGCTTGACCACTTGGCGGGCCTGGCGGCGGGATTCCGCGAATCCCATCCGGTAGAAAGTGTTATCCAAGCGTTGCTCCAGCAATTGCAGGAGGGTCTCACCGGTAACACCCTTCTTGCGGGCGGCGATGGAGAAGTAACGGCGGAATTGCTTCTCAAACAGGCCATAGATGCGCTTGACCTTTTGCTTTTCCCGGAGCTGCAAGCCGTATTCCGTGTCCTTGCGGCGCTTTTGGCCATGCTGGCCAGGGGCGTAGCCCCGGCGCTCAAAGGCGCACTTCTCGGTTTCGCAACGGGTGCCTTTCAAATAAAGCTTCATGCCTTCACGGCGGCAAATGCGGCAGACGGATTGGGCGCTCATGCGAAGGCTCCTTTATACGCGCCGGCGCTTAGGCGGCCGGCAACCATTGTGGGGTACGGGGGTGACGTCTTTAATGATGGAAATTTGCAGACCGCTGGTTTGGATCGCCCGGATAGCGGCTTCCCTTCCCGAACCGGGTCCCTTCACGTAAACCTCGACGGACTTCATCCCCGCGTCCACCGCCTTTTTACCGGCGGCTTCAGCGGCTACTTGCGCGGCGAAAGGTGTGGATTTACGGCTTCCCTTGAAGCTCATGGAACCCGCGGAGGACCAGGCCACCACGTTCCCTTTGGGATCGGTGACGGTCACCAGGGTATTATTGAAGGTGCATTGAATATGCACGACGCCGTTGCGGGGAGCCTTCTTCCCTTTTTTAGCGCCCGCAGCCGCTGGCGCGGCTTTCTCGTCCTTCGTCTCGATTTTCGGCTCTGCTTTATCTGCCACTCTTTTTCTCCTTAATATTTCAACAAGCTTCAAGCCCGGCTAGGCCGGACGATGAGATTTACTCTTCCTTCTTCCGGCCGCTGCCCACGGTCTTCCGGGGTCCCTTTCGCGTGCGGGAATTCGTCTTGGTCCTCTGTCCGCGAACCGGCAGGCCCTTGCGATGGCGGCTGCCACGATAGGTCCCGATATCGATCAACCGCTTGATGTTCATCGAAATCTCGCGGCGAAGATCGCCTTCCACTTTCAGGTTATCCGCGTTAATGATGTTTTGGATGCGGGCGATCTCGTCATCCTTCAAATTCTTGACCCTCACGTCCGGGTTCACGTTGGCCTTAGCCAGCACTTTCTTGGACAGAGCCAAACCAATGCCATAAAGGTAGGTCAGGGCGACTTCAATACGTTTTTCTTTGGGTAGATCGATACCGGAGATACGGGCCATGCTCTTATCCCTGCCTTTGCTTGTGTTTAGGGTTCGTGCAAATCACGCGGATCACCCTGCGGCGGCGGATGACCTTGCATTTATCGCAAATAGGTTTTACGGACGAACGGACCTTCATGTTTTACCTTTCGACTCGATTCTTTAATTTACTTGAACCGGTAAGTGATACGGCCCCGGCTCAAGTCATAGGGTGAAAGCTCCACAGTCACCCTATCCCCGGGAAGGATCCGGATAAAGTTCATCCGCATTTTCCCGGACACGTGGGCCAACACCACGTGCTTGTTTTCCAACTCCACCCTAAAACTCGCGTTAGGGAGGGCTTCAATCACCGTCCCCTCAACCGAAATCGCTTCTTCCTTGGCCATATGCCTCCCAAACCCGTTCACGGGGGGTTGGTCAAATCCGGGTTAAGTTTTCCGGTCCATCAGGCAGGATGGCGATGGTGTCCTCAAAATGGGCAGAAAATTTACCATCTTTCGTCACCACTGTCCAGCCATCCTCTAAAACCTTTACTTCATCCGTCCCCACGTTCACCATTGGCTCCAGGGCTAGGCACATTCCCTCGACAATTCGCGGCCCCTGGCGGGGTTTCCCGTAATTGGGCACTTGGGGCTCCTCATGCATAGCCTGCCCGATTCCGTGCCCTACGTAGTCCTTTACCACCGAAAAACCCTGGCTCTCCACATACTCCTGGACCGCGTAGCCGATGTCGGAAATGCGGTTTCCCACCCGGCACTGCTCAATCCCCCGGTTCAAGCCTTCCCAGGTGACCTCCAGGAGCTTTTGAGCCTCCTGGGAAACTTTTCCTACGGCGAAAGTGCGGGCCGAGTCCCCACAGTAACCTTTGTAGAAGGCGCCGATGTCAATTCCGACGATGTCGCCTTCCTTCAAAACCCTCTTGCCAGGGATGCCATGCACCACCTGGTCGTTCACCGAGGTGCAGATCGTGGCCGGATATCCGTGGTACCCCAGGAAAGCCGGCACGCAGTCGTTCTTCTTAAAAAAATCGTACGCGAACTTGTCCAGTTCCTGCGTGGAAACCCCGGGTTTGATCCTTTTCCCGAGTTCTGCCAGGGCCTCTCCCACGACCCGGCCGCTGGTACGCATCAGCTTCAACTCGGATTCGGTCTTAATCGAGATCACTTAAACCTTGGCCGTTTTTTCCAGCGTGGAGAACAGCCGCCCGAGGACCTCCTCGTATTCTCCCTCGCATTGCACCCTCTTGAGGATGCCTTTCTTCTCATAAAATTCGATCAGGGGCGCCGTATCCTTCTGGTAAACGCTCAGACGGTTCTCGATGGTCTCCGGCTTGTCATCAGGGCGCTGGATGAGTTCTTTCCCACACTTGTCGCAAATCCCCTCTTTTTGGGGGCGCATCGTATCCACGTTATAAGTCGCCCCGCAACCGGGACAAACCCTTCGGCCCGACAAGCGCTTCAATAAGAGGGTCTTGCCAACCTCGATCTTGATAACTCCTGAAAGGGAGATATCCATGCTCTTGAGCATCTTGTCCAAGCTCTCCGCCTGGGGTACCGTACGGGGAAATCCGTCGAGGATGAAACCCTTCACGGCATCATCCTGTTTGATCCTCTCGCGGATCAACTCGATCACAATGGAATCGGGCACCAATTCGCCCTTCTTCATGAACTCTTGGGCCTGGCGCCCGAGGGCTGTCCCAGCCTTGACCGCCGAACGCAACATATCGCCGGTGGAAATCTGGGGGATACCGTATCTCTTGACCATCTCCGCCGAGTAGGTTCCCTTGCCAGCGCCCGGTTCGCCCAAAAGGATGATTCGCATTAAAAAGCGCTCCGTCCTTTCAAACGGCCTTTTTTCATGAAGCCGTCATAATGACGCATCAGCAAATGGGACTCGATTTGTTTCATGGTGTCCAAAGCGACGCCCACAATGATGAGCAGGGAGGTCCCGCCGAAGTAAATGGGGATATGCAATTTCCGTGTGAGAAGCTCGGGAAAAACCGCGACCGCGCAGACCGCCAGGGCTCCCCAAATGGTGATGCGGGTGAGCGTCCGGTCAATAAACTCGGCGGTAGGCTGGCCAGGGCGGATGCCGGGGATGAAGCCACCGTACTTTTTCATGTTCTCGGAGAGATCGGTCGGGTTAAAGGCGATGGCCGTGTAAAAGTAACAGAAGAACACGATCAATCCGGAATAAAGGACGTAATAAACAAAGGCGCCGGGGGAAAAATTACGGGTCACGAAATCCATCGCGTTATAAAGCCAGGAATCGTCCCTGCCCGCGGTTTGAAGGACGCCTTCCACGTACCGGGCGATCTGGGAGGGGAAAATTAAAATGGAAGAGGCGAAGATGACGGCGATCACTCCCGAGTAATCCACCTTCAAGGGAAGCTGAGTGGATTGGCCCTTGAACACTTGGCGGCCCACCACGCGTGTGGCATATTGCACGGGAATCTTCCGGGCGCCCTGTTGGAGCACAACGATGAAGGCGATAGTCAGAAGCGTGAAAACCGCGAAGAAAATCAGGGCAAAAAGGCTGATTTCACTGATATGGAACATACGGTAGGTGGAACCCAATTGGGCGGGCAGGCCCGCCACGATCCCGGCGAAGATGATGATGGACATCCCGTTGCCGATTCCATATTCGGTGATTTGCTCGCCCAACCACATAATGAAAACGGTTCCGGTGGTCAGGGCGATGACGGTCATAATTTGGAACCCGATGCCCCAGTGATAGATGAATTCCTCACCAAAGGATTTCAAAAGAAAGGTCGTTCCCGTCCCTTGGATGAGGCAGAGGGCCACCGTTCCGATACGGGTGTATTGGGTGATTTTCCGGCGTCCCTGTTCCCCTTCCTTTGAGAGCTTCTCAAGGGTGGGGATGACCGCCGTCAACAATTGAAGGATGATGGACATGCTGATGTAGGGCATGACGCCCAAGGCGAAAATAGAGGACTGCTTCAAGGCGCCGCCGGAAAAGAGGTTGAGGAAACCCAAAACCCCGCCGCTTTGCTTTTGGAAAAAACCCTCGAGGGCTGCCACGTTCACGCCCGGAATGGGAATATGGATGCCGATGCGGTAAACCAGGAGGATGCCAAAGGTGAAAAGAACCCGGCTTTTCAGTTCCGGCACGCGGAAGATGTTCGTGAAAGCCGAAAGCACTTAGAGGACCTCCGCCGTTCCGCCAGCGGCCTTGATTTTTTCGGTGGCGGAGGCGCTAAAGGCGTGGGCCTTGACCGACAGTTTCTTTTTCAATTCCCCGTTGCCCAGGACCTTCACGCGGTCGTTGCCCTTCACGAAGCCTTTTTTCTTGAAATCTTCGGGGGTCACAGTAGCCCCGTCAGCGAAAGCGGAAAGCTGGTCCAGGTTCACCACGTCAAACACAGTCTTATCCAAGCTCTTGAACCCACGGATAGGAAGTTTGCGGTAAATGGGGGTCTGGCCGCCCTCGAAACCCTGGCGGACACCGCCACCAGTGCGGGAATTTTGACCCTTGCTGCCCCGCGTCGCGGTCTTCCCATGGCCCGAACCGGGCCCCTTGCCGACGATCTTGCGCCTTTTCACGGCGCCGTGGACGGGTTTTAAATCGGAGATTTTCATGGAATATGCCCTTACTTTTTAATTTCGATCAAATAGCCGATTTTATCGAGCATTCCCCGGATAACCGGGGAATCGGGTTTCACCACCGTTTGGCGGATTTTGCGCAGGCCCAGCGCCTCGGCGATTTTCACGTGTTTCGGCAAGCGCCCATTGAGGCTTTTCACCAGCTGGATTTTCAATTGGCTCATGACTTAGCGGCTCCCATTAAGCTTTCAACCGTCTTTCCCCGCAATGCCGCCACGATCTCCGGCGAGCGGATGGCCCGTAATCCCTTCAAGGTGGCCTGAACCACATTGAAGGTATTGTCCGAACGGATGGACTTGGTCAAGACATCGTGGATGCCGGCCAACTCGCACACGGCGCGCACGCCTCCGCCTGCGATAATGCCAGTCCCAGGAGCGGCTGGCTTCAACATGACACGGGAAGCCTTAAATACCCCGATGGTTCCGTGGTAAAGGGAAGTTCCTTTCAAAGGAACCTGGATAAGGTTCTTCTTGGCGTCCTCAACGGCCTTCTTGATGGCGTCGGGAACTTCACTGGCCTTGCCGGTTCCGATACCCACATGCCCGTGCCCATCGCCCACCACTACCAGGACGGAAAAGCTGAAGCGCCGGCCACCCTTCACCACCTTGGCCACGCGGTTGATATGGACCACTTTTTCCTTCAAGTCAAACTTGGATGCGTCGAGTCTCGCCATATGTTCCCTTTTCCTTAAAATTGAAGCCCGTTTTGCCGGGCCGCATCCGCCAGGGCCTTGACGCGGCCATGGTAGATATAACCGCCCCGGTCAAAAACCACTTGGGACACGGATTTTTCCTTCGCCAATTTGGCGATTTGTTCGCCCACGACCTTGGCGGCTTCGAGGTTGCCGCCGTATTTCAGCTTGCCGCGCAAGTTCTTGTCGAAACTGGCTGCGGAAACCACGGTGACACCCTTTGAGTCGTCGATAATCTGGGCGGTAATGTTCTTGGCGCCCCGGTGCACGACCAAACGAGGCCGATCGGGTGAACCCGCGACCTTTTTACGAATTCGCTCGTGACGGTGTTGACGCTTGAAATTCTGTAGTTGCAACGGCATCTTCGGCTCCTAAACCTATTATTTCCCGCCGGCGGCTTTGCCGGTGGCGCCCGTCTTACCAACCTTCTTGCGGACGTATTCGCCCAAATAGCGGATACCCGTCCCCTTATACACCTCGGGTGGCTTCACGCGCCGAATCTTGGCGGCCATTTCTCCCACCAGGTACTTGTCCACGCCCTTGACCGTCAGAAGCGTCTGCTTTTCGATGTCTACCGTGACGCCCTGGGGCAATTCCATTACCACCGGGTGGCTGAAACCCAACGACATGCTGAGCTTACCCTTTTCCATCGCCGCGCGGTAACCGACGCCTTGAATCTCAAGCTTTTTCTCAAAACCGGCGGAAACACCGTGAATCATGTTTTTCAACAAGGCATGCGTCAGGCCATGGCTGGCATTGAGGGCCTTGGGTTCCACGTTGGTTTTTTCCATCGGATTGACGAAAAGGTTCTTTTCTTTCAATTCCACCTTCATGCCGGGCATCAAATTCACCGTCAAGGAACCCTTGGATCCTTCGACAGTAATCTTGTTTCCCTCGGCTTTGACTTTGACCCCTTGGGGGACTTCAATTGGCTTCTTGGCAATTCGCGCCATGTTATTTCCTCAATTTCCTCGTGAGGAGGATTAGTGCACCAGGCAAAGAACTTCCCCGCCGACGCCCTGCTGGCGGGCCTGTTGATCGGTCAACAAGCCCTTGGAAGTGGACAGGATCGCGACACCCATTCCACCGATAATCTTCGGGATACGGGTTTTACCCGAGTAAACCCTTTTTCCCGAGCGGCTCACCCGTTCAATGGCGGAGATAACCCTCTCCCGCTTGTCGCTATATTTCAGGGAGATTCGGATCCAAGCCGGCCTTCCCTTCTCCTCCACGACCTTATAGTTCCTAATGAAACCTTCCTCGGAGAGGATGCGGGTGATCTCGAGCTTCAATTTGGAAAAAGGCACATCCACCTTTTCCTTGTACATGTGATTCGCGTTGCGAATCCGGGTCAGCATATCGGCGATCGGGTCCATCATGGACATAGCTTTAAATTCCTCCTGGCTTACCAGCTGGCTTTAACGACACCGGGGACCTTCCCCGAACCGGCGAGGCCCCTGAAACAAATACGGCACATCCCGAACCGTCTCATATAGGCGCGGGAACGCCCGCAGAGCTTGCAACGGTTGTAGGCCCGGACCTTGAACTTGGGCTTACGCATTTGTTTGTTGATCAAGCACTTCTTGGCCATGGTGTCTCCTAATTCCGGAAGGGCATGCCCAGGAGCTTCAGCAACTCCCTGGCCTGCTCGTCGTTTTCAGCGTTCGTGGCGAAGGTGATGTCCATGCCGTGGATCGACTGGACGCTGTCGAAATTGATTTCGGGGAAAATGATCTGTTCTTTCAAGCCCAGGGTGTAATTTCCCCGGCCGTCGAAGGAACGCGTGGGCACGCCGCGGAAGTCGCGGATACGGGGGAAAGTCACCATGAACAGTCGCTCCATGAACTGGAACATGCGGTTTCCCCGGAGGGTCACTTTGGCCCCCAGGGGCTGGTTGGCGCGGAGTTTGAAATTGGAAATGGCCTTTTTGGAGCGGGTAATGGCCGGCTTTTGCCCGCTGATCATGGCCAATTCCTCGGTAGCCATGTCCAGGAGCTTGATGTTGTTCTCGGAAGCCGCCTTTCCAACGCAAACATTGATGACGATCTTCTGCATCTTGGGAACGCGCATGACGTTCTTGATGTCGAATTTCTTCATCAAGGCCGGCACGATTTCCTTCGAGTATTTTTCCTTCAACAGAGTCGTTTCCATCTCACTTTTCCTTGTCGAGGATTTCGCCGCACTTCTTGCACACGCGGGCCTTCTGACCGCTGGCCAGCGCCTTGTGGGCGATCCGGGTGGCCTTGCCGCATTTCCCGCAGACGACTTGCAGGTTGGACAAATGAACCGGGGCTTCCTTCTCCTGGATGCCACCCTGGGGAAGTTGCTGGCTGGGGCGGGTGTGCCGCTTCACCATATTGATCTTTTCCACCAGGGCCTTCTCGGTTTTCGGGAACAAGCGGATGACCCGGCCTTTCTTGCCGCGGTCCTTTCCGGTCAATACCATTACGGTGTCTTCACGATGAACGTGCATGGCTTACAAAACCTCCGGGGCCAGGGAAATAATCTTCATGAAGTTTTTTTCCCTTAATTCACGGGTGACGGGGCCGAAAATGCGCGTCCCCCGGGGAGCCAACTGGTCGTTGATGATGACAGCCGCGTTCTCGTCGAAACGGATGTTGGAGCCGTCCGGCCGGGCGAATACCCTGCGCTGGCGGACTACCACGGCTTTGACCACTTCGCTTTTCTTCACGCCGGCGCCAGGAATAGCTTCCTTGACGGCGGCCACGATGATGTCCCCAATGGCGGCGTAACGGCGCTTGGTGCCGCCCAAAACGTGGATGCACATGATTTTGGTGGCCCCGCTGTTATCGGCCACATTGAGCATGGTTTGAGGCATGATCATAACTTGGCCTCCTCGATCTCCACGGCCTTCTTGAGGACCTTGACCAATCGCCAGTGCTTGTCCGCACTGATCGGCCGGGTCTCGGCGATCAATACCACGTCCCCCTTCTTGGTCTCGTTCTTAGGATCGTGGATCTTGAACTTACTGCGCTTGCGCACGAGCTTCTGGTAAAGCGGGTGCTTGACCAGGCGTTCGATGGAAACCACTGCGGTCTTGTCCATTTTGCGGCTCAACACCACCGCAGTCTTGACCCGGGGCTCGTTTCTTTTTCTTTCGACCGTCATCACTTTCTCCTTACGAGGCCTTGGGGCCTTTTTCCTTTTCCCTCAGGATGGTCTTCAAGCGGGCCACTTGGCGGCGAGCTTCCCGGATCTTCATGGGATTCTCCAGTTGCTTGGTCGCCAAACGGATCCTTAGCTTGAAAAGCTCCTCTTCTTTGGAAATCAAGTTCTGCTTCAACTGCTCGATGCTCAAGTCGCGGATTTCCTTTGGCTTCATGAGACACCTCCCATGTCCGCGCGGGACAGGTACTTGGTCTTGACGGGTAACTTGTGGGCCGCCAATTGGAAAGCCTCTTGGGCCACCAAGGGAGGACAGCCGCTGAGCTCAAACAAGATCCGGCCTGGCTTCACCACCGCCGCCCAATGGTCCGGGGCGCCCTTGCCTCCGCCCATACGGACTTCAGCGGGTTTGCGGGTAATGGGCTTGTCGGGGAAAATCCGCACCCAAAGCTTCCCAACCCTTTTCATATGGCGGTTGATGGCCACGCGGGCCGCCTCAATTTGGCGGTCAGTCACGTAACCCGCGTCCTGCGACTTCAAGGCATACTCACCGAAGGCGAATAGGGCCCCATTCTTAGAATGGCCCCTCATGCGGCCCTTCATGGTCTTGCGGTATTTCACTCGTTTGGGCATTAACATATCGAATCCTTAATTAAACCTTGGCTTGGGACGGCTTTTCAGCCGGCCTTCTCTCGCGGGGCGCCGGCTTCGGCTTGGCCGGAGTTACTTCTTCCTGCCGGTCCTTCGAACCGAAAATTTCCCGCTTAAACACCCAGCACTTCACGCCGATTTTTCCGTAAGTCGTGCTGGCTTCCGCCAACCCGAAGTCGATATCCGCCCTCAAGGTATGGAGAGGCACCCGGCCTTCGCGATACCACTCGGTGCGGGCGATTTCGGAACCGGCCAAGCGGCCGGAACACATCACCTTGATTCCCTTGGCCCCGCCGTCCAGGGCGCTTTGAATAGCCTTCTTCATTGCCCTGCGGAACGCCACGCGCTTTTCCAACTGGCCCGCCACGCCTTCGGCGATCAATTGGGCGTTGGTTTCAGGGTGTTTCTCCTCGTTGATGTTGATGCGGATCTCTTTTTTGGTCAGGCGCTGCAATTCTTCCTTAAGCTTGTCGACTTCCGAACCCTTCTTGCCGATAACGATCCCGGGGCGCGAGGCGAAAATATCCACTTCCACCGTCTCACCCTTGCGCTTCAGGACCACTTTGGCGATCCCAGCGTGACGGAGACGAAGCTTGACGAACTTCCGGATTTCAATGTCCTCCAGCAGGGTTTGGGTGTAGCTCTTCTTCTTGGCGTTGAACCAAAGAGAATCCCAGTCGCGGATAATGCCGACCCTTAAACCGATCGGATTGATTTTTTGTCCCAAAAGTCGCCTCCTAAAATCTCACCAACAATTCTTAGTCCGAAACAACGACCTTAATATGGCTGGTGCGCTTGTGAATGGCGCTCGCGCGCCCCATGGCCCGAGGGATGAACCGGCGGGTATTGCGCATCATCGGGCCACCGTCCACTTGGATCGACTTGATGGAAAGCTTGTCGATGTCCACGCGGGTGTTTTGCCCGGCGTTGGAAACGGCCGCCTTGACGATCTTGGCCAGCTCCCCGGCCGCCCTTTTTTTGGTGAAAGCCAGGATATTCAAGGCTTCGGCCACGGGCTTGCGGCGGATAAGTTCCACCACTTGTCGGGCCTTCCGGGGGGTTATCCTCGTGTAGCGGGATATGGCTTGTGCTTGCATGGTTATCGTTCCCTCTCTTACTTCAACTGCATGGCTTTTTCCGTCTTCACGGCGCCGTGCGCCTTGAAGGTGCGGGTGGGGGCGAATTCCCCCAACTTGTGGCCGACCATGTTTTCCGTGATGAACACGGGGATGAATTTCTTGCCGTTATGGATCGCGAAGGTATGCCCAACCATCTCCGGGTGCACCGAGCAACGGCGCACATAGGTCTTAACGACCTTCTTGTCATTGGCCCTGTTCATCTTCTGGATCAACGCCAGGAGCTTTTGGTCCACATAGGGACCTTTTTTCAAGGATCGGGACATGTTTTACCTTTCTATTTCCGCCGCTTGACGATGTACTTATCCGTTAGTTTGTTCTGCCGGGTCTTGTAACCTTTGGTGGGTTTTCCCCAAGGCGTGGTCGGATGACGGCCGCCGGAAGTTTTGCCCTCGCCGCCGCCCATGGGATGTCCGTCACCGGGACGTGTCACCACGCCTCGGGACTGGGGCCTCTCACCCTTCCAACGCATGCGACCGGCCTTGCCGATGCTCACGTTGATGTGGTCCAAATTTCCCACCTGGCCGATAGAGGCCATGCATTCCACGTGGATTTTGCGCATTTCACCGGAAGGCAGCTTGATGGTGGCGTATTCGCCCTCTCGGGCCATCAATTGGGCTACCGCGCCGGCCGAGCGGACCAATTGGCCTCCCTTTCCGGGGCGAATTTCGATGTTATGGATCATGGAACCCAGGGGGATGTCCTTGAGCTTCATGGCATGGCCTGGCTTCACGTCCGCGCCTTGGCCCGCCAGGACCCGGTCGCCGACTTGAAGGCCCTCAGGGGCGATGATGTATTTTTTCTCTCCATCCACGTATTGCAGAAGGGCAATGCGGGAAGTGCGGTTTGGATCGTACTCCAGGGACACGACTTTCGCGGTCATGCCGCCCTTATCACGCCCGAAATCGATGAGGCGGTATTGCCGCTTGTGCCCCGCGCCCCGGTGGCGGCTGGTGATGCGGCCGTACATATTGCGCCCACCGGTTCCCCGCAAGGGAACCATCAAGCCTTTTTCAGGAGCCTTTTTGGTCAAGTTCTCGCCCACGATGGCGGTCATCGCGCGGCGTCCAGCGGAGGTGGGTTTATAAGCTTTAATAGGCATGGTGGTTAAGCCCCTTCAAAGAATTCAATTTTTTGGCCAGGCTTCAGGGTCACAATGGCCTTTTTCCAACGGTAAGATTGGGATTGGTTGCGGCCGAACCGACGAACTTTCGCTGGAACATTGGCCGTGTTAACCTTTGCGACTTCCACTTTTTCCTTTTTGAACATCGACTCCACGGCGTCCCTGATCTCCTGCTTTGTGGCGTTCGAGTGAACCTCAAAGGAGTATTTACTCTTTTCCGCCAAGGCGGTGCTTCGCTCGGTGACGAGTGGCCGGACAATGACTTCTTGTAACTTTTTCACGAGGCTTTCTCCTTCGAAGCGGGAGATTTTGAGGAGGGTTCCGTTAACTGCTTGAGCGTACCCTGGGTCATTACCACCACGTCATGGGTGACCACCTCGAAGGTGTTCAAGTTGGACCGAGAGAGCAACTTGGCCCTCGAAATATTGCGGAAGCTCTTGACGGTGGCGGGAGTCGCCTGGTCGACGATAATGAGGCACTTTTGCCCCTCGACACCCAGGCTCTTGAGCAAGCCCACTGCCTGCTTGGTCTTGGGAGCGTCGAACTTGATGGATTCAATAACCATGATTTTTCCCTGCTGAGCCTTGTCGGAAAGAGATTCGGCCAAGGCTTGTTGGCGCATCTTCTTTGGCAATTCCAAAGAGAAATCGCGGGGCTTGGGCCCATGGGCGATACCGCCGCCGACGAATTGGACGGCGCGAATGGATCCTTGGCGAGCATTCCCGGTTCCCTTTTGCTTGAAGGGCTTTTTTCCGCCACCCGAAACCTCGCCTTTGCGCTTGGTCTTGACCGTTCCCAACCTTTGGTTGGAAAGGTGGGTCGTGACACTGCGCCAGAGGTGGTGGGAACGGGCCTTGAGGCCAAACAGGGTCTCTGGCAGGTCCACTTGGCCAGTGGATTGTCCGGCGGTGTTGTAAACGTTGGCTTTAGGCATGGCTTTTTACCTTTACTTTTTAACGCTGGGGCGGACAGTCACGATGCCACCTTCGGCACCCGGAACCGCGCCCTTCACGAAGAGAAGATTGTTATCCGAGTCAACTTTGACGACCCGGAGGTTCAAAACGGTATTTTGTGTGGTCCCCATGTGGCCTGGCATGCGGCTTCCGGGGAAAACACGGGAAGGGTCGGAGGAGGCGCCAATGCCGCCAGGAGCGCGGTGAAACATGCTGCCATGTGAATTACGGCCGCCCCGGAACCCGTGTCGGCGGACCGTTCCTTGGAAACCCTTGCCCTTGGAGGTGCCGATCACATCCACCCAGGTGACATTCTTGAGGTTCTCGACCGTCAGGCTTTGCCCGACTTGGAAAGTGCCGGCATCCTGCACCCGGACTTCCTGAAGGACTTTTTTCGGAGTGGCTCCGGATTTCTTGAAATGACCTTGCTGGGCCTTGGTGGTGTGCTTTTCTTTGCGCTCCTCAAAACCCAATTGAAGGGCGTTGTAGCCTTCTTTTTCTTTGGTCTTGGTCTGGATCACGACGCAAGGGCCCACTTCTAACACTGTGACGTGGGTGGCCTTTCCGTTATCCTCGAAAAAGGTCGTCTGGCCTAGTTTTTTTCCGATAAGTGTTTGGACGTTTTCGCTCATGGCTTTTCTCTTATAGCTTAATCTCGACATCCACGCCGGCGGGGAGATCGAGTTTCATCAAGGAATCAATGGTTCTTTGGTTCGGGTTGACGATATCCACCAACCGTTTGTGAGTGCGGATCTCAAACTGCTCACGCGACTTTTTGTCCACGTGCGGGCTGCGAAGCACCGTCCAACGGTTGATATCCGTCGGCAGGGGCACAGGGCCCAGGACAATGGCTCCAGAACGGCGGACGGTCTCAATGATTTCTACCGTCGACCGGTCCAATAAACGGTGATCGAAAGCTTTCAGTTTGATCCGGATTTTTTGACTCGTGGCCGTGGCCATTTTTTCCTTCCCTTTACTCGATGATCTGGACGACGACGCCGGCGCCCACGGTGTGGCCACCCTCGCGGATCGCGAATCTCAGCTCTTTTTCCATCGCCACCGGCACGATCAGCTCGATTTCCATCGTGATGT
>Ga0335069_10009681_pt1 | contig 13701 bp, 8 predicted proteins | sample Lox_Sample_11_FD_206714 | JGI IMG/M metagenome (GOLD analysis project Ga0335069, IMG submission 206714) | Soil microbial communities from Loxahatchee National Wildlife Refuge, Florida, United States - Lox_Sample_1.1 | ecosystem: Environmental > Terrestrial > Soil > Wetlands | place: USA: Florida... | reverse complement strand
CACGACGACGGCGAGCGACATGACGACCGGGCCCACGATGAGGCCCTTCAAGCCGAGGGCCTCGACGCCCCCGAAGAGCGCGATGAACGTGGCGAGCGCCGACACGCCAGCCTGGTGACCGACGAGCCGCGGACGGATGACGTAGTCGTTCAGCGAGGTGATGATCGCGGCGCCCCACACCAGCAAGAAGACCCCCTGCCAGGCGTGCCCGAGAAGGATGAGCACGACCCCGGCAGGGATCCAGACGAGCATCGTGCCCACGGCCGGCACGAGGGACGCCACGGCGGTGGCCGCACCGAAGAACAGCGGGTGCGGCATTCCGGCGATGAAGTAGCCGATCGTCGCCAGCACGCCCTGCGTGAATCCCGATACGACGGTGCCCAGCAGCGTGGTGCGGCCGACCACGCGGAACTCCTCGAGCAGTCTTCGCGTGTAGTCCGGTCGCAGCGGCAGGATCTGCTGCGCGGCCTTCGTCGCGGTCCCCCAGTGGGTGAGCACGAAGTACATCGTGAGCATCGTGAAGAAGAACACGAGCAGCACGCTCGCCGTCGTCGACGCCGCGGCCTCGGCCAGGCTCGCAGCCCGCGACACGGCCGTCTCGGCGAGCTGCCGGATGCGCATCGCGAGATCTTCGCCCGTGATCCCCACGCGACTCGTCACCCGCGACACGGTCGCCAAGACCGAGCGAACGATCCCGCCGGAGGCGAGCGACGCCACGACCTCGGCGCCGAACGCGATACCTCCCTTGACGAGCAACCACAGGAGCCCGCCGAAGGTGACCGCCACGACCACGGTCGAGGCGAGCACCGTGATCAGCGCCGCCGGTGCACGCGGCAGGTGACGCAGCACCCATTCGTGCACCGGCTGGAAGGCGAACGCCATCAGGATGCCGAGGAAGACCCCCATCCCGACGGGCCGGAGGAGCCAGAGGATGGCGGCGATGGCGAGCAGCACGCTCCAGCGGAGGGCGCGTCGCTGCTCGCTCGCCAGATCCTGCGCGACGGGGCCCGCGTCTTCGACGGGCCGCATGTCCGTCAGTCTCCCTGCTTCTTCTGGATCACCTTCGCGACCTGTTCCTTCACGGCCTCGATATTGAAGCCTCCCCGCTTTTGCATCGGCGGGAAGTCGATGAACGTCTGCCCGAGCTTGGCCACCTCCTGCTGCACGTAGACGAAGCGCCAGAATTCGTGAGCGTAGAAGTCCATCAGCGCCGGCGGTGCGTCCTTGAAGCTCGCGCGTTCAAACGGGTCGAGGCGCAGGTTGGTCACGAGCGGCCAGTCGACCATGACGGTTGCCCCGAACCATCCGTTCGGTTGATCGATGAAGCGGTACTTCCAGTCTCCGATGCGGACGGCGCCCAGCTGTCCCTCGGCGAAATAGTAGATCTCGTTCCGCTTCGACGGCTCCTTGCCGGTGATGAAGCCGAGCTGGTTGTAGCCGTCGAGGTGAACCTTGAAGTGCTTCTTCTCGATGTCCTTCCCCTGCAGCAGGGCATCCACGACCCCCGCGTCTCCGGCCGCCGCGGCGAGCGTCGGGAACCAGTCGAGGCCCGACATGAGCCCGTTCTCGACCTTGCCCGCGGGCACGCGGCCGGGCCAGCGAACGATGCAGGGGGCGCGCATGCCGCCCTCGAGGATCGTCCCCTTGGAGCCAGCGAACGGCGTCATCCCTCCGTCGGGCCATGTGAATACCTCGGCGCCGTTGTCAGTCGTGAACACCAGGATGGTGTCGCCGTCGATCTTGTCGTCCTGCAGCTTCTTCATCACCGAGCCGACGATGTCGTCGAGCTGGGCCATGCCGGCTTCTTGGGTGTACCAGCCGTTCTGCGCGTTCTGCTTGCCCGCGTACGTCTCGGACAAGTGGGTGATGACGTGCATGCGCGACGGGTTCAGCCAGATGAAGAACGGCTTGTTCTGGGCGCGTGCGCGGTCCATGAACCCGAATGTGGCTTTGACGAACTCGTCGTCCACGGTCTCCATTCGCTTCGGAGGCAGCGGCCCGGCGTCCTCGATCCTCTGCATGCCCACCTTGCCCCAGCGCGGCTGCTCGGTCGGATCGTCGCGATCGGTCGCGAAGCTGTGGATCATGTTGCGCGGGCCGACGGTGGCCTTGAGCTCAGGCGGGTACGAGTGCCAGAACGGGTCCTCCATCGCATCGAGGTGGTAGAGGTACCCGTAGAACTCGTCGAAACCGTGCAACGTGGGCAGGTACTCGTTGCGATCACCGAGGTGATTCTTTCCGAACTGGCCCGTCGCATATCCCATCGCATGGATCGCGGTGGCGATCGTCGGGGCCGCCGCCGGCATTCCGATCGTCGCCCCCGCCTGGCCCACGGTCGTCAGCCCGGTGCGCATGGGCAGCTCGCCGGTGATGAACGCGGCGCGCCCCGCCGTGCAGCTCGGCTCGGCGTAGTAGTCGGTGAAGCGCATCCCCTCGCGCGCGAGCTGATCGAGGTTGGGCGTCCGCCCACCCATGACTCCGTCGTTGTAGGCGCCGATGTTGGACCAGCCGATGTCGTCTCCCATGATGACGATGACGTTCGGCTTCCTGCCCGGCGTCGCTGTTCGCGTTCCCGGCGGGACCGCCGCGGTCGGGGCAGACGTCGCCGTGCTCGGTGGCTGCATGACCGCCGCACCGCCACTCGGTGATCCGGTCGGCGATCCGCTCGGTGACGACACTTGTGTGATCGTCGTACCCGACGGTACGGACGGATCCATCTGGACGGGCTCCTTACTGCAAGCCGACACGAGCCCGACACCGAGCACGAGCGCGCATGTCTTCGTGGGAGTCATGATCGAGCTGCACGTGCAGCCTGCATGCCGTTGCGCGCTTGACGGCGTGGCACTCGCGCCCGACATGGCCCGGGCGACATGGCGGCACGACGGTGGACGCAGGCGCTGGGCCTACTCGGAATCGCTGCCGCAGCCGCCTGCAGCAGGAAGAGCCCGCCCGAACGCGGCCAAATGGCGTCCGCGAGCTTGTCCGTCGAAGCAGCAACTGCCTCGCGCGTCGCCGAATCCCGTTTCCTGCCGACAGTCGAGAACGTGGTCACGCCAAAGAGCCGAGCCCCGGAGGGCATGGTGTGGATCCCCGGAGGCGAATTCTCGATGGGCGTCGCGCCCGCGCCCGGAGTCGACGGAGGCGGCGGGTGCGGCGATCCCCTCGCCGACGCGCAACCCGTCCACCGCGTCTACGTCGACGGCTTCTGGATGGACCGCACCGAGGTGACGAACGAGGAGTTCGCGCGTTTCGCCCGCGCAACTGGATACGTCACGGTGGCCGAACGCACGCCGACGGCGGAGGAGTTTCCGACGGCGCCCCGCGAGAATCTCGTGGCCGGGTCGGTCGTGTTCGATCCGCCGCGAGAGGCGGTGCCGCTCGACACGCAGTTCCGCTGGTGGACGTACGTGGTTCGCGCGAGCTGGCGGCATCCCTTCGGCCCGCAAAGCGACGTGCACGGGCGCGAGCACTACCCGGTGGTGCACGTCGCGTACGAGGACGCGCAGGCTTACGCAACGTGGGCCCACAAGCGACTGCCCACGGAGGCCGAGTACGAGTTCGCCGCACGCGGAGGCCTCACGGGCAAGTCCTACGCGTGGGGCGACGAGCTGCGCCCCGACGGTCGCTGGATGGCCAACACGTTCCAGGGCCACTTCCCGAACGAGGACACCGGCGAGGACGGGTGGAAGGGGATCGCGCCCGTCGCTTCGTATCCCCCCAACGGGTACGGCCTGCACGACGTCGCCGGCAACGTCTGGGAGTGGGTGAGCGACTGGTACCGGCCCGACTCCTACGCGACGCTCGGTCCCCCAGGCGTGGCGCGAAATCCGCGCGGTCCCGACGCGAGCTTCGACCCCACGGAGCCCGGGGTCGCCAAGCGCGTGCAGCGCGGCGGCTCCTTCCTCTGCACGAGCCAGTACTGCTCTCGCTATCTCGTCGGCACCCGTGGAAAGGGTGACCCCTCCAGCGGCGCCAACCACCTCGGTTTCCGATGCGTGAGGTGAGGCGGCGGGCTACTTGGGGGATTCGACGCTCGAGATGGGTACCCGCACGACGAACGTCGTCCCCTTGCCGACGGCGCTGTGCGCGGCGATCGTCCCGCCGTGCGCTTGCACGATGGCCTTGGCGATGTAGAGCCCCATACCCAGACCGGGGAAATGCTCCTTGGGGACGGCGCGCACGAACGGCTCGAAGAGCGACGACAATCGGTCCGGGGGGACGCCAGCTCCGTGGTCGGTGACCGTGAGCTCGGCGTCCATCCCATCGCGGCGCACCGACACGTCGATGGGTTTCTTCTCACCGAACTTGAGCGCGTTGTCGAGGAGGCAGACGACGACCCGCTCGACGCGCGAGCGGTCGAATCGAGCGACGACAGGAGCCTCGGCGTGGACGTTCAAGGCACATCCCGCTTGCCGCGCTCGGTCGGCCATCTGCGAGACGCAGCCCTTCACGATCTCGACGAGGTCGCACGTCTGGTGCGCCAGCTTGACGCCCTCTGCTCGGATGGTCGACGCCTCGAGAACGTGCTCGACGACGTCGGTGAACCGGCGGACGTCGCGCGCGATTGCCTCGGATTGCTTCTTGTCTTCGGGGTTGCCATCGCGACGGCTCCTTTGCAGCAGGCTGTCCGTCCTCAGCTGCAGGGCAGTGAGCGGGGTGCGTAGCTCGTGAGCGATCAGGACGAGGAAGTCGTCCCGAGAGCGGATGGCACCCTGCGCGATTCCGTACATGCGGGCGTTCTGCAGCGCGGCCGCGACGCGCGCGGCGACGTCTTCGGCGAACGCCCGATCGTCCCGAGTGAAATGGCGACCGGTGCCGTGGAAAGCCATCGCCCCGATCGTCGTGCCTCCGACTTCGAGCGGGACGCCGATGCTCGCCGTGATCCCGAATTCGTCGAAGGCCTCCCGCTCCGACGGCAAGAAGTTCTGGAGCTCGAGCACCGCTCGCTGGAAGTCCGGTATGAGCACCGACTGTTTCTGACGGAACACCCGCGTCACGAATGTGGGCCGCTCTTTGATCAACCTGTGGGAGACCCGGTCGATTGTCTGCTGCTTGCGCGGGTCGGCAGCCAGCGTGGCGAGGAGGTCGAGCTCGCCGTCGAGGTTGACCATCCAGACGACGCCTATGTCCGCTAGCTTCGGCACCGCGAGGGCGAGCGCGCGCTTGCCTATCTCGTTCGTGTCCAGCGACGAAATGACGGCTCGCGAGACGGCGTCGAGGAAAGCCGAGCGCTGAGCGGCGGCTTCGGCGCGCGTGTGAGCGCGCGCGGCCAGCGCGGATGCGACGACCTGTCCTACGCCCACCGCGAAGTCTTGTTCCGTACGCTTCCAGTGACGCTTGCTCCCGACGTTCTCGTGGCAGAGCACTCCGGCGAGCCGTCCCTCGGCCCATACCGGGATGTCGAGAATCGAGCAGATGCCGCGGCTGGAGCAGTAGTCAGCCAGTCCGACGGCGCGCGGATCGGCGTGGACGTCTTCCATGTTCAAGGCTCGAGCCTCGCGCAGCGCTTGAAAGAACGCGGGAGCGTCGGAGGCCAGGAGCACGGCTCCGTGCTCGAACTCGCGAGAGCTGAAGACGTAGCCGGCGTCGCAGGTCATGCTCGAGGCCGAATCGTCGAAGGTCCAGAAGCTGACGCGCTCCACCCGCAAGACGTCGGCCTCGAACTGGCAGAGGTGCTGGATCCAGGAGCCCCACTCGGCGCCCGTGCCGCGCGCGAGCTCGAGCAGCATCCGCGCGGACCGGAATCGAAGCTCGTCGCGAGGCGGGCTCGCCGCGCGGGAGGCGCCCGCTCTTCCTTCGCGGTGCTTGCGCGTGTGCCGGGTCTCCGTCTGCATCGAGGCGTTGGTCTTGCACACGCGGTTCCCGGACGACGACGCGACAGGAGTGAAGCGATGACGCTCTGGAAGCGAAGTGCGGCCGAGTTCCTCGGCACGTTCTGGCTCGTGCTCGGTGGATGTGGCGCCGCGGTGATCTCCGCCAGTTTTCCAGGCGGGGTCGGGATGCTGGGCGTGGCCCTGGCGTTCGGGCTGACCGTGCTCACCGGGATGTACGCACTGGGCGCGGTGTCGGGCGGGCACTTCAACCCGGCCATCACGCTCGGCCTCGCGACCGCGGGTCGATTCCCGATGCGGGAGGTCATCCCGTACTGGGTCGCGCAGCTGATCGGGGCCATCGTCGCCGCGACAGTCCTCTATCTCGTCGCCAACGGTGGGCCGAGCTTCGACGTGACCGCGAGCGGCTTCGCCTCCAACGGTTATGGGGCGCACTCGCCGGGGCACTATGGCCTTTCTGCGTGTCTGCTCACGGAGCTGGTCATGAGCTTCATGTTCGTGATCGTCGTCCTCGGCTCGACCGACACCATCGCGCCGAAGGGATTCGCTCCGGTCGCGGTCGGACTCGCTCTCACGCTGATTCACCTCGTGAGCATCCCCGTGACCAACGCTTCGGTGAACCCCGCGCGGAGCACAGGCCCGGCCTTGTTCGAGGGTGGCTGGGCGCTCGGGCAGCTCTGGCTCTTCTGGGTCGCTCCGCTCGTGGGCGGCGCGATCGCCGGGTACGCGTATCCGGCGCTCATGCGCGAAAGGCCCAGCGCGAGCGTACCTGCGCCGCCGGCCACCGAGCCGAGGGAGCGGGAGGTCTCGGGGCCGCGGGCGCCGCTGCCGACGACCTAGTCACCAGCCTGGAAGCAGCAGGGCGAGCTGCGCTTGCACGTTGCCGCTTGGAGCCATGACGGTCTCCGGTCGGATCACGTTCCAGTAGGCCGTGACCGAGGCGTTGATGGGCAGCTCCCCGATGTGGAACACCTTGCCGGCCCCGCCCCCGACGGGGATCGTCCACATGTTGCGGAAGGAGCTCGCGTTCCAGTTGGCCGAGAGAAGCGGCGCGGTGTGGATGTACCAGCCGCGCGGAAGGTGCAGCGCCGCGATGTACTTGAGGCCGAGACGGTTGACGTCAGGACGGCTCGATTCGCCTGCGAGGGACCACAGCTGCACGCCGAGAAGGCCGAGCGTCAGGAGCCTCGATTGCATCAGCACGGCCGCCGCGGGACCGACGGCCACCCAGCCCGACCCGAGCACGGTTGGAAGCGCAGTGGGGATCGAGATGGTCGGACCCGCGCCCCACATGACGCCGGATGACGGCCGCGGAACCAAGAAGAGCGATTCCACCGTATCGCCGAGCCCCGATGTGAACGTGCCGTGCACCGGATCGGGCTGCGAGGCGATCGGCACGGTCGTCCGCGAGACGATGCTCAGGTCGTGCGTCACCGGGAAGGCGAGAGTCGGTCGGAGGCTGATCGTGGTGCGTTCGCGGTTCTGCGGTCCGATGCCGAAGTCGTTCTGGTAGCGGACCGGGAACGAGCTGAGCTTGCTGACCGGGTTCTCCGCCTCGCGCGAGAGCTCCGTCTCGCTGGGCGGCTGCCGCGCTTCCTCGTCCGTCTGCGCCGACGCCGTCCGGACCGCGAAGACCGCGGCCGTCGCGAGAGCACATGCGCTCGCGGCGTGGCCCATGCGGCGCGACGGAGCAATGCGCGTTCCGGCGAGGTACCGCCTTTGCCTTGAGGGTCTGCGCAGAAGCGAGGAGCCAATCATGAAGAGCCGACTGTTTCTCGTCGTCGCAGGCGCTGCCCCGCTGCTCGCCCTCGGGTGCGGCGGCCCGTCAGGCAATGCGCCCCAATCCAACTTGGCGTCCGCGCGAGGGAATGCGGTCGCGATCATGCAGAACGAGGCGCGCACCCTCCCCTATGCGCCGGCCGGCACCACCTTCGATGCGCAGCTCGAGCAGACCCTCGACACTCGCCTCAGCTCTCCGGGCGACAGGGTCACCGCGACGCTGACGCAACCGATCCGGACTTCCAGCGGAGAGGTCATCGTACCGGCCGGCACGCAGCTCCATGGTCACGTCGCGGCGATCTCGCAGGTGAACGGGCCGCAGCTGGTCCTCGACTTCGATTCGCTTGCGCTGGCCGATGGCAAAGAGGTTCCCGTGGGCGTGCACGTGCTCGCGGCCGAGCAGAGCCAGTATCGGTCCTTGCCCGGACCCAGCGGGGTGACGAGCATGCAAGGCCCCCCGGGCCAGCCGCAGAGCGCGAATCCAGCGGCACCCGAGGAGGAGCAACCGGGCACTCCACAGCTCTCGATGTCCAGGGGCGCCGTGCTCCACCTCGCGCTCACCAGCCCGATCATCGACGCGCACGCGCTCAAGTGAGCGGCGCTCGCGGTCAGCCGACGATTCGCGTGGGCGCCGCAGTCCGAATCGCCAGCAGCAGGGCCTCCTGCTCGACGGGCTTCTGCAGCATTCGGACGTTCGGCGGCAACTCCACGTATCGGTAGGCGGTGCAGATGATCGTCGGCGTCGTCAGCGGGTCCAGGCGGCCCTCGTTGACTGCCTGGTGCACGAGCGCCGCTCCCGTCCCGTCCTCGAGGTTGTAGTCGACGATGACGAGGTCGATCGCGTTCCCGTCTCGCAGGATGCCGAGCGCTGCTCGCACGGATTCCGCACACAGCACCCGATATCCGGCTTCGGCGACCACGACCGTGAGGAAGTCGCGCGCGTCGGGCGAGTCGTCGACCACGAGAGCGGTCCCGCGGTTCATGACGCGACGGTACGACCGGGCCTCTCCATCCATCTTCGTCCTTGCGCCGCATGAGGCAAGCTGCAGACCAGGCAGACCAGTCGGTCAGCGCGGCGGAATCGGGAAATGCTCGCGTGAGGCACGTGACATCGCGCCACAGGTTGCTGCGTTCTGTCCCGCGAGTCCGTCATGCGGAGGTGCCGACGAGCCCGGCGACGGCCGTGGTGAGCGCGTCGGGGTCGATGGGTTTCGTCACGTGCGCCTGGAAACCCGCCGCACGCGCACGAGCGCCGTCGGCTTCGCTCGCGTAAGCGGTGAGGGCGATCGCGGGGACACCACCTCCCTGCTCCGGGGGCATGCCGCGAACCTGGCGCAAGAGCGCGTAGCCGTCGACGTCCGGCATCCCGATGTCGCTGAGGATCACGTCCGGAAGGTTCTGCTTCAGCAGGCGCATGGCTTCTTCGGCCGACGAAGCGCTGGTCACGCTCGCCCCCCAGTCCTGGAGGACGCACACGATGAGATCGCGGGAGTCCTCGTCGTCGTCGACGACGAGCAAGCGAACGCCGTCGAGGCGGGCGCCGGCGGCAGCCTCCCGCTGCTCGATCTGGCGCCGCACGGCGCCGCGAGCCTCCGTCTCCGGCGCCGGCGCACGAGCTGGGATCTCGACGTCGAACGTCGTCCCTTTCCCTTCGCCGTCGCTGCGCGCCGCGATGGTCCCCCCGTGAGCCTCGACGAGCTGCTTGACGATGGCGAGCCCCAGCCCCAGCCCACCGTGACGGCGAGTGGTGGACCCGTCCGCCTGCCGGAAGGGCTCGAAGATGTGGGGCAGGAACTGGGGATGGACGCCTTGGCCGTCGTCGCGCACGACAATGACGATGGTGGACTCCGACCGGCTCGCCGAGAGAGCGACATGTCCGCCCCCGGGCGTGAACTTGATCGCATTGGAGAGCAGGTTCCACACGACCTGCTGCAGGCGCTCCGGATCGGCTGCGATTGCGCCCAGGCCCGGCTCGAGGTCGACCCGGAGCGCCACACCCTTTGCATCCGCCGCCGGACGGACGGACATCACAGCCGCCTCGAGCACCTCGACGATTCGCGCCTCGCCGATCTCGAGCCGGAGCTTGCCGCCGAGGGCGCGGGCCACGTCGAGCAGGTCCTCGATGATCCGCAGCTGCGTCCGCGCGCTGCGCTCGATGACGTTCAGGACCTTCTCGATCTCCACCGGCGGTGAGGTGCGCCGCGCGATCATGGACCATCCGAGGATCGCAGTGAGCGGCGTGCGAAGCTCGTGGGAGACGGTGGCGAGGAACTCGTCCTTCGTCCGGTTGGCCATCTCGGCGTCCAGGCGAGCGGCGCGTTCGCGCTCGAGAAGTGCGGTCAGCTGCTGGACGCGGAGTCTATCGCGCTGATGAAACAGGTCTACGAACGCCCTGACGCGCGCGCGCAGGACGTCGGGGTCGAACGGCTTGGTGATGTAGTCGGCGGCACCCGACGCGTAGCCCTTGCGCGCGTACTGCTCGTCCCGATGGATCGCCGTCAGGAAGAGGATCGGGACCTCGGCGCCCGCTTCCATCTCCCGCAACCGGCGGGCGACCTCGAAACCGTCCATGCCGGGCATCTGGACGTCGAGGAGCACGCAGGCGAAGGACTCGCGTGACACACGCTCGAGCGCCTCGGGGCCGGAGCGCGCCTCGACGATCCGCATCCCGAGCGGCTCGAGCACCGCGCCGAGCGCGACGAGATTCGCCGGCGTATCGTCGACGATGAGGACACTCGCTCGCTCGGCGTCAATCCTGTCGGCAAGAACCCCCATGGCTACGGGGCAGCCGTGATCTCAGGACTGGAGGGTCCCAGCCAGACGTGCAGGATCGCCAGCAGGCGTTCCGGATCCACCGGTTTCGTGACGTACTCCGAGGCCCCCGCGGCGAGCGCCTTCTCCCGGTCACCCTTCATCGCCTTCGCGGTCAGCGAGATGATCGGCAACGACTTGAAGCGCGTGAGCCCGCGGATGGCGCGCGTCGCGTCCAGTCCGTCCATCTCCGGCATCATCGTGTCCATCAACACGGCGTCCACGTCCCCGTTCTCGCGGAGCAGATCGAGAGCCACCCTGCCGTTCTCGGCGTGGAGGACCCGCATGCCTCGCTCCTTGAGGACGCTCGATATGGCGAAGACGTTGCGACCGTCGTCGTCCACGAGCAGGACCTTCTTGCCTGAGAAGTTCGCGTTCTCGGGGAGGGGCGGCACGAGCGGCTCCGGCGCGGCCTCGTGCGCGCGCCAGTCCTCGCGAGTCGCAGCGGTGTCGGCGCCGGCGTAGCTCGCCGGCATGCGCAGGGTGAAGGTGCTCCCCTGCCCCGGCGCGCTCGTGACCTCGATCGCGCCGCCGAGCAGGCGCGCCATCTCGCGACTGATGGTCAGTCCGAGTCCGGTGCCGCCGTACTTGCGGCTGGTCGTCCCGTCGGCCTGCTGGAAAGCCTCGAAGATCAGCTTGTGCTTGTCGAGCGGGATGCCGATGCCCGTGTCCTGCACCGAGAAGCGGAGCGTGCGCGAGTCGCCGCGGCTCGGCTCGACGATCATCTTCACGGCGCCCTCCGAGGTGAACTTGAAGGCGTTCGAGAGCAGGTTCTTGAGGATCTGCTGCAACCGCGTCGGATCGCTGAACATCGTCGGCGGCAGCCGCTCGTCCATGTGGACCTCGAAGGAGAGGCCCTTCTGCTCGGCGACGTGCCGGAACGTGCGCTCGATGTAGTCGCTCACGTCGTCGAGCGGGAAAGTCCGCGGATCGATCGGCATCTTGCCCGCCTCGACCTTCGACAGATCGAGGATCTCGTTGATGAGCTGCAGCAGGTCGTTGCCCGACGTGTAGACCGTCTCGGCGAACTTCACCTGCTCGGTGGTCAGGTTGCGCCCGCGGTTCTCGGCGAGGGTCTTGGACAGGATGAGCAGGCTGTTGAGCGGCGTGCGCAGCTCGTGCGACATGTTCGCGAGGAACTCGGACTTGTACTTGGAGATGAGCTGGAGCTGCTCCGCTTTCTCCTCCAGGCTGCGGCTCGCGAGCTCCACCTCCTCGTTCTTGACCTCGAGGAGCTTCGCCTTCTCGTTGAGCTCCGTGGCCTGGGCCTCGAGCTCCGCATTGGACTTCTTGAGCTGCTGCAGCAGCTCCTCGGTCCTCATGCTCGACGAGATCATGTTCAGGATGACGCCGATGCTCGCCATGAGCTGATCGAGGAACGTGAGGTAGTTGGGCGTGAAGCCCCTGAACGACGCGAGCTCGATGACCGCCTTGATCTCGCCTTCGAAGAGAACCGGCAGCACCACCACGGACCGCGGCGATGCCTCGCCCATGCCCGTGGCGACCGAGATGAATCCCTCGGGGACGTCGATGAGCAGGATGCGCTTTCGCTCGAAGGCACACTGCCCGATGAGGCTCTCCTTGACTCGGTAGGAGCTCGCCAGGCTCTTTCTGCCGCCGAACCCGTACGTCGCGATGAGGTGGAGGTTGGGCTCGGGCTCGGCGTCCATCATGTAGAAGGCGCCGTGCTGCGCGTCGACCAGCGGCGTCAGCTCCGACATGATGAGCTGCGCGACCGACGCGATGCTGCGCTGGCCCTGCATCATTCCGGAGAACCGGGCCAGGTTCGTCTTGAGCCAGTCCTGCTCCTGGTTCTTGTGCGTCGTGTCCTTGAGGTTGGCGATCATCTGGTTGATGTTGTCCTTCAGCGTCGCCACCTCGCCCTGGGCTGCGACGGTGATGGATCGCGTCAGGTCGCCCTTCGCGACGGCCGTGGACACCTCGCCGATGGCGCGGACCTGCGACGTCAGGTTTCCGGCGAGCTGGTTGACGTTGTCGGTGAGATCGCGCCACGTGCCGCGCGCGCCGGGGACGGCGGCCTGACCGCCGAGCTTGCCCTCGATGCCGACTTCGCGCGCGACCGTGGACACCTGGTCGCCGAAGGTGCGGAGCGTGTCGGTCATGTTGTTGATCGTCTCGGCGAGCGCCGCGACCTCGCCCTTCGCTTCGAGCAGGAACTTCTGGCTCAGGTCTCCGTTGGCAACCGCCGTGACGACCTTCACGATGCCGCGCACCTGCTTCGTGAGGTTGGAGGCCATGACGTTGACGTTGTCGGTCAGGTCCTTCCACACGCCCGACGCACCCGGCACGTTGGCCTGTCCCCCGAGCTGCCCCTCGATGCCGACTTCGCGCGCGACCGTGGTCACCTGATCGGCGAAGGTGCGCAGCGTGTCGGTCATGTTGTTGATCGTCTCGGCGAGCGCCGCGACCTCGCCGCGGGCTTCGAGGACGAACTTCTGGCTCAGGTCGCCCATGGCGACCGCGGTCACGACCTTGACGATGCCGCGCACCTGGCTCGTGAGGTTGGACGCCATGATGTTGACGTTGTCGGTGAGGTCCTTCCACGTGCCGGAGACGCCCTTGACCTCCGCCTGGCCGCCCAGCCGGCCTTCGGTGCCGACTTCCTTCGCGACGCGGGTGACTTCCGCTGCGAAGGAGTTGAGCTGATCGACCATCTTGTTGATGACGTCCTTGATCTGGAGGATCTCCCCTTTGACGTCGACGGTGATCTTCTGCGTCAGGTCGCCGCTCGCGATGGCCGTCGCGACCTTGGACACGTCGCGCAGCTGCACGGTGAGGTTGGCCGCGAGACCGTTGACGTTGTCGGTGAGGTCCTTCCAGGTGCCCGACACGCCCTTGACGTTCGCCTGCCCGCCGAGCTTGCCCTCGGTGCCGACTTCCTTGGCCACGCGGGTGACCTCCGCGGCGAACGAGTTGAGCGTGTCGACCATCGTGTTGATGGTGTTCTTGAGCTCGAGGATCTCTCCCTTGGCGTCGACCGTGATCTTCTGGGAGAGGTCGCCGCGCGCAACGGCCGTCGTGACCTTGGCGATGTTGCGCACCTGCGTGGTCAGGTTGGCGGCGAGGACGTTGACGTTGTCGGTCAGGTCCTTCCACGTTCCCGACACGCCGCGCACCTCGGCCTGTCCGCCGAGCTTGCCCTCGGTGCCGACTTCCTTGGCCACGCGGGCGACTTCCGCCGCGAAGGAGCGGAGCTGATCCACCATGACGTTGATGGTGCTCTTCAGCTCGAGGATCTCGCCCTTGGCGTCGACGGTGA
>Ga0335069_10009680_pt1 | contig 13702 bp, 10 predicted proteins | sample Lox_Sample_11_FD_206714 | JGI IMG/M metagenome (GOLD analysis project Ga0335069, IMG submission 206714) | Soil microbial communities from Loxahatchee National Wildlife Refuge, Florida, United States - Lox_Sample_1.1 | ecosystem: Environmental > Terrestrial > Soil > Wetlands | place: USA... | reverse complement strand
ACCTGCACGCCGGTCCGCGCAGCCGTCGCCTGGTCCGCGTCCAGATTGACCTTGAGCAGCTCCGCGCCATGCCTGCCCGCATAGTCGAGCAGCAGCGACACGAGATCGTAAGTCGCCTTCACGCGCACCGCATAGGACTTCAGCATATGCGTCTCGATCAACAGCGCCGGGCGATTGAGGAGCGCGAGATAGCCGGTGGAGAACCGTGCTCCGGAGCCGAAATTCTCGATTCCTTTCGTCGGGTCGCGGCCGTCCTTGAACTCGAGATAGATGGAGGCGAGATGTCCCCGTGCCTCATAGGCAGGGACCACGTCGGCCATCGCCTTCTGTTGCCAGTCGCTGACGGCTGGATAAAGCTTGTGCGGATCCTCGAGATACCAGGTCAGATCGTATTGATAGTCGGCGCCATCGGTCGTGTGCACATCGATGAAGAAATCCGGCCGCCAGCGCTGCCACAATTTCAGCCAGGCGCGCGTCTCCGGCGCGTCGGCCTTCACATAGTCGCGGTTGAGATTGAGATATTGCGCCTGGCCGCGCGCGCCCATCTCCGCCGGGCCGTTCTGGTTGATGCGGTTGAAGGGCGAGGATTTCTCATGGCCGTCGATGTTGTAGACGGGGATGAACACCAGCACCGCATGATCGAGCAGATGCGGCAGCTTGCCGGTCACGGCGAAGTCGCGAAGCATCGCAAGCCCCGCATCCTTGCCTTCGATCTCGCCGGAGTGAATGCCGGCCTGCACCAGCACGATCGGAACATGGGCGACGCGCGCAGCGTCCGGCGTGAAAAGCTTCTTTCCGCTCGCCACCACCACCATCATGGGCCGGCCCGCCGCCGTAGCGCCGAAGCGCTCGAGATGGATCTTGTCCGGCGCGGCCTTTTTCAGCCGCTCGAGAAAGGCCAGCGTCTCTTCATAGTTCGGCGTGGTGGTGAAATTGGATTTCTCCGCGGCCGTGCGCCAGTCGGTCTGCGCCATCGCTGCACCTATCGTGAGGAAAAGGAAAAGGGACGCCACAAGGGCGGCCCTGAACTTCGGGGTCACGCGAACAAGTCTCCCGATGGGGACGCTTCGAAACCGTTCTACAGCGGTTTCGCCACCATGGCACGCGGGCGGCGTGACGGATGTCCACATTGAACTGGCCTGTCGGCGAATTCGGCACCCGGAATTGCCGAAAGTCTGGACGCAGATGTGGCGCGTCGATATGTCGTTGGCCGGGAGTGCCGGCCCGCCCTCGGGAGATCAACCCGAACCGGAATCGCCGCGCGCCGACCAACTGGAGAAGAGCTTGCCTGCTTTGCCGGAAACGCGCGATATCGCCCCCGCCCAGCGCTTCGACGTGGCCGCGCTCGCGAACTATCTTGCCGGCCGCATCGAAGGCTTCAATGGCCTCGAGGAGGTCCGCCAATTCAAAGGCGGCGCGTCGAATCCGACATTTCTCATCATCGAGAAGGGCGGCGATGGGCGTCTGTTCGTCATGCGCAAAAAGCCACCGGGACAGCTGCTTGCCAGCGCCCATCAGGTCGACCGCGAATTTCGCGCCATGAGTGCCCTGGCGGGTTCGGGTGTACCTGTTCCGCGCATGCGCGCCCTATGCACGGACGACAACATCGTCGGCACGGCCTTTTATGTGATGGACTATCTCGAGGGCCGCATCTTTCGCGATGCGCGGCTGCCCGAACTGTCGCCGGCGGAACGGAGCGCGGTTTATGACGAGGCCAATGCCACGCTCGCGAAGCTTCACCACGTCGACTACGCCGCCGTCGGCCTCGCCGATTTCGGTCGGCCGGGGAATTATTTCGAGCGCCAGATCGGGCGCTGGACAAAGCAGTATCGCGGTGCGGAAACCGAATCCATTCCCGCCATGGAGCAGCTGATCGTGGCGCTGCCGCACCGGATCCCGGACGATCAGTCGGTCTCCATTGCGCATGGCGACTATCGCATCGAGAATCTGATGTTCCATCCGACCGAGCCAAAGCTGATCGCCGTGCTGGATTGGGAATTGTCGACCATCGGTCATCCGCTGGCGGACATCGCTTACAATGCGCTGCTGTGGCATTCCATGTCGGAAGCCTGGGGCAATCTCGACGGCGTCGATTTCGCGACCAGCGGCATTCCGACCGAGGAAGAATATGTGGCTGCCTATTGCCGCCGCACGGGACGCTCCTCCATCCCGCACTGGAACTTCTATCTCGCGTTTTCGCTCTTCCGCCTCGCCTCCATCGCGCAGGGCGTTTACAAGCGCATCCTTGACGGAATCGCGAGCACGGACCGTCCCGCCATGAACGACACGCCACGGCGCGCGGCGCAGGCCTGGGATCTTCTGAACGGTTAGACCGATCGCTGGCTCTACAGGCTGCGACTAGGCCTTGAGCTTCAGCATGCGGATGGCATTCTCGCGCATGATAAGCGGCCGCACTTCCTCCTTGATGGGCAGCTTGGCGAAATCCGCGATCCAGCGATCGGGCTCGAAGACCGGAAAATCCGACCCGAACAAAACGCGCTCGCGCAGCAGCGTGTTGGAATATTGGATGAGGTTCTGCGGAAAATATTTGGGCGACCAGCCCGAAAGGTCGATGTAGACGCCGGCCTTATGAGTCGCGACCGAAAGCGCTTCGTCCTGCCATGGAAAGGAAGGGTGCGCCATGATGATGGTCAGGTTGGGGAAATCGGCGGCGACGTCGTCAAGATGGATCGGGTTCGAGTATTTCAGACGGATACCCATGCCGCCCGGCGCGCCCGCGCCGACACCCGTCTGTCCGGTATGGAACAGCGCCGGCAGACCGGCGTCGGCGATCACTTCGTAAAGGCCATATGCGAGCTTGCGATCGTTGGGAAAGAAACCCTGCGACGACGGGTGAAACTTGAATCCTCTGACGCCGTACTCTTCGATCAGCTTGCGCGCCTCGCGTGCGCCCATCTTGCCCTTGTGCGGATCGATACTGGCAAACGGGATCAGCGCATCGGCGTTCTGCGCGGCGATCTCGGCGACCTCTTCATTGGGAACGCGCCAATGTCCCATTTCGGATTCGGAATCGACCGGGAAGATCACCGCCGCCATCTTGCGCTGGCGATAATATTCGGCGACTTCCGCGATCGTCGGGCGGCGCGAGGATTTGAAATATTTCGCCATCTGCTCGTCGAAGAGGATCGAGCAGGGGTCGCGCGGCTGGCGGCCGGACACTTCGGCATGCGTGTGCACGTCAATCGCGACAATGGCGTCGAGATTGATCTTGGGTTCATAGCGTGCCATCCGGCGCTCCTCTCAGAGGTAGATTTCGTTTCACTGCGATAGAAGCTTGGGCCGGAGCCGGCAGGCAACAGGCTTCGCGCGTGACAATGCAGGCGGGTATCGCTCACTGCGCGCTCGGAACATTCATGTTGCGCTGTCGGACCACAATAGGTTCCGCGGGCCGGTCCCGAACATTCCACTTTGCCGCGCAAGGATCGGCGACTAGCTTCGTCGGGCATGAGATTGCGCACGCAGGTCGGAATTGTCGGCGCAGGGCCAGCCGGCCTTGCGCTGTCGCAGCTCCTTCGTGCCCGCGGCATCGAGTCGGTCATAATCGAACGTCACAGCCGTTCGCATGTGGAAGCCCGCGTGCGAGCAGGCGTGCTCGAACCTCATAGCGCCGATATTCTGGAGGCGTGCGGTCTCGGCGACGTCATAAGGCGCGATGGTCTCGTCCATGACGGCGTCAATCTTGCTGTCGACGGCGAGATATTCCGCATCGACCTTGGGGCGCTCGCGGGCCGGGGCCTCATCGTTTATGGACAGACCGAAATAGTGCACGGTCTCGTCGCGCACTCGCGCGTCCCGATCCTGTTCGAAGCCGAGGGCGTCGCACTTCATGATGCTGAAATAAAGCCGGCGCTGACTTTCACCCGCCACGGCGAGGCTTGCCGGATCGATTGCGATTTTCTGGCCGGTTGCGACGGACAGCACGGGGTCAGCGCCGCGTTCGTAGCGCGGTCAGGCGGCCGCATCATTGAACACAGCTGGCCGTTCGCCTGGCTCGGGATTCTTGCCGACTGTCCGCCCTGCCATTCCGAACTCATATATGCCCGCCACGCCCGCGGCTTTGCGCTGGCCAGCATGCGCTCGCGCACGCGAAGCCGCTACTACATCCAGGTGCCCCTCGGCGCGCGCGTGGAAGACTGGCCGGATGACAAGATCTGGGACGAGATCGCGCGGCGATTGGGGCCGGCCGTGAGTCCGGCACCTGCGGCCTCGCTCGAAAAAAGCCTGGCGCCGCTCCGAAGCCATGTCGTCGAACCGATGAGGCACGGCCGGCTTTTCCTCGCCGGAGATGCAGGCCACATCGTTCCGCCGACGGGCGCCAAGGGACTGAACCTCGCGGTCGCCGATGCAGAACTTCTGGCGGCCGCTTTCGCCGCGTTTTACGAAAAAGGAGATACGGGCGCGCTCGACGCTTACTCTGACGCGGCCTTGCGCCGGGCCTGGAACGCGCAGCGTTTTTCGTGGTGGCTGACGCGTCTGACGCACAAATTTCCGGAGGCGGAGAATTTCGCGGAGCGTCTGCAGGAGGCGGAATTCGACTGGTTGCGCCGTTCAAAGTCAGCTCAAATGGAATTCGCGCAAAGCTATCTCGGCCTTTCTCTCTAGGACACGCAAAGAGGACCTCCATGTCGTTACGGCAAAAGCTGGATTCGCGGGATTTCGCGATCACCGCGGAAGTGACGCCGCCCCTGTCCTGCGACCCGAAGGAGCTGCTTGCGCGGGCGGCGCCGTTGAAAGGACTGGCGGATGCCGTGAACGTGACGGACGGGGCCGGCGCGCGTGCCCATCTGGAATCGACCGTCGCCGCCCATCTTCTGCTGCAAAGCGGCATCGAGCCGATCCTTCAGCTGACGGGCCGCGATCGCAATCGCATCGCCTTGCAAAGCCAGATCATCGGCGCGGCGGCGCTCGGCATCGAGAACATCCTGGCGCTGACGGGCGATGATCCGAAGGCCGGCGATCAGCCCGATGCGAAACCGGTCTTCGATCTCGATTCTAGCGGAATCGTGGCGACGGCCGCGGCCATTCGCGACAGGCATCAGCTGCCTTACGGCCGCGCGGTCGGTGGTTCAGCGAATTTCCTCATCGGCGTCGCCGACGCGCCGATCGATCCGCCGCCCGGCTGGCAACCAAATTCGCTGCGCAAGAAGATCGACGCCGGCGCGCAGTTCGCGCAGACGCAGTTCTGCATGGACGCGGACATCCTGCGGCGCTATCTCGCGCGCCTTTCCGAGCATGGCATCCGCGATAACTTCCATCTCCTCGTCGGCATCGCGCCGCTGGCTTCGGCGCGTTCGGCGCGCTGGATTGTCAATACGCTCAAGGGATCGATCATTCCCGACTGGATCATCGAGCGGCTGGACCGCGCGAGCGATCCCAAGGCCGAAGGCGAAGCGATCTGCGTCGAGGTGCTGAAGCAGATGCGCGAGATTCCAGGGCTCGCCGGCGCTCATATCATGGCGCCGCTGAACGACTCGGCGATTCCAAGAGTCATCGAGAGGCTGCGTCGCTAGTCTTCGCGGAAAGCGTGACGGAGCTCGTCTTTCCTGACCTTGCCCGATCCGGTGCGCGGCAGAGTCTCGGCTACGCGGACATACCGCGGCACTTTATAATGCGCGAGCCGCGCGCGGCAGTATGAGACGATCTCGGCTTCATCAATCGGACCGCGCGGGACGATATAGGCGCAGCCCGCCTCGCCCCAGCGCGCATCGACCACGCCAATCACCGCGGCCTCCGCGACGGAAGGATGCGTGGCCAGCACGCTTTCGACTTCCGCCGGATACACGTTCTCGCCGCCCGTGATGTACATGTCCTTCCACCGATCCACTATCCGGTAGAAGCCTTCCGCGTCGCGCATGGCAGCATCCCCGGTCTTGAACCAGCCGTTGTGGAAAGCCTTTGCGGTGGCTTCCGGCTGCTGCCAGTAGCCCGGCGTGACACTGGGGCCTTTGAGCCAGATTTCGCCGACTTCGCCGTCGGCGACGTCATGGCGTTCGGAGTCCACAAGACGCACGTCGATCCGCATCGCGGCGACGCCGCAGCTTTCCGGCTTGCGTCGAATCGCATCGCGATCGATCGGCATGCCGAACACCGTGCCGGCTTCGCTGGAGCCGTAGCCTTCGAGCGGCGTGACGCCGGAGTTCAGGAGCTGCTCCACGACGATCGGCGCGAGCGGTGCGCCGCCGATAACGAGCGCCTTCAGACGGCTCAGATCGCTCTCGGACCAGGACGGATCCTGCAGCATCGTGCTCGCCATCTGCGGGACCGCGAAATAATGCGTGATGCCGAGCTTGCGATCCGACATCAGGCGCAGCGCCGTCGCCGATACGAAGCGGTCCGAGATAAGCACGGAAGCGCCTGCGAAGATGGCCGCCCATGCGACGCCGAAAAGCCCTGAAACGTGGAACAGCGGCATGTCGCACAGCATCGCGTCGCCGGGCGCGACCGCGTTCGACATGGTGAAATTGAACGCCGTGCTCCACGCGTTGCGGCCGGTGATGATGACGCCCTTCGGTCTGCCCGTCGTGCCGGACGTATAAAGAAGCGTCATCGGTGCATCGGGATCGGATTCGCGAGGGCCGAGCGGCGTGGCTTTGGCGACAGTCGCCGCCAGCGGGTCATTGCCCGGCGCCATACTTACGACGTGCTGCACGGACCGCTTTTCGAGCGCGCTTGCCGCCTGCTCTGCGAACTCGGTGTGGTAGATGAAAAGGTCCGGTGTCGCGTCTTCCAGAAGCCCGCCGATCTCGAGACCCGAAAGCCGCCAGTTCAACGGCACGAAAATCATGCCCGCGCGCGCGCAGGCAAAATGCACGATGAGAATGTCCACGCTGTTGCGCATGAGCATGGCGACGCGCGCGCCAGGCAGCAGCAGCGACGCGAGCCAGCCCGCGCATCTGTCGGCTGCATCGGCGAGTTCGCGATAAGTCAATTGACGGTTCGCTGGCAGATCAATGCACGCCACACGCTCGGCATTTGCACGTGCGCGGAAGGCCAGAAAATCCGCAACGAGATCGCGATCTTTCGCCAGCCCATGCATAGAAGGAAACGATTCCATCACTACCTCGGCACACGCGCATGCGATGTTCTTGACCACTCAGAACGTATGGCACAGATTCCTGTCGATCGCACGTCGAGTGAACGCGATCGACAGGATTCGATTGGCAGAAAGTGCGCTGCCTGCATGCAAAACATGCGCTCTCGATGCAGCGGACCGATCAGGAGGCATCAATGCACGTTGGACTCTGCACCGGCTTTGCGAATTACGCGCATGTGCCGGACGCGCGCTTCATGCAGGAAGAGCTGAAGCAGCTCCTGCTGGCCGACGAACTCGGCTTCGATTCGATCTGGATGACGGAGCATCACTTCGATGATTATTCGATCAGCCCCGCACCGCTGATGACGCTGGCATGGCTCGCCGCGCGCACGAAGACGATACGCCTCGGAACGGCGGTCATCGTGGCGCCGTGGCACGATCCTGTGCGCTTGGCCGAGCAGATTTCGTGGCTCGATCATCTTTCGGATTGCCGCGCCATCATCGGCTTCGGCCGCGGTCTCGCGCGTCTCGAATATGAAGGCCTGCGCATCGATCAGTCGAAGGCGCGCGAGCTGTTCGACGAAGTCGTGTCGATGGTGATGGCCGCGATGGAAACGGGCTTCATCGAAGGCGGTGAGATCTTCAAGCAGCCGCGGCGCGAAATCCGTCCACGGCCTTTGCGGTCGCTGAAGGGCCGCGCTTTCGTTGCCGGCGGCACGCCGGACTCGCTGCGCTCGACGGCGAAGATGGGTCTGCCGCGCCTCTTCCTCAATCAGCCGATGACGACATCCGGACAGCGTCCGCCTTTCGGCGGCGGGCAGATCAATGCTGGTCACGTGCCGACGACAGCGGACACTCCCGACGATCCGTGGCTGAAGGCCTGGCTCGAATTCCGGCCGCATGAACCGCCGCCGGGACCTTTCGTCTCCAATCTCGTCTTCGTGGATGAATCGAGCGATCGCGCCTACGAGCTCGCGCGCACCTACGCCGCCAACACCTTCCGCTCCGCCATCAAGCATTACGAGATGAGCTCGGAGCACCATGGCAGCGTGAAAGGCTACGAAGCCTACAAGGCGCTGCGCATCGCGCCGGAAGATGTCGAGAAGGCGGTCGACGGTGTCGTGCAGCAGTCGATCTGGGGCCGGCCCGAGCAGGTGCTGAAGGGTTTCGAGGACGTGATCGCGAAACGCAAGCCGCAAGGACTGTTCCCGCACCTCTATACCGGCGGCATGCCGCACGAAGAGGTCGTGCGGAACATGACCTACTTCTCCAGGACCTGCATGCCGGAACTGAAGAGTTGGGCGCCCGCTTCGCCGGTGACGATCGGCGAACCGCTGCGCGAAGCGGCCTGAGGCGGCCATGGCGCGAAACTCGCTCGATCCCGCTCTCTTCAAGCCGGAAGCGATCTCCGCCGAGACCCGCGCGTTCAACGTCCAGCTCGAGGAACAGACGCGCGGCCGGCCCAAGCCGTGGGAGCAACCTCGCGAGCAGCGCACGATGTTCGTCTCGCCGCCCTCGCCGCGCGCCAGGACACTCCACGCCGAGATCAAGGGCCGCGAGCCGGTCGCGCTGCATGTGGTCGCGCCGGACAATCCCAAAGGGGTCTATCTGCACATCCATGGCGGCGGACTGATCATGGGTTCGGCGAGTGCGCAGGACCCGATGCTGGAACGCATCGTGGAGGCGACGGGACTCGCCTGCGCAAGCGTCGAATATCGCCTGGCGCCCGAGCATCCCTATCCCGCCGGATGGGATGATTGCGAAACCGCGGCTTTGTGGCTCGCAAAAAATGCGAAGGCCGAGTTCGGCAGCGACTGGCTTTCGATCGGCGGAGAATCGGCGGGCGCGACGCTGGCCGTGCCCACGCTGGTGCGTCTCAGAGACAGGCACGGCTTCACCGGTTTCAAGGCCGCCAATCTCAGCTATGGCAATTTCGACACCACGACCACGCCGAGCCAGAAATGGATCGGGGAGAACAGCTTCTTTCTGGCGTTGAAGGACATCCAGCATTGCACGAGCCTTTACGCGCCCGATCCTTCCGTGCGCCGCGATCCGGATATGTCCGCGCTCTACGCCAATGTGCGCGACATGCCGCCGGCGCTGTTCACCGTCGGCACGCTCGATGCGTTCCTGGACGATTCCCTGATGCTTTATGTGCGCTGGATCGCGGCCGGAAATGACGCGGAACTCGCCGTCTATCCGGGCGGTGTCCACGGGTTCAACATGTTCCCGTACGCGCTCGCGCGGGAAGCCAATGCGCGGATCGACGCATTCCTGAAAGAGCGCCTCGCCGCCTGACCCGTCAGAACCGGATGACGACCTTGCCGAAATGGCGGCCTTCCATCTGGTAGCGGTAGGCCTCGGCCACCTCTTTGAAGGCAAACGTCCGGTCGATGACGGGTTTGATGGCGTTGACCCGCATCGCGGCGAGCATGTCCTCGAACATGCGCCGGTTGCCGACGAAAATTCCGTGCAGGCTCGCATTCTTGAACATCAGCGAATGAGGGCTGGTGTCTCCCTGGAATCCCGAAAGCACGCCGATCAGCGAAACCTTGCCGCCGAATCCGACCGCCTGAAATGAATTGGCCAGCGTGCCGGTGCCGCCGACTTCGATCACGCAGTCGACGCCCGCGCCGCCCGTCAGCTCCTGCACGGCCTTTCCCCATTCCGGGATTCGTTTGTAGTTGACGGTGGCCGAGGCGCCGAGCGCGCGAGCCCGCTCCAGCTTCTCGTCGTGCGACGAGGTGACGATGACGCGCGCGCCGGCCGCGCGGCCGAACTGCAGCGCGAACATGGACACGCCACCGGTGCCGAGCACCAGCACGCTTTGGCCGGGCGTGATCGACTTGCCGGCCACCATCAATCCATGCCATGCGGTCACGCCCGCGCAGGGAAGCGTTGCCGCCTCCTCGAAGCTCAGACCTTCCGGAATCGCGACGAGACCGTCTTCGTGCAGCGCGACCTGCTCCGCGAGCATGCCGTCCACGGGCGAAGCACCGAGCGCCACCGTGCCCGGCGGCGGCCGGCCGTCGATCCAGACCTGGAAGAAGGTGCCGACGACACGATCACCGGGCCTGAAGCGCGTGACCTCCTCGCCGACGCCGATCACTTCGCCGGCGCCATCGGAGAGCGGAATCACGTTCCCGCTCATCGGCGGACCGGGATAGACACCCTGGACAACGGCAAGGTCGCGATAATTCAGCGACACCGCGCGCACGCGCACGAGAACCTGTCTGCGGCCGGGCTTGGGATCCGGACGCTCTGCGAGGCGCAGACCATCAAGATTGCGCGCGCCTTTGACGACTTCGTAGATTTTCATGCGCAGGCCCCGCTTGCCGTATACGGACGATTTCGGTCGCGCAATATCGCCGCGCGATCGGCCTTCGAACTATCACACTTCCCGCCGCCGCGGAATTCGGAAACGCGTTGCGGCATCGCAATTGCGCTGCGAAACGGCCGCAAATTCGTATGCGGAACGGGTTTCGTTCTTTCACAGCAAGACGCGCGCCCTCCCACTGCGCATGGGCCACTCGTCGCGCAATGAAATCGCCCGTGCGGCGCATGGGCGTGGCGCCTGTCCCGATCTCCGTCATGTGAACACCACACGGCGGTCCGGGCATCATGGCGCTTTTCCTCGCGCGCACATTTGGGCACTCTCTGTCTTATGTCGAACGCGAATTTGCACGGCCGGAAAGAAAACCAGCCCGCCGATATTGCCGCGTGGCGCAAGGCGGAGCGCGCGCGACTTCTCGAGGCTCGCCTGGCGATGCCGCTCGGGGACTTCCGCGCCGCGTCCGACGCCGTCATGCAGATGCTCCTCGCACGCGCGCCGCGCGCCGGCACAGTCGGCTGCTATTGGCCGTTCCGGCGAGAGCCCGATTGCCTGCCTTTCATGCGCGCGATGCTCCGTGCGGGCGTTCGCGTCGCATTGCCTGTCGTGACGGCACGTGAACAGCCCCTCGCGTTCCGTCCGTGGACCGAGCAGACGAAGATGGAAAAAGGACCCTGGGAGATCCTGCATCCGGCGGAAGGCGCCGCCGTCACGCCGGACCTGCTCGTCGTCCCGCTGCTCGGATTCGACGATGCCGGTTATCGCCTCGGCTATGGGGCGGGCTATTATGATCGAACCTTGGCGTCGCTGACGCCGCGGCCCCGCACGATCGCCGTGGGCTTCGAATCTTCGCGCCTCGAGACAATCTTCCCTCAGCCGCACGACATCCCGATGGACACGATCCTGACCGAGTCAGGAGAACGCGCAATCCATCAGGCCGGCGGCGCGTAACCCGAAAGGAGCCATCATGAACGACGTTGCGGCGAAGTCCGGCGTCAAAACGGACTGGGAGATCGCGCAGGAGGCGAAGCTGCTTCCCGTCCGCGACATCGGCGAAAAGCTCGGCATTCCGGCGGCCAGCCTGGAACCTTTCGGCCATCACAAGGCGAAGGTCTCGATGGATTTCGTCGAACAGGCTTTCGCGCGCGAGAAGACCGGCAAGCTCATCCTCGTCACCGCGATCAATCCGACGCCCGCCGGCGAAGGCAAGACCACCACGACGGTCGGTCTCGGTGACGCGCTCAACAGACGGGGAAAGAAGACGGCGATCTGCCTGCGCGAGCCGAGTCTGGGGCCGTGTTTCGGCATGAAGGGCGGCGCGGCCGGCGGCGGCTATGCGCAGGTCGTGCCGATGGATGAGCTGAACCTGCATTTCACGGGGGATTTCCACGCCATCGGCGTCGCCAACAATCTGCTGGCGGCGATGATCGACAATCACATCTATTGGGGCAACGCGCTCGCCATCGATCAAAGGCGCATCACCTGGCGGCGCTGTCTCGACATGAACGACCGCGCCCTGCGCTCGATCGTCTCTTCGCTGGGGGGCATTGCCAACGGCTTTCCGCGCGAGGACGGGTTCGACATCACGGTGGCGTCCGAGGTCATGGCGGTTCTTTGCCTCTCAACCTCGCTCGCCGATCTCGAACGGCGGCTCTCCAACATCATCGTCGCCTCCACGCGCGACCGCAAACCGGTGCGCGTCCGCGACCTGAAGGCGCACGGCGCCATGGCGGCGGTGCTCAAGGACGCGATCAAACCCAACCTCGTCCAGACGCTCGAAAACAATCCCGTGCTCGTGCATGGCGGTCCGTTCGCCAATATCGCGCATGGCTGCAATTCCGTCCTCGCGACCAAGCTGGGACTGAAGCTCGCCGACTATGTCGTGACCGAAGCGGGCTTCGGCGCCGATCTCGGCGCGGAAAAATTCTTCGACATAAAATGCCGGAAGGCGGGCCTTTCGCCCGACCTCGCCGTCGTGGTGGCAACCGTGCGGGCGCTGAAATTCCACGGTGGCGTGGCGCGCGCCGAGCTTGGCGCCGAGAACGTCGCGGCGGTCGCGAAAGGCATGGCCAATCTCGAACGGCACATCGAAAACCTGCGGAAGTTCGGCGTGCCGGCGGTGGTCGCCATCAATCACTTTACGGCAGATACCAAAGCGGAGCTCGAAGCCGTCATCTCCGGCTGCGCAAGGCTCGGCGTGCAGGCCATTGTCTGCCGGCATTGGGCGGAGGGCGGCAAAGGCGCGGAAGCGCTTGCGGACGCCGTCATTTCGGCCATCGACGCCGGCACCGCGAATTTCCACACGCTCTATCCCGACTCGATGGGCCTCTTGCAGAAGATCGAGACCATCGCCTTCCAGATCTATCACGCCGGCAAAGTCGTGCCGTCGCAGCAGGCAAGCTCGCGGCTCGCCGAGTTCGAAAAGCTGGGCTTCGGGAATTTTCCCGTCTGCATCGCCAAAACGCAGTATTCGAACTCCGCCGATGCGAGCCTATACGGTGCGCCGACGGGCCATGAATTGCCCGTACGCGAAGTCCGCCTCAACGCCGGCGCGGAATTCATCGTGGCCATCTGCGGCGACATCATGACGATGCCCGGGCTGCCGAAGCAGCCGTCGGCCGAGTCGATCCATGTCGACGAAAACGGGCGGATCATAGGCCTGTCGTGAGCGTTGCTCAGTCCGCAGTTCCGAGGCCCCAGCCGCCGTCGATGACGATCTGCTGCCCCGTGATGTAGTCGCACGCGGGCGAGGCCAGGAAGATCGCGAGGCCCGCCATGTCCTTCGGCCAGCCCACGCGGTGCATCGGCACGCGCCTGGCAACAGCTTCCTGCGTCTTCGGATTGTGCGCGTGGCCGCCGCCGATATTGGTGATGAAGAAGCCCGGTGCGATCGCGTTGACGCAGATGTTGTAGGCCGCGAGCTCCAGCGCGAGGTTGCGCATGAAATGCGCTGCGCCCGCCTTGGCCGCCATGTAAGCGCTGCCGATCACACCTTCCTGCACGAGCGCCGCAAGAGAGGTCGTCACGATGATCCGACCCTGCCGGCGCGGGCGCATGTGGCGTGCGGCGGCTCTACAGGTCGCGAAGATACCGTTGAGGTTGATGTCGATCACCTTCTCCCAGCGCTCATCGGTGTAGTTCTCGATGGCGCCGGCGCTCACGCGTTCGCGGTTGTCGCCCACCCAGGCGCTGACGAAGCCCGGTCCGGAATCGATGCCGGCATTCGCGAACACGACGTCGATCTTGCCATACTCGGCGGCAGCCTTGTCGAAAGCGCGATCGAGCGCCGGATGGTCCGTCACGTCGACGATCTCGCC
>Ga0335069_10009679_pt1 | contig 13702 bp, 11 predicted proteins | sample Lox_Sample_11_FD_206714 | JGI IMG/M metagenome (GOLD analysis project Ga0335069, IMG submission 206714) | Soil microbial communities from Loxahatchee National Wildlife Refuge, Florida, United States - Lox_Sample_1.1 | ecosystem: Environmental > Terrestrial > Soil > Wetlands | place: USA... | reverse complement strand
CGATGCACAGGAGACATGGGCGCTCTTCGGCGTGCATCCGGGATTCTCCTGGACCCCCGACGGACGGTCGATCGTGATCTCCGCAAAGGGCCATCTCTGGAAGATCGACGTCGCCACCGGTGCGGCCTCTCAGATTCCGTTCACAGCGCATGTGAAACAAACCATCACCGATGCCGTGCGATTCCCCCAGGAGGTCGCGCCCGCCTCCTTCGATGTCAAATTGCTCAGATATGTCACCGTCTCCCCGGATCAGAATTCGGTGATCTACACGGCTCTCGGCAAACTCTACCGGAAGACGCTCCCGGACGGCACCCCCCGCCGGATTACGCGCGACGACAGGTACCTCGAGATATTTCCCTCCTTCTCCCCCGACGGGAAATGGATCGTCTACGCCACATGGAACGACGAAGAAAAGGGGGCCGTCATGAAGGTTCATCCCGACGGCAGCGGACGGATGAAGCTGACGCGGAGCCCGGGACACTATACGGAACCGGAATTTTCACACGACGGATCGATGGTCGTCTACCACAGAATCGGCGGCGATAATTTCAGGGGCGAAACCTACAGCCGCGACCGCGGTATTTATCTGATCCCCTCCGCGGGCGGGAAGGAGACGCTCGTGACCGAAGAGGGTTCACGCCCCATGTTCGCACCGGGTGACGACCGGATATTCCTTCTCTCGGGTGAGGGGGAGAAAACCGCCCTTATCAGCACCGGTCTCCGGGGTGAACAGCGCCGCGTCCATTTCCTCTCCGACAATGCCGACGACATTCTTCCCTCCCCCGACGGCCGCTGGGTGGCGCTGGTGGAGCGTTTCAACGCCTACATCGCCGTTTTTCCGAAGACCGGACAGCCGGTCACCATCGGCCCTGCCAGCTCCGATTACCCGATCCGGCGGGTCAGCCGGGACGCCGGCACCTATCTCAACTGGTCCGCCGACAGCCGGAAGCTGTTCTGGTCGCTCGGGCCGGAACTCTACTCGCGCGATCTGAGCAGAACGTTCGACTTTGCCGGCACAGCCGGCGACACGGTGCAGGACAAACCGGACACCAGCGGATTGTATATCAGTTTCTCCGCTCCGACCGACAATCCCACCGGCTCCATCGCTCTGGTCGGGGCTCGCGTGATCACGATGCGCGGCGACGAGGTGATCCCGGACGGCACGATCATCGTCGAACGGAACCGCATCACCGCGGTCGGTCCGAGAGCCGAGGTCAAGATTCCTCCTGGAGCGGAGCGGGTTGACGTCAGCGGCACCACGATCATGCCCGGCATCGTCGACGTTCATGCCCATATTCCGACCGGGAGCGAGGGGATCACACCCCAGACCCACTGGCCGTACTACGTTAATCTCGCGTTCGGGGTAACGACAACGCACGATCCGTCGGCGAATACCGAGATGGTCTTCACCAACTCCGAGCTGGTGAAGGCGGGCCTCCTCGTCGGCCCCCGGGTCTACTCGACAGGCACCATTCTGTACGGCGCCGAAGCTCCCTTCAAGGCGGTCATCAACAGCTACGACGACGCCCTCTCGCACCTCCGGCGGATGAAGGCAGTCGGCGCCTTCAGCGTAAAAAGCTACAACCAGCCGCGGCGCGACCAGCGCCAGCAGATCATCGAGGCGGCGCGGGCACTGCACATGATGGTGGTGCCGGAGGGCGGATCCACGTTTTTCTGGAACATGTCGATGATCCTGGACGGCCATACCGGCATCGAACACTCGCTTCCCGTCTCGCCGCTGTACAAGGACGCCATCTCGCTCTTCTCGAAGAGCAAAAGCGGATATACGCCGACGCTCATCGTCAGTTATGGCGGACTGTGGGGGGAGAATTACTGGTACATGTCGACGAACGTCTGGGAAGACACGCGTCTGCTCACCTTCACCCCGCGCCAGATCATCGACGCCCGGTCGCGCCGGCGCCTCATGGCCGCGGAAGACGATTTCAATTATATCGAGAATGCAAAATCGGTCAAGGCGGCGCTCGATGCAGGAACGAAGGTGCATCTGGGCGCACACGGCCAGCTGCAGGGGCTGGGGGCCCACTGGGAACTCTGGATGTTCGTCCAGGGCGGCATGACGCCGCTCGAAGCGATCCGCTCAGCGACCCTTTCCGGCGCCCAGTACATCGGCCTCGACAGGGATATCGGCTCGCTGGAGCCGGGGAAACTTGCGGACCTCGTGGTCATGGAAAAAAATCCGCTGGAGAACATCAGGAACAGCGAATCGATCCGGTATGTCATGAAAAACGGCAGACTCTATAATGCCGCCACCATGGACGAGATCGGCAATCATCCCCGCAAGCGCCCCAGATTCTACTGGGAGTGACGGACGACACTGCCGCAGACCGAATGGATTGACAGAGTGGTACGAAAAATGGTATCTTCAGAAGGATGAATGAGAGGATGGACGATGCCGCATAACTTACGCATGCTCTGCGTCGACGACCACCCCGATCTCCGGAGGAGTCTCGAACAGCAGTTCGTCAACGAGGACTTCATCGTGGATACGGCGGAGGATGGAATCGCCGCGCTGGAAAAAATCAAAACGCATCAATACGATATCGTTCTTCTCGATATGATGATGCCCCGCCTCGACGGCATGGGCGTCCTGAAGGAGATGAAACGGATCAACCGGCTGACGAACGTCATCATGCTGACCGCTGTCGACGACGTGCCGACCGCCATGGAATGCGTGAAACTCGGCGCAAAGGATTTTATCCAGAAACCGTACGATCCCGAAGAACTGCTCCACGTCGTGATCAAGGTCCTTGGGATCTGAGCGGTCCGCGCTGTGCGGCGGACCGGGAGGATGGGAGTCTTATTGCTGGGGAACGGCGGGCGGCGCCTCGGGCGCCGTCGACCGCTGTTTCTTCCGGTACATCAGCCCGATCGGTATGATGACGCAGTAGCCGAGAAGAAGGAAAATCGGCGCCACGGTCAGCTGACGGAACGATTCAGCCGTATCTCCGGAGAGGAGCAGATACCCCGCGACGATAACGAGCACACCCACGCCCAGAATGATGAAATTCGTCCGTTCGAGGGGGAACACCTCGGTCTGCTTCTGACGCCGGGCGGTTTTCGATTTGACCACTTTTGCCATACCAGTTTCTCCGTTGAACTCGGTGAATCGATTCAGCTGTCAATGTAGTAAAATCGGCCGAGAAAATCAACGCCTCCAGGACGTCACGCCAGAAGGCCGTCGCGCATCGTGAGCCGCCGGGTCGATTGTCCCGCGAAGGTTTCGTTGTGCGTCACAATCACGAACGTCTGCCCTTCGTCCCGGTTCAGGGCAAGGAGCAGATCGTGCAGTTGCGCACTGCTGGCCGAATCGAGGTTGCCGGATGGTTCATCGGCGAAGATGATTTTCGGCCGGTTCGCGAGCGCGCGGGCGACCGCCACGCGCTGTTGTTCCCCTCCCGAGAGTTCCGCCGGCTTATGCGCCGTCCGGTCCCCCAGCCCCACTTTGTTCAGGAGGTCTCTTGCCGCGGCTGATGCCGCTCCGAACGATTTATTCGCGATGAGAAGGGGAAGCATGACATTCTCAAGCGCCGTGAATTCGTTGAGGAGGTGATGGAACTGAAACACGAACCCTATCGTGGCGGAACGGAGAGGCGCCAGTTTTTCGTCGGAAACCGCGGAGATATCGGCGTCGCCCCAGAAGACCGATCCGGAGGTCGGCGTCTCCAGTCCGCCCAGGATATGGAGCAGGGTGCTTTTTCCCGATCCGGATGCGCCGACGATGGAGACAAACTCCCCTTCCCCGACGGCGAAGTCGATTCCCCGGAGAACGGAGAGCTCCGTCCCCGCCCTTCTGTCGAGAACGAACGTTTTCGTGATCTGTGTGCACCGGAGTGCCGGTTCCTGCTGGTTCATGGCTACTCCCAACGGAGGGCGTCGGCCGGCGGAGTCGTCGCCGCGCGCCGGGCGGGTGAATAGGCGGCCAGAAAAGAACAGCCGAGTGAGGCGAGTCCGATCGCCGCGAAATCGGTCCACCGCACTTCGACCGGAATGGCCGGAATGATGTAAATCGTCGGATCGAGCGGAAAAAGATGGTAGTGGACCTGAAGCCAGAGGACGAGCCCGCCGAGAAGGATGCCGGCGGCCGTGCCGGCAAGCCCGATGAGCATTCCTTCCATCATGAAAATCCGGACGATGCGGCGGGTCGTCATTCCCATCGCCTTCAGGACCGCGATGTCGCGCCGCTTCTCGATGACGGTCATCGTGAGCGATCCGAGCATGTTGAAGGTCGCGACGATGACGATGAGGGAGAGAAGCAGGTAAGCCGACCACCGTTCTATCCGCATCACCGTATAGAGACTTTCGTGGAGATCATACCAGGTGGAAACCGTGCATCCCGGAACGGGGAGCGGGAGGAGGCGGTCGCGGGCGGCCTCGGCGTCCCTGAAATCGGCGAGACGGACGTCGATCCCGTTGTATGACGCGCCGGTGTGAAAAAGCCGCTGGGCCGTCGGAATGGCGATGAAGGCGTAGTTCGCGTCGTAGTCCTTGTTGTCCGATTCGTAAATCCCCGTAATGCGGAACGATGCGATTTCCGGTGCGCTAAGAGATGCGTAGACGGACTGGACGCTGTACGGACTGACGACGGAGATGCGGTCCCCGACCACCGCGCCGAGACGGTCGGCAAGCGTCAATCCGATGACGATCGATCCTGTCGACCCGGTATCCGGAAGCTCCAGCTTCCCGAGGATGATTTTCTCCGCAAGGCCGGACACCCTCCCCACCGCGGAGTCTGCCACCCCGCGGAGAAACACCACCCGCGTACTGCCCCGCGCGACGAGCATCGCTTTTCCCGACACGAAGGGAGACCAGCCCGCAATGCCGGGAACACGCCGCAGTGAAACGGCGATGCTGTCATACCCCCCCGCGGTGAGACCGCCGGCATGCTCGATCCTGAGATGCGGATCGAAACCGACGAGAACCGACGTGACGACGCTGTTGAAACCGTTGAAGACCGAAAGCGCGACGAGGAGAGCCGCGACGCCGAGCGTGATACCCACCACGGAGATGAATCCGATCACGCTCACGAAGCGGACCTGACGTCGCGTGACGAGATATCTCCGGGCAATATACGACTCAACCGATGCCATCACGCTCATCCGAACCTGAACGCCTCGACCGCCCGGAGCCGCGCCGCCGCACGGGCCGGAAGCAGGGTCGTGATGAAGCAGAGCGCCAGCGCAACCGCCGTGACGAGAAGAAAATTTCCGGGATTCATGAGAATCGGGACTTTGGTCATGTAATAAATATCGGAGGGAAGGGAAATATATCCGAACCGGGACTGCGACCAGCAGAAGACATACGCCAGCAGATTGCCGAGCAGAACGCCGGCGGCGCCGATCGCCATCCCCTGCAGGACGAACAGCTTCCGGATGAAGGACGGCGCCGCACCCATCGAGCGAAGCACCGCGATCGCGGCAACCTTCTCCAGCACAAACATGAGAAGCGTCCCGATGATATTGATCGTCGCCACAATGATGATGAGGCTCAGGAGAATGGGCGAGAGTTTTTTCTGCAGTTCGACCCAGGAGAAGAGATTCCGGTACAGGTCGAAAACGGTTCTGGCATAGTGCGGATAGCCGAGCAGATCCTGGAGACGGACGGATACCTGATCGACCCGGTCAAGATCCTTCACCAGGACGTCGTAGCCGGTCACATTCGAATCGAGCTGGAAGAGCCTCTGCGCGGCGGCGAGGGTGGTGAAGGCGTAGATGTCGTCGAACTCGGCCATGCCCGATTCATAGACGCCGGTGATCCGGAACTGCATGGCTCGGGGGGCGGCCCCCGCTCCGGAACCGGCCGGAAGTGCGAAGACGATCACCCTGTCCCCCGGGCCTGCGTTGAGACGGCGGGCGAGCTTCGCCCCGATCACGACCTCGGCGCTGTCGGGCCTGTCCGCCGCAATAAACCGGCCGGCAACAAGCCGCTGGCGGGAGGCAACTCCGTCGAGCGCCGGATCGATGCCCTTGAGAAATATCCCGTCGACGGCGCCGTGAAACCGGATCATCCCCTCCTTCGCGGCATACGGGGATATCGACCGGATGTCGGGGATGGCGCTGAGCGCGGCGGCGACGGTCCGGCCCGGGTGCCGCAGCGGCTGGCTCTGGTAGCCGATCACATCGATGTGCGACGTGAACCCGATGACCTTTTCCTTGATCTCCCGCTCAAACCCGTCGACGACGGAAAGGGTAATGATCAACGCCGCGGTGCCGAGCATGACCCCGAGGACGGCGAACGTCGTGATGAACGAAAGAAACCGGACCTTGCGGTGCGAGAAAAGATAGCGTTTCGCTATGTACCAGGTGACAGGCACGTGCCCGATCAGGTTTTGGAACCGTACTCCATGAGAAACGACCGGATGAACCCGTCAAGATCGCCATCCATCACCGCCTGCACGTTGCTGGTTTCCACGTCGGTCCGGTGGTCCTTCACCATGTTGTAGGGATGGAAGACGTACGAACGGATCTGACTTCCCCATTCGATCTTCTTCTTGGTGCTGTTCAGTGCATCCCGCCTGGCCTCTTCCTCCTCCTTGCGCTGTTGATAGAGGCGGGATTTCAGCATTTTGAGGGCGCGTTCCTTGTTCTGGAACTGAGACCGCTCCTGCTGGCAGGCGACCACGATGCCGGTCGGCAGGTGCTTGATCCGGACCGCTGTTTCGACTTTGTTGACGTTCTGCCCCCCCTTCCCTCCCGAGCGGTACGTTTCGAATTCGAGGTCGGCCGGATTCAGCTCTATTTCGACGTCGTCCTCGATTTCCGGATAGATGAACACCGAGGCAAAGGAGGTATGCCGCCGCGCGTTGGAATCGAACGGCGATATCCGCACGAGCCGGTGGACGCCGTTTTCCGCCTTGAGATACCCGTAGGCGTATTCCCCCTGCACTTCGATCGCGGCGCTTTTGATCCCCGCACCTTCCCCCGCCTGCTCATCGAGAAGGAAGGTCTTGTAGTTTTTCCGTTCACACCACCGAAGGTACATCCGCTGGAGCATTTCGGCCCAGTCCTGCGCCTCCGTTCCCCCCGCGCCGGCGTGAATCGTCAAAATGCAATTTTTGATGTCATCCTCGCCGGAGAGCATGTTGCGGAATTCCAGGTCGTCGATCCCTTTCCGGACGCCCTCCGCCTCCGACGTCAGTTCGGCTTCGAACGAGGCATCATTCGACTCGCGTGCCAGTTCGATGAGCGCTTCGGCGTCGTCTATCCGCCGCCGGATGGCGTTCCAGGCATCGACCCAGCCCTTGCGCTGGCTCATCGTCTGCATCACCTTCTGTGCGGCGATGTTGTCGTTCCAGAAATCAGGCGCGTGACTGCGCGCTTCCAGCTCCGCGATCTCTTTTTCCTTCACATCGAGGTCAAAGATACCCCCGGAGAAGAGTCAGTTTGGATCGGAGGTCCCTGAGAGCCGACTGCTGTTCTTCAAACATGTTCGTTCTGACGTGTGTGAGTGTTCAATTGATTTCGATTGTCGGGTGAACCGGCCGTCACAGCTGAACCGGTTCGGAGACCTCGATCTCCATTCGCAGGAGGGCACTGCTGAGCGTCTTTCCCTGCGCATCGTTCTTGAGCGACACCGTCCCGCCGCCGCCGAGCGTCTCGTGGAGAAGAAAGTTGAGCGCGCACAGGTTCGGGAGTTCGAACCGCTCGACCGTTCCCAGACAGATGCCGGCGAAATGTTTTTTCACCGCCTCGGCGGTGACATACCGCCTCAGGATCGGATAATATTCCGGCTTGCGCGCGATGATGCCGACGTTGCCGGTATCCCCCTTGTCCCCGGATCGTCCATGTGCTATCGCAATGAGTTCGATTTTCATGTTCTACGGCGCCTCCGTCACGACAACCCGTGGTTGGACCGCGGACTTCGGAATGAGCGCGGGCCAGTATGCGATGACATCGCTCGGTTTCGGCCGTCCCCCGGCAAACCCCGTCACCGCCGGCGGACCAGTCAGAATCAGCGGGGCGATCTCCTGGCCGAACCGTTCGACTGCCGCCCTGTCTCTGCTCCGCACACCGACGCGAAGCACCACTTCGTTGACGACTGCCGGGATGGAGGCAATGGGACCGTGGCACGAATTGAGGCCCACGAACTCCGTCCTGATCTCATCGAACCGGAGTCCCAGATCCCCCAGCCGCGTCCGGAGAATGGCGTCGGCGGCCTTCGCTTTTTCCAGCGCGTCGGGCCAGGCGTACGTCAGCGTGCCGACGGCGGTATATCCGTCCGCGTAGGACATCGATACCTTGTAAAATTCGGTGGCCGGCCTTCCTTTCACACCCGAAAGAAGAACCCGATTGGTCCCCGCCTGTTCGAGCCGGATCGTGGTAAAATCGGCGATACACTCCGGCGTGATGTAGCAGGTCGGATCTCCAATCTCGTACAGGAGCTGTTCACTCACGGTGGCGACACTCACCAGACCGCCGGTATTCTCGTGCTTCGTGATGACGATCGATCCGTCGTTCCGCGCCTCGGCTATCGGAAAGCCGATGTGGGCGAGGTCGGGGACCGATTTCCAGTCTGCGGAAAAGTTCCCCCCCGTCGCCTGTCCCCCGCACTCGAGGATATGCCCGGCCACCACCCCCGTTGCAAGTTTATCCCAGTCGTCCCATTTCCATCCGAATTCGTGAATCATCGGCGCGTAGGTCAACGCCGTATCGGTCGTACGTCCGGTGATGACGATATGGGCGCCCTGCCGGAGCGCCTCGACGATGGGCCTGGCGCCGAAATAGACGTTGGCGCTCACGATGCGGTTCCGGACCGCACTGAGGCTTTCCCCCGACTCCATGTTTTTCAGATCGATGTTTTTCGAGGAGAGCTCATCGAGACGATCGAGGATATTATCCCCGATGACGACGCCGATTCTTAGTCCTCTGATGCCGAGTTTTGTCGCAAGTTTAAAAATTGCATCCCGGCATCCCTCCGGATTTACGCCGCCGCCGTTCGTGATGACCCGGATGTTTTTCTGAACGATGACCGGAAGGATCGACTGCATGAGCGGGAGGAGGTCCTTCGCATAGCCCAGCGAAGGATCCTTCATCTTCTGTTTCTGCATGATGGACATCGTCACTTCGGCGAGATAGTCCATCATCATGTAATCGACGGGGCCTTTCGTTACCTGGTCGACGGGGGCGGTCAGCAGATCGCCCCAGAACCCCTGCCCCGACGCTATCCTGATTTTATCTCTCATGAGTTATTTTCTGCTGATTATTATAACCGCGAATCCGTGTTCATTCGCGGCTGGATACATTAACCACGGATCTACGCGAATCGGCGCGAATCCGTGTTCATTCGCGGCTGAATTATTTTAACCGCTGGTGCACGTGAATCCGCGTGAATCCGCGTTCATTCGCGGCTGATTTTTCTTTCATTCGAGAAAATTCTTCGAATGAAATCAGCCCTGGGTCCAAAGTTCAGAAGAAACCCCAATTCGATGTCCGTCGCTCTCAGATAATTCAGCAACTGCGCTTCATGTTCAGGCGCTATACCGGACGCCGCCTTCAATTCGAGAACAATGGTATGATTCACTATAATATCGGCGTAATATTCGCCGATCCGGATCCCGTCGTACCACACATCGACTCGTTTCTGCTGTTCAACATAAATCCCGCGCTTTCTGAATTCGACCATCAGGGCATTTTCGTACACCTTCTCCAGAAACCCGTGCCCCAATTTGTTGTAGACAAAATAAAATGCGCTGATAATCCCGTGTGACAATTCCTCCTGAATCATACGCCCTCCCCTTGTATGAATCCGCGCCCCTACGCGGCTGAATTATGTTAACCACGGATGCACGCGCATCAGCGCGAATCCGCGTTCATTCGCGGCTGAATATTTTAACCACGGATCCACGCGAATCGGCGCGAATCCGCGTTCATTCGCGGCTGAATTATTTTAACCGCTGGTGCACGCGCATCAGCGTGAATCCGCGTTCATTCGCGGCTGAATTATGTTAACCACGGATGCACGCGAATCAGCGCGAATCCGCGTTCATTCGCGGCTGAATATTTTAACCACGGATCCACGCGAATCGGCGCGAATCCGCGTTCATTCGCGGCTGAATTATTTTAACCGCTGGTGCACGCGCATCAGCGTGAATCCGCGTTCATTCGCGGCTGAATATTTTAACGCGGATGAACACGAAAATCTAGGTAATTTTTATGTGCAGTTCCTCCAATTGTTTCGGATCAACATCCGAAGGCGAATTGTCCATCAGCGACGTCGCACTTGTCGTTTTCGGAAATGCAATCACATCCCGGATCGATTTCTCCCCGCTCAGAATCATGCAGGTCCTGTCGAACCCGAATGCGATTCCCCCGTGCGGCGGTGCACCGTACCGGAACGCGTCGAGCAGAAACCCGAACTTTCTCGAGGCTTCCTCTTCCCGGATGCCGAGAAGACCGAACACGGTCTGCTGGAGCGACCGGTCATGAATACGGATACTCCCCCCCGCAATTTCGTTGCCGTTGAGCACCAGATCGTACGCCCGCGCCCGCGCCTTCAGGGGATCGCCCGAAAGCAGGGGAATATCCTCCGGCATCGGCGCGGTGAACGGATGATGCATCGCCACATACCGCCGCTCCGTTTCGTCGTACTCGAACATCGGAAATTCGGTCACCCAGAGAAGACTCACCTTCCCGTCATCCAGCAAACCGAGCTGTCGTCCCACCTCCAACCGCAACGCGCCGAGAATCGTGTAGGCCTTGCGCCAGCCATCCGAGATCAGCAGAATCAGGTCTCCCGGAACCGCCGACATCGCTTCGGCGATCTTCCCGCAAATGGCCTCGCCGAGGAATTTGGCGACCGGCGATTCTATCCCCGATCCGGTCACCCGCATCCAGACCAGACCTCCCGCACCGAACGTCTTCGCCGTGGCGGTGAGGTTGTCGAGCTGACTCCTGGAATATTCCGCACAGCCGGGTGCGACGAAGCCGGCCACTACGCCCCCGCCTTTCACCGTGTCGGCGAAGACCCGGAAACCGCAGCCGCTCACGAGCCCCGTGACCGCGGTGAACCGGAGGCCGAACCGCGTGTCCGGTTTGTCCGAGCCGTACGCCTCCATCGCCTCACGGTAGGTCATCCGGGGGAGCGGCACCGGGATGTCGATTCCCTTCAGGTCCAGGAAGAGCTTCCGGACCAGCCCCTCGGCGACCGTCTGTATATCGGTCTCATCGATGAACGACATTTCGACGTCGATCTGGGTGAATTCCGGCTGGCGGTCTGCGCGGAGATCCTCGTCGCGGAAGCATTTGACGATCTGAAAGTACCGGTCCATGCCGGCGACCATCAGGATCTGTTTATAGGTCTGGGGGGACTGCGGGAGCGCATAGAACTTGCCCGGATGAACGCGGCTCGGAACCAGGTAGTCGCGCGCGCCTTCCGGCGTGCTCTTCATCAGGACAGGCGTTTCGATCTCGAGGAACGAAAGGCCGTCGAAATAACTCCTGGTGATCTGCGCCATGCGGTGCCGGGTGGCGAGATTTCTCTGCAGAGGCGCGCGCCGCAGATCGAGATACCTGTACTGGAGGCGCAATTCCTCCTGTGCCTGCACATCATCGGCGATCGCGAACGGCGTCGTATCGGCCTTGTTCAGGATCGTCAGCTCCTGCGCGATCAGATCGATCTCTCCGGTGGCAAGCATATTCTGCTCCTGTCCCGCAGGACGGCGTTCCACCGTTCCGGTTACGGAGATGACGTACTCCGTGCGCAGTTCGCTTGCCGTGCGGTGAACTTCCGGATTCACCCTGGGATTGAACACAACCTGTGTCTTGCCGTACCGGTCTCTGAGATAGATGAAGATGAGCCCGCCGAGGTCTCGCCGGGAATCGACCCACCCGGTCAGCGTTGCGGTCCGGCCGACGGAGGATGCGTTCAGGCCGCCGCAGGTGACCGTTCTTTTTTTAAATTGCATGAAGGCAAAGCCTCAACAATGTGGGAAATCAATCAGTTGGAGCTGTAAAAGATAGGAAAAAATCAAGGAACTATCAATATGAAAGGATCACAGGGGGGAATAAAAAAGGCGGGAACCGGAATCGGATCCCGCCCTGTGGCGCGTAACCTGATAGTCAGTTGAGATGTGCCGTCAGCTTCTCCACGAGATGACGCTTCGGCACGGCGCCGACAATCTGCTCAACCACCTGTCCCCCTTTGAAGACAAGCAGAGTCGGTATGCTCCTGATGCCGAACTGCATGGACGTTTTGGGATTGCTGTCCACATCCATCTTGGTCACTTTCAGTTTTCCGTCAAATTCATTTGCTATCTCTTCGACGACCGGAGCGATCATTTTGCAGGGACCGCACCAGACCGCCCAGAAATCGACAAGAACGGGTTTATCGGATTGAAGCACTTCCGCCTGGAATCCGGCGTCATCGACTGCAATAGGTTTCATACATTCTCCTTCATGCCTTCATGTGAACGAACGTTTCTGATACAAGAAAGATAGTAAATATTTGAAGAAAAGAAAATCCTCTCCGCGGAGGTCCGGAAGATGCCGGACTGGAGGATGGCGGGACGGGTCAGGTGATTTTGACCGCCCCCGGGCCGAGAAGAGCCTCGACCTCGGTGATGAATTCGTTGGTGACTGCCACCTGGCAGTTGCCCGCCTGGAGAAGCGTCGGGCGATCCTGCGCGGGCATGACAACCTGGAAGATGCACGAGCATTTGCCGCGGTGACGGTCGGCGATCGAGCGGAGCTTCCGGATCGATTCCTCGGACACGGAGGTTCCGTTGATCGAGAGGATCACATTTTTGGCGAACCGCTCCCGGACCGATTCCATGGGACAGACTTCATTCACGATCACCTTGAGAGCATCGCCGTTCTGCTCCGCCTTGCCGATGACGAGCACCATGGCATCCTCCACCAGCTGACTCCCGTACTGTTTGAAGGCATCGGCAAAGACAATCCCCTCCCCCCGTCCCGTAAAATCCTCCAGGACGATGAAAGCCATCGTATTCCCTTTTTTATCGATCTTCTTCTTGACCGATGCGAGAATGCCGCCGATCCGGACGACCGATCCGTTCCGGACGCCTGCCGGATTCCCCAGCTGGGCCGTGGCAAAGGCGGAAAGTTCCCGTTCGTACAGCCGGAGCGGGTGGCCGGTGAAGTAGAAACCGAGGACCGCTTTTTCCCGGGCCAGCTGTTCCGCATCGGTCCAGGGCGCCGCAGTGGAGAGCTGAGGGTCGCGAAAGACGGTCTGGCCGCCTCCCGGCGCGTCGAACAGGGAATCCTGGCCGCGGGAAGTCTGTTCCCTGGCCGCCTGGCCTGCCTGCATCGCACGCTCGAGATTCGCGAAGAGACGGGCCCGGTTCGCCTCGAGGGAATCGAACGCACCCGCCTGGATGAGTCCCTCCATCATTTTTTTGTTCACCGACCGGAGATCGACGCGGGAACAGAACTCGAAAATACTGCGGAACGGTCCGCGGGCGGACCGTTCGAGGATGATCTGATCGACCGCCGCCGTGCCGACGTTCTTGATGGCGCTGAGTCCGAACCGGATCCCCTGCGGCGTGACGACGAAGCCGGTGCCGCTCTCGTTGATGTCGGGGGGAAGCACCTGGAGTCCGATCTTGCGGCATTCTTCGACGAGCTGGACGACATAATCGGTGTCGCCGATTTCGGCCGAAATTGCCGCCGCCATGTATTCTGCCGGATAATGGGCCTTCAGGTAGGCGGTCTGATAGGCGAGAACGGAA
>Ga0335069_10009678_pt1 | contig 13704 bp, 9 predicted proteins | sample Lox_Sample_11_FD_206714 | JGI IMG/M metagenome (GOLD analysis project Ga0335069, IMG submission 206714) | Soil microbial communities from Loxahatchee National Wildlife Refuge, Florida, United States - Lox_Sample_1.1 | ecosystem: Environmental > Terrestrial > Soil > Wetlands | place: USA: Florida... | reverse complement strand
TCATCCCGGCCGGAACGAGGAATCGGTCGAAGTGGTGCGCGGAGAAGAACTCGGTCTCGTACGGGATGCAGGGTCGAGGCCCCACGAGCGACATGTCGCCGCGGAGGACGTTGATGAGCTGCGGAAGCTCGTCGAGGCTCGTGCGCCGGAGCCAGCGCCCGACCCCCGTAACGGCATCCTCACGCTGGAGCTTGTACAGCGCCCCTGCGCCGGGAGCAGCACCACGATCCATGATGTCGCGGATGTATTCCCGATGCGGCTCGGAGGCGGTGCCGTCGCGCATCGTCCTGAACTTGATCAGGTTGAACTCGCGCATCTCCGCGCCGAGCCGCACCTGACGGAAGAAGACCGAGCCCGGCGAGTCGAGGCGAATCAGGAGAGCCACGACGGCCATCACGGGGAGCGTCAGGAGGAAGAGTACGGAAGCTCCGACGACGTCCACCGTCCGCTTGAGAAGACGCGACGAGCGCGGAATCCGAGCGGGTGTGAGGCCGAGCAGCGGGAAGCCCTCGACCATGTGCATCGACACGCGGGGGGTGACGGCGTCGAAGAGGCGCGGCACGACGTCGATCTGCACGCTGAGCCTGCGGAGCGTGCGGATCAGCTCGAGCAGGCTGCCGTTCTCGTCCCGGGAGTACGCGATGATCACGCGGTCGACGTCCCTGTCGGCGACGATCTGCGCGATCTCGACGGGCGAGCCGAGCAGGGGGAGGTGGTCGAGCCCGTAGAGCGGAGCCTTCGGATCGTTGTCCACGAACCCGACGAGGTTCAGCGCGTATTCGGGGTGCTGGACGAGCTTGCGACCGATCAGCTGGCCGATGTCGCCGGCACCGACGACGATCGTGTTCTGGACGAACGACGTGTGTCGGCGTGCGAGCGCGCGAACACAGGCACGACCCGACGTCACGAACAGGAGCAGCACGAACCAGAACGTCGTCAGCCGCCGCGGATCGGGATCGGCTACTCCCGTGATCCAGCAGAAGCTGCCGAAGGCCCACACGCAGACCGTGACGAGATTGAAGATCGAGCCGAGCTCGTCGGCCGTCGAGTGGGCAGGGCGCTCCTCGTCGAGGTCGTAGAGGCCGAACAGCTTGACCGCGACCACCCAGAGCGGAACGACAAGGCAAACCACGAGCGGCTTCGACTCGGCCGCCAGCGGCGACCGGCCGAAGATCAGCTCGGTCGCAACGAACGCGAGCAGCAGCGCAGCGACGTCGGCGATCGCCAGGAAACGCCGGACGAACCAGCCGCGGTTGCGCCGAGTCCGCCCGAGGCGCTCTCGCTCGCGAGGGGCGAGCGCACCGGCCGCGGCCGAAAGCGAGGGATCGAAGTCGAGGCTCCCGCTCACAGCCGAGTCAGGCACCCGTGTCTCGGCGCCGCGCGCATTCCCTCGGCCCCCCAGGCCTGATTGCACCGAACGACCGCATCGTGCCTCTCTCCGCCCACGTCGATCCTTCCTCTCCCCCTTCGCAGCATTGCAGCTTGCAGCGTCGGGCGACCCCGCCAGCAGTTCAGTATTTGCTGGCCTTTGAGGCTACCCGTCCGCAGCGGCCTCCTTCCGTCTACGGCGCGTCGACCTGTTCGGATTCGCCGCCCAGACCCCTGCGATCATCCTCGTCTGACTGCGCCGACGCACCCGAGCCATCCGCCTGGTCCAGGCCTACGCTTCCGAGGGGCATCTCGCTCAGACCCCGAGCACGAACTTCCGGCAGGTGAAGGCCTCGGCGTACCGGCTCTCGGCGTTGGCCTCCATCCCTCGCAGCCGGAGGAGCCCCAGGAAGAGCTCCTCGTCGAACCAGTGCTTCTCGGCCTGGCTCGGAAAGTGCTCACGGAGCAGCCGCGCCTTCCGGCGTGCGGTCTCCTCGGAGAGCTCGACATAGACGTTCCTCGCTCCGAGGTCGCCGTCGTACTTCGGGATCTCGTACTCGAGAATCAGGTGGCTGCGGAACGTGTTCCAGGTCAGCTCGCACGCCAGCCGGTGATCCTGGTGCAGGTCGTCGGCGGCATGCGTCAGGATGAGGTCGGGATCGACCTCGAGCTTCAACCGCTCGAAGAACTCCTTCACCTCCGCGCCCAGGTAGGGCAGGAACCCGTCGCGGAACGACTGCACCTCGAGGTCGAGCCGGCGTGCACCGCCGACGAAGGCCTCGGCGCTCCGCCGTGCCTCCGCCGCCCTGGCGCCGCCGGCGGCGAGGACGACCCATGTCACCTCCAGCTCGGGCTGCGCCGCGACGAGCGAGAGCAGCGTGCCACCGGCGCCGATCTCGATGTCGTCGGCGTGGCACCCGATCGCGAGGACCCGGCGCGCGCGGCCGTCAAGCGAGAACCGGAGCATCGCCGAGTCCCCCCTGTCCCGGGACGTGCGCGACAACCCAGGGCGGGTTGCCGGCCGCTGCGAGGCAGTCGAGGTACTGCTTGTCCTTGAGGGTGTCCATCGGCGCCCAGAATCCGTCGTAGCGACGGCCGATCAGCTCGCCTCGCGCGATCAGGCGGCGGAAGGGCTCGTCGACGAGCTCCTCCCCCGGACGGATGGAGTCCATGATCTCGCGCTTGAAGACGAAGAAGCCGCCGTTGATGAGGATGTCGGTCCCGTCCATGCTCTCGACCCCGTGGACCATCCCGGCATCGTCGAGCTGGACGACGTGCGCATGGAAGCGCGGCCGTACGGCGAGGAAGAGCGCCGTCTTGCCCGTGGCCCGGAAGTGGGCGATCAGCTGGTCGAGCGGGGCGTCCGTCAGCCCGTCCCCGTAGGTGGCCAGGAACTCGCGGTCGTCGCCGAGCAGATGGTCGACCTTCGTGAGCCGCTCGGCGATCGTGGTGTCGAGACCCGTGTGGACGCACGAGATGCGCCAGCCCTCCGGGCCGTTCGTCATAGGGTGGTCGACGAAGTACTCCTCGATCACCTCACCCCTGTGGCCGAGGCAGAGGATGAACTCCCGATGCCCCCAGGCCGCGTAGTAGCGCATGATGTGGACAAGGATCGGCTCGTCGCCGACGGGGAGCATCGGCTTCGGGATCCGCCTGGTCGCGGAGCCCATCCGGACCCCGTAGCCGCCGCAGAAGAGAACGACCTTCATCGCCCGCCCGGCTCCCCCGGCTCCACCACCGTCGCGAGCGGGATCGGGACGATCAGCTTCGCCCCCCACTCCCGCGTGTACGCGAGCTGGGCCGAGATCTCGTCGATCAGGTTCCACGGCAGCACGACGAGGTAGTCGGGGCGAGTCTCCGAGATCCTCTCGGGCGGGAAGATCGGGATGTGCGTCCCCGGCAGGTACATGCCGTGCTTGTGCGAATTCCGGTCCACCGTGTACTCGACGAGATCGGTACGGATGCCGCAGTAGTTGAGCAGCGTGTTGCCCTTTCCGGGGGCGCCGTAGGCCGCCACCGACGCACCGCGTCGGTTCAGCTCGATCAGCAGCTCGAGGAGCGCCCGCTTCGACTCGCGGACCTGCTCGCCGAAGCGTGCGTACGTCCCGGGGCTGCGCAGCCCGCGCTCGTGCTCGCGCCCTACGAGCTCAGCCGGCGTGGGGCCGGGCGTGTGCGCACCGCGGTGGCCGGCGAAGACGCGGAGTGAGCCACCGTGCGTCGGAAGCTCCTCGACGTCGTACACCTCGAGGTCGTGGGCGAGCAGGATCTCGGTCACCGTCTCGAGCGAGAAGTACGAGAAGTGCTCGTGGTAGATCGTGTCGTACTGCACCTCCTCGACCAGGCGCAGCAGGTGCGGGAACTCGAGCGTCGCCGTTCCGGAGGGGCCGAGCAGGAGCGAGATGCCAGCGACGAAGTCGTTCAGGTCGGGAACCTGCGCGAGCACGTTGTTCGCGACGACGAGGTCGGCCCGTCCGCGTTCACCGACGAGGCGTCGGGCCAGCTCTTCGCCGAAGAACTCGACGAGGGTCGGGATCCCGCGCTCGACGGCAGCGGCGGCGACGTTCCGCGCGGGCTCGACACCGAGGATCGGGATGCCGGTGCCGAGGAAGTGCTGGAGCAGGTAGCCGTCGTTGCTTGCGAGCTCGACGACGAGGCTCTCGCTCGTGAGCGCGAGCCGATCGATCATCTCCTCCACGTAGTCCCTTGCGTGCTCGACCCAGCTCGTCGAGTACGCAGAGAAGTACGCGTACTCGCGGAAGATGTCGTCGGGCGCGACCAACTCGGGGAGCTGCACGAGGAAGCAGCCGTCGCACACCCGCACGTGCAGCGGGTAGAAGGGCTCCATCGCCTCGAGGCGGTCGGCGGAGACGAAGCTCTCGCACAGCGGCGACATCCCGAGATCGACGAAGGTCGTCGTCAGCGGCTCGCCGCAGAAGCGGCACCGAAGATCAGAGCCCGGGCGCACAGGCGGCCCGGTCTCGGCGACGGTGGGAGAGGTCGGCTGCACGGAGCTTCCGAACATACATCGTCGCATCGGCCGTTCCGGATCGAGCCGGCCGAGCGTCGGGCGGCCACGAGACTTCCGTCCGGCGCGGTCCCGCTGACGAGGGCTCGAAAGGGCGTTTGCAGGCTCGCCTGCCAAGCGACGATCGTGGAGCCCCCGGCAACCTCGGGCCGGGTCCCGGGCGCCAGCTCCGAGAGCGGTCGCCGCCACGGTTCGACCGGAGGCGCGCCGCCCTCGGGCGCTAACCGAAAGTCGGTTGCCGACCGATACTCCCCGCCTATCGTGTCAGTCGCCGTGCCCTCGCCCGCAGCAGAAGTCAGACGCCGATGACGACGAGCCCTCCGCGTGGACGCCCCGGATTGAGCGGCGGCGTGAGCCGGGCCTGGGCGCTCGTCAACCCGCGCGAGCGCCGGCGCCTGCAGCTGATCGCCGTCTACGGCGTGCTCATCGCCGGGCTCGACACGGTCGCACTCGTGCTCGTGTACGCGCTGATCAACCTGCTCAACAGCAACAATCCGACGGGGATCGCCGCGTCGGTGATCCGCGAGCTGCACCTGAGGGGCTCCGACCGGTACACGACGGCGCTGGTCCTGCTGGCGATCACGGCGGCGCTCTTCGTCGCGCGAAGCCTGCTGTCCGTGCTCGGGCTCTGGCTCTCGACCGGAAGCGCGTACGCGGCCGAGGCCGAGCTCATGTCACGTCTCCTCATGGGCCACGCCCGCGCACCCCAGCTGATGCGCCTCGAGCGCAACTCCGCGGAAACCCTCCGCACGATCCTGAATTCCGTCGACCAGGTCATGCTCGGGGTCGTCTTCTCCTCCGTATCGCTCGTCGCGAACATCGCAGTGGCGGGAGCCGTCGTGCTCGGGCTCGTGCTCGCGAGCCCTCCCGTCGCGCTCACCGTGACGGTGTACTTCAGCCTCGTGGCGTTTGCGTGGGTGCGTATCGTGCGGGGCGGGTTGGCACGCCGCGGGCACCGCGTCCAGGAGCTGCAGGGGGAGCGCTACCGGCTCGTGCTCCAGGGGATCGCGGCCGCGAAGGAGCTCCAGCTGCGGGGGCGCTCGCTCTTCTACGCCGACGAGGCGGTGAAACGGACGCGCGGTATCAATGCGGCGATGCGGGTGGCGAACGTCGCGACGGGCAGCCTCCGCTACATGCTCGAGACCTCGCTCGTCGTCGGCGCCGTGCTGGTCGTGGGTGTGGCGGGAATGACAGGTGGGCGCGACGCCGTGCTGCCGGCGGTGGGGCTCGTCCTCGCCGGGGCGTTTCGCCTGCTTCCCGCCCTCAACCAGATCCTCTACCTGAGCAACCAGGTGCAGTTCAACGGCGCGGCAATCGGGCTCGTCGAGCACGAAGTGAACACCTTCGGCGTATTCGGAAGTGGAGGTGTGACGCCCGCCGCGACCGAGCCACCGCTCCGCTTTGGCGACGCCCTTCGGCTTGACGACGTGACCTTCAGGTATCCGTCACGCGCGGAACCCGCCCTTCGGGGCGTGTCCCTGACGCTGCTTCCTGGACAACTGCTCGGGATCGTGGGCCCGACCGGCTCGGGCAAGAGCACGCTCGGCGTGCTCGAGCCCGGCACGGGGACGATCACGGTCGACGGGGTCTCGCTCGCCGAGCGCCAAGGCGCCTGGCAGCGCTCGATCGGATACGTGCCCCAGGACGTCTACCTCGTCGACGACACGCTGCGCGCGAACGTCGCGCTCGGCTGGTACGGCGGCGAGATCGACGACGAGCGCGTGTTCGAGTCGCTTCGCCTCGCCGGTCTGGAAGAGGTTGTCGCAGCTCTGCCGAGCGGCGTCGAGACGATTCTCGGCGAGCGCGGTGTTCGGCTCTCCGGCGGCCAACGGCAGCGCGTCGGGCTCGCCCGCGCGCTCTACACGCGCCCGAGCGTTCTCGTCCTCGATGAAGCGACCTCGAATCTCGACCAGACGACCGAGCACCGCATCGTGGAGACGCTTGCAGGGCTCCGCGGCGGAGTGACGATGATCGTGGTCACCCACCGGAACGAGAGCGTGCGTCACTGCGACCGGCTCGTCTACCTCGAGCACGGGAGCGTGAGAACGGTGGGGACGTTCGACGAGGTGCGGGCCGCAGTTCCCGAGTTCGCGGCGCCGACGCCGGCCGTGAAGCTCGCGCGACTGGGCTAGATCCCGGCCGCTCGTCCGCGCTGCTCGAGCAGGCCGCGCGCGCGAACGCGCGTTCGCCGGCACACCCCTAGTTCGAGGGGCTTGAGTCTCAGGAAGCCCGCCGATGGAGAAGGCATGACACGCGTCCATGCCGCATCTCTCATCGCGCTTGTTGCCCTGCTGGCGCTCTCCGTCACGGCCGCAGCAGGGTCGTACCGGAGGAATCTGGCGGCGTCGACTCCGACGACGTCCACGACCTCCGGGTACTCGAATACCGCACTTCCGGTGATCTCCGGCGCAGCCCGCGTTGGGCAGACCCTCACGGTCTCGACCGGCTCGTGGAGCCCCACCCCAGCGAGCTTCCGCTACGCCTGGCATCGCTGCAAGAACGGCAACTGCAACCTCTCGCCGACCAGTTCCGACACGAACAGCTACGTCGTGCAGTCCGGCGACGCCGGTTACGCACTCGTCGCGCAGGTCGCTCCGCTCGGAAGCTGGCCGCAGTCGGTCGACAGCCAGCTCACCGACCCCGTGACGGCGGCGGCCTCGACCGCGGCGACCGTCCCTCCGGCGTCGTCGACGACGACCACCGTGCCCGCAACCACCACTACCTCGACCACCACCACGCCGACCACGACGCCGTCGCAGACGACGACCACGACCACGTCCGCAGCCTCCGATGGCACGATCTACTTCGACGGCCGGGCCACCGGCATGACGTCGCTCTTCTCGACCTCCGAGTCGAACCAGGGACAGAGCCCCTCCGTCTGGGCCTGCCTCTGCTTCCTCAACAACGACATCAAGCTCGTGAGCGACAGCCGCTTCGGCCAGGTCTACTCGACGACGGCCGGCCCAGGGTCGCAGAACCCGTGGTGGACGCCTCCGGCGGGAATCGCTTCGGCAGAGGTCTCGGTCAGACGACCGATCCGCCTTGGACAGTGGGACTGGTACGCGAACAGCTTCAAGGTGCTGTCCGGCTGGACGAGTGCCGACTGGGCGACCGTCGACCAGATGAACTACGCAACGATCACCAGCCCGCCGCTCGAGATCGACTTCGACAAGGGGGGCGTCGGCATCGAGCGATCGGTCGGATACGTGCCGAGCGTCGGCGGCAACCCCGAGATCTACGACTATCAGCGGTTCTTCCCCGTGTCGGGCGTGATCAACAAGTGGGTCGACTTCGTGATCGGGGTCAAGTGGGCTACCGACGCGACGGGGTCGATCCGGGTGTTCACGCGCTGCCGCGAGTGCGGCGACACCGACTGGGTGCTCCGCTACTCGAAGGACAACCTCGTCACCATGCAGTGGGGTGCCGGGGTGATGGACAAGAACGGCGACGACCCCAGCACCGGTCAGCCGATCCAGTCCCTCGACAAGGAAGGCCTCTACTACGGCTTCACCTCGCCGCCGGCGACGTTGCCCACTGATCACATCCTCGAGATGGGGCTCGTCCGTGCCAGCGACGAGGCGACCGCGATGGCCGCCGTCCCGTAGGCCCCGCCTTCGCAGTCGCTAGCATCGCACGCATTGCCGGGCGCTCGTTCGCGCCCGGCGATGCGTGCGATCCCATGCCTTCTCCAGCGCCTGATCGAATTCACGTCGACGTGCGGGTCGACTCGCTCCCTCTGCCCGCCTGGGTCGCGGAGACCCTTCGCCGGCTGACGGCAACCGGAACCGTGGAGCTCGTAGACCTTCAGGCGGGAGTTTCGGCCGACACGCCCATCGACCTCGGGCAACGGCTCCTTGCGGCGCTCGGCGGAGTCGACCGCCGCCTGCTCGCGCTCGCGCCTGACCCGGATCGCCCGGTCGCACTCGCGGCGGAGCACGGCGGCACGCCCCGCGACGACCCGCAGGCTCGGCCCGATCTCGTGCTCGACCTGACGTCCGCCCGATCCCCCGAGCTGGCAGACACTGAGATCTGGCGCGTCCGCGTCGGCGGGCACACCGCGCTCCGGCTCGAGCCGTACTTCTGGTGCCTGTATCGATCGTCGAACATCTGCGAGATCTCCGTCGAGGCGATCCTCCCTGACGGGGCGCGGAGCACCGTCGCGCGCGCCTACTCGCGTGTCGATCGCCTCTCGATGGCGCGCACCCGCGATCCATTGCTCTGGAAGGCGGCGGCCATGCTCGAGCGCTGCCTGCAGCAGCGAGCTCGCACGGGAGCCTCACCACGCGTCGACCCCGAACCCGGACCTGTGGAGAGCTCCCATGCCGGCACGCCGGGCCCCGCGCAGATTGCAGCGTGGTGCGTCCGCGCCGTCGCACGCGTCGCGCGCGTGCGGACGCGAAAGGCGCTCGGGCGCGACACCTGGTACCTCGCGCTCCGACCGAGCTCGCAGCTTCCGGATCGTTCCGAGGCGATCGTGGACGCCTTGCTTGCCGGAGGCGCCTTCCGCCGGCTCGACCAGCCTCCGGACGTGTTCCGTGCCGATCCCTTCCTGTTCGAGCACGACGGGCGCTGCCACCTCTTCTTCGAGGAGTATTCCTACGCCGAGGGCAAGGCCCACATCGCCGTCGCCGAGGTCGAACCGGACGGGTCCGTCAGCGCGGGTGTCCCGTGCCTCGTGCGCGACTACCACCTGTCGTACCCGTTCGTCTTCGAGCACGACGGCGAGATCTTCCTGCTCCCGGAATCGGCGGAGCGGCGCAGCGTCGATCTCTACCGGGCCACGCGATTCCCCTTCGAGTGGACGCACGATCGCGCGCTCCTCTCGGACCTCACCGCGCTCGATCCGACGCTGCTGCGGCACGAGGGCCGCTGGTGGCTGTTCGCCGGCGTCGTCGTCCCCGGCGCGCCGTCCGACGACGAGCTGTCCCTGTTCTCGGCTCCGGCGCTCGAGGGGCCGTGGACACCCCATCCGCAGAACCCGATCGTCGTCGACGTCCGCTGTGCGCGACCTGCCGGCCCCCTGTTTTGGGTCGGGAAGGATCTGATCCGCCCGGCACAGGACGGCTCGCTCGGCTACGGATCGCGGATCTCGCTCCGCCGCGTGACCGAGCTGAGCGAGTCCGCCTATGCCGAGGAGGGGGTCGGGGCGATCCCGCCTTCCTGGCTTCCGCATGCGTTCGCGACACACACCTACGGTCGCACGAGAAGCTTCGAGGTGACCGACGGTCGTGGCGCGACCCTCCGGCCGGACAGGACGAGCCACAGGTGAGGGTGGCGATGGTCAGCCCTTTCCCCCCGCCCGGAGTGGCGCCGTCCGGTGGTCTCGAGATCGCCTCCCTTCGGGTCGCGCGCGCGTTGCGAGAAGCCGGCGTCGATACGACGATCGTCGGTCTCGGGAGCGCCGACGAGAGCATTGGAGGGGTTCCGGTGATCGGGATCCGCGGCAACGAGCGCTGGTCCGTGCTTCGTGACCTGCGCCCACTGCGGCGGGAGCTCTCGCAGGCGCTCGGCACCCTCGAGCCGCAAGTCGTCCATGCGCAGGATCTGATGCCCGCCGGCTACGCCTCCGTGCGTGAGGCGGGTGGAAGACCGACCGTGATCACGCTCCACGGGAACCGCCGTCAGGACACGATGGGCGCGTACCGCGGGCTCTCCGCGCATGCCCGCTGGAGGCTCGCTCGGCCGATGACGCGACGCGCTGCGACGGAGGCGACAGCGATCGTCGGTGTCCATCCCGACTGGCAGATCGGCCTTGCCTGGAAACCCTCACGGTACGTCCACATCCCCAACATCGTCGAGGAGGCCTTCTTCGCGGCACGCCGCGCGCCGGAGCGCGCGCACGTCCTCTACTGTGGCGGCCCACGCAGGATCAAGGGATGGGACGTCCTGCTGGCAGCCTGGCCGATCGTGCTCTCACGGATCCCCGAGGCCCGCCTGAAGGCGCCCGGGTGCGTCGGCACGCTCGGGGCGCTGCGGTCGGATGTGGCGGCCTCGATCGAGGCCGGCCCGCTGCTCGGCTCCGACGAGCTCGCCACCGCCATGGCGTGCGCAGAGATCGTCGTCCTCCCTTCGCGCTTCGAGGTCGCGCCGATCGCGATGGCGGAGGCGTTCGCCGCGCGCACGCCCGTCGTCGCCGCCGCGGTCGGAGGGATTCCGGCCCTCGCCACGGGTGCTGCGCGTCTCGTGGCGGCTCCGGATCCCGTGGCCATCGCGGAAGCCATCGTCGACGTCATCCTGCACGGCCATGATCCGGAGCTCGTGGAGGAGGCGTCCCGTCGGGCCGACCGCCATCGCGCCGTCGAGGTCGCACGGGCGCACACCGCCCTCTACGAGTCGGTGCTGGCGGCATGACAGGGGCACCGCGGATCGCGTTCGTGACCTCGAACCTCGCGATCGGGGGCGCGGAGCGTGCGTGGGCGACGTTGATCCCGGCGCTCGCCGAGCGGGGCTTCGAGGTGCGGGTGATGACACTCCGCGACGAGGGCCTCTTCTTCGAGCAGCTGCGCGCGAAGGGGATCGACGTCTCGTGCGCGCAGATGACCCGGCGGACCGACCTTCCCGCACTGCGGCGGACATTCGGAATCCTCGAAGGCGGCGTCGACCTCGTCGTGAGCCAGAGCATGGACGCCCAGTCCGTCGCCGCGGTTATGGCCTGGCGGGCCGGCGTACCGCACGTGACGATCGACCACGCGGGGCCGGAGGTGCCGCTGCGCCTCCATCAACGCCTGCTGATGCGCGCCGTGGCCCGCACCGCCGACCTCCTGATCGCCGTGTCACCCCAGCAGCTCGAGCGGCTACGGTCGCTCGGGTTCCCGGCGAGCAGGATCCGAATCATCCCGAACGCCGTCGAGCCGCTCGTTCCTTCGGTTCCTCGCGAGGCCAAACGGAACGAGCTCGGGATCGCCGACGACGAAGTCGTGGCGCTGCTCGCCGCTGACCTCCGACCCGTCAAGAACGGAGAGCTCTTCGTCGACGCGGTTTCCCGCGCCCGCCTCCGCGATCCACGGCTGCGGGCGTTCATCGCCGGCGGCGGTACGGACTACGACGCGGTCGCCGCGGCCGCGGCCCGGAGCGGCGGCGCCGTCGAGATGCTCGGCCCGCGCGGCGACATCGCCGACCTGATGAACGCAGCCGACATCGCGTGCCTCTCCAGTCGAACCGAGGCTCTGCCGATCTCGTTGATCGAGGCGATGTCCCTCGGCAAGCCGATCGTCGCCACGCGGGTCGGCGGTATACCCGAGATCGTCGCCGACGACGAGACGGGGGTGCTCGTGCCGCCGAACGACGCCGAGTCGTTCGCCGAAGCCCTCCTCCGCCTCGCGGCCGATCCGGACCTCGGCAGGCGGCTCGGCGACGCCGGACGTGTGCGACACGGCGAGCGCTTCCACGTCGCGCCCATGGTGTCGGCGTATGCGTCCGTGTTCACCGAGGTGATCGAGCGCCGCCCTGAGGGCGCCGCCTCCGCCCGGAGGCGCAGTCAGACCAGGCGCAGATCGGGGAAAGCCGCGGCGACCGCACGTGGGGGGCGGCGGCGATAGAGCCGCACGTCACGGGCGACGCGGCGCACCGGCACCGGCGGCCGTCGCCGGTCCTCGCCGTCGTCCACGTCGACTGACGCCGCCCGACGAGCGTCGAGCTGGCGGGCGATCTCGCCAGCGCGGCGGGCGGCGACCTCACGGGCAGGCCCGGTCAGCGCGTACGTCTGCAGGACGTGCTGGTAGATCTCGAGCTGCCCCTCGAGCATCGCCATCCGGTCGTGGATCCGCGAGCCCGGCCGATCGCGATACACGGCGAGGACGCAGCCGCTGTTGACGAACCGCCGACCGCTCGCCGCGATGCGCAACCAGAGCTCGTAGTCCTCCGAGCGCGTCAACGTCTGAAAGCCTCCGACCTCCCGGAGCAGGGTTCGACGCACCGTCGCGGAGGTGTAGACGAAGTTCCGCTCGAGGAGCTCGACGAGGAGCGCCTCGGGGTCACGGGGAGGCCGGCGGGGAGGCCGCTGCTGGAACATGATCGTTCGCCTGTGGATCCGTCGGGTGCTGTCGTCCAGGCGCCAGGCGTCGGTGTAGGCGAGCCCTGCACCGGGATCGCTCTCGAGGGCGTGGGCCATCGTCTCGAGGTACTTCGGAAGCCAGAGATCGTCGCTGTCGAGGATCGAGACGTACTCGCCGGAGGCGAGCTCGATTCCGGCGTTGCGCGCTGCGGCCGGACCGAGGTTCTCCTGCCGCAGGGCCACGACCCGCTCGTCCTCGACGGCCGCGAGCACATGCGGCGTGCCGTCGGTCGAGCCGTCGTCGACGACGAAGAGTTCGAAGTCGTCGCGCGTCTGCGCGAGCACCGACCGGATGGTGGCGGGCAGCGTCCGCTCGGCATCGTGGGCCGCGACGACGATCGAGAACGTCGGCCGGTCAGGCATTTCCCGATTGCCCGCGCGCCTGAGCGGCGGCCCCGGGCCGATGCTCGGCCAGGAGCGACAGCAGCGTCGTGTATCCGCGCGCCTGCTCTCGCCAGCCATACGACTCGTGGTATCGCGCCGCCGCCGCGCGCGCCCGCGCAAGCGCCGCCTCGTAGTCCGCCGCGACACGCATCAGCGCCTCCGCCAACGAGTCGGCGTCACCGGCCCGGAAATAGGCGACCTCGTCGCCGGAGAAGTGCGCGCGCAGCGTCGGCAGGTCGGCAGCGACGACGGGGATCCCGAGCGCCGCGTACTCGAACAGCTTCGTGGAGAGGGCGAACCGATTGAGCCGCACGGGCAGGTTCGGGATCACGCCGACCGAAGCCCCCTGGATGTGCTCGAGCACGTCGGCCTGCGGGACGACCCTGCCGGTGAGCCGTACGCGCCCGGCGACGCCGAGCTCCCGCGCACGTTCGCGAAGCCCTGACACCGCGTCACCTCCGCCGATGATCTCCAGCTCCGCCCCCGGGACACGAGTCGCGATCCGCGCGAACGCGTCGATGACGAGCCCCAGCCCGTAGTGGGGGGTCACGGTGCCGTGGTAGACGACCCGAAACGGCTCGCGAGCGGGCGCTCGCGGGATCCCGGGAACGAGCGCCTCGTCGAGGCTGTTTAGGACGACGAGGATCTTCTCCGCGTCCACCCCCCGACGCGCCAGCTCGAGCCGGTACGGCTCGTGCACGGTCACGACGGCATCGGCGATCCGGCACGCGAGGAGCTCGATCTGCTCGAGGATCCGCTGCGCGATCCGCGCCGGGCGGCTCTCGCCGAAACGCATCGCGAACATGTCGGATGAGAGGTCGTGCACGTCGAGCACGAGTCGTGCTCCGAGCAGCCTCGGCACGAGCCCGGCGAC
>Ga0335069_10009677_pt1 | contig 13705 bp, 9 predicted proteins | sample Lox_Sample_11_FD_206714 | JGI IMG/M metagenome (GOLD analysis project Ga0335069, IMG submission 206714) | Soil microbial communities from Loxahatchee National Wildlife Refuge, Florida, United States - Lox_Sample_1.1 | ecosystem: Environmental > Terrestrial > Soil > Wetlands | place: USA: Florida... | reverse complement strand
TCACGGACTCGCCGCTCAGGAGCTGCCGGATGGGCTGCTCGGTCTCCGGAGAGACAATCACGATAGGCTGGGCTGCTTCGGGGCAACTCTCGCGAATGACTTTGAGGACTCGAAGAACAGAGGGGACGCCCCTGACCAATGCCAGAGGCTTGGGAACCTGAAGTCCACTTTTCCGTGCCCTTTCACCCTTTCCCGCGGCCACAATCACGGGCCAGATAGGGGCAACCGGTTCTGCAGGCTCGAAGGGGTCTAGCAAACGGCAAAGTCCCCGGCGATTTGCGTCGGCTTCACTCCAGCGAAAGTTGAAGAGTTCAATAGCCTGTCGGTATCCACTCTCGGGATCGATCCCTGAGAGACCGTCGCCAGGCGTCGATACCATAACCAGGCCTTCCTTCACTCCATTGCATCCTTGGGGACCATAGAAGCGCGACTGCACTCGTTCCAGCAAACGTGGTACTCGGTGCTTTGGAACAAGGGCCAACAGGTTCCCTCCAAAGCCTCCGCCCATCAGCCGGGCTCCGTAGACCTCCTGCTCGGATTTGATGATATCGAGCAATCCCTCGACGACTGGAGTGGAGATGCGGTAGAGGTCACGGAGACTATTGTGGGATTGGTCAAGGAGCCTACCCAGAGTATGCAAGCGTTCGGAAATCGCTTCAGCCCTTCCCTCTTTTGTGAGGGTGTCCAGTTGGTGGAGCAGGTGGACAGCCGAATTCACCCTCGAGATCTCTCCCAGATGGTGCAACGCCAGGTCGCGGACTTTGAGTGGTGAATGGCTGCGATGGCCTATCAAAGCAGGAAAAGCTTCCAGACATGCCCGGTAAGTCTCCGGATGGCTCTGCTCCATGTCAGCCAGAATAACGGTTTCGGGTAGAAGTTCAAGAACCTGGCGAATTCGGGACAGGCATTCTGGATTGTTGTCTTGCAGCGTCTTCAATAACGCAGGCCACGAAGAAGCGAGGGAATCCCTGCTTCGCAACAAGTCTTCGAGCAGGGCTGGAATAATCAGGCGCGAGACCGCGGCGCGTTCATTATACTCCAGCATGATTTCCTTGCTTTTGTCGGCTGGGTGAGAATAGAAGGTCACCCAACGAAAAGCGTCCGTCGGGAAACGCACGCGCTGGAATCGGGCATCGGCATAAAAAAGATGAACCAGGTTCTGCCGTCTGGCCAGGCAGATCGTATTGTGATCCATGGCCCCGCCGCGAGTGCCTAAATACCACTCCGCCCGCGACGAATCTCGCGCTAGTTCCTCGTCAGCAAATCCAATGTGATTGACCCGGCGGACTGCAGCGCCGGCTAACACGGTCAGTGCGGACGAGGAGGAAGCGCCACCTCCCGGAGGAATTGTGGAATCCACCACAAAGCAGAAGCCCCGCCGGAGCAATTGGCCAAACCGCATGAACGCAAGGAATACACTTCCTTTGACATAGTTCGACCAGTGGGGCTCCGGAACTGGCCGTGAAAACACAAAGGCAACCCAGTGAGGCTCACTGAATTCCCCCGTCACCAGTTGCGGGCCTTCCGAGAGGTTGAATCGAAAAGGCAGACATCCAGGCAGGGTTGAAGCGCCGCAAACTTCTCCCGAGTCGAGAGGGCGGAACAGCATCATCATGTCATGTTCACGACTCCCGAAGGTCAGCGAACTGGTCGGGAGATAAGAGACGTAATCCACATGCTCTCCGATGATGTTGATCCGCGCCGGGACTCGCAGCATCTCCACAGGCCCATCTCCATACAGGTCCAGGAACAGCGTGCACAACTTGTCAATCCGTGTAAGCTGGCTCTTGAGAGTATTCTGATCGTCACCGTAGGTTTGAGCCAGGAGAGTGCGTAACGCATGGCTGGCTATGTCTTGACTCTGGGTCCATCCTGCTAGGATGGATGCCAGGGAGTCCTGGTTTGTCGGACGGGGGAGAGAGCCTTCACCTGCTGAATGGGACCGGTCAGTCTCCGTTGGAGAAGGAACCGAAGCTTTGCGGGACAAATCAAGGAGAGCCTGCAGCTTCTTTAAAATCATAGGAATTGATTGCCCAAGCGAGATGCTCCTGCGCTCTTTGGCGGAAACAGGATATCACAGACACCGAAGTTTTTTGGTGCATTCGCTATGGCGCAATCCGTTGATACCTTTGATCGAGAAAACTTTACGATTCCATTTTGTTGACAGATTGGATCTTGCTGGAGAGTTTTTCTGGTCTGGAGTAATTCACCTGGATGAGGCCTCATCCACCGTTCCCTGGTGATACACAGCCACCCATCTGCCCTGCGACCGGCGCCAGATTGTGGCTCCCCTAGTAGCGGGCTATGTCCATTTTAAGAATTTCGTTCCCGAATTGTACTGACGGGGGCCGGGGACTTAAGCCGTTCGCCAGCCGTCCGCTGATAATGGCGCGTGCGGACTCAGAGGCATAGACGTTTTTCCGTTCTGCCAGCGCATTCAGTATCGTCGTCTTACCTGCCCCCGGACCGCCTGTAAATATGAAGCGAAGGTTGGTCATTGCTCTTTTCAAGTCTCTGCAGTCCTTTTCTCTAGTCAGGAATCTCTGCTTCGACGAGTTTTGCCAGAAGGGTTAGAGACTCCTGCCAGCCGAGATAGCACGCCTCTGCCGGAATGACATCAGGTATACCTTCTTGCACGATGCTCAACTCAGTCCCGACGAACACCTTCTTCAAGGTTACCGTCACTTGAAGTTCTCCCGGCAGGTTCGGGTCGTCAAATGCGTCTGTATACCGAATGCGTTGGTTTGGTGTCAGTTCGAGATACTTTCCACCGAAAGAGTGGCTCTTTCCCGTGCTGAAATTGATAAACGACATCCTGTGGCTACCGCCGACCTTAGCATCCAGGAGTTGAACCTTGCCGGTAAATCCGTTTGGCGGAAGCCATTTGACCATCGCGTCCGCATCAAGGAACGCACGATAGATTTTCTCAGGTGTCGCACGGAGCACGCGGTGAAGCCGGATGGTGTTAGTCGACATAATTCTGTATCCTTTCGATGTGTGGGGTCTTGAACAACGACATTGTATCGTAATGTCAGATCGCCACCCAACATTGTTAGCTCAACAGTGGCGGGCCTGCACTGAGGATCTCAATTTGGGAACGGCCTGGAATTTCGGTTTTGAGGCGATGTACTCTTTGCTGGCCCGAAAGGATAAGGTTTTTCAGCCCAGAGTTGGAAGTCCGCTTCTGGCGGACGGACTACCTTGGGTCAATGGCCAAAATCATTTTCATTCCCTGTAAGGGAACAGTAATTTGCCCTGCCGGAATCTATTGTTCCCTTTCAGGGAACCTGCCTTAAATTACCTGAAACTGATTTCAAAAAGGGTCCGCTGGCTGCCGTAAGGTGCAACCCGTTGTTGGGATTTTTTCTAAAATTGCTTGTTATCGCGTGGTACCTCCATATTGTTTTTCCGATAACAAACAAATCATTGAATGCGCAGTGATGTGAAAAACGGTTTTCCTTTTCGAAAACTATATTTGAACCTCATTTCAGCTTCATCCATAGATAGATCAAATTCCCCCCCCGTCTTGTCTCGATGGATGATTCGACATTTCTCCAGCATGCCGAATGTTGACAATTCATATTTTTTGGATTGGCTTACTTTTGAATATTCTCTCCCTATCTCTTCCATTCGTACTTTTATAGCTTTGGCAACTTTTGGGGTAGCTATACTAACGGTATCTTCCCGATCGAGAATTTTGGAGAACAATTCGTCAGCCCATTTTAGTTCGGGCTGTTTGAAAACTCTCCCCATATCTCTGATTTGATCCGGCAATATGAGTACGGTCCAAGTAGCGCGTGGTTCAGGACACATCCCACAAGAATATACAGTGCGGAGATCCTCCTTTGTGTCAATCGTTAGTTTATTTCCAGTAAGTTCGAATTCTCCAGAGTCTATGGCAAAATTATATGTGTCTATAAAGAGAAGTTTGGCTTCGGATCCATCCCATTCCCATATGCTCAATTGCGCAAGTGCGGTTCCACCGTCTGCGGATTGATAAGCATCTATAAGAAATCTGGCATGGCCATTTAGAGCTGGTTGAATGGGGAGAATTTTATTGACCGTTAAAGGGCCATTGTAATAAGCGCGCCTTGTCAAATGAGCCCATCGTCCAATTTCATCTCTGCTTGCATAATGTTCTTCGGCAAGATCCTTGATATTCCAGAGGGATTGAAAGCGCCCTTCATGGTCTCGCGCTACAATTATAAATGTCGCTGTTTCTGGAAAATTTAAAGCGTAGGAAGAAGTTACAACATAGATGTCGGAGCCGACTTTTACGGCCCTTCCATTAATTACATATTCATGATATTCGAAAAAATCACGGTACTTGGATTTCTCCCCTTTTGGTTTTTCTGCAAACTCTTCGAAAATAGAATTCAATTCATCATCTGAAGGCCTTGGATGAGTCTCAAAATACGCTGCAGCCCACTTGCCAGCCAACTCCCAGCCTCGCTTCAACAAGGCTGGCATTTTAGGGTCATCCAATTGCGCTGGATTTCCATCAGGGCCTATCTTGTTCATCTCATCAAGAACAGCTTTGTGTTTAATCCGAAGCTGTTCCCCCAAAATCGTATACTGATCCGACTGAAGGATTGCATTTTCTTGACTGTCTTGCTCGGAAGATAAAAGTATGGATGCAAAGAGACAGGAAGAAGGGAAGTATGCTGTCAGACACAAAACAATAGAGAACATTGGATATTTCAAACCAGGTTTAATAAATTGCAGATAAATGGTCATGGTTATTTAATTCCAACGCCCCGGGGAACCGACGAATCTTCGCTGATAACGGCCCGGTGAGGGCGGATTACCAGGGAGATTGGCCACGTCGACTTCGTGGTTCCTTCTGCCGATGGCGCGTCTCGGGAAGGCTCGGGGGTCAGCCGCCGCACTTTTCAGCGGTCGGCTGGACTCCATCGTTAGGCGACAGCTCAGGCGATGGTACCGCCATGTTGCCGACCCGGCGAACCTGAAATGCGTGAACAAGACAACCTACAGTAGCGACTGCAGAACCTCTATAGTCATCTTGCAATCTCGAAGAATTTTGGCTAGCAGGCCAGGGCCAATACTCTCGCCTGCGTGAACCGGAATGACCGTGCGGCGGCCATCAGTGTGTTGCAGGAAGTGGTGACTGCCTTTGATGCGAATGATATCGAAGCCTGCCTGTCGAAGAGCGGCAATTACTCTTTTGCCGGTGACACGAGGCGCCTTTGTCATTGGGCTACGGTAACTTTTTGAACACCAACGAACTCTAGAGGCTCCACCGGAGTTCGGTCGACTTCTAGGCACAAGTCGATGGCCTCTTGAATGCGCTCGATCAGCTTGTCCAGAGATTTGGCCTGGGTATGACAACCGGGTAAAGCGGGAACCGAAGCTATGTAGTATCCCTCTGAGTCACGTTCAATCACTACATTGAATTCTCTGATCTTTTTGGACTTCATGGTTCCTTATTGTACGCGCAAGCCCGCAAATGCAGAAGTGTAAATACCAATTTTGGAAATCATTCCATGTCTTACTCTGCCCCACACCATTCTCAGCCAATCATCCTGGAGGAAGCCTCCATTGATTAACGGTCAAGTTGGCCCTGATAATCGATAATTCGACGTTTTTCAGGCCCTTTTGCCCTGGTACCGTTATCAGCCCAACCGCTTGACCTTCCGGAAAAAGATCCTATGCCTGCCCGAACTGCAAGTCAACACGCCAGACCCCTGTTTGGCAAAAGGTCCTTGACAAATTGGATGTTGCGGTCAAAATTATGCGGAGATAAGTATCCCCAGCGAGCTGGAGGGTTACCAGAGGGAGTCGGATCATCCTGAGCAATTGAAAGGAAAGAACATGAGTGGGAATTTGATGGAATTTACTGATGCAAATTTTGACACGGAGGCGCTGAAGGCCGATAAGCCGGTCCTGGTAGATTTCTGGGCGCCGTGGTGTGGTCCGTGCCGGATGGTTGGGCCAATCATCGAGGAATTGGCCACCGGCTACCTTGGGAAAGTGAAAATCGGCAAATTGAATACAGATGAAAACCCCGCCATTGCAACTCGTTATGGGGTCATGAGTATCCCCACGATCCTTCTCTTCCAGAATGGAGAAATCGTAGATCGCGTTGTCGGCGCCGTTCCTAAAAAGGAGTTTGAGCGGATGATCAATGCCCACGTTCAATAGTGGGCTCCGCTATATCGCGAGGGGAGGGAAAGGTCTGGACTGACCTCTAAGTTGTTAATAGAAAAGCATATGCAGATGCAGAAGGAGCATCGGGAGGACTCCTCTCAAGATCCCCCGCGAAAGACCGCAAAGGCCAGCGCAGACGTCAGCATGTTCTGCCCTCAATGCGAGGTCCAGCTCGTGGGGAACCACTGTAAACTAATCTGTCCTCGCTGTGGATATTACATGTCCTGTTCAGATTATTATTAAACCCTCCTCGCAGCCGGTTAGAAAAATCCATCTCCAGAGCTTCTGACGTGAGATTCTCTTCAAGAACACTTCTTCATGTCTGCCTCCTGGTTTTCGTGGTCTATGTCCAGTTCTTTTTCCGATTAGGAGCCATTGGCCTTGTGGGGCCTGACGAGCCGCGCTATGCGCAGGTTGCCCGTGAAATGGCAGTCACAGGGGATTATGTCACTCCTCACCTGGGCGGAGAGCCCTGGTTCGAGAAGCCGGTGCTGTATTACTGGCTTACCGCTCTAGCCTATAAGCTGCATGGGGTAGACGAAAGCGCTGCCCGTTTTGCCTCCGTGGTTTCTGCAGCACTGGGAGTCGGGCTGGCCTACTGGCTCGGTCGCGCCTGGTTGGGGCCCAGAGGCGGGGTTCTGACCGGGCTTATACTGGCGACTTCTGTTCTGTACTTTTCACTTGCCCGGGCTGCTTCCATGGACATGCTGCTGGCAGCCTCTTTAACCGGGGCCTGGACTTCGCTTTATTTCATATTGTTTCCCTCCAATGAAACTGGACTGTCCTCAGATCTCAAGGTGGGACGCCATCCTTGTCTCTGGCATTATCTGTTTTACGGGTTTCTGGCTATTGCGGTTCTCGCCAAGGGCCCTGTCGGGCTCATCCTGGTCGGGGGAAGCCTCCTTGCCTTCCTCATACTTACTCGCCGGCCAGGTGTGTTAAGGAAGCTCATTTCTGTACCTGGTCTCTTCATTTTTCTGGCAATCAGTCTCCCCTGGTATTGGCTTTGTTACAGGGCGAACGGTGCCGCTTTCATCCAGGAATTCATCGTCCAACACAACCTCGAGCGGTTCGCTACAGATCGTTACAGGCACTCACAACCTGCCTGGTTTTATCTGGGAGTGTTGTTCGCCGGGTTCTTTCCCTGGGTGTTTCAACTCGTTCCGGCGGCGGTCCGACTGGCACGGGAAAGAGTAGTGGAGTACACCCGTGATCGTTGCCGACAGATCTACTTTGGATCATGGGTGGCAGTGCCTTTGATTTTCTTTACTTTTTCACGGGCCAAACTCCCAGGCTACATACTTCCCATTGCTCCAGCTGTAGCCTTGCTGATTGCTCGAGAATTTGAACTCTGCCTATCAGGAGATCCAAGACACAAGCAAAACAGGTGGGTTTATGGTTTGCTCTGGGCTCAAGCCGTCTCAGTGTTACTTCTGGGAGTGCTTTTGCCGTACTTTGCTCCAAGGCTCCATTTTGATGTGCGACACCTGGTTACGCAGCTATCCATCCTTCCAATCGGAGTTGGAGTTCTGGCCATAATCTCCCTTTCCTGGAAGAAAATCCGCTTCCTGTTCGGGATCTATGTGGCAGGCATTGTGATAGGGGTGGTGCTGATTGTCACCCAACTTCTGCCGCTCTTGGATCGAACAGAATCCTGCCGACAATTGGGGACGATTATGAATCAGGAAGGGTACACGGGACGGCCAGTTTTCATTCTCGGCTTGTCCCGCGAAGTTGAATATGGACTCCTTTTTTATCTGAACAGTCCGACTCATCTGGTGTACTCCTCGGAGGACTTGAAGACCATTCCGTATAAAGAGATCGTTTTGGTCGCCCGTAAGGAAATGGATGCGCAAAGGTTGCTGAATGGTTGGAACTTGGTGCGTGAATCCTCGTTTGATGAGAAAAGAATTACTTGCCTTAGACACGAAGGGAAGGAATGACAGGTCTTTGCTCTTCACAACCAGGACCCGGCTGATCGTTTGGGCGAACCCAATCAATCAGCACCAGGGACACTGCCATTCATTTCTCACCACAAAGACACAAAGGCACCAAGACAAACCTGAAAGAAAATTATAGATTCACTACGGCCCATCTGCGCCTCCTATCGTTTCGCCCATATGCCGTCCGGATTTAACGGCTCATGATCACATTTCCGACAAATCCCGACAGGCAGGGTTTAGCCACTGACCTCTTAGTGTCTTGGTGACTTGGTGGTGAGAATTCCCGGCTAATGGTGCGGGAGGCGGAGGGGCAAATGCCTCTTGAAAAACTCCAACACCGTGTTGTCATAATTTTTCCGGTCGACATCGTAGAGGACACTAGTTCTGGAGTGCGACATCCGTAAAAGCTCCTTGGGTTGAGGGGACAAGTTAAAGAGATTGAGAGTGAAGGCCTCCAGGTTATTGGGTTCTTCGCTGGTGATGAACAACTTGTCCTTTCCTTGGAGATTGTGCAGAGATAGCTTGAGGGCATCTTCGCTCTGGTTATTGGGGAGGTTGAGAAGGCGGAATCCGAGAACCGAGAGTCTTCGGATCAGCCAGTTATCGACACCCAGAACAACCGACGTTTGCACTTCCAAAAACTGCTCTGGACTCTCGAATGGAGAATCGACGACGAGGGTCTGAATTTTATTGGAGTGAGTTGCGGCCGAAAGCGCAACGAAGGCCCCCAGTGAGACTCCCCAGACTCCTACTCGATTGGGATCTACATCTGGCCGAGCCGCAATAGTGTCGATGGCCGAGAGCAGATCGCGAGTCTCTTGAATCCCTAACGTGGAAAGTTTCGAGGGGGAGTTACCGTGTCCACGAAAATCGAAGAGAAATAAATGGTAACCGTTTTCTTGGAACGTCGAGGCCAGAGTTAGTAACTCGGCACGGTTGGACTTGTAACCATGGCAGAGAAAGACAACAGGCGCACCATGAACGGATGGGATGAACCAACCTTCCATAGGCGGCTGTCCGGCCGGGGCAAATTGAACCGCAGAATAGTTGCGGACCAGAAAACTACTCGGATCGATGGTTTCCCCCAATCGACCGGGGAATATAATGCAATAAGTGGCAAACCAGGAAAACCCAGTGATCAATAGGAATACAAACAGAAGAATGGGCAAGATACGATGCAGAGTTTTCCCTAAGGTCGACTCCGGATATCGCAAGGTGGCAATAATTCGAGTGATGATATTCATTCGGCTAACAGGCCTCAGGCTGAAGATAGTCGAGTGTTATCGATGATCATTTTGCCGGCTCAGGAACGGGCCAGTTCAACCTGAACTCTCATTTAGGAGTTCGGCAAAATCCTTCGGGGTGTTTATACTCCGGAAGATGTCGGCCTGCAAGCCTCTTGACCAAAGGTCTTCCTCAGAGATGTGATTGACGCATAACTCCTTCAGGGAATCAGGGATTCCGTACTTCTCCAATCGGAAGTTGAGATTGAAAAGTGGCAGGCAATTCGTTGTGTAAAGGGCGCAAAGGGGTTCAACCTGACCTGAATTAGACTTAAACAACACGGCATCAGCCCCGTCAGCATTTTCAAATAACAATTCGATAAAAGAAACGGGGATTCTCGGCATATCACAGGCCACGATCAGGTTCAAAAAGTTGGAGGTACTCCGGAGAGCTGTAACGATCCCGCTGATTGGCCCGTTGGGACTGACCAGGTCAGAAATTACTTGAATCCCCAGCTTGCCAAGTTCGGATTTTTCCGGAGTTCCGATAATCCGAATATCTTTCGCAAAGTGACTGGCCAGCGTTACAGCTTGCTGGATTAGAGGCTTCCCCTGAAACAGGAGGAACGCCTTGTCACGGCCCATCCTGGAGCTTTTTCCTCCGGCCAAGACAAAGGCACTGCAAGGAAAGTTACGCCGAGTCTCCGAATTTCGACACATTGTTCAAAATCAAGACATTCTATTCTGCTATAATTGTACCTGATTCAAATGGATTTCGGCTCAATGAGCGATCACTTTCAGTAGTCCCTTGGATCAAGTTTCTCAAGCAACAGGCGGCGTCAAGATGATTTCTGCATTGGAAATTGGAATTTGTAGTAAAGGCAACTCAAGGTGGTATTGGCCATACTTCGGTGGAATATTCTGCAAAAGAAACGTCCTGGCGGTGTTTCTGGTGATGGGATGCTCGGGACTTGGAAGTCAACTGTTCGCTGCCGAGAAGAATTCCAGCATTTTTCTATTGAGCGAAATTAAACCGGGTTTAAAAGGGGTGGGCAAGACCGTTTTCCAGGGTGACAAGGTTGAGGAATTTCAGGTGGAGATTTTGGGAGTGCTGGATAATGTCGCCCCTCGTCAGAGCGCCATTTTGGCAAAGCTGTCAGGAGGACCTTTGGAAAACACGGGTGTTCTGGCAGGCATGAGTGGCAGTCCCGTGTACATTGACGGAAGGGTAGTCGGCGCCATTTCATTTTCCTTCCCTTTTTCTAAAGACGCGATCGCTGGGGTGACCCCTATCCAGCAAATGATAGATATCTTCAACAAGTCAGAAGGGCCTGTCCGGACTGAACCGATTCAGATTGACATTTCCTCTATTCCACCCCACCGAACGGTGGCTTTTTATCCTTCTTTTGATCCATTCAACCTTGGTAACTTGGGCTCGAGGAGGTTTGCGATCGAGGAGTCTGCCGCCAGATCAATTCCTGGCCTGCGGCCATTTGGTGGGCAGGTGTTCTGCTACATCGATACTCCCATTCTATTGTCTGGGTTCTCTGCCAGAGCTGCCCAATACTTCGAAAAGGCCTTTAGTTCGCTGGGCATGACGATGGTGCAGTCGGGAGGTGTCTCGGTAGGTAGTGGCTCGAGCAGATTGACTGACGGTTCCGACATTCTGCCTGGCTCATCGATTGCTGTTCAGTTGATCCGGGGAGACTTGGGGGTAGGAGCCAGTGCTGTTGGCACCGTAACTTATCGCGATGGGAAGAATATCTATGCATTTGGACACCCCTGGCTTTCGGTCGGACCGGTGCAGCTGCCGTTCTCTAGTGCGAAAGTGATTTCACTCATCTCTAATATCAGCAGTTCTTTTAAGATTGCCGTTCCTGCCGACCTGGCGGGTTCCATCACTCAGGATCGTTCCCAGGGTCTATTTGGGACTGTGGGAGCTGTGCCGAACTTGATTCCCTTGACCATCAATTTGAAATCGAGCCGGAATCGCCTGGAATCTTACAAGTATGAGGTGGTTAACGACCGGTTCCTTACTCCGCTTCTCGTGAACTTCACAATTTTCAACACTATCACGGCCAATGAGAGAGCCCTCGGGGAATCGACATTGCAGGTTCAGGGAAAGATTAGTGTCAAAGGGCAACCGGACGTCAAGATTGAGAATCTCTTCTCTGGCGACAACAATTCCCAGGCCTTTGCTTCTCTGGCTGTGGTTCAGCCCCTGACGTATTTACTGGGAAGCGGTTTTGAGAAGGTCGATGTGGAGTCGATCACGGTTGACATCAAGTCGCTGGAGGAAAAACGAACGGCAATACTGGACAGGGTCTGGTCCAATCGGAGTGAGGTTCGAGCAGGGGATACATTGACGTTGTCAGCTTTTCTGCGGGCATCCAACGGAGAGGAACATGTTGAGAAAATCCCGCTGGAAGTCCCTTCCGACATCCCAACCGGCACGCTTCTGATCACGGTGGCCGACGGATTTACTCTGATGGCAGCAGAGAACCGGATTCTGCGTCAGACCTTCATCCCCAGAGACCTCGACCAATTGATTCGAGCCATTAACAATATCCGCAAGAATGACAGGGTTTATGTTCGGCTGCAGCGAGCCGAACCCTCGGTCATCATTCGAGGGGAGGAGTTGTCCGGTTTGCCTCCTTCGTTTAGCAATGTGGTCACTTCCGACCGAAGTTCCAGCAGTGGACTGATGACCCTGAGATCCTCCAATCTCTACGAATATGAGCTTCCGTCAACGCCTTTCGTCATCAGTGGTCAGAGGACGTTGATTATTGAGGTTGTCGATTGATCTTGTCATATCCGGAACTCTCTTCGCGGCTGGCCGAAAACAGGTGGTAGGAGTTTCTTCGACACGCAATAGTGGTGACGAACCAGGGCCGGAATTCCCCTCACAATCCAATCACTTGATCAGTGAAGGTTGCAGCTGCCTCGTCAAGGGGGAGTCCTGCTACATTATGGAGATTACATGAAGCCTAAATTATCAACACCTTTAACATTTCTGCTTGGGTTTCTGATGACGTTGCCCATGCCGGTTAGAGCCGTTAGCCCCCAATTTTGGACTACGACATCCTTCGCGGATTTTTCCAAAGGAACTCTCAAGGGGTTCTCGATTGAACAGGACGGACGACTGCTGTTATCCCCTAAGTTCGAATCTCTCTATGACTCAGACCAGGCATTGATCTGGTCTGCAGTTCTGGATCACCACAAGAATCTATTCCTTGGGACAGGTCACGACGGCAAGGTGTTTAAAGTCGAGCCCAACGGTACCTCCAGCCTGTTTTTTGATGCTTCAGAACTCGACGTACTTGCGATGGCGCTAGACTCCCAGGATGCCCTCTATGTCGCTACCTCTCCGGATGGAAAAGTCTATAAACTGGACTCTAATGGAAAGGGAACGGTTTTTTTCGACCCGGAAGACAAATTCATCTGGAAACTTGCCTTCGATTCAAAAGGAAATCTGTTCGTAGCAACTGGCAGCAAAGGGAAGATCTACAAAGTGGGCAAGGATGGGAAGGGAGAACAGTTCTTCGAGAGCGGGCAAACCAACCTGGTTTGCTTGAAGATCGATTCATCTGACAATGTTCTGGCCGGCAGCGATCCCAGCGGCTATCTTTACCGAATCACTCCCGACGGCAAAGCTTTTGTGCTTTATGATTCCGGAATGAGGGAAGTTCATGATGTGCAAATCGACTCGAATGGAAATATCTATCTGGTGGCGATCAATGGAGGCTTTGGAGGTTCAGTCTCGGAGGCGAAACCGTCTGTGGCGGATGTGAGTACGGGCGAAAGCGTTTCAGTCTCCATCTCTGTTAGTCCTGGCTCTGAGAAGAGACCGGTTGAGGAGACACCCGTCATGAGACCGCCAGCAGTGCGAGGGACTAAACGCGACATTGGAAGTTTGAAAAGCAGCATTTTCCGTGTATCGAAGGACGGAGCGGTTGATCCGCTGTTTTCGTCCGAAGGTGAGACGATTTACGCCGTTCTGCCTCGAGGGAACGGAAAAATTCTCTTTTCCACCGGAACAAAGGGCCGGATTTTCTCCTTGGACCAGGAAAAGAAACTTACTCTGCTCGTGGAAACGACGGAAGAACAAACCACTGGACTGGTCCCGGTCGAAGATGACCTCCTCGTGTACACAAGCAATCTTGCCAAGGTCTATCGTTTGGGTAGTCTTCCCAACAGCCAGGGTAGCTATGAGTCAGAGATCAAAGACACCCAGGCAGTGTCCAATTGGGGCAGCATCCAGTGGAAAGGACAGATGCCCCAAGGGACTTCTGTAAAGGTCTACACACGAACTGGCAACACGCATAAACCGGATAAGACATGGAGCGACTGGTCTAAGGCCTACTCCAATCC
>Ga0335069_10009676_pt1 | contig 13705 bp, 11 predicted proteins | sample Lox_Sample_11_FD_206714 | JGI IMG/M metagenome (GOLD analysis project Ga0335069, IMG submission 206714) | Soil microbial communities from Loxahatchee National Wildlife Refuge, Florida, United States - Lox_Sample_1.1 | ecosystem: Environmental > Terrestrial > Soil > Wetlands | place: USA... | reverse complement strand
CGCGAGCGATCTCGAGCCGTTCGCAGCGGTGCTTGCTGACGCCGGTTTCTGTGCGGTGCTGGTGGATACGCGGGGTCTAGGCGGCAGTCGAGGTCCGATGACAGGGATCACCATGCACGACCTCGCGGCAGACGTGGCGGCAATCGCCAAGGTCATGGGGCCTAATCCCGTCGTTCTCATCGGTCACGGTTTTGGTAATCGTGTCGCACGGATGATAGCGGCAGATTGGCCGCGGATCGGGGCTAAGGTGGTTCTGCTCGGGGCAAGTGGAAAAATACAGCCGGCGCCCGAGATCGCGGAGGCAATGCGTGTGGCACAGGACGAGTCGATGCCCCTGGCTTCGCGTGAGCTCGCAGCGCGGCGCGTTTGGTTCAGCCCCAATGGCGATCCGCGGCCGTGGCTCGTGGGCTGGTCGCGTCCGGTAATCGACGCGTGCCTTGCGGCTGTGGCGGCGACCCCGATTGAGGAATGGTGGACCGGGGGAAAGGCAGAAATCCTAATCGTGCAGGGCCTACTAGATGTGAGCGCGCTGCCGGAAAATGGCCGGCTTCTCAAAAAGGAATTAGGGAGCCGGGGTACGCTGGTTGAGCTGCCGGATCTTGGTCATGCGCTTCCGGTCGAGGACGCCAGGCGAGTAGCGAACGTTGTGATCGATTTCCTGCGTTCGCCACGACGAGCCTTGGAGAAAGAGAGCCATGCGACCGAGGGAAGCTGAAGGAGATGTCTCTCCCACTGTTGGCGCGATACGTGATGCGAGACCGGGTGTCGGCCCAACGATGGATCAGACGGGATTCGCGGCCTTAGTGGGACCGCGCTTTGCAGCCCCGCACGAATTCCGGGCCGCGCTCTATCGCATCTGTCCGCAACGCGCCCGCGGCTTCATGGTGCGATAAGCACTTAAGGGAACCGTTGCCAATCCATACGCCAGCCGATGGCGGAGAAACGAGGAGGGTATGATGAGCCTCGCAGGAGAGAGTGGATCGCTGGCGCCGCCTGCCAAATTGTTACGCGGGCCAAACACTGAACTTATCGGCATTCCTGGATCGCGCTGGCGGCTCGCAACGCCTGCGCTGATCATCGATCTCGACGCGCTCGAATACAATATTGTGACCATGGCCAACTGGTCGAAGAGCAATGCTGTTAGGCTTCGCCCCCATGCGAAAACGCACAAGAGCGCAGTGATCGCGAGGCTGCAACTTGATGCGGGAGCGGTCGGTATTTGTGTCGCCAAGCCAAGCGAGGCGGAGAGGTTTGTCGAGCTTGGTGTTGGGAAGATCCTGGTTACCTCGCCGATCGTGACCGATGCCGCAATTGATCGTGTCCTAGATCTCAACGAGAAGGCGGAAGAACTACAGATCGTCGTCGACAACTCGGCGGTGGTCGCAAAACTAGGCGATGCACTCTCTCGGCGGCGCAAGCCCCTTTCTATCCTTGTGGACATTGGCATGGGTCGAAATCGCACAGGCGTTGCCATGCCAGCACAGGCCGGAGAGCTTGCCCAGGCAATCGCTCGCCATCGCGGACTGAAACTGCGAGGCCTCCAAGCGTATGCGGGGCACGTTCAGCATATTGTCGAGCATTCTGCGCGCGCGGCCGCTGCACGTGACGCCCTTGTGCGCATCCGCGAGGCGCGGGATGCCATGGCTGCAGTTGGGCATAGGCCCGACATCGTCACCGGAGGTGGTACCGGTTCCTATGACATCGACGGCGATGCTCAGATCTTTACAGATCTTGAGGTCGGCTCCTACGTGTTCATGGACGTGCAATACAATGAGTTGGTACGAGGGGATGGAACGGCCGGACCCTTCCGCACTTCTCTCTTCGTGCAGTCGACGGTGATCAGTGCCAACAAAGCCGGTCAAGCGACGACGGATGCCGGCTTTAAGGCATTTGCCACTGACGGTCCGAAACCTGTCATCGCCAGTGGGGCTCCCTCGGGCTCGGAATACGTATTCATGGGTGACGAGCACGGGTGCGTTATGCTGCCGAAGGGTGCTAACGGCCTTGAGGTCGGCAGCGTCGTTACTTGTGTCACACCGCATTGCGATCCGACGGTCAATCTGTTCGACTGGTATCACTGCGTGCGAGGCGACACACTGATCGATATCTGGCCTGTCGATACGCGTGGACGAACCTGGTAATGCCGGCTCGGAATCCTCGTTGGATGCGTAGACCGAAATCGCAAAATGAGCTCATAAGAAAATGCTTCGATCCGCCGCAATGAAGCCCGTCGCGGAAAGGGGATTCGGCCGACCTGTAGCAGATCGGATTGCATCCGCACCTCACGCGAAACAGTGGAACACACAATGAATGGAGCGGAAAGCCTGGTTCGGACGCTCGTAGCGGGAGACGTGAACGTCTGCTTTGCGAATCCAGGCACCTCAGAGATGCATTTCGTCGCCGCGCTTGACGCGGTCGAGGGGATGCGTTGCGTCCTCGGTCTCTTCGAGGGTGTTGTTACGGGGGCGGCCGACGGCTACGCGCGCATGGCGGAGAGGCCGGCGGCCACCCTTTTGCATTTGGGGCCGGGATTGGCAAATGGGCTTGCTAACCTCCATAACGCATTAAAGGCGTCCTCGCCGGTGGTGAACATCGTCGGCGATCACGCAACATATCACCGGCGCTACGATGCTCCGCTTACGTCCGATATTGAAACTGCGGCGGCGCCTTTTTCGAAATGGGTCCGTACTTCCGGAAGCGCACGCTCTGTCGCCGCCGATGGAGCCGCCGCAATCGTTGCCGCGCGCACACCGCCTGGGCAAGTCGCGACTTTGATCCTACCCGCCGATACCGCCTGGAACGAGGCGGACGGTCCCGTCGTACCCGGCCGAGCGCCGGAGCGGCTGAGGGTCTCGCAAGATTCGGTGCTTGAGGCCGCTCGCGTGATTCGCTCGGGCGAACCCGCCGTGATGCTCCTCGGCGGCGCGGCTGTCAGGCAGCTGGGCCTCGATCTCGCCGGTCGGATAAGCAAAGTCGCAAACGTTGCAATCATGGCCCAGACCTTCAATGCGCGACTTGAACGCGGGGCGGGGAGGGTCTCGGTCGACCGAGTGCCGTATCCGGTAGATCAAGCGGTTTCCGTGCTACGGGGGTTCAAGCATTTCATCCTGGTGGGTGCGCGAATGCCGGTTGCGTTCTTTGCGTACCCGAACAAACCCAGCCTTCTGGCACCCGATGGCGCCGTCTCGCACGTGCTGGCACGGCCGGAAGAAGATTGTGTTCAGGCGCTGGAATGGCTCGCCGACGAACTCGGGGCTCGCAACGTCCAACCTCCCGCCGTCGCCTATCAGGCGACCAGGCCGGCTACTGGTGTGATTACGCCGGCCTCGCTGGGCATATCGATTGGCGCGCTGCTGCCGCAGCAGGCAATTGTCGTCGACGAGGCGGTTACGACCGGACGCCAGTTCTTCCCGCCAACGCGTACGAGTCACGCGCACGACTGGCTACAGAACATGGGCGGCTCTATCGGACTCGGGATGCCGCTCGCGACCGGAGCCGCAATCGCCTGCCCTGACCGAAGAGTGATATCGCTCGAGGCGGATGGCAGCGGGATGTACACGCTGCAGGCTCTGTGGACACAGGCCCGCGAAGGATTGGACGTCACGACCGTTCTCTTCGCAAATCGCTCTTATGCGATCTTGCGCCAGGAGCTCAGCAATGTCGGAGCCCAGAATGTGGGTCGCAAAGCGCTGGACATGCTTGATCTCGGGCGGCCCGATCTCAACTGGGTAGCACTCGCACGGGGCATGGGGGTGCCGGGCAACCGTGTCGCTACGATGGAAGAGTTCAACACGCGATTTGCCGAAGCGGCTGCGACCCCCGGACCAAACTTGATCGAGGTCTTGCTTTAGGCCCGAGTCGCCCCTGGAAATACTCAGTCACACAATGATTGGCGCTCGGGGATGCTGGGTCAGCCGGCGCGCGCCGTCGTGGGAAATGACTATGGACTCGCTGAATGCGAGACCTCTCGCCGAAGTATACATGTGAAAAACCATCGCTAATTCCAGCCGCCAATCAGCCCCGGGGTGGAAGCAATAAGAAAAGTCGCTTGGTCGCGGTGTGCGAGCATAAAGGCCAAGCGTGTAGCCGGAGATGTTCCGGTAATCGGTGCGCAGCTCTTCGCGCAGCACACCCTGCCGAACGACCGCGTCGGCCTCCTTTGCGGAAACGCCGGCCCGCATTACCGCGAACTGCCTGTCCTGCAGCGCGATCAGGCGCGCCGCAATGCGCTCTCGCTCAGGGTCGCGGCCGAGAAGGATCGGCCGCATCAGCCGAGCACTATACCCTTTGACACGCGGCGTGAGCTCCACATGCAATACGTCGCCGACGGCGAGGATTTCATCGAGCCCTTGGCCGTGCAGGAACTGGTCGTCGCCGGCCCCGCGCAGGATCGGCCCCGGCCCGCCGTCATCGGCACCGCGTCGGAGCATTTCCGCTGCCGCGATTGCAGCCGCCTCGCGGACGCGCATGCCCGGCACCACTGCTTGGCCAAGCGCATGCATGGTCCCATCGGCGATCCCTGCCGCCTCCGTCAGAAGAGCAATTTCGCGCTCGGACTTCACTGCACGCAGCGTGTCGCTGACTGGACCGAGATCCACAAAAGATACGGCAGGAAGATGCTTCTGCAGTCGTGTGTGGGTGGCGACCGTAAAGCCGTAGGAGGTGAAATCGACGCCGATCCGTGCGCCGGCGAGCCCGCGGGTGGTCATTTCCGCCGCAACGGCCGCGTGAGGATCGGCATCGTCGGAATAGCCCACCACGTCGTCGAACCAGACGCCGGCACGACATGGGCCCTCATCCAGCGCCCGCAGGACGAAGCAGGGTGCTCCCTCGCGCGGCACCAGGGCCACCCGATACATCGTCTCTGAGACGGTGTAGCCGGTCAGCCAGGCCAGCAGCTCGCCGTGATCGATCAGCATCGCCGCGCAGCCCTGCGCTACCAGAATGGCGCGCACCTTCTGAAGCCGGGCCGCGAATTCGGCCGGTACCGTCATGCGACCTCGCAGATCTCGAGGATGGTGAGAAGGTAAATCCTGACCATGTCGAGATAGTCTGCGATCTCGACGCGTTCATCGGGCATCGTGTTGTAGCGACCGCCCGGTCCGCATACGACGCCCTCCATCCCGGCCTTCTCATAGAGATGGCCGGCATCGGTACCATAGAAACCGGGCGGAGTGATGGCGCCGGTCGGCTGCTCTTTGCCTCGCACGGTCCGATAAGCGCGGTTGATCGCCTGCACGATGCGGCTTTGCCGCGAGACCTCGAAGGCCGGCATGAGCGGGCGGCCATCCTGTTCGGAGCTGAGCCGGGTCTGGAGGCCACCAAACCGCTCGCGCAATGACGCGAGCATTCCCTCAATATCGGATAGGGCGCCAGACCGGGTCTGACCAGGCGCGTAACGGCCGGAGCCCTTGATGCGCACATAATCTGCCACCTGCGGGGGGCGCCATTCGTGCAGCTCCTGACCGAGCGCACCGTGTACCACGCCCACATGCACGCGGTTGATCCCCGCATGGTCGGGCGAGCGCGCGCCGGAGAATTTCATGGTGTTGAGCCGCGGAATCAGATCGCAGGCGGCGGCGATGGCATCCACCGCCTCCTCGCGCTTCGACATATGCCGGGTCTTGCCGATGAGTTCGATGGTGAAGACGAAGGCGGCAGCATGCATCGTAAGCGCAGCGAGATCAGTTGGCTCCGAGTTGACGAAGTAGTCCGCGCGTACGCCCTGTTCGATGAGGGCCGCGGTGCCGACGCCGCCCTGCAGCTCCCCGACGACATAGGTCAGGATGACGTCGCCTTTCAGCTTCACGCCTGCTTGGATTAGCGTCCGAAGCGCGCAGAAATAGGCGGCATCACCCGCCTTCATGTTGGAGACGCCGATGCCGTAAATGAAGTTGTCATCGACCTTGCCGCCCCAGGGGTCGACGGTCCAGCCCTCAGAGACCGGATTGGTGTCGAGATGGCCATTGAAGAGCAGACTCTTTCCACCGCCCTTGCCGCGCCAACGGCCGATGGCGTTCACCCGAATGCCCTCCACCGGCGTCAGCTCGGACTCGAGGCCGAGTGCCTGCATCTCCCCTTTCATGAAGGCGGCAAGCGCGCGCTCTCCCTCGGTCTGGCTGTAGCTCTTGTGCTGAACCATGCGGCTCAGGAAATCGAGGCACGCTTTCTCGTCGATGCGGGCCAGCAGCTGTTGCGGTGTCATTTGTTCTCCTTATCCATCTTCATCCAACCGACGATGTCTCTTGACCGACGGGAGCTGGCGAGGCCGCAAGCAGCTCGCGCGTATACGGATGCGCGCGATCGCTGGTCAGGGCGTCCACCGGCAGCAGATCCACCAACTCGCCCTGCCGCATTACAGCGAGGCGATGAGCGATCTGGCGCACCAGATTCAAATCGTGGGTTATGAAGAGATAGGCAGTACCGTGAGTGGCTTTGAGCGCGAGCAGCAGCTCGATGACCGCGGCCTGCACTGACACGTCGAGGGAGGCCGTGATCTCGTCGCAGATGACCAGTTGCGGCTTGGCAGCAAAAGCGCGTGCGATCGCCACGCGCTGCTTCTCGCCGCCGGAGAGCTGGTGCGGATAGCGGCGCGCATATTCCGTTGACAACCGCACCTGTTCGAGAAGGCGCGGGATGTCCCCCACGCTGCCGCCGAAGAGGCGAAGCGGGCGGGCGAGGATCTCGCCGACCCTGTGCCGCGGATTGAGCGAGGAGTCCGGGTGTTGGAACACGACCTGGACGGCGCGACGATAGCCGCTGTCCATATCCCGTCGCGCCGCGATCCGCCGCCCGGCGAACAGAATCTCGCCGCCGAAGCGAGCAAGCCCCGTCAGGCCGCGGGCAATCGTCGATTTACCCGAACCGGATTCACCGACGAGGCCGAGGATCTCGCCGGCGCGAATCTGCAGGCTGATCTGTCGCGCACCGGTCGCTTCCCGGCGACCGAACAATCGTGCGCGCGAGTAGTAGACGTTGAGCCCGCGCGCGGCCAACACGGGCGAGGGGCCGGGCCGGTCTCGCGTCAGGCGGCGCTCAGGGCGTGGCACGGCTGCCACGAGACGGCGCGTATAGTCGCTTGTGGGAGCGATGAAAATCTGGTCCGCTTTTGCTTGTTCCAGGATCCGGCCGCGCTCGATCACCGCCACCCGATCAGCGACGCGGGCGACGAGCGCGAGATCGTGCGATATGTAGAGGCCCGCGACATCGGTTTCCTGGCGCAGGCGCCGAAAGAGCTCGAGGATGCGGGCTCCCGTGATGACGTCGAGGGCAGTGGTAGGTTCGTCGAAGATGATGAGATTGGGCCGGCAGGCGAAGGCGGTGGCGATGACGACGCGCTGCTTCTCCCCGCCGGAGACTTCGTGCGGATAGCGGCGCATCAGCGCCTCGGGCTCACGCAGCTCGACGCGGCGCAAAAGCTCGATCCCTTCCCGCCATGCCGCCTCTCGGGTCAGGCGCCGGTGACGGATCAGCACTTCCGTCAGCTGGCGGCCCAGCGGCAGCGTCGGATTGAGCGATGTGGCGGGATCCTGGAACACCATCCCGATGCGCCGCCCGCGGATCGCGGCCATACGCTTCCTGTCCATGCCGACCAGATTCTCGCCATCGAACTCGATGGCGCCCCCCCGCTCGCGCGCATTGCCCGGCAGATGGCGCATGATCGCCCAGGCGAGCGAGCTCTTGCCCGAGCCGGACTCCCCGACCAGGCCGAGAACTTCGCCCGGATCAATGGCGAGCGAGACATTATCGAGCACGCGCCGCGGACCCGCGGCGGTCTCATACTCGAGCGTATAGCCGCGAATGGCGAGAACCGGATTCATCGCTCGTCCCGCGGGTTGAGCGCATCGCGCAGCCCGTCTCCAAGGAGGTTGAAGCCGATGGCAGTGAGCGCGATGGCGATGCCTGGGCCGACGATCAGCCAGGGCGCCTGGTGCAAATAGCCGCGCGCCTCCGAGATCATCAGCCCCCATTCCGGCGCCGGCGGCTGCGCGCCGAGGCCGAGGAAGCTCAGCGTCGCGAAAAGCATCACCGCGAAAGCGACGCGGATCGTCGTCTCAATTACGACGGGTGCAATGACGTTCGGCAGCATCTCCCGAAAGACGATCCAGCCGCTCCCTTCTCCCCGAGCGATCGCGGCGCTGACGTAGTCCTGTTGCCGAACGGTCAACGCCACGCTACGCGTAACGCGCGCCATGCCGGGGGCAAAGGCGACCGCGATCGCCAGCATCGCGTTGAGGCTGCCCTTGCCCAGCGTATTGACGATGAGGAGCGCGAGGAGAAGGCCGGGAACCGCCATCACTGCATCGATCGTGCGCATGATCGCCTCGTCCCATCTGCCGCCGAGATAGGCCGAGACGGTGCCGATCACGGCGCCGGAGAGCGTCCCCAGCAGCGTCGCTGCCAATGCGATCGGGAGGGTCGTGCGGGCGCCGACGAGAATGCGGCTCAGCATGTCGCGACCGAGCTGATCGGCGCCCAGCCAGAATTTGCCACCGGGTGGATTGAAGCGACCGAGAAAATCAATCTTCTCCGGGTCGACCGGCGCGACCAAGGGGCCCAGCAAGCAAACCGCCACCAGTATGGCGAGGATCGCAAGGCCGAGCGCGCCCTGCGGCGTGCGGAGGAGGCGGCGCAGCACGTCACTCATACCGGATGCGTCGGTCGAGGAACGCGTAAGCGACGTCCGCAAGGAAATTCGCCACCGCGTAGGTCGCGGCCATGATCAGCGCGCTGGCTTGAATCGCCGGCAAGTCCCGCGTCTCGATCGCCACGATGAGCTGCCGGCCGATGCCGGGCAGCGCGAAGATTTCCTCCACGACGATGATACCGCCCAGGAGATAGCCGACATCGAGGGCGACGATGGTGATGACGGGCATCAATGCGTTGCGCAGCGCGTGGCGGAATAGCACCGCCGCACCCGACAGGCCTTTGAGTCTTGCTGCACGTACGTAGTCGCTATGGAGCACATCGACCATCTCGGAGCGCACCATGCGCGAGACATGGGCGATCAGGATGAGCGACACCGTCAGCACTGGCAGCGCCAAATGGCGAAGCCCATCGGTGAAGTTCTCGGAAAGCGGCACGTAGCCCGTTGCCGGCAGCCATTGCAGGCGATCGGCGAGCAGAATCAGTAGCAGGGTCGCGGTGACGAATTCCGGCAGCGAGACCCCGAGATAGGAGACGATGCTCGCGCCGATATCGGCCGGGCCGCCGCGTCTGAGCGCCGCTACAATGCCCAGCGGGACCGCAAGGGCCAGCATGAGCGCGAGCGAGCAAGCGGCCAGCAGTAGGGAGCGCGAGAGGGCGAGCAGCATTGCGGGCCCGACCGGCTGCCCCGTCCGCATGGAGATGCCAAATTCACCGTGCAGCAACGCCGAAAGCCAGTGCCAATACTGCTGCCAGACGGGATCGTTCAATCCCAGCTTGACGCGAACCGCCGCGAGCGCGTCAGGGGTCGCATTCTCGCCGAGTAACATGACCGCCGCATCCGCCGGTAATGCCTGCGTGATCGCAAAGACCAGCAGCGAAACGATCAGCAGGGTGTAGCCGATCAGCAGGCATCGCCGCGCGAACCAGCGAGGTGACATCAATCACCCTCGCCGGGGAGCTCCCGGCCCGAGCGAAACGAAGTCGAGCCTAAACACCGCACCCCGCGGATGGAGCGCATATCCCTGCACATAGCTCCGTTGGGCCGCAAGCAGGTCGAAGAACGCAGGGATGACCGACGGCACCTGCTCGTTCATCGCGCTCTGCGCTTGTGCATAAAGCTCGCGCCGTTTGGCCTCGTCGGCAGTGCTGCGCGCGTCGTTCACGAGCTTGTCGAATGCCGCATTGTTCCAGCGCGTCTCGTTCCAAGCGGCATTGGACGTGTAGAGTAGCGAGAAGATGGCGTCGGCAGTCGCCTGCATATTGTAGAAGCCGACATAGAAGGGTCCCTTCTTCCAGACCTGCTCGAGATAAGTGGCGTGCGGCATGGTCTGCACCTCGATGCGGAACCCAGCGGGCTTCGCCATCTCGCGCATCGCGACTCCGAGTTGAGTCCGGGTGCTGGGCTTGTCGGAGGCGATCAGCGTAACGTCGAGGCCGTTGGGGTAACCCGCCTCCGCCAGAAGCTTCTTCGCCGCGGCAATATCCGGCTTCTTGAGCGGCAGCGCCTTATAGAAGTGATAGGCCGGGTTCAGCGGCGTGTCGTTGCCCGGCGTGCCATAGCCTTGGGCCACGAACCCCACCATCGCCTCGCGATCTACCGTCAGCGCCAGCGCCTGGCGGACACGGACGTCGCTGAACGGCTTCTGATCACAGCCCATGTTGACGTTGAGGAACTGGCCGGAGGGGACACGCAGCGCTTTGACACTGCTCGCCGAAGAGAGGCGCGGAAACTCGGTCGCTTGCGCGCTCGCCATCAGGTCCGTGTCCCCGGCGATCAGAGCTGAGGCCTCGGCGGTGGCGTCGGGGTAGACCACGACCTCGACCCGATCGAGATATGGCCGCGCCCGGTCGTAGTAAGCGTCGTTCCGCGCCACGACGATCTGGCGGTCGGGCTCGTAAGAGACGAGTTTGAACGGGCCGGTGCCGATCGCCGCGCGCGAGAGCTTGTCGAGCCCGCCTTGGGCGATCGCCGCCGGTATGATTTTAGCGTTGGTGTAGGCGAGCGCCACTGGAATGTCCGCATAGGGGCTGCTCAGCTTGAAAACCGCCGTACGGTCGTCGCGCGCCTCGACCGACGTGATCGGCCCGATGTTGGTGCGCGCTGCCGAGGCCGTCTTGGGTTCGAGCATGGCGGTGAAACTGGCGGCAACATCCTTTGCGGTGCAGGGCGAGCCGTCATGGAATACGACGTTGGGGCGCAGCCGGAAAGTCCATTCCGTTAGATCCGGGGAGCTCGTCCAAGTCTCCGCGAGATCAGGCTCGGCCGTCATGTCCGGCGCCAAGCGGGTCAAACCGCTGTAGAGCAGCTCCGCCAACAGATATTCGGGGTTGACCCGGGTCAGCAGCGGATTGATGACGCTCGCGGCCTGATCGACCGAGATCCGCAGGACGCCGCCGTGGGTCGGCGTAGCCTGAGCTCGGATGCCGCGCGGCAGCGCCACGAGCGCGCCAGCCGCCGCGACGCCGGCCAACACATGGCGCCGGTATAGAACTTGCGTCGTCATGTCATGCTCCCTTTTTCTTCCTTCGGAATGAGTGCGGTCGCGAAATCCGCCGCGAGATAGGCGAGGATGCCGCGCGCGAGCGCCGTCAGATCCTCGATCGTCGTGTACTCGTCCGCAGCGTGGACGTTGTTGTCAGGACGCGCAAGGCCGCCGAGCAGCAGCTCTCGGATACCGGCCTGCTGGACCCAGCCCATGTCCGAGCTCGTGGAGGAGCCCCAGGCGCGAAACGCATTTGCCGGGTAACCGAAGCCGAGCGACAGCGCGGCCTGCCAACGCGGCCAATGCGGCCCCATAGGATCATGCACAGGGGCGAGATGACCGAGGAGGCGGGTCTCGAAACCGAGAGCCGAGCCGCCGCGCAAGGCATTCGCGACCGAATCCTCAATTTCCCGCAATGCGTCCTCGAACCGTTCCTCAGGCGCATAGCGCCGATTGACCAGGATCTCGAAACTCGCAGGCAGCGCCGATCCCTTTCGCCCCCCATGAGCCGCTGCGACGGTGAGCAAAGAAGTGAGGGGCCGGTCCCCGTAATGCGGCGGCGCCGGCAGCGCGGAGCGTCGCGTCATGACGCGTGTTCTGAGCGCCGAGAGTGCATTCAACGCCGGCAGCGCCGCCTCAATGGCGTTCACGCCGCCCGCGGGGTCGCCGGAATGAGCGGCCCGGCCGCGGATCCGGATCAGCAGATCGAAGCTGCCGAAGCATCCCGCCCAAACGCGCGGCACGGCGCCCCCGTTAAAATTTAGAAGGTGGCCCTGCACCAGCCCTTGCTCCGCGAGATAGCGGATGCCGGGATAGAGGCCACCTTCCTCATCAGTGCAGAACAGCAGCACAGGATCGTAGGCGAGGGGTAGCTCGGCGGCATCGGCAGCTCGTAGCGCGAGCAGCGCCGCGGCGATGGTGCCCTTCATGTCCGCGGTGCCGCGGCCGAAGAGGCGGTTGCCTTCCCGCGTCAACTGATGCGGCGGTCGCGTCCAGCCAGCATCCGCCGGCACTGTATCGACATGGAAATAGAGCGAGCACACCGGCCGGCCGCGACGCCGCTCTGCGATCAGATTGACTCGCTCGCCTTCGGCCTCGCCTTCGGATGAACGCCATAGCGCCGGCGGCACCGTCACACGCCGAAACGCGAAACCGTGCGGCGCCAGCATCCGCTCCAAGAGATCGGCGAAGGCAAGATAATTCCGCCCCGGCGGGAAGGAGGTGTCGACCGCAATCAGCCGCGCCAGATCGGCCAACGCGCCGTTTTCATCGCGGGAAAGGTGGGCGAACGCGGTCTCCAACGGAGCCGGGGCCGGGTTCGCGCCGATGTCGGGACGCCCGGACAAGGGACCTAGCACCTTTACGCTGCCACGCTGATTCTATAATGTTTATAGATAAGGGATCAAAATGATGCCGCCTGTCAAGTCGCAACCCGCTTATTCGCCCCAGCTCGGCGGTGATCGCCCACCGCCGCTTTACGAGCACGTGAAGCGGCAGATTTCCGAGGCGATCCTCATGGGTGCCTGGCCGCCAGGTACCGTATTGCCTGGCGAGATCGCGCTTGCTGACCAGTATGGCGTCGCGGTTGGAACCATCCGACGGGCGCTTTCTGATCTGACGGCCGAGGGCATGCTGGTGCGCCGGCGCAAGACCGGCACCGTTGTCACGGGTCGCAGTCCGCACCATGGTCTACGTAATTTCTTCCAGTATTTCCGGCTGCACGGCGCGGACGGATCGCCGTTGCGCTCCACCCCCGAGGTGCTGGCCTTGGGGCGGCGCACCGCGACGGCGGCCGAATCGACGGCGCTCCGCCTTGAGCCCGGCGCGCAGCTCATTGAGCTGCGGAGGCTGCGGCGCGTCGCAGGCGTTCCCATGATGCATGAAACGATGATGATGTCCGAGCATCGCCTGCCGGATTTTCCCACCAGGACCGAGGCCCTTCCTGATCTAATTTATCTTCATCTACTCGAGCAGTACGGCATTCGGATCTGCGCCGTGCGCGAGTCCGTGACGGCAGCGCTGGCGAGCCGGGAGGACTGCCGCCTCCTCGGCCTAGTTTCGCCGTTCGCGGTGCTGGTCATCGACGAGGTCGCCTATGACCAGGCTGGCGATCCGATCATCCTGGCTCATCACCGCGCGCACACGCGCGGTACCTGCTATCTCAATGAAATCCGCTAAGGCAGAGTCGTCAGAGTTTCGTTAGACGGGGTGGTGATTCGCTGTTATCACCCCGAATTCCCTGATCATCTCCCGATAATTCCCTGATACCCGCTTAAAAATTCCCTGCTCGCTTTTGAGCGAGAGACGCGTGGACCGTCGAGAAACGCCCAATTGATCGCGTTTTCTGATGCATACGGCCAGCGAGGAGGGCTCCTCGGAGCACAAAATTCCCTGTAAATTTCCCTGTTAGCAGGGAATTTGGTCCGGAGACGGGTTCGCAGGAGACTGCATCCTCCGCCAGCCAGTCAGCTGTCCGACCCGGAGAGATGGGTGACAGAACGTACCTAAGACATGGGTGACAACCTTGGGCCGAATGGGTTGTCGAGGGGTTGCAGGGTTCTTTGCTCCAGGTC
>Ga0335069_10009675_pt1 | contig 13705 bp, 14 predicted proteins | sample Lox_Sample_11_FD_206714 | JGI IMG/M metagenome (GOLD analysis project Ga0335069, IMG submission 206714) | Soil microbial communities from Loxahatchee National Wildlife Refuge, Florida, United States - Lox_Sample_1.1 | ecosystem: Environmental > Terrestrial > Soil > Wetlands | place: USA... | reverse complement strand
AGGACTACCGTGGGTTGCGCACCTGGGTGTGCCGAGCCACAAGGCGGTCCGCGAGGGCGGCCGCATGTTTGTCAAGGAGACGGGCCATGGATCAATCTACCACTCTGTATGTCCGTCTGGAGGTCGACAAGGACAGCGCCGACGTTGCGGTAGCCGACGCCGCGCGCGACACGAAAGTGCGGCATCGGGCTTGCGCTCGCAGACAGCCTGCTGCTGGATCCATTCTCGACGCGGCCCGGGCCGCACATCGTCGTTCGATCCTGTCGCCTGCTCCATCCGGCGGCGACGGATGTCGCTAGAGTCGCGCTCGATCTCGAACGGACAAAGAAACGCGATGCTCGAAGCCCGGGGGCTGTGCAAGTCGTATGGCGGCCGCGTCGTCGTCTCCGACCTGTCGCTCGCGGTCGGCGCTGGCGAGATCGTCGGCCTGCTTGGCCCGAACGGCGCCGGCAAGTCGACGACCGTATCGATGCTATGCGGCCTCGTCCAGGCGGACCGCGGGGAAGTCTTCGTCGGCAGGGGCGCCGAACAGGCGCGGCTCACGGAAGAGAGCCAGGCATCCAAGCGGCGCATCGGCGTGGTCCCGCAGGAGCTCTCGATTTACGACAACCTCGGCGCCGCTGCCAACCTCGAGCTTTTCGGCGCGCTCTACGGCATGAGCGGCAGCGCGCTCGGCACGAGCGTCGCCGCGGCGCTGGCGTTGGTGGGCCTGGCCGATCGCGCAAAGGACAAGCCCGCCACGTTCAGCGGCGGCATGAAGCGGCGCCTGAACATCGCCGCCGCGCTCGTCCACGACCCGGACATCCTGATACTGGACGAACCGACCGTCGGCGTCGACCCGCAAAGCCGCAACGCCATCTTCGATAACCTCGAGGAGCTGCGCCGGCGCGGTAAGGCGCTGCTCTACACCACGCACTACATGGAAGAAGCCGAGCGCTTGTGCGACCGCATCGTCATCATCGATCACGGGCAGGTCGTGGCGAGCGACACGCTGGCCGGCATCGAGCGGCTGCTGCCGGCGACTCTGTCGCTCGAAATCGAGGTCGACGGGCCCGTTGATGTCGCTGTGCTCGCGGGCCTGCGTGGCATCGAGCACCCAGTGCAAGACGGCAATGTCGTGCGTGCAGGTGTCGGCGACCTCGCTCGCGACGCGCCGGCGCTGCTCAACGCACTCGCTGCGCAGGGCCGCCGCGTGACGCGCGTCGGCTCGGCGCGGGCCGGCCTCGAGGAGGTCTTCCTGTCGCTCGCCGGCCGCGCGCTGCGAGATTGAGATGCCCGCATCGAACACCTTCATCGCGCTGCGCGCCATGGTCCGCAAGGACCTCGTCCTCTATTTCTCGAACCGGCGCGCGCTTGTCACATCGATCGCCGCGCCGATCATCATCGCCGCCTTCTTCGGCTCCCTGTTCGGGTCCAGCGATCGGCCGACGCGGGTCTCCATCGCCCTGGTCGACGCCGACACCAGCGCGCTATCCAAGGCGGTCGCGACATCGATCGAAGGCGATGCCACCTTCGACGTGCGCGAACTGAGCGAATCGGCGGCGATCGAGGCGGCACGCCACGGCAAGGTACGCGCTGCGATCGTCCTGCCGGCCGGTTTCGGCGCGCAAGCATCGGCGGCCGAGCTGCGCGGCGGTGCGAAGCCGGTCGTCGTCGTGCACTACGACCCTTCGCAGGCGACGGCGCTCCCGCTGGTGCGCGGGCTCCTGACGCAGCACGTGATGAAGGCGCTTGGCGAGAGTCTGGCCGGCACGGGCGTTTCAGGCGCACCGGCGCGCGCGGCCTTCAGCCTGCCCTATGACACGCGCGCCGTCGCGATCACCTCGTCGGCCGACCGGCCGTACAACAGCTACGCGCACTCGTTTGCCGGTATGGGTGTGCAGTTCATTCTCTTCATGGGCATCGAGGTCGGCGTCGGCGTGCTCCTGGCGCGGCGCATGGGGCTGTGGAAGCGGCTGCGCGCGGCGCCGCTCTCGCGCAGCGTGCTTCTGGGCAGCCACATCCTGAGCGGTGCCATCACCGCGCTGGTGCTCCTCGCCGTCATCTACGCCGCGGCGATGGCGCTGTTCCACGTGCGGATCGAGGGCAGTGCGGTCGGCTTTGTCGGAGTTGCCGTCGCCTTTGCGCTGCTCACATCGAGCTTCGGGCTGCTGGTCGCCGCACTGGGCAAGACCCCCGAGGCGACGCGCGGCCTGGCGATCTTCGCCACGCTCGTCATGGTCATGCTCGGCGGTGCCTGGGTGCCTTCGTTCATCTTTCCGCAGTGGTTGCAGACCGCCTCGCTCGTTGTGCCGACGCGTTGGGCCGTCGATGGCCTCGACGCGATGACCTGGCGGGGGCTTGGGCTGGACGCCGCGATCGCGCCGATCGGCGTGCTGCTCGCGTTCGCCGTGGTGTTCGCCCTGGTGGCGATCTGGCGTTTCGACTGGGAAGAGCCGCGGGGTTGATGGGGATGGCCGGGCTGTGGCGCTGCGCGTCGAGCCATCGGCTGCGTCGACGTCTCGCCCCTCACGCACTGCCATCCTCACGCGGACACGCTCGGTCGGCGATGCCGGCTGGTCTCACTGCCCTCGGCTGTCGGGCTGCTTGCCCGCTTCCTTCGTGCGAATGCCGAATGTATGCACGACTTGTTGGCGTTGCTTCGTCGTGACCCCCTGTTCGAGGGGGAAAAGGCTGGTCGCCCGGAGAACGTCGCGCCTATATTCGTTCAGGGGTCGCATGTCACGCCGAGCAACCGCCTGTCCATCACCCGGAGGATCCATGAGCCATCGTTCTCGGAACCTTTCGCGCCACGCGCGTAAGGCCATCGCCGTGGTTGCCCTGAACGCACTCGCAGCCGCGGGTGCACACGCGGGGACCGTGGCTTGGACCAACTGGACATCCGACACCGCAAACACGGTCTCCGGTAGCGTGCTGTTCGGCTCCAACACCGTGGGCGTCACGTACAGCGGTGTGCAGTACCAGTTCGCGCAGATCAACGGGGTTGGGGCGGACTATTTCTCGCCGACGACGCCCTACATCAGCGCGACCGTGTCCAACCCGCCCACGCCGGTCGACATCGTCGCCCTCAACGCGGCAGGCACCAGCACGATCACCTTCTCTCAGGCCGTCGTCAACCCGCTGATCGCACTCGTCAGCTGGAACGGCGCGCACGTGACCTTCGGCGGGGGCGGCGATAGTCAGACGTACAACATCCAGTACCTGAGTTCGGGCTGCGGCTACTGGGGTTGCGGCTCGTTCGCCAACCAGACGTCGACCTCCTTCGACGGCTCGGGCGAACTGCATGGCGTCATTGAACTGCTCGGAACGTACACGAGCATCTCGTTCACCGACACGACGCCCGAAAACTGGCATGGCTTGACGGTCGGTTTCCAAAGCGTGGCCGTCTCCGCCGTGCCCGAGCCCGATGCCGTGTGGCTGATGCTCGCCGGAACGCCGATCCTCGCAGCCGTCGCGCGCAGGCGCCGCAAGAAGGCCGCTTAGCCCTCGTTCACCTGCAACCGGGGCCCGAAGAAACGAAGGGGCTACCTCGCGGTAGCCCCTTCGTCGTGATGGGCACAGGGGTGCTGGGGTGGCGATCTGCGCCTCCTGACGTGTTGCTCATCCCTTCAAGACGAGGTCGTGTGAGTCATGCCGCGGGATGGCAGTCGCCAGCCGAGTCGGCGGGGCATGCAGATCCGCCACAATGGATCTCGACCCCCGTGCGACCCTGTCGAGCACCCGCACGTACACCGAACCACATTTCGCCGTCCCTGGCTGGTCGCGAGCTACATACTGGCTTCTTCAGGAAGCCTCTCTCCATGACCCTCAGTCTTCGCACTTCCCCTCTGCTCCCTTCCATCCTTGCAACCACGATCCTAGTCGGCTTGGCTGGCACTGCTTCTGGCACGCCGCATCCCAAGGCCCACGCAGCAGCTCACAAGCCAAAGCCGGCCGCATCCACCGAGCCCGCGACGACCACCGACGCGAACGGACTCTCGGTGCCGGTGCTCGCCAACAGGGCGTGGGTCCTGATGGACTTCAACACGGGGCAGATCCTCGCGTCCTCCAATCCGGACGAACCGCTTCCGCCCGCGTCGCTGACCAAAATGATGACCAGCTACCTGGTGGAACAGGGGCTGAAGAGCGGCAAGCTCAAGCCCACCGAACCGGTCACCATGAGCCTGAGCGCCTGGTGCCGCGGCGGCAAGGGTGGCGACAGTTGCATGTTCGTGCCGCTCAACGCGCAAGTGCCCTTGATCGACATGCTGCGCGGTGTCGTCATCGACAGCGGGAACGACGCCTCCAAGGCGTTGGCCGAGCATATCGGCGGCTCGGAATCCGGGTTCGTCGCCATGATGAACGCGGAAGCGGCGAAGCTGGGAATGACGCATACGCATTTCGAAAATTCGGACGGGCTGCCCAGCCCCAACCACAAAGCCTCCGCACGCGACCTCGCCGTCCTCGCGCAGGCGATCATCCGCAACAGCGCCGAGTACTACCCGATCTACGCGGAGCACGAGTTCACCTACAACGGCATCAAGCAGGGCAATCGCAATGCGTTGCTGTACACCGATCCGACCGTCGACGGACTCAAGACGGGGCACACGGAGGAAGCTGGGTATTGCTTGACCGCTTCCTCCAAGCGAAACGGGATGCGCCTGATCTCGGTCATCATGAACGCGGACAGCGCGCAAGCTCGAGCTGACCAGACCCGGGTGCTGTTCAACTGGGGCTACAGCAACTTCGAGGAGGCGACCCCTGTCCAGGCAGGCGCGACACTGGCGACGGCCAAGGTGCTGTACGGCGTGGCGCCCGATGTCGCAGCGGGCGTTGCACAGCCGTGGACGCTGGTGATACCGAAGGGACAAGGCGCCGCGGTCAAGACCTCGGTCTCGCTGACCCCGGGCCTGGAGGCGCCGATCTCAAAGGGTGCCGTGATCGGCAAGGTCGTCGTCACGGCCAACGGCAAGCAACTCGGCGAGGCCCCGGTCGTGGCGCTTGCTGGCGTGGAGCGCGCAGGATTCTTCCTGCGCATGCGCCAGCACATCTCGGGTTGGTTCTCGAAGTAGCGCGCCTCTCGATCACGGCAACGACGCTTCCGCGAAGAGGTCCTTGGCGACCTCTCTTCCTTGCCGTCCTCGATCGCAGAGGCGTCGGCGACAGCCCCCGAGGCATTGCAGTCACCGACGGTCAGGCGACGAACTCGACCGTCGACGCCGTAAGATCTACTTGTTCAGGTCGTCGTCCTTCCAGTACTTGCGCGTCTCGGCCGAGATTCCGGCTTCGAGCCCGTTCTTCGTCATTGGGAAGACCTGGATATCGCTGTTGACGTTGGTCGCTTGCCCTTTGGCGCCCTTGCCTCCGGCCGCGGCCACGGCGGTTCCGCTCGCACCGAGCTGCCAGCCGGACGTCACGAACTCGTTCAGCGTGGCCTCGTTCTTGAAGACGAGGACCTCGCGATAGCCCTTGGCGCCGATGTCCAGCCCGCCGGAGACCGCGCCCATTTTCATGTACGTCGTCTTTTTCGTCTTCTTGTCGTAGACGAGCCCTTGGCCTCCGGAGCCACCGACGAAGAACGTGAGCCCGAAGCTCGAGAAGCATCCATAGCCGGGCGAGGTCTCCACCAGTTTCTTGGCCTCGGGCTTGGCTTTGTAGAGAGTGGCCAAAGCTTCGTCGCACATCTTGCGAAGTTCCGCCTTCTCTTCATCCGGGTTTGCGGCCAACGCTGGTACCGAAACAGCAAGAGCCGTGACGGCGATGAGCCCACTCAGTGCTTTACGCATGTGAACTTCCCTTTCTCTTACCAGTTATTCCTGCCGTTCCTGGACGAACTCGATCATGCCGAGTTCGACCAGCCGGCAGATCGCGTCGCCTGCCCCGGCGCTTTGCAGACCCAAATCGAGCAAGACACGAAGCGGCGTGTGACCAGTGACCGAGCTAAGAAAGCTGCGTTCCTGGCGGCTGAGCTGGTGACTTTCGGAGACGAGCTCCCGCTGACCTTCACGTGTGCGCCGGAACACCGCATCATCCGCCAGCCAAAGTGCCGCCGCCGCCGGCATTGAAGGCTTGACAATCGCCGAGGCCATGGTCCTGTGAGGAATGCAACTTGAACCTCCTGTGACGCCTTTAATCGTTCAACCGAACGCTGTCCAGTGGCCCAAGCACATGCGACGCGGGGATGATGGCTTGGATCCGACACGCTGACCACCGGGCCAAGGGACAGCGCGACGGCACCAATGGACCATGCGAGCGGCCTGTTCGGGCCACGCGGCCCGCACAGTTGATGGTCAGCGGTGTATCGCCTTGTGCTCTGGACGAGGCAAGAGCAGTCCCTGGCGACGGGCTCCGGCGGGAATGTCACCGGGCTCGAATGGACGCAGATCGACCTCGACCGGCGCATGGCGTGGATCCACCTCGACCAGGCGAAGGCACGCAGGGCGATTCCGGTCCCCCTCAACCAAGAGGCGGTGGCCATCGTCCACAAGCAGCTCGGGAAGCACCCGTCGCACGTGTTCAGTTTCCGGGGCAAGCCGATCACGCAGGCCAGCACGAAGGCTTGCTACGAGGCCTTCGCATCATCTCAGTCTGATCGCCGCGTGCGAACAGGCTGAACCACCTCAGCAAGAAAGGCGGAATCGGGTCGACGCCGTTGACGCTCACCCTTCACGTCGCGAAAGCGGATGCGGTCGGATCGCGGGCGTCTCGCAGTAGGCGTGAGCGCCCGACGCCCTGTTCAAGCTCACAGGGCGGTTGGAGTGCGCTGCTCGCGCCGCCGGGTGGCGGCGCCGGTCAGCGCGCGACGATCTCGGCGCGCCGGTTCTTCGCCCAGGCGGTCTCGTCGTGCCCCGATGCCGCAGGATGCTCCTTGCCGTAGCTGACCGGCTCCATGCGGCTGGCGTCCGCGCCAAGGAGCTGCATGGCTTTCACGACGGCTTCTGCCCGACGTTGACCAAGCGCAAGGTTGTACTCGCTGCTTCCGCGTTCGTCCGCGTAGCCCTCAACGGTCACATGCCGCTTGCCGTCCGCACCGAGCGTGTGCACGCCCGCCTCGACCACGGGCCGGAATTCATCCTTGACAACAAAGCTGTCGAAGTCGAAGTACACGACGTTGGGGCCGGAGTCGTCCGCGCGCGATCCCGTCGTGAGGTCCACCGATGCGACGCTGCTTTGAGCCGCGCCGGAACCGGTAGCCGTGCTCGCCCCCGGTTGGGCGGCGCCAGTGGGCGAGGTGCCGCCTTGGGCTTCCGGGCTGTTGATCTTCGTCGTCGAGCAGGCAGCAAGGGCCAACGCGCAGGCGAAGACCGCCAGCTTCACCTCACCAAGACTCTTGAACATCCCTCTTCCTTTATGAGTCGCGCCGGAGAGGCTCTTCAAGCGCGCAAAGATCCGGCATCCTTCACGCACATTGAGTTTGGACAAACCCATCCCGGATATGATTATGTGCGTTCCTCCGGACAGCTCGGAAGCCGAGCTTTGAAGGCGCCCCTGCGGCGCCTTCTGTTTTTCGGCACAAACGCACGCCGGACGGTGCGGCTGGCTCAGGTCGGCGTCATGGCGCGACTAGCGACGCTCGGCTCTCTTGCGGCGGCGGGAGCGCTGCTCCGGTGCCTGCAGAGGGGGGATGCTTTCGGCAGTCTCGCGGTAGGCGCGACGAGCATCGGAGGAGGGCGCGATGGACACGAAGCGCACTCCGTCGCAGTCGAGGCACCGCTCCGGCGATTGCTGCGGTTCTAGAGCCAGATGAATGCGGCCGCAAGTCTCGCAGCGCCAGGCCAGACTCTTCGCTTCGTTTCTCGGTTGCATGAGGCTCGCGGGGCTGACAGCAAACTGTTGGATACTCGCCGACCAGCGCGGAAGTACTGTAGGACCACAGGAGGAATCGTTGTCGGACCGCGACGAACATCCTTGAGCCGCGCATACCATGATGTAACCAGTCTGGAGTGCGCACACCAAGATGGATTTGTCCAAAACCAGCGAGGCATCGACTTCGCCTCGGCGCGCGCGCGCCTTGCGCAGCGTCACCCGTCCGCTCCCAGCCGAGACGGCCAGCGTGCGCGTCCTGCGGCAATTCCGCGCCATCTTCAACGCGGTTAAGACGCACTTTCAGCAGGTCGAGAAGTCGGTCGGGCTCGGCGGCGCGCAGGTGTGGGCTCTGAGCGTCATCCAGGGATCGCCAGGGTGCGGCGTGGGCGATCTCGCGTCCGCGATGAGCGTGCACCCTTCGACCGCCAGCAACCTCGTCAAGTCGCTCGTCGAGCGCGAACTGGTGGCGGCGAGTCGCGATCCGGTCGATCGACGCGTGACGCGCTTGAGGTTGCTCGCTGCGGGCGCCCGCGTGCTGCGCCGCGTGCCTGGGCCCTTTGCCGGGATCCTCCCCGAAGCCCTGTCGGGACTCGATGCCCGCACGCTTCGGCGCCTGGAAAGCGACCTGGCGAAGGTGATCGCGCAGCTTCCCCAGTCCGGCCGACTGGACGACGTCCCATTGGGTCAGCGGTGAGGGAAAGTTCGACCCCGGCGAGGACGGATACGCTCTTTGCTCGGATCGACAACGCCTTCGATCGTGAAGTAGCCGACTTCCTGAAACGACAAGCCCGCCGGAGCCGAGAACCGCCGCGCCGAGATCCTCGAGCGCCGATCGCGCGAGGCGATCCGCCAACGCCCCGCGGGGAGAGCCTAGCGCGGGCTCTGGTCGCGGGTGACGAGGCGCCGGAATTCCGCGAGGCGCGCCTTGATGCGGCGTTCGCCGTCCGGACCGATGCGCAGAAGCACCTTTTGGCCGGCGGAGAGACCCTCGAGCGCCGGGTCGTCGAACTCGTAGAGCCGCGACGGCTGGACGATTCCGTCGGGGGAGACGACGCGCGCCCCCACCACGGGAACAGCGCCCTTCGGGACCGGCGTCGCGAGGAGCTGGTCGATCACCTCGACCAACCGGTCGTTGAAATAGCCGTTCGGGTATCCGAGCCTCTGGTACGCGGCCTGGAGCCGGGGATAGAGCTGGACGTAGAGCGACGCCGCCAGCGCCGGGTCCAGCGTCTCGAGAAGCCGGAGGTGCTCGGCGTAGCGGCTCGCGTTCGCCTCGTCGATGACGCTGACGCCGTCTCCGTCGCGCACCATGATGCGCCCACGCGCGGGCTCGACGGGCCAGAGCCGGGATGGCGCGTGCGCGCGCCCGAGATTGTCGACCGTCGCGACGAAGCGGTGCTCGAAGTCGTCGAGGCGCAGCAGGCCGAGCAGGGCAGTCGTCGGCACTAACCGTGCGAACTGCGCCGCCAGATCCAGCGAAGCGTCGGGTGGCTGCGCAGGCGCGATCGGATGCAGGATCGCCGCGGAGGACGCACCCGGCGACGCCGCCGACGTCACCGGGCCAGACGCGGGCGCAGGCCGGACCTCCACCGGCGGCGTCTGTTGCGTCCACCACCACGCTCCGACGCCGAGTGCGACGACCGCGACAGTCGCGGCGATCGCCCACCACCATTCGCGGTTCCGGGAAGGGTGCTGCGACACGGGTTGCAGATGAAGCCGCCGGAGTTGCCCGGAGGTGTTGAACGCCCCATTGTCCCCGCGCACGCCGCCCGTGGGACTGGCATTTGCACTAAACGGATCGATCGCAGGCGCGGCCGGTCTGTATGTTTGTCCACATTCATTGGAGGCAGCCCCCGGACCTCAGAGGAATCCACGTCAACCTCATGACAGCTTGACCGTCCCGGAACGGCTGAGGGTCATGGCCGACGGTCAGGCGGGCCGCTGGGAAACGGTCGCAATGGCAGTGCGCCAGACGGTGTGGTCGTCAAGAAGGGCGTCAGCGCCGCGGAGTGCACACAGCGGTGCGTCCAGGATCCGCCACGTGGGTGTCTCCCGAAGCGACGACGAGAAGTGGCCCTTGGCTTCGAAGCGCTGTCGGAAGGACGAGTGCGCGAGCCGCGCACCCATCGCCGCGACCACTCCGCCGGCCAGGTAGACGCCTCCGCGCGCATCGAAGATCAACGCGATGTCGCCGGCGAATGCGCCGAGCCAGCCGAGAAAGTGCTCGACCGCGGCCGACGCCTCGTCGTGCGACTCCTCGAGAACGGCGGCAGGTGAGGTGCAAACGGGCACCCGTCCGCGCAGCGCGCACACGGCCTGGTAGAGGGTCACCAGGCCAGGTCCGGAGAGCACGCTCTCGGCAAAGACGCGTCCGATCCGCGCGCTGAGCCACTGGACGATCGCGTGTTCCTCGGGCGTCTCCGCGGCCAGCGATGTGTGGCCGCCTTCACCGCTCACCACGACCGGCGATCCGGCGTGCTCGAGCAGTCCTGCGACGCCGAGGCCAGTGCCCGGACCCACCACCGCGCGAGGCGCGCCGCGGGCGGCCCGACCACCGCCCACGGCCTGGGCTTCGTCGGGGCCGAGCAGCGAGAGCCCACGGGCGAGCGCGGCAAAGTCGTTGCAGAGGAATGGCACGGCGCCCCCCAACGAGGCGGCCAGCGAGGCCACGTCGACCCGCCAGGCGCTGTTGGTCAATTGCACGGTGCCTCGACCGACGTGCGCGGCGACGCCGAGCGCTGCGGCCGATGGCATCGGCAGCGAGTGTTCCGTGCGATAGCGATGGATCAGGGCCTCGATGCTCGCGTGCTCCGCACACACGTAGCGCTTGACGTGGTCCACTGGTGCGCCGGGCGCGGCGATCCAGGCTAGGCGGGCATGTGTGCCGCCGATGTCGGCGATGAGGCGCGGATGGCCCTTTTTCGGTGCGGGAGTGCTCAGACCACCGTCTCCCATGGCGCAGAAAGCCGCACGGCCCCATTGATGACGCCGACCATCGAATAGGTCTGCGGGAAATTGCCCCACAACTCACCGGTCTGCGGGTGCAGGTCCTCCGAGAGCAGACCGACCGGGTTGCGGCGCGCGAGCAGGACTTCGAAGATGGCGCGCGCCTCCTCCCTGCGTCCGATGCGCGCGAGCGCATCGATGCGCCAGAACGAGCAGACGTTGAACGCGGTCTCGGGTCGGCCGAAGTCGTCGGCGCCTTCGTAGCGCCGCATGAAGGGGCCGTCGCAGAGGTGCTTCTCGAGCGCGTCGACGGTCGCGATGAAGCGCGGGTCCTGGGGCGGCAGAAACCCGACCTCGCCCATCAGCAGCACGCTGGCGTCTAGATCGCGGCCTTCGAAGCTCTCCACGAAGGAGCGCCGATCGTCGTTCCATGCGCGTGCGAGGATGCTGCTGCGGATCGATTCCGCGCGCTCGCGCCAGAGCGCGGCGCGGGAGGCGCGGCCCAGCAGATCGGCGATGCCAGACAGCCGATCGCATGCGGCCCAGCACATGAGCGCAGACGAGGTATGGATGCGTGCGCGCGTGCGCAGCTCCCACATGCCGGCGTCGGGCTGATCGTGAACGCGCCAGGCCTGCTCTCCCATCGCTTCCAGCGCCTCGTAGTCGCTCGCGTCGGGCCGCCGGAACAATCGATGGTCGAAGAACGACTGCGCTGCACCGAGCACGATGTTGCCGTAGACGTCGTGCTGGTGGTGCTCGTAAGCCTGGTTGCCGACGCGCACGGGTCCCATCCCGCGGTAGCCGCGCAAGTGCGGCAGCGTCTGCTCCTGGAGCCGCTCCTCGAGCGCGATGCCGTAGAGCGGCTGCACGTGGCCTTCGCCGGCGCGGCGCACGATGTCGTGCAGCCAGCGCAGGTAATCCTCCATCGTGCCGACCTCGGACAGGCCGTTCAGCGCGCGGACCACGAAGAAGGCGTCGCGCAGCCAGCAATAGCGGTAGTCCCAGTTGCGCTGGGAGTGCGGCGCCTCGGGGATGCTGGTCGTCATCGCCGCGACGATGGCCCCGGTCTCCTCGAACTGGCAGAGCTTGAGCGTGATGGCGGCCCGGATCACCGCCTCCTGCCACTCGAGCGGAAGGGCGAGGCGGCGGGTCCAGCGCCGCCAGTGCAGCAGCGTCTGCTCCTCGAAGTCGCGCGCCGTCTCCTCGATGCCGCCGGCGAGCGTTTCGTCGGGACCGAGAAGCAGGCTCACGGGACCGGGCAGCGAGAACCACGTCTCGTCGACCACGTAGGTGATCGGTGCGTTCGTCGTCAGTCGCCAGGTGCCCGTCGGCAGGACGAAGCGCAGATGATTGCTGCCACGCGTCACCTCGGGCCTGACCGCCCCCCAGTGCCCGCGCGGTCGCATGCGAAAGCGCACGCGCGGGTGGCCTTGCACGGGCCGCACGCGACGCACGATCTGCGTGGGCCGATAGGCTCGGTCGCGCTGCATGAAGCGCGGGCAGAAGTCCGTGATCTCCAGCGTCTCGCCCCCGGCGGCGTACAGGCGGGTGCGCAGCACCGCGGTGCCGGCGTCGTACGACTGCTCTGCGCGCACCAGGTTCTCGATCTCGATGGACCAGAGGCCCTGGTCGCCCCAGCCGTCGGGGCTGTCGACGAGCGCATGAAACAGGGGTTCGCTGTCGAAGCGCGGCAGGCAGGCCCAGACCATGTTGGCGCGTCCGTCGATCAGTGCGCTCACGGCGCAATTGCCGATCACGGCGAGCTCGAGGCTGGCAGGCGGGTTCATGGGTGGCGCGGAAATCCGGTCTGCGGCATGCGGCAGCCGCGTTCCGCTATGGTGGCAGGCGTGGACGAACTCCGTGCGGTTCCGGTCGATCGCCGAGCGCAACGCTCGCGATGAGACATCTGCTGTCGCCCGAGGGCGCGCGCGCGCTGGCCGAATTGCTCGCGCGCGCGCCGCTCATCGCCTTCGATTTCGACGGCACGCTCGCGCCCATCGTCGAGCGGCCGGACGATGCGCACGTTCCCGAGGCCATGGCCGAAGCGCTGCGTGCGCTGGCCGCGCGGCACCCGCTGGCGGTCATCAGCGGCCGGGATGCCGACGACCTCCGCGCGCGCCTCGGCTTCGATGCGCACTGGGTGATCGGCAATCATGGAGCGGAGCACGATGACCCAGCGCCGGTCGAGATCCGGGCTGCCCAGGCGGCTCTCGATGGCTGGCGCGGCACGCTGGTGGCCGAGCACTCCGCGCTGGACGAACTGGGGGTGGTCGTCGAGGACAAGCGCTTGTCCGTCGCGCTGCACTACCGGGGCGCCCGGGATGTCGAGAGAGCACGCGTGCACCTGGCCCGGTTGGTATCGCACCTGCCGCCCGAGCTTGCCGCGTTCGGCGGCAAGTTCGTCGTCAACGTGGTCGCCCGCGCCCTGCCGGACAAGGGTGCCACGCTGCGCGCGCTCGTGCGCAAGACGGGGGCCGGCGCGGCCTTCTTCGCCGGGGATGACGTCAACGATGAATCGGTGTTCGAGCAGGCCGAGCCCCATTGGCTGACGGTGCGCATCGGCCGCGACGTCTCCGACTCGCGCGCCATGTACGGGCTGGACAGCCACGAGGAACTCCTGGCGGTGCTGCACGCCATGCTCGATCACTGACGCGCGGTTCACCGCGCGCTCGCCCTGCGCAAGCGGCCCTCGATGCGCTGTCGCTGCCGCAGCCGGCTCGCGTCGCCGAGAAGGTGGCCGGCCCATCGGTAGACGTTGAATTCGCGCACCGTCATGCGCAGGGCAGCCATCCGCTCCCGCTGCTCGTCGGGGGGCATGTCGATCGCGGTCTCGATCGCATCGGCGCACTCCTCGACGTGATACGGATTCACGATGAGGGCTTCGGTCAGCTCGCGCGCGGCGCCGGCGAACCGGCTGAGCACGAGCACGCCCTGCTCGTCGTCGCGCACGGCCACGAACTCCTTGGCGACGAGG
>Ga0335069_10009674_pt1 | contig 13707 bp, 14 predicted proteins | sample Lox_Sample_11_FD_206714 | JGI IMG/M metagenome (GOLD analysis project Ga0335069, IMG submission 206714) | Soil microbial communities from Loxahatchee National Wildlife Refuge, Florida, United States - Lox_Sample_1.1 | ecosystem: Environmental > Terrestrial > Soil > Wetlands | place: USA... | reverse complement strand
ATCCCCGTGTATTCAAATTGAATATACGGGGATTATACGGGGATTATACGGTGTGGTGACGGAGAGGTGAGGGCGTAGAGCTGAGGTGGATTTGTGGAGCCCTTCTTCGTAAGTGCCTGTCCATTACCGTCTTACTCTGTGCCTATCCGGTTGGTGGTCCTTACCAAAGTCCGCAGAGTCCGATCGTAGGCAGGTTAAATGGGATTGCCATACGTAACATCACGTTAGGACAACCAACCGGATAGGCATGGAAGCAAACAGATCAAAGAGGCCGATGGCGGGCACAACCAGCTCTCAAGTTCCTCCACCTCTGAGCCGCCATTTGCATATCCGTGGGATAACCCACCTACGACGCCGAATATTGCAATCTGAAGCCCCTTGCGCGAAAAACGCCGTAAAAGGCACTACCTGTAGTGGCTTTCCGAGATGCCTAGCCACTACAGGTAGCGCACTTTGGCTGCCTCGCTTTCCAGTTGCCCCCAAGCGCACAAAAAGCCCCCATGCTTACCGCAAAGACGCAGAGAGCGCGGAGAAACGCAGAAAAGGGGGCAGGGTTGAAGCGTTGAAGGGCTTCACCGCTCCTGGTGATAGGGCTTGCCCGTCCGGTAAAGCTGCAGGCGCGCTGTGGCCAGGTCTGCCAGCTCCCGATCCCCGGCACTCAGAGCCAGGCTCCGCGCTTCCTGGGCCACCGTGATGGCCTCGGCAAACCGGCCGGCTTCGGCGTAGGCCGCATCCAGGGTCCCCAGGTACCGGGCCTCCTTGCGGCCCGTCAATTCACACGCCCGTTCCGCCAGCCGGACGGCTTCCGCGCCATTGCGAACCTCCGCCCGGGACGAGGTAGCCAGCATCCAGGCAAGGTCGTTGAGCGGCTCCGGCCAGTCAGGCTTGAGCCGAATCGCCTCCCGGTAATGCTCTGCCGCTTGGCCGGCCTTGCCCTGCATCGCCAGCGACAGCGCGAGATAGTACTGCGTTTGCGCGTCAGGCTTAATCCGCACCAGCTCAGCGAACTGTGCGCCGGCCTCGGCGGGCTTTCCCTGCCGGGCCAGCAGCAGGCCCAGGCTTTCCCGAGCCTGGCTATCCGTGGGCTCGAGCCTCACCGCGGCCTCATACTGCTGGATGGCTTCGGCCACCTTGCCTTCGTCGCGGAAGACATCTCCCAGGACGCGGTGCCCCGCGGCCCCCACCGCTTGCGTCACATTGGCAATCTCGCGGCTCGCTTCTTGCGTCCGGCCCTGGTGCGCGAGGGCCAGCGCGCAATTAATGCGGGCCATCTGCAACCCGGGCCGCAGCCGCAGCGCCTCGGCGAACTGCTTCCCGGCCTCGGCCCAGTCGCCCCCGTCCGCCAGCGCCGTTCCCAGGTTATTGTGCGCCACCGCGTTGTTCTCCGTCACTGCAATGGCATGGGCGAACAGGGTGGCGCCCGTCCGCCAATACGTGGCCTGCCTATGCGTTTGAACACCCAGCGCGACGATCACCACCGCCCCTGCCGCCGCCGCGGCCCTGACTCCCCACCGCCAGTGCACGCCCAGATCGAATGCCCCCCACACCAGGATGATGAACAGCCCAATGAGCGCAATGTAGGTATAACGGTCCGCAATAGCCTGCTCCCCGACCTGAACCAGACCGATGACGGGCACCAGCGTCCCTACAAACCACAGCCAGCCGGCCAGCACGTAAGGCCGCGACCTCGCCAGCCAAAGGGCCACCACCGTAATCCCGGCGAGGGCCACCGCTGCCGTCGCCCATTCCCACGCCGGCAACGTCAACGGGTGCGGATAGAACACCGCCAGGCGCGCCGGCCATACCATCTTACCCATGTAGCGCATATACGAAACGAGCGCGTTGGCCAGCCGATCCCCAAAGCCCACCGAGGCCAACGTGTCCATCGCCCCCACCCGCCGCTGAATGAGGAACGTCGCCGCGCTCGTGACCACGGCTAGCACAAGGAAGGGAACCTTCTCAAGGAATATACGATTTACGATATACGATTTACGAGCGTGGTGCGTAATGCCCGGTGCGGGCTGCGTGTTACGTGTTGCGTGTTCCCTGGACCCGAGACCTGAGACTTTAGACTCAAGACTTGAGACTTGAGACCCAAGACTCGCGAACCGCCCCAGCGGCCAATAATCCAGCAGCAGGAGCACGAAGGGCACGGTCACCAGCATCGGCTTGGCCATCAGCCCCAGGGCGAAGAAGAGCAGGGAAAGAACGTAGAAGCCTGAAACGTGGAACGTGTTGCGTGGTGCGTGGTGCTCCTCATTGGATGTTGGATGTTGGATGTTGGTTGTTCCCCCCTCTCTTCGAATTTCGGCCTTGGGACTTCCACGTAGCGGCAATACGCCCACAGCGTCAGCATGAAGAACAGCGTGCTGAGCGCGTCTTTGCGCTCCGTGACCCAGGCGACGGATTCCACGTGCAGCGGGTGCAGGGCGAACAGCGCCGCCACGAACCCGCTGCGCCACACCGCGCCCGTCATCCGCCTCAGGACCAGGAACAGCAGCAGCGTGTTCGCCACGTGGATCAGCAGGCTGGTCAGGTGGTGCCAGCCGGGGTTTAGCCCGAATAGCTCCATGTCCGCCATGTGCGACATCCACGCCAGCGGGTGCCAGTAGTCGTAGTAGGCGGTGCCGAATGCCCAGCCCACGTTGCCCAGCGTCAGCCCGGTTAAAACGTGCGGGTTCTGCGTGATGTAGAGAGTGTCCTCGTAATTGAGAAAGCCTCCATGCAGCACCGGCCAAAACGCCAGCAGGGTCGCGGCACCCAGCAGGATGCTGATCAGGAACGCAGGCCGCGTCGGCTTTATCATGTCGGGCAGCCCTGTTTAACGCAGCGCGGCGCAGAAGGCAAAGCAGAAGCATCCGGCCGCCCGTCCCCGGGCGGGTCTCGTCAGTACTGCCATCGCTGCGTTACCCTCTCAACTTGTCCGCTTAACCCACCGTCAACCGCGTGAGCATTTCCCTGGGCGTGATGATTCCAATACCAAAGGGTTTGCCCAGCACCAGCAGGTCGTGGTCGCGCGAAACGATGAACTGGGCCGACGCTGCCAGCGCGCAGGCGAGGTAGGGATCGTCCGTGGCATCGCGGCTGCGTTGCTTCCCCAACGGAGCGGGAGCGACCATTTTGGCCGCTCCGTAATACCACTCCAGGATCGTGTACGGCGAATGCACCGCTTTGAAGCCGATTGCCTCCACCGCGCGCCGCAGTTCCTCGAGTGTATGAGTCGTGGCAAAGGCCAGGACGCGGCGCCGCGCGAGGGCTGCGAGGCACAGGTAAGCTTCGCCGCCCCAGCCCGCACCGGAGAAGACCACCCCGGCATCAACGACTACCCTCACTTCCGGCGGCCCCTCTTTGCCGCAGCGTAAATCCGCCGCAACTCAGCTTCCGAAGGGTCTCCAGCCGGCGCGCCGGCGATGGCTTTCTCCAACACCGCCACGTCCTCCGCGATCTTTGCCTCGCGCCTTCTCCGGATCAGCTCCCGCATGTACTCGCTCATGCTGTCGAAGGCGCCGGCGGCCGAGTCCGCCCTCGCGAAGTCTGCCAATTCCGGGTTAAGTGAGACATTGATCGTCACTGCTTTCATGCAAACTGAATTTACTCTTATGGCAAAACCGGTCGAGCCGTGCCAAGAGGCCCCCCGGGATCGAAAGGCACCCCGCGCTCTAACGGCTCAAGGCTTCCGCCACTCAACGCCCGGCCGGGGTTCTCACTTTATCACCTCCACCGCGGCATGCTTGATGCCGGTGTCGAAAGTGGCGAGCTTCATGCCTTTGCTGGCAGCCAATTCTGCGAGGTACAGGTCCGTGAGATCTTCACTCCTCCGGGCCGAGCATTTGAGGGCCGGCAGGTCAGCCGGGACAAACTGCGCATTATGCTTCTCCAGGAATGCTTGCAGCAATCGCCGCGAAGCGTTCATGTCGGCATTAAGCGCCTTCTGATGTGTGCTCACCCGCAGAAAGCCAAGCTCCGAAAGCGCACAGGTCGCCACCTGCCGCCCTGCCAACCAGGCATCGGCTTTGGCGAAATCAGGGGGCTGTTGCCAGATGCCCGCCAACAGGACGCTGACGTCCAGGGGTGCCTCATGGGAAATCAGCCAGGGCCGCTTTGATTTCCTCTCGCGTGATCGTGCGGCCAAGGTCGCCGACCGGATGCTTGCCTTTGCGCGCAACGATTCTCACTTTCACGGGGGACGGCTCTTTGGGTCGTTCGAGACGGACCAGCAACAGCCGCCCGTCACCTTGTATTTGAACACTCAAGAGGTCTCCCTGACCGATGCGGGCCTGCTTACGCGCCTGCGCGGGGATGACCATCCGACCGCGGTTATAGACGGTCGCTGTCACCCCAGGATCATATTGCAAGCAATACTTCTGGTCAAGGAGCACGTCTGCCCGCCCACAGCCGGACCTGGCGGAGCCCTCCCGGCTTCAAGGCAGAGACGCGGAGATTCTCCGTTCCCGCCACCAGGTTGCATTGGCTATTGGCTATCGGCTATTCCCCATACCGCGTCATCCGTTGCGGCCTCGTCGCGCTGCACTGCAAGAGCCGTGATGGTTCGCAAACTGCGAACAGTTTGCCGGCCCACCGCCAATAGGGGACTTCCATCCTCCATCTTCTATCCTCCATCCTTGTCGCGGACCGGTTCGGTTGCGGCCCTGTCGCGCTGCGCTCTCTGCGTCTCTGCATTGATCTTGCAGCCCCCGGCTTGACTCGCCCGCCCCGACGCTGGTTCATTGGCAACGATGCCGGACCAAGCACCGCCCAACCGCCTCGAGAATCTCCTGACGCTCGTCGCAGCGGGCCTGTTCGCCGGCGCCCTCTGCTTCCTGCCTCCAACCCTGTTCCGCAGCGCGGACTACGTGCTCTTTTACAAGCCCAACTTCCACTTCCTGGCCGAAGCCGTTCGCGAAGGGGGACTGCCGCTTTGGAACCCCTATATCGGGCTGGGCCGGCCTTACCTGGCGGACATGCAAAACGCCGTGTTCTACCCCCCGGTTTACCTGGTCTGCCTCGGCCCCCGCGGCGGGGTCTTCCTCCTGGCCTGGCTTCACCGCGCTGTCGCGGTCTTCGGCTTCCGCAGGCTGGCCTCGAGCCTGCAGGTCGGCCGCTGGCAAGCCTGGTTCATGATACCCTGGGAGCCCCGGCCCGAAGTGCAGCCTCAATCCTGAAAGGGTTGGATCTTTCAATCCCAGGCGTATAGCCCGTCCTCCGCGATTGCGCTCATCCCCGATACAATCCCCTTCAGGGTTGAGGGCATTACCCCTGTCCCACCCAGGGCTGAATGATTCAATCCCTTCGGGATTGGGCGTTCCGGATTGGAGCACACCCAGGGTAGCTCGTGGACTCGCAACCCTGGGCTGAGTGATGCAATCCCTTCGGGATTGCCCCTGGGTGCACTGGGAGTCGTGATGAAGCTTCGATGCTTCAAAGTCCTTGTCTCTGCGCCTCTTTGCACTGCAACAGCGGTGATCGTTCGCAGGCTGCGAACAGTTTGCCAGGCCATTGAAACCGGGGACTTCTATCCGCCATCTTCTATCCTCCATCCTCGTCGCGGCCCGGTTCGGTTGCGGCTCCGCCGCGCTGTGGTCTCTGCGTCTCTGCGTTAAATCCGGTTCCAGCGCCGCGAACGGCTCACCGCTTCAACGCCTCAAGGCCCGCCCATCCCACCAACACCAATACCGCCAACCCGGCCAGCCCAAGCCCCCACGCAAAGCTTGCCGGCGCATAGCGGAACACCAGCGTTCCTTCCCCCGCCGGCAGGACCACGCCCCGGACGGCATGATTGGCGCGCAGAATCGGCACGCGATGGCCATTCCAGTAAGCCCGCCAGCCCGTGTCCCACAGATCGGCCAGCACCACCATCCCGGGCGTTTCCATCCGCACCGAGACGGTAACCCGCGTCGGAATCTCCTCCACAATCCTCGCGCTGCCGCGGGATTCGCCAGGCAGGCTGACCGGCGACTCCACATACGCCATTTCCCGCGGGTCGAACTGCGGCGACGCTAGTTTCTCGAGTCGCGCCCGCGTACCCGTCACCATCTCCACTCGCCGCGGCACGAACGCCCGCGGCAGCGCGTTCGAGTTCACCAGCGCCCAGTAGCCCATTCCCTGGAACGCGGGCCGCGCGTCGGGTGGAGGCGCCCCGCGTCCGATCACATAGCGCACACCCAGCATATCCAGGACCGGCGGGAGTCGTAACTCCCCGTGCGGCGTGATCTCCTTCCTGGGCGCCATATCCTGCGTCAGCGCGTAGGTGTAAGATCGGGACTCCGGGCCCGCCGCGAGAGCCAGCAGATCAACCAGCCGTGCCGGGTCAACCGAGTCGTAGCCCCGGATGTCGTGCAGGCCGCGCATGGCGACAATCGAGGCCGGCAGACAGTTGTAGCCGATCACGCGCCCGGGAGCGGAGTGGGCGACCGCGTCCAGCACCGGCACGGGTGGGAAATAGAGCGCCGGATCGCACTGGACGCTCCGGCCATGTGCGAACCAGAGCAGGTCTCCGAAGGCCAGCGCCGCGGCAACGGGGAATAGCCACCGGGTAGGGACGCGTTCCACCGCGTCCCTTGAATCCTGCGGCGGAGGTATGGGGACGCGGTGGAACGCGTCCCTACCGGGTTCAGGGCGCGAGGCGTGAGCTGTGCCCCTTAGCGCCGGTGAGGGGGCTCGTGCGGATGGGTGCGATCGCGTTCGCCACCACAGCACCAGCCAGGCGGCCAGCCCGATACCGCACCAGGCGGCGGCCGCCGCGTAATGCCGCGCGTACCAGGCCTGAACCTGGCGCACCCCTTCCATGTCGTGGACCCACTCGGCGGGGATCCTCTGCAGAATGTCGTTCGCGAGCAATGTGGCGATTGGCTCGGGCAGGTTCAGCACCCGGTGCCCGCACCACGCGCACAGGCAGGCCAGCAGCGCTGCCGGGAACCAGAACCACCGCCGCCACTCGATGGCGCCCTCGCTCTGCCCGGGCATTTCACACTGGTAGGGACGCCTCGCCGAGGCGTCCGTGTCCGGGCGGACGCCTCGGCGAGGCGTCCCTACCGCTGCCAGGACATTCAGCCCCACAGCCATCAGCGCGAGCAGGGCGAAGGACGAGGCGAACACCAGGCGGTTGTGGGAAAACATGTTGAGCCCCGGCAGGCGCAGGAACTGCACGACGCCCGGCAGGCCCACGCACCAGCTCAGCCCGGCCGCGAACAGCAGGACCCAGAAGACATTTCTCGACCGCTCCCGTCGGTTGCACCAGGCCAGCGGCGCGAACACCAGCGCGGCCAGCACCCCCGTGTAAGCCCCCGCCGCGCTCTCCACCTGCACCAGGTTGCCGATGCGCAACGTGTCGCTCCGGTCCGTGCCATACATATCGGGCACCACGGTCTCCAGCAGGGTCGTCCAGCCCATGGGTGGTCGTTCCTCCTGCCCTGCGCTGCGCCGCGCCATGCGCTCGCCCGTGCGGGTGTATTCCAGCGTCGGCAACAGGTACGGCGCCGCCAGCAGGAACCCCAGGGCCCAGCCCGCCGCGAGCTTCAGCAAGGCCCGCCGGAACCGACCGGACGACCAGGTATCATACAAGCACCACAGCGCATACAGGCCCGACACCATCAGCACCTGGCCGGCCACGTCGAGATGCCCGCTCAGCAGCACCAGGCAGGTCACGACAGCCAGCCCCACGGGCGCCGCGCGCCAAAGGAACCTTGGGAATATCCAACATCCAACATCCAACATCCAACATCCAATACGGGAAGCGGTGCCCCTTACCCGTTCCCTCTCCCCATCCGATGGGGAGAGGGTGCCCTTCAGGGCGGGTGAGGGGCCCACACAATCCCCAGCATGCGGAGAGAGCTCGGGCATTGGATGTTGGATGTTGGATGTTGGATGTTGGATGTTGTCTCTCCCTGCTCCGCGCACCGTCCTATCCACCGCCAGCAGGATACACGGCAGCCAATACACGGCCAGGCTGGTGGGCCATCCCTGCCACAAGACCAGGAACCCCGTCATCGGGTAACACCAGCCGGCAACCGCACCCGGCCAGAAGCTCACGCCCAGCGCTCGCCGGCAGAACAGGTACGCGCCCACACCCGCCACGATCGCCGCCAGCAGTTGACTCCAGGCCAGCACCTTCGGCGACGCGATGACGGACCCCAATGCCAGCAGGGGCGAGAACTTCGGCCAGATGAATGGCACCCCGGCGAAGTGATACGGCGCCCACATCGGCAGCCGCCCCGCGTGCAACTCGGACACCTCGAACCGCCTCGACGGCTCGCAATAACAGAGCTGGTCCAGCAGGTGGTCGTTCTGTGGGGTAATCTTCGCCACCTCGGGGGTCCGGGGCAGATAGGTGCCATCCTCGGCCAAGATGTCCAGCGGCAGCAGTATCTTCCGCCCGGCCAGCGACGGCCCGTAAAGGAGGACCTGCCCGAACACGATGCCCCCCAGGACAATCAGGAGCTGTGTGAGGCGGCGGGCCGGGGGCTTACCCATAGCGGTTCATTCAAAGGAGCATTATCCAATGGCTGCGGATGACTCGGCAATGCGCAATTACGAGGTTGAGCCCTTTAACGCAGAGACGCAGAGAGCGCGGAAAGACGCAGAGCAGATGAACCGTGAACGGTTAAAATTATGCGCAAGCGCGGGTCAGCGGATTAACGCTTCGACGGTTCAAGGCTTCAACCCGTCAGCCCTTTGCCCTCTGGCGTTTGAGGCAGGGCTGAGGTGTTAAAGCGTGGCCCCTCTCTGGAACGCTTCAATGCTCCACGCATCATTCCCCTTGCCTGATGCGGGATTCTGTGGCTGAGTAGAAATGTGAGCGCACAAGAGATCATTGAGCAGATCAAGGCTCTGCCGCCGTCCGAGCGGGCCGAGGTAGCGAAGTTTCTAAGCGAAACGGATGACTCCTGGGTGCCGGAGTCGTTTAAGGAAGGAATGAAAGCCGCGTCGGAAGGCCGGTGCGTCGGTATGGAAGAGGCCCTTTTTAAGACGCCGCCGCCGCATTTGCGATGAGCTATCGCTATGAGGCGGTCGAACCGTTTTGGACAGCCTTCTATCGCCTAAGCCCGGAACAAAAGGAGGCCGCGCGCCGGGCGTGGCTGGTTTTTAAGAGCGATCCCTTCGACCCTCGGCTGGGCACCCATAAGATTCATCGCCTCTCGGCCCTCTATAAGCGAACCATCTACGCCGTGAACCTTGCGGGCGATTTGCGCTGCGTGTTCTACATCGATGGGGACCGGGTCATCTCAGTTGACATTGGCACGCACGATATTTACCGTGGTTAGCAACCCCAATATCCGATCTGTTCAAGCGCCTGGGGCCTGATTAAACGCAGAGACGCAGAGAGCCCTCAGGAACGTTCCTGCCCTTTCGTTAGCTTCGTTTCCTTCTGTTCAAGATCAGCCCGGCCCCCAACCCCGCCAGCGCGAACGCGGCCGGCTCGGGGACATAATACAGGTTGAGTGCGTTGAAGGAAAAGACCGGAGGCACGTTCACGTCGCCGCCGATGTTGTAAACGGTGATGGCCCAGGTCGGATACTGCCCGCTGACATCGTCCCAGGCAACCACCTCCAGCGTCGCTGCCGGCGCGTCCAACGGAATGTTCTCCAGCGTGTCGGTAATAACGACATTAAGACCCGACGCATTCTCGGTGCGGACCGTCGTCGTCCGGCCCGATGCAACCAGGAGGTTGTCAGGAACACCCACCCCCGGCGCGGCCAGCTATTGCTCCAGCGTTGTTGCCGCGCCATCCGGGCCGCCATCCGTCACCGCTCACTCGCCCGTGGTCACGCGATAAAACCGTGCCGGCAGATTCGCTCCATCCGTCCATACGCAGGTGGTGTTGGTCAATTGCACCGACGTGAGCGTCTGCCACTGATTGGCCCCTGAAACCGCCAGCGCATCCGTCGCGTCAATCCGGTAGGCCCAGCCCACCAGGCCCGAAATTGCCAGCGTCGGCGGCCGGCCACAGCTCATGCGCACCGCCAGCACCGGGTCGGACAGGTAAGTGTAGCCGGAGGCATACACCGGCACGAACGGCAATGTATTGTTGCCCACCGTCAGCAGCCGCTGACCATCAGATACTACGACTGAAGTGCCCGGCAGCCACTGCGGGTACTGCACCCAGTTCCTTCCGTCCGCCGAGGCTGCCAAATAGGCCCCGGCCCGCGCCAGGAACGCGCCCTGGCAGTACACGACCTTCCCCAGCAACGTAGTCACCCCCGTCGCCTGCGCTGCCCAAGCCGTCCCGTAACCCGAGAGCAGATTCACTCCCGGGCCGGCGGGGATCAGGAAACGCCCGTTGCAGTAGCTCACCTGGCTGCCACCCGAAATGCTATTCCGCGTCCAGTTGGTGCCGTCGCCGGAGGTATAGACATGGCCCGAGTCATCCGTGCCCAGCCGGTTGATTCCCAAAGCCACGAATCGCCCCGCCCCGAACGCCACATCTCCTAGCGACGCGTTGACGGGGCTGGTGGAATGCTGCGCGGCCCAATTCTGCCCGTCAGCGGACGTAAACACGTTCAGGTCGCCCGAGGCGGCCGGCCCACCCACCGCCACGTAGAGGCCGTTGCCGTACGTGACCCCATACAGCCCATCCGCGGGCGATGAAGGCACGTTCCCCACCGACCACGTAATGCCATCTGCTGAGACCGCCGTTCCGCCCCAGAACCCCACCACTACAAACTGCCCGCCGGCGTAAATCACCGCTTCCGCAAACGCCAGGCACGACCCCCCGGGAATGCCGCCCAGCTCGCGCACCACCCAGTTCCGTCCGTCCTCCGACGACAGGATCACCCCCCAGTCGCTGTACCCGCCCACCGCCACATATCGGCCGTTAGCATAGGCAACGGACCTCAGCCCGAAGTAATTCCCGCTGACCTGGGTCGTCGTCCAATTGTCCAGGGGATCAGCCCATGCGCCAACGGCCAGGCACGCCAGTGCCGCTACGGTCGCAACTAAGACTGGGAGACAGGCCGATTTCACAAGACTCCGTTCCGTGCTCATTAGACCGCACTGCGTCCAGAGGCTGCAAGAAGTGCTTCACACATATTTGTGTGAGCACTGCGCAGAGAGCAAGCATTACGCGGCACAACTCCTGACAGAACGGTTAAGTAGTGTGTCCGGTGTAGTGCCTGGACGGGAAGAGATACTACTCTCTTCATTGGGGCGGTCAAGGAGGCATTGCTCAAAGGACTGGCGACGGGCGCAGCTTGGCAGTACCACCGGAGCGCGCCCGTCCTCGGGCGCCGCAGCGTTCAATACTGGCAGCGCGGCCAGCTCCTGTGGCGTTGCTGCGCCCGAGAACGGGCGCGCTCCGTGCTATGGTGGTACCGCCAAGATGCGCCCACTGGCGACCCCGGGTGGGAAGCGCAGGCTCCCCGCCGCCATGCCGTGCCCAATCCCGAAGGGATTGAATCATTCAGCCCAGGGTTGCGAGTCCGCGAGCTACCCTGGGTAGGCCCGCCCGAAGGACCTGTCTCAACCCTGAAGGGGTTGCATCGGGACGGATGCCATCACATGGGCGACCGCTACGTGTTGAATTCAGGGGTGGGCGATCCAACCCTGTCAGGGTTGGGGTATCACTTGGGGCGGCCTTCACCCAGGGTAGCTCGCGGACTCGCAACCCTGGGCTGATTGATGCAATCCCTTCGGGATCGGACGGCGCTAAACGCATCAGAAGCGGGGTGGAATCGCGGGGCCAGGAAATGAAAGGTGCGGCGCTCTGCCGAAGCGCCGCGGCTGCGCAGGGGTACAAAAAAGAAGCCGCCCTCGCGGGCGGCTTCGTGATGGAAAGCTGTATCAGCTTACTTGCGACGGCGGAAGATCAACAGCGCCGCAGCACCCAGTCCGGCCAGCGCGAACGTGGTCGGCTCAGGAACCTGCTGGAAATAGAGGTTGAAGGACGAGAACGTGAAGTTCGCGGGATTGTTCACGGTGCCACCGATGTTGTTTACCGTGAAGGCACCAGACTTGCCGCCAGCAATCAACCCCTCGTTCCAGGCAGTCGAGGCCGACGCCCAAGTCGGATACGCACCGCTGCTGTTGTCCCAGGCAACAACCTCAAGGGTCGCAGCCGGAGAGTCGGCGGGAACGTTACCCAGCGTGTCATTCAGGGAGACAATGATCCCGGCGGGAGCACCGCCAGAGCTGCTCGAGCGGAACGTAGTTGTCCCACCTGACGGTAGCAGGCTGGTCTCACTTTGGCCGGCCCCGTTGGCTGCCAGCAACTGGGCAAAGGTGGTGGACGCACCGTACTTGCCGGTCAGCCCCGTGCCACCGATCATGGTCATGCCGTAGCCAGAGTAGTTGTTCGTCCCTGCCGGGTTGTCATTCGAGGCGTTGCCGATAATGGACAACCCCAGTGCGGAGCTGGAGGGGCCCCAGACGTGAGCCGTGCCCACCGGGCTATTCCCAACGAATGTTACAGTTCCTTGAGCCAAGACGCCCAAGGCAGCGGTGACTGCAAATGCAGCGACTATTAGTTTTTTCATAGGTGTTTGTTATGCTTGTTGTGGGATTTCAATTAGCTTTGATTGGTTGTTATTAAGTTGGTGGTTACTGCACCGTAAAGTTCCGAACCCAACTGGCAGTATTAGCAGGTGCCTGGATGTAGAAGAAGGCCTGGCCCACATTAATGACGGGCTCATTGGCTTGGCCATTCTGCTCCCATTGCAGATCATAGGAATCGAAAGTCCAAGTGACGTAGGCACCATTGTTTTGGGCCGTGTTGTAGGTAAACAACTGGTCGTTTGGGCCACCGGGTAAACCCAAGTCGGTCGTGATCCTGCCTTGCTGCGGAACGATTGAGGAGAGGATTCGCTTTTGTCCGCTTGCCAGGTTGAGGTTCGTCAAAGAGCCCTGCTCCACTTCACCGACGAATGTCAGCGTCGTCGCTGCCGGGGTGACGTAAAAACCACCTTCGCCTGGATTCATCGAGGCCGGAACCGGCTGGCCGTTCTGCTCCCAGACCAGATCATAAGAGTCGAAAGTCCAACCCGAAAACCCACCGTTGACGAACTTGAAGAATTGGGCATTCGGCGGGCCATTTGGGATCAGGGCTTCCAACGTGTTGTTGGTCGTGTTGAGTTGGTTGGCGATCATGACCCTCTGACCCGCGCCAACGGTTAGGTTGTAGTAACCAACGACGTTTAGCGAGTAAACGTTCGATTGCGCCATTGAGGAGGCGAGACCTGCAGCCAATAGGGCTGCGCATACTAGTGCTTTTCTCATAATATGTAGTTTATGTGTTACCGTGTGTGCGCCAACTATCGCAAAAACCCGACCCCCTGTCAACGGTTTGTTGAAAATATTTTGAACATTTTTCAGCACTTCCTGTTGGGGGCCTGAAAACGGCCGCCGCGGACCGAAAACCGGGCTGTTTCCGAATAAAATGGGCATATTCTGAGGTGGATAGCATCGGGAATGCCAGTTTTAGCCAGGAATTTCCTGGTAATCACCCAAAAAAAACACCGATTTCACGGATGGGCGCATCCGCGCAAGGCCCCCGCCTCATAGTAGCGCAAGCCTCCGGCTTGCAGTCGTCCCGCCAACCTTCCAGGTTGGCGCCCCCTCCGCATGCATGCGGCAGGCTGGAAGCTTGCCGGGACGGTCGCAAGCCGGAGGCTTGCTCTAGTGCGCCTGCGAGAGCGTACACACAGCAGGGTGAAAGTCCCTGTCAGGCGGAACGTTCACCCGCCTGAAACCGAAGGCTACTGCGTCGTGGCAACACGG
>Ga0335069_10009672_pt1 | contig 13709 bp, 3 predicted proteins | sample Lox_Sample_11_FD_206714 | JGI IMG/M metagenome (GOLD analysis project Ga0335069, IMG submission 206714) | Soil microbial communities from Loxahatchee National Wildlife Refuge, Florida, United States - Lox_Sample_1.1 | ecosystem: Environmental > Terrestrial > Soil > Wetlands | place: USA: Florida... | reverse complement strand
CGGCGGCCGGCATTTAGCTGCACCAGCAACAGGCGTAGAAACTGTTTGTACTCTTCCAGCGAGCCGAACTCTCGGCTGCCCCGGAGCATCAACGCCTGATCGATCGCGCGCTTCAGCCGGTAATGCCGCTGTTCCACATCCCCGTTCTCGTTGGCCTTGCCCGCTTGGATTTTCTGGCCATCCATCCGGTAATGCCGCAGCAGCGCCTCGTATCGAGCGGTGAACTCTTTGGCGTCGGTCATGTTGTTCACGGCGGTCGAGAGCCGGTCCGTGCGGTGCTCCAGCGGAACACCGCCCAACTCCCACAGCGCGTTCTGCAGCCCTTCGCTCAGGCTCTCGAAACTCTCCGAGTGACAGACCGTCGCGTCCTCCCAGTTCGAATACGCCAGCACGAAGTGGTACAGCAGGTGCGGAAAGCTCTGCCCACCGATCGTGATCCCCAACTCCATCATGTGGGTGAAGTCGGACTGGCCCAGCCGTCCCGGCACATGCCGTTGCGCAAAGAAAACCTCACGTCCGGGGCCTTCGGTCGCACGCCACCGCTTGACGTGCCGTTGCAGGGTCCGCAACTGGCCGTCGGCGAACTCGCCGGGATACTTCCGTTGCAGGGCTTCGAAGATCGTCTTCGCCTCCAGCCCAGGGTTCCCTTCCACCTGCTCCCGGATCTCTTTCCACACCCGCCCGAACGGATCCTTGCGCGTGCGCCATGTCCGGTCGGGTTTGCTCTCGCTCGGCAGCTTCCCGATGTCCAGGTACTTTCGTGCCGTCTTGACATCCATGCCAGCCTTGGCGGCCGCCAGCTCTTGCGTTTCTTCTGTTTTCGACAACCTCTTCAACCTCCTGACTTGTGCGTCGGTGACCATCTCCGCTGCGCCCGTGCGGGTGCGAACTTCGATGGTCGTTGATGGTTGTCGTCGATAGGGAATTTTAATTGTCGTCGGCCGGGAGTTCTAATTGTCGCCGATCACAAGTAAATCCACGGAACGAACAGCGCGTACCGAAGGCGTGTCTGTTGCACGGAAGTGCCAGGGAAGAAACGATCCGCGTACGCCTGGTGCAAGAATAGGAAGCCGATCTCGTCACGAACACCTTGGATCTCCTCCCTTAAGCGAGCTTCCGCACGCCGGATGGCATCCGGCGACAAAAGTGTCCATCCGAATACTGGTTCCATATTCCTATTCGATCGCCTCAGCTCGCGTCACACTCAGAAGTTGGCGCAGAAGTTGGACGATGATAAGAGTAGTACTTGCGCTCATTGTGTAGACGCCTCGTCCGTAGGCATTGCCCAAACATAGACCCACGGGGTGAGATCGATCGCGGGAAGACCTTCGCGTAGGGTGCGCATTCCCAGTGAGAAGCACCGATATCGACTCACTCATGTCCCCTCTCCGCGAGCATTAAGACGAACCTGCAGCAGATGCAGGTCACGAATTCCTCCCGGTAGCTGCGGGCCGCATTGCCGCCGCGGGCAGTAGACCTGAAGCTTCGGAATCCGCCAGAGTGACTAATAGATATTCCCTCGCCCGTGAGGCCGCGACGTACCTTTGACATCGATCGGCAGCATCGCCGTCTTTGCGGTTGAGAACGTCGGCCGGATCCGAACACGCCATCGCAACCGCGCGAAACTCCAAGCCTTTAATGCGGCGCATGCTTCCAAGTCGAATTCCCGGCTCATTCGAACCTGGGTCTTCCTGCCGAGGTTTAAGCTCGTAGGTCGGAATGCCGGCCGCGGCTAGGGCCGACCGGATCTCGGGTTTATACGGAGTGACACAAATCTCGTGGCTCGCAAGATGATGCTTCTCAAGGAGGTCCGATACCCATTTCACGACAGCATCGGCTTCGATCTGCTGGGTAGCGCAGCGGACAACGGTCGGATCAGGTCCACGGAATGCTGATCGGTCACCGATCGTCGATGCAACGCCGCCGTTGAGATCGTCGATTTCCATTCCTATCAAGATCTGATGTGCCCACTGCCGAATCTGCTGGCTGGTTCGATAATTGATCTTTAGACGGCGAGACCGGCCCCTGACGTCAATCCCTGCTCGGCTGAGCGGAATCTTGGGACCATAGATGCGCTGGTGCCCATCACCTACCGTGCAGAGCGGATTCGATGCGCCCTGACTGATTGGACTCAAAGCGCGGATGAGGCGTAATGCCTCGAGCCCGAAGTCCTGGATCTCATCCACAAGTACGTGCGCGTAATGCGTAAAGCGCCCTTGCTCCACGGCTAGGCGCGCCTGGTGGACAGCGCCCTCGAACGTGAGGAGATTTCGCTTCTTGAGGCTCCGCTGAAATGCCACGAACACCGGCCAAGCTTGCTTCCGCTGAGCGCGAGTGACCCGTGGCCGTCCGGTACGGACCGTGGTCAGATAAGCATTCTCATCCTCAATGCCGTTGGCATCCACAACCAATCGGTACTCATCTTCAAGCTCCTGGCGGGTCATTGGCAGATCCGCCAACCCGGGGTCCTGCCATACGTCCTCCCAAACATCGTGGACGTCTTCATCGGTTGCGATTCTACCCTTCCACCCGGAGCGTGCGCAGATTGTTCGTGCAAGCGCGTGAAGATTTGTGACCTCGATGCGTTCAGCAACTCCTGGCGCCAGCTTTTCAATGTGATGTTTCAGCGTGACTGACAGATTTGTTGTGAACGTCGTGACCAGGATGCGGGCCTTCGGATCCTGCAGTTGTTTAGCCAGGTATACCGCCCTGTGCATTAAGGCGACCGTCTTGCCGGTTCCGGCTGCACCGTTGATGTTCATCGGACCGTTCGTCTTCCATTCGACCAGCTTCCGCTGGTATGGATGCAGAAAGACACGCCATTCTTCCAGTGAGGCTTCGAGGATAGATCGCAAGGCCTCTTCGCCTTCGACCAACACCAGATCAAACGAAGCCGTTTTGTCGATATTTCGAAAGTCTCCAGGACTGTCGGGCTTGTGTGCAGCAATTTCCTTTCGATCTGCACCAAGCGTGGCTTCTAGTGCCTGGTCCAATGTCATGCCGGAAGCGATTCCATACAACACCTCTCGGCAATCCTGGGGCAAGTACTCAGCGAGGGCCTCGAATGTGGCATCCGAGTTGATGGACCGTACTGACGGGATCAGAGCTTCCGGCACGCCTGCCTGGAATAATTCCTGATCGGACAGGAGGTTCAACGGATACTCGTTTACAGGCGGCGCCTTCGTCGTAGCCTTGCTCTGAACAGCTCGCTCGGCCTCCTCCACCTCGAAAACTTGAAAAACGCCAGTGGCGCCATGTATTTCGAAGCGTTTGTTCTTGGCCCAGGCATATGCAGCATCGTGTTTGTCCACGTGCATCAGGAGGTACTTGTCGCCCTTTTCTGGCGCAATGACGATTGCGCGGAAGCCCTCGGGAAGGTTGGCTCCTCGGACCTTGGGGTCCTTCATTGTCGCTTTGAGAGAATGCAGGCCAATCGACGGGCTGGTGTGGTCTACGTGAAAGTCGCGGATCAAATCAGAGATGCCCTTCTGAACCTTCTGTGGCAATTGCCCAAAGTTTCGAAGTACCTCTCTGTGCAACATCAGTTCAGCCATGGGTTACGATCCTTTCTGTGGTCCGCGCAGGAGATCGATTAATGCCCGGACGCCTTCGCGTTGCAGTTCATCTGAAGTCAACACAGCCCACCCTCCTGCCTTCCAGCGGGGCCCGAAATCTGCCTGATCGCCAACCAGCACCGCGACAGGGGTCTCCAAGTCGGGCCAGGCCATTTCAGCGAAGCAGTCATCCGAAACATCGTCGTTGAAATGCTCCACGGCTGGAATCGGGACGTCAGCTTCGGCCAGATCCGGGATATATACCTTGAGCGATGACGTGACCGCGTCAAGCACATCCTGCCACTCGGGCGGGAGTGTAGCTCTCGATTGCCAGGGCAAATCCGGCGCTTCTCCGGTCCTCGCCTCAGTAGACGTCCAGAAGACGAAGTTTTCACAAAACTGATACAGATTGAGGCACGCGAGGAACCGCCGCCACCGTTCGAGGAAATCACTACCTGTGCACTCGGCCTCGCTGTCTCCCAGTCGCCCCAGGATCACGAGTTGAGATCTCCGGTTACTAAAGAGATCTGACTCCCTGATGTAGGCGACTATGTCCTGTGTCAAACTCGCCCGCTGGTTGTAAACCCATTCGCCGTTCTCGACTGGGGGAATGTCCGCGAATCCCTGACCAGTTCTCCAAGATTCCAGTGCAGCTTGCAGATCCGCGGACATCACGAAACGCTTGGCCTGTGTAGCAAGGACATGCAGCGGGAAGAAAACCGCGCTTCCCGCGAGTTGTCCCCAGCCTGGGGCATGTGGACACTCCAGGAAGGCCTTCAGCTGTTCAAATCCGTTCCGTACGATCGTGCGAGCTGCCGGAACCGTCTGGCCATTGGCCGAAGCAGCCTGGCCTACTCGATGAATCCAGTCAACGACCTGGTCGTGGCAGACCATTGGGTGATCGGCCTTATCATTCTCAAGATCCTCCCAAGTGACGCTCCAGACATGATATTGTCCGCTCTGCAGGATTGAACGCCGTTTCCGTAGGTCGTCCGCGAGCCTGTTGTTTGGATTGCAGTGGAATTCGAATCCATCGGTGAAGATGGCGATTGGCTTGAGTTTGCTGTCGTCGGTACGAAGGAGAAAGTCTGGCTGGCTTGCCGTCATCACTCCTTGTGCGGCGCCGAGCAGCGGTTGCAGCTCAAGCTCCCAGAGGCGCCCCGAGCCCGGCAAGGCGAATCGAAATCCCTTCGCCCCGCGAATCATCGTGGCTTCCCATGTCCCTTGCTTCGCCTCAACGAACTCGCGAAGCTTATCGACGAATCTCTTTTCCAGGACGCTGCCGAACAGGGCGTCGGATTTGATCGTCGCCAGTTCCTCTTGCTCCACCCGCTTCTCGCCGGCAGCGATCAAATCATTCAGGAGCTTGATTCCACGTTCCCGGCTGATTCGATCGGCGTTGTACTGAAGGTGATAGGTTCGAATGCAACGGTAGCAGCCGTCAGTGTCATCCTTTTGCGCCTTAAGCTTCCGACAAGAGCAGGTCTCAAGTGCATTGCGGGCGAGGCGAAGCACTTGCATGACGCCCTCGCCTGGCCTTCCGCGGGAGTCCTGCTCCTGGTACAGCGCCTTTAGATACCCGGTTCCACCCGGCACGGCATCCATCAACACCAGGTAATGCTTGTCGATCCCGGTCGACGGTTCCGGCAGAATCTGGGGAACTACGAGCAAATATGCTGGGTCACCCTCAAACCGCAGCCGCAGTCCAAGATAGATGCAGGCCCGCAACGTCTCCAGATCCTCGTCGTCGGTCAGAGGGAGCAGCAGGCGGATGGCTTCGGACCTCAATTCGCGGTAGAGGTACACCGACTCCCAGCTGCACGGGACACCGGTCTTACCTTGCTGCTTGAGCTTTTCGTCGCGTCGTCGCCATTGGCAGCTGCGCCTGTGTTCGACGTCACCGGGGAGCTTGTCAGTGGGAACCACGACCCCGCAATGCGGACAAACAAGGAACCCAGGATCTGGGGCATCTTGTCCAGGGCCGAATTTGAGCACGCCGGGCTGACCGCCGTATCCTGCATTTACTTCACGGAGGATGAGCGACCCTCTATATTCAATACCAAATGGCAGCCCGGTGTCGCCGACAGCTCCGGAGGCGCGCTCCGCCGTCTGGTCGAAGCTTCGCAGCACCTGGTAGTAGCCGCGTTCTCGTTCGTCATCCTTGTCTCCGGACAGGCTTTCGTACTGTTCCATGTACGACAGCGCCTGCGACAGCGGAAACTCAAGAAATTTCCGATGCTGCCCACGGTCCGACTGGCTGAAGCTATCGGCGTCGTGTCCGCATTGGGGACACGCTACCCCGGCTTCCGGGCGGTTCATCTGAGCGACACGACGCATATGGCCACAATTCCCGCAGATGGCCCACTCTTCGATCAGCGGCTGTTGCGGGTTTCCGATGACGATCTGCTGGATTTCGAATTTTCGGCTATGCGTGTAGAAGAAGTTGCTGGGTGCGAGTTCCCGTATGGCGGTTCCCGCGCCCCGAACGACATCTATGGCGATCGGCTCCTGCTCGTTTCCGCGATATTTGTTGTATACAGCCCCGTGAAACCGTACGCCGCGTTCCGGAAACGCATAGTTCGGTAAGAGTCCGTAGTCGGTTAGTATCTCCAGCGAACTGACGCGATCAAGGGCCGTCATTCGGCCCTTGATGATCCGAAGTTCCTGGTCAATTTCCTTCTTTGCGTCCTCCTCCTCTTCTCCAACCTCCTTAAGCTGGCCTTGAAGGCGCTTCCGGGCATTAATCAGGTCACGGTTCTGTTGATCGTACTCTCTGACTGCTCTTTCAATTCGCTGTCGCAGAACCTCAGTGCTCGTATCCGCTTCGAACCGTTGCCGCGTATCAGGCAGGATGTCAATCTGGAACCGGTTCAGAAACCGCGAGCGCAATTCGGTCTCGTTTTTGGTGACCCACTCCAACATGCGGGGGATGTTGCCGTCAGTTCGATCGATGTCCTCGACAAGTTGCCGTCCGGATCGGGGCAACTCCGTCAATATCTTTGCCTTTACCGCGGTATCGAAGCAAAAGGCCAGGTATTGCCGGACCAGAACAGCGGAAGCGTCCAACCAGCATCCTGGCGGATCCACGCGACCCTTGAGAATGTCACCGGGCCGGCCAAAGAAGAACAGGTCATGCGGCCTCTGGTTCACGATCGAGATGATCAGAGACGTGCCGGTAGCGCGGCCGGCCCGGCCGACCCGCTGCAGATAGCTGGCGGTGCTCGGCGGAATCGAGCAAAGCATGGTGCTCGACAGATCTCCGATATCGATTCCCATCTCGAGCGTGCTGGTGCATGCCAAAACGTTGGTGTCATCCAGGTGAGCGGCCGCCGTGAATTCCTTTTCAACGCGTTCACGTTCCTTGGTGGCGAGCAGTCCTGTGTGTTCTTCCGAGATCACTCGCCGTAAGGCCCCCTTGCGATAGCGTGCCTGGTAGTATCGCTGCCTTGGTGACCAATCGGTTGGCTGATAGCGGCCGAGGTCGGCGTAATACTCCATACTCGGAGCGCCTTCCCAGAGCCTCGACTCATCAGCAGGCCGAACAAGGGGGCGTTCCGTCTGGCTGCATGCTAAGGAGATCGTGTCCGAAGACAGCCTTGCAGCGGATGACGAAATCGCGTAGTACTCCTTTGAGCCGTCCTGATGCAACTTTCGCAGCAGCCCCGCAGCTGTTCCACAGTCGAGCAGGTTCCTCAATAGGTCCAGCACGCTCACTTCATCCGCACCGGGACGACCTAGGGCGCGCCGGGTCCAGAGAATGTGCCATGGGGCCTGCCCGCCACGGGAAGGAGCGAGGATATGGTCGTGCTCGCGCTGTGCTTGGGTGACAAGCAAATGCGGCCTAAAGCGCCCGGCGGAAGGGTATGTCTCGCGTCCCGGTACAACGCGGCCGAATGGGTACTTCCCCCAGAAGTTCTGGCGGGCCAGAGCGTCGAGAAATGGATGGTACAACGCACCCCGTTCGCGGAACCGGTACAGGATACCGTAGATCCAAAGCGCTAGGGAATCGTCCGAAAGGTCTACAAACATCGAGGAGATCTTCGGTAATCGCTCTCGGACACTCTCGACAGTAAGCCGAATACGCTCACGATCCCAGGCCACGCAGGAACTGCCGCTGCGCTCCATGGTTCGGCCATGAGTCTGCATGAGCCCGAATTCGCTCGTCGCTTCCCACCACAACCTCGTTTCAAAATCACGCCGCAATTTGGCTGGCGCTTCTCCCTGAAAGCCGGCGTCCCGATAATCCTTGTAGGGTTGGTAGTCATGCAGATCAGGGGGCATCAATGCCGCCATCACTTCGCCAACACTTCCCGGCCTTCCGGGCAGAGGTTGACCCCACCAGCACAGGAGTGAATCGCCGACCTGTTCCAAAGGCAGACCTTGCGATCCGGCATCGTCGATGATGTGTTGTAGCGCGGTCCGGAAAGTGAATTGGTACGTTCGCGACGAGAAGAAGCCTGCTCGATGTGACGCGTCCTGCACGCTATCGGTGAAGGCGAGGAGCTTCGGATCGCTATTCAGAATCGAACAGAACATCTCGTCAATCGCAACACTGGATAGGGTGGCGGACTGGCTACCAATAATGAAAATGCCCACTCGCGAACCGCAGGACGGACATCGCTGGTCGCCGATAACGGCGCCCGAGTCCAGTTTTCGCGTCTCCTGGCTGGCTTTGACCCGAAACACTCGCCCATCTCCCGTTAGAGGGCAAGGTCCAGGCCCTTTTCTCAGTACCAAGCTGGCCGCGCAGAGATAATCCTGCGCGGATGGCAACGATTCCTGTTCGCCTATTCCATCTTGTTCGGTCCAGGGGCTGAGAATCACGACGTATTGGTTCCGCTGGCCCTTGTAACCGAAGTAGGCCCGATAGATTGCCTGCGGATCATCGACGAGCTGAATTCCCTGAACTCCCTGGCTTAGAATCTTGCTGTCCTCGTCCGGGTTGTGGAGCGCGATCCAACCGGAATCGCCGCATTCGCTGCAGTGGAACGCAGGAAGTGCACGAATTCCGGCGACTGGCTCGTCGAGCCACGCGAACTCTGGGTCCACCGAGACGACACGGCCGAGCCTCCGGAGTTCTCGAATCCAAAGCTGCACCTGTGTAGGTACGAGTGAGACTGCGCGGCCGCTGCGCTCTTCCCGGGCACGCGCGATCAACGCAAAGAACGACGCCAGAATGTTATGGCGGTCCTCGTCGGAAAGTGCGGCATCCTGAAACCGGAAGTCGGCTCGCGTGAGGCGCGATACGAGATCCCGCCACAGCAGTGGGTCCTCGCGCCTTCGTTCTGTGTCGCGGAAAACACTGAGGAGCGCACCAAAAATACTGTCCCGTTTGAGCCAAGCCCCCAGGGCCAGGCTCCATGCCACACGCGGGTTCACCAGCTGCGGATCGAATTGCGGTCCGTTCCACACGTCCGCTTGCCGGATTGTGTATGCGTCAGCGTCCTCGCCGTCCAGTGGAAGACAGTCAGCTGCATTTGGCAGAGGGGTGAGGCCATTGACGGCCGAGGGAACAGCAATCTCTTCTGCTTCCAGCCGGTCCTCGGCAATGATCGCGTCTGTTGGGATATCCTCCTCGAACAGTTTGCTGGCAAACCGCGCCAAGCGCTCCTTGCCGTCCTCCGCTGCATCATGAGCTCCGCGACCGTCGTCCCTGACCTCGATGGTGGCGCTTGTCCCGACAACACACAGCTCCCCCTTCGGGATTGCCATACGCTCCTTAAGCCTTCGGATCAGGCAACCGACATCAGCGCCCTGCGCGCCGTCATAGGTATGCAGTTCATCCAAGACGAGATAACGCAATACCGCAGGTTCGTTGTATCGCCAGAGGGCCTGGTCCTGGGGGCGCATTAAAAGGAAATCGAGCATCTTGTAGTTGGTCAGGAGGACGTCGGGTGGAGCATCCTGCAGGACCTCTTGATTGCTGATGCCGTGGTCCGGCCCCATCAGCCGCTCACCGGTGTTCTTCCCCGCGCCCGGGTCGGACGGGTCGTAACGACCGGTATACGTACCGATGCGGACGTTCGCCGCCTTGAGCACCGGATCTCCCCAGACCGCCTTCGCAAATCGCTTCTCCTGGTCCGCAGCCAGCGCGTTCATCGGATACAGGATGATTGCTTTGATGCCCTTTTGCCCTTTCTGCTTCGCGCGAACGCAGTGATCAAGTATTGGATAGAGGAAACATTCGGTTTTGCCCGACCCTGTCCCGCTCGTAACCAGCGTGGGCTTCGGCCTCTGACTCTTGCTGGTAAGGCGCATCCAGGCCCGCCACTGGTGCAGAAATGGATGAAATGGGGAAATGATGTCAAAGGGAAGCGGGGCGTCCTTTTCTGCGAGTCGATACGGGCGGCTGAGCTGAACCCACGGTCCTTTGAAGAGACCATGATCCGGATCTTCAAGGAAGCGGTTGAAAGCATGATCCGCTGTCTTATCCCGGAAGTCGAACGTTGCTCCAAGGTAAAAGAGCACCTGTCTCCGAACATCTGCGACAATCGTGGCCGGTAGCATACTAGCAGCCTCCCCTGCAGCGAGACTCTAAAACCTCGTAAGCACGAGCATAGTCATCCTCGCGATTCACACGGGTAAAGGGAGGGTAGAACGTTCTGCTCACGGCTTTACGCCCGTTGTCGACGGTCCATGAGACGGACAGAGGATCAAGTCCGTTGTGCTTCGTTCTCGCCTCTCGAACTTCCCGCCCGCCTGGATCTGATCTGACCGTATTTGGGAGCCGGTTTCCGATGGAGTCAAATTCGTCCGCGAGTTCGAATGATCGCATAACAGGAAATTGTACGCGGTAGATCGTCTGAAGCTCGTCCGAAGTAAGCCCAAGTGACAACGCGACGAGCACATCCATCTCAAGCAACGCCTGTCGCCTTGCAAAGTCCGTCCTTAGCGGCACGCCGATGGACCACGCGGCCCCCGTGAGACTCGACCATGGGCACTCTAACGACCCCTTAAGCCGCCCATCTTCCTGGGCCCATGAATCAAGAGCAACATCGTGATCGGATACCGCCGTCCACAGTTCAGCGAAGGCATCACTGATGCAGTTAAGCCGAAGCGCACGTCTGATCAGCGGCATTGCGTAGGGTTCCTCAACAAGCGGCAGAGCCTCAAGTTCGTCTCGGCGACAATCAGAAGCACCAGTAACGCGGAGAATGAAATCATGAATGATTGAGTGAGTTGCCCCCGCAAACAGGACAGCCAGCCGGGGCTCTGCGAAACAGAGGCTGAATAAGCCATCAATGTTCGTTACTCCCGGTGGAACCAGACAACTGATCAACGATCTTTCCATCCCATCATCGATCCTTCGCCGATTCACAAATCGATAAAGGGTTGTGATTGGGCTTCCTTGCCATACCGGGATCGCGCTACTGAATTTATCTACGGCACCCGCACGATCACCCGGGCGATATACCGCCCCGGGCAAATAATCTTGACGTACCTCGGTCAGGTCCACGTCATCGTAGTGCTTGCTATCTACGCACCTACTCCACGGCGTGGCCGCAAAGGCATTGCCGACGCCAATATTTGGACCTGAAAGAATGAGCTCCTGTGGTGTCGTAGGCTGAAAGGGCGGGCTGTCTTGCCGGGTGATTGCGCCTTTCTCTCTTGCCGACCCTTCATGAAAGAACTCCGTCGAGTAGTATTTGTCGGCAATGCTCTTCAGTCGAATCTTTGTCCCGATGATCTTCCGGATAACACTTAGGACGTCCGTGCTATGTACACGAATTAGAGGCGTTTGATCTACGGGACCAGGTGCTTCAAGCAACTTCTGGCAGACCGCCAGTTCATCCTCTGCAATCCTGAGGATCCGCTTTGTGTGACCTGATGTGTCCCATTCACCCTTCTCGGTCTTCAATCCGGGTGTCTGATCATTAGGGCTTGAGTGCCGCCGACTCTGGTCGATTGTGGACGGGAGGAAGAGATTCGCGATGTTGTCGAATCCGATCTCCGATCGCTCAGCTCCAAAAATGTTAATACTGTAACGACGGGAATGCCCGACGTCCTGAAATAGCCTCTTTTCGTTACGAAACTGAAAATGCCCACGTAGCTTTCGGTAGTATCGTGCTCGAAACAGCCCTGCCGCGGCATCGTCGTAAACGCCGTCCTCATGGATCATTCCGGCCACGCCACTGCTGCCTAGAAGGCCCCAGCAAAGGATGATGAAGTTCTTATATAGATTGGTTTGTGTCCCCTGCAAAACAGGCGTTAGCCTGCGAGAAGAGAGAACAGTCTGCCTCCCGACAGACACCCTGAAGAGCTGTGCGTAGTACTCAAGGTTATCTGCTGCTTGAGATAAACGCTCTCGGACAGCGTCAATTTTTGCACCCCGTGCTTTCCGCACCCCCAGCAGGGGCTCAATTTCGCTCAGAACCACGGAATCATCCCACGCGGGCTTCTTCCAAGGGGGGTTTCCTAGGATTAGGTCAAAACCTCTCTTGGAACTTGGGCCCAGGATTTCGGGAAATGTTAGTTCCCAGTGATGAAAATGCAAATCCTCAGCAAGGCTCCGGGCTACCCGAAACCAGGGAACCGCCGAGCCGAGGGCGTCAGAATCGGGTAGCGTCTCGTTCGATGCGGCCAACAGGGCAGACACATCAAAGCCAACGCGCATACTAAGTATCTGCCACATGTCGGGTGCCGGTGGTTTCTCCCCCGCTAACAATTGAGCAGAAGCAAGCCAAGCTTCTCTAGAGGGAAGATGTGCCACGTCAGGCAAGGGCCAAAACCACAAGGCGCACCACGTATCCATCAGGAGCCGCAATCGCTGGAACGCCCCACTAGAAACCTCGAGTTCCGCTTTTACCTTCTCCTGATCATCAAGCTTCGGACTGGGCTTCCGTGCTTCAGCGCTCAGCGCTGAGGTCGGCCATACGCTGGTTGTGCAGGCCGTGCTCTCCAGTGCTTCCTTGCGCCGAGCCGTAAAATCCAGCCAGTAGCGATCAATATGGCCACAGATTTCAAGGGCGTCTCGAATCTCGATGTCCGACCATTTTGGCCTTACCTGTTCCTTGATCCAGTTCTTGGCCAGGCTGCACTGCTCGGACCAGTGTTCGCGCATCAGAGCGTCTGAGGCAGTTGGCAACATATCCGGATCAAAGACGAGAAAATGGTAGACTTCATCAACTCCTCGCATCTCACCGGGTTTCAGAAGGCGTGGTGCGTCGCCGTTAGCCTTCGCTTGAAGCCCCTGCTTCAGTTGCGCTGCGGCCCACACAGCCCGGCGCGCGCCTATCAAGCTGTCGCCAGTGCGCAATCGCAGTCCGAACCAGGGAGGAGCACCGGGTTCATAAATGGTTGGGCTTCCATTATTTCCTTCGCGCACGGGCAGACGGTGGATGCTGCCGAGCCATAACGAAAGCCCCGCCAATTCGACGGCCGTCTCATTTAGATCAACGCCATAGACATTGCGAGTTGTGATCAGGTGCATCACTCGGCGCCGCTCGTCGGCATAGTCGGCCGGTTCAATCGTTCCGCCAGTCTGCTCGACTTTCAATTCCAGGTACCTATCCGCGAGTTGGCGGGCGGCCTCATAGAGGAATGCTCCGCTGCCCATAGCCGGTTCGCAGATCGTGAGTTCCAGGATTCGGTCAGCATCGGCCGGGCCAAAATGTTTCAGCAATTCGCGAAGAGCTTCTCGAACGAGACTTTGGGTCAATGGTTTCGGAGTATAGTAAGAGGCACTCTGCTGACGATCAACGCCATTCAAGTGCAAGATAAACGATCCTCTTGGGTAGATTCGCGGCTGGCCATTCGGTAACCGTTCCACCTCGTCAGAACCAAATTCGTCGAGGCGTTCTCTTGACATGAACCAAGTCGGAGTCTTGCTATCACTGACGTCCTCGCCGGCGGGCTTGACCCGGATGTAATCCCGATCCGGAGGTACAAACATACCCTTGTAGGAAAGCAACCCCTCATACACCGCACCAAGTTCGTTGAGACCCAGTTCGGCATAGTTGACTCGGCCAACGGTGTTCGAGCGTTCGTCTTTGCTTAGAGAGAGATTTCTGACGATCTTCTGCCAGGCGAGGTTCGAGAACCGGACGAGGTTGAACAACGGTGTGGTGCTGGGGTGAAATAGGGTCGCTGTGAGCGGGCGGATTGAGAACGCCCGTTCGGTCGGGGGATCGGCTTCGAGTGCAAGAGCGGCTTGGG
>Ga0335069_10009671_pt1 | contig 13709 bp, 11 predicted proteins | sample Lox_Sample_11_FD_206714 | JGI IMG/M metagenome (GOLD analysis project Ga0335069, IMG submission 206714) | Soil microbial communities from Loxahatchee National Wildlife Refuge, Florida, United States - Lox_Sample_1.1 | ecosystem: Environmental > Terrestrial > Soil > Wetlands | place: USA... | reverse complement strand
GGCGATCACGTTCACGTCCACGCCGACGAGGATGACGAGCATGGTGCGGACCACGACGACGATCTCGACGAACCGCACCATCACCATCATGATGACCACCTCGCGGCCGGCGACCATCAGCAGCCGGAGATCGAAGCCCCGGATCACGACGAGACCGGCCACTGGCATTCGCAAGACCGCTTTCATCGCGCCCTCGGCCCGACGCTGACTGTTGGCGAAGGCGCGGAGTTGATCGCGATCGTTGAGGTCACAACTGAGTCTCGATGCGTCGATCGTGACACCGTACCCACACGCGCTCGCGGGCCGCCGCCCGCGTCCTAGCTGCACCAAGATCCCTCGATTCGTCCAATAACGTTCGCGCAAGCTGCGACGGTAGGTCGTGGCTTGCGCACGACTACTGGAGGTGTATCGATGCGACGCGTACATCAGTGGCTCGGTGCTGCGACGGTAGCGGTGTGGTGCGCCGTCGGCGCCAGAGCCGAAGACCTCACGACAAATGACGAATCATCCGGCGCCGCGGGCCAGGAGAATCATGAACGAGTTCAACCGACGCCCGGCGCCCCATCGCAGTCCAACAAGGTGCTCGTCCTCCCGGAAGTGGTCGTCGAAGGCCGCCAGGACAGCCTCATCGGTATCGCCGAGTCGGCAAGTCAGGGCACGACGGGGGCCGCACAGCTCGGCACGCGGCCGACGTTGCGGAGCGGCGAGATTCTCGAAACCGTTCCCGGCGTGATCATCACGCAACATGCCGGCGGCGGCAAAGCCAACCAGTATTTTCTGCGCGGCTTCAACCTGGATCACGGCACCGACTTCGCCGTGTTCCTCGACGGCATGCCGCTCAATCTACCGACACACGCGCATGGGGAAGGCTACTCCGATATGAATACGGTCATCCCGGAGTTCGTCGAGCGTGTGAACTATGAAAAGGGTCCCTACTACGCCGACGTGGGCAACTACGGCTCCGCCGGGTCGGCGCATCTGGTGTTTTACAAGACCTTGCCGCAGGATTTCGCGATCGTGGAAGGCGGCATGTACGGCTATGCGCGGGGTGTGTTCGGCCTGACGCAGAAGCTCGGGCCCGGAAACCTGCTGCTAGGCGGCGAGGTGTATCACGACGACGGTCCGTGGGTGCACGCCGACAACTATTCCAAATTCAACGGACTGCTCACCTACAGCCAAGGCGAGACCTTCAACGGCTTCAGCGTGACCGGTCATGCGTATCACGGGAGCTGGAATTCGAGCGATCAAATCGCCGCGAGCGCCGTGCCGCTCGTCGGATTCTTCGGCACGCTCAATCCGACCGACGGCGGCGACTCGCAACGTTACAGTCTGCAAGCCGAGTGGCACCGCTACAGCGAGACCTCCGCGACCAACGTGACGGCGTACGTGTTCTACTACGACCTCGATTTGTTTTCGGACTTCACCTACTACCTCACCGACGTCACTCGGGGCGATCAGTTCGAGCAGCAAGACAAACGCTGGGTCGGAGGCCTGGACGCGCGTCACACGATCTTCAGCGAGTGGTTTGGTCGCGCGGTCGAGAACACCTTCGGCCTACAGGTGCGCAACGACTGGATCAACAACGGCTTGTATCAGTCGCAAAACCGCCAGCGTGTCGACAAAATCGATGTCGACACCGGCACCGTTCTGCCCGCGATCACGCAGAAGGATCAGCTCTCCGACACGCAGTTCGGTTTCTACGTCGAGAACAAGATTCAGTGGATGGAAAAGATGCGCTCCGTCGTTGGTTTGCGGGGCGACCTGCAGTACTTCGACGTCACCAGTCTCAGCAACTCCGCCAACTCCGGCACGGCCACCGATTTTCAACCCAGCCCGAAGGCCACCCTGATTTTCGGTCCGTGGATGGAGACCGAGTTGTACCTCCAAGGCGGGTTCGGCTTTCACAGCAATGACGGGCGCGGCACGACGCAGACGGTGCAGCCGATCTCGGCGGAAAATCCGGTTCCTGGAACGCCGAGCGACAAAATTCCGGGATTGATTCAAACCGAAGGCGCGGAGATCGGCGTGCGCACGCTGATCATCCCACATCTGCAGAGCACCGTTTCGGTCTGGTACCTCCATAGCGACTCGGAACTCCAGCAGAGCGGCGACACCGGCGGCACGGTTCCGTCCAAGCAGCCGAGCGAGCGCTACGGCGTCGAATGGGCGAACTACTATGCGCCGACGGAGCATCTCGCCTTTGACTTGGACCTGGCGGATTCCACCGCGCGATTTACCTCCACTGATCCCGACGATGCCGCACCCAACAGTCCGGGCGGCAAGCATGTGCCCGAGGCGGTCGGGCTGGTGATCGCGTCGGGCGCGTCGCTGCACGATTGGTATGGATGGTCGACGAATCTGCGGCTGCGGTACTTCGGCCCGCGCGATTTGACGTCCGATGGAATCTTTCAATCGGCGAGCACGCTGTTGCTCAATGCTGAGACCAGCTACGAGATCAATCCGAGGTGGCGGATTGCCGCCGAAGTGTTGAACCTGCTTGATCGGCGCGACCACGACATCGACTACGCCTACGAGTCGCGCATAACGCCAACGGCGGCATCGGCGTTCGAAAACGTCTTTCACCCAGTCGAGCCGATTCAGGTCCGTGTCGCGCTGCGGGCGCGATTTTGAGAGCGACCGCGTGCGTTCGATCCCTCACTTCGGCGCGCCGTTCGCGCTCTCGCTCGCCTTGCACACGGGCGTCGTACTGGTGTTGGCGACCATCTCGATCCGCTTGGCCCCCAACGCGCCGCCGATCATCGTGACGATCCGCGAACCGTCGGCGCCGCCGCCACCGCTCGGTGAACCGGCGGCGGCGCCCAGCGTCGCCGCGCCGATGCCGCCATCGATGCCACCGCCGGTTGTGCCGAAGCCGCGGCCGAAGATCGCGCACAAGGCGCCGCCGGCGGCACCTCCGGCTGCGGCTCCTGAACCGCCGGCGCCCAATGCGGTCAGCGGCGGCCAGACGGCGGGCGTACCCGAAGGCGCAATCGCCGGTGAAGCGGGCGGACAAGTCGGCGGGCGCGTCGGCGAGCACGGCGATCGGGTCTGGCGCAGTGATGAAGTCGCAATGGAACCGGAAGTGATCAGCCGCCAGGTGCCGACGTACCCGCCGATTGCCCGCGCGCGCGGCGTCGAGGGACTGGTCGTACTCGAAGCGATCGTCGATCGCGGCGGCCGGATCGAATCCGATGGCGTGCGAGTGGTGCAGTCGATCCCGCTGCTCGACGACGCCGCGATTCAGGCGTTTCGTCAATGGCGCTTCAAGCCCGGATGCGACCAACACGGCGCACCGGTGCGCGTGCGGCTGCAAGTCCCATTTCGCTTTCAGCTCCGCTAGCGCGACCGGGCATTTGCCAAGCGCGACGGCGGTGCGCTATGCGGCGTTCAGATGAACCGCGCGCAGTGGCAGCGATTGTCGGCGCAATTCGAAACTCGCGTGTGTGACATCACGCAGACCGACTCGAAGAAGGTATTTCCGCGGATCGTGGCGCGCATCGCGTCGACGCCGAGTCGTTCGACGCTGGTCGATCTTGGTTGCGGGATCGGCACCTTCATTCGTACCTACGGGCCGCGCTTTCGCGCGATCGTCGGTGTCGATTTTTCTCAAGGCATGCTCGACCGCGCGGCCGTGCGCTGCAACGGACTCGATTCGGTTCGGTGGATTTGCGGCGACGTCGCGAAGATCTCACATCGGTTGGCCGAGCAGGCTGACCTCACCGTGTCGTTCAACCTCATCACCTCAACTAGTCCGGCCAAGCGCGAGGCGCTGTGGGCGAGCGTGGCGCGCGTGACCAAGCCGCGCGGCTGGGCGATGGTGTCGATCCCGTCGCTCGAATCGGCGGAGTACACCGCGGCCGCGTTGTCAAAACGTGGGTTCCCGCGTGTCGCGGCGCAGGTGCGCCCCGGCGGTTTGGTGCCGCGCGGACGCGACCTGCAGAAATTCTTTGCCCGCGACGAAGTCCGCGAAGCACTGGAACGGCAGGGATTTGCGTCGGTGCGCGTTGAGCCGGTCTGGTACCCGTGGAGCGAGGAGGGCGTGCTCGGGTCGGCGATGCGGGGGCAGCGGCTGCCGTGGGATTGGGTCGTCGTCGGTCGCAAGTGCGGCGTAGGCTAAAGCCTGCGGCTACAAACGATCGCTAGACCACGCCCTGCTGTCGCGGCTGCAAGCTAGAGCCTGCGTCTGGTGGAAGTCGGGTGTAGCCGCACCCTTCAGGGTGCGCGCTTGAAGCTACACAACACCGCGTTGCCGCAACTCCGTGATCCGCTCGCCGCTCAGCCCAAGTCTCCCGAGCACCTCATCGGTGTGCTCGCCAAACGTCGGCGGTGGCGTACGCAGCGCGGCCGGCGTATCCGACAACTTGATCGGGCAATTCGGCATCAGCATCGGACCGAATCCGGTGGGCATTTCCTCCACCATCTGGCGATGGCGCAGTTGCGGATCGGTGAGCGCTTCGTCGAGCGTGTTCACCGGTCCGAAGCAGATGTCTTTGTCGCCCAGCTCGTGCAACCATTCCGCCATCGTCTTCCCGCGGAACGCGTTGCGAAAGAAGGCAAATATCTCCTCGCGGCGCGCCCCTTCAGCCCACTGATCGGCGACGAAGTCGGCGCGCCCGAAGTGATGGCACAAGGTCGCCCAGAAGTGCGGCTCGTAGGCGCCGACGGTGACATGGCGTCGGTCGTGGGTTTCGTACACCGCGTAACACGGAAAGTGTCCCGTGAGTTGCTCGCCGCCACGGCGCGGCGGCTGCCCCGACAGTTGCCGCAGCAGCAGGTGGTAGACGTTCCACGCCAGCATGCCGTCGAGCATTGCAATGTCGATGAACTGGCCGCGCCCGGTCTGAGCGCGGGCGATCACCGCAGTCAGGATCCCCACCACCGCCATAAGCGCACCGCCACCGATGTCGGCGATCTGCACGCCCGGTATCACCGGCGGGCCGCCGGCTTGTCCGACGAAATTGAGTACACCGGCGTAGCCGAGATAGTTGACGTCGTGACCGACGCGATCGCGATACGGCCCGTCCTGACCGTAGCCTGAAATCGCGCAGTAGATCAGTCGCGGGTTGTGCGCGCGCAGCGTCTCGTCGTCGATGCCGAGGCGCGCGGTGACGCCGGGCCGAAATCCTTCGAGCACGATATCGGCGGTCGCGGCCAGCTTCATGAAGATCGCGCGGCCGTCGTCGCTCTTCAGATTCAGCGTCATGCTGCGTTTGTTGCGCGCGAGAAATGGGATGCCGGTGCCGAACGGATCGTTCGGCGCCGCGATGGCCAACACGTCCATGCCGAGGTCGGCGAGCATGGTGGAGCAAAACGGGCCGGGAAGTTGGCGCGACAGATCGAGTAAACGCAGGCCGCGCAGCGGCGTGGTGGTATGCGTCTCGTTCATAGGCGAGTGCGCTTAGCGCGACCGTCGCGGTTTTGAAAGTGGGGTCTCGTGTTCGGTGTACGTCGGCGCGGGGCTGCGTCCCTCCGCGGGCCGAGCCTGCTGCGCTGAAGTTGCAGAGCCCAGAGGCCGTCGATGACGGGTTGCAGCCCACCATTGGCATCGCAGTGCGATGCCGTTAGTGCGCGACCCTCGCGTGAGGCCGACTCAGTCTGACGCGGCCCATCGTCGAGCGCAACGGGAGCGAAAGGGAGTTCGAGGGAAAGCGGTGTTTGAGCTTTCCCTCGGAGGGTGCAGGGCGAAGCCCGCAGGCATCGACGCGAGTTGTACGTAACCGTTCGCGAATGGCAACGACCGCCGCTTGCGGGGCGGTGCCGCTGCACCCCTCCGAGAGGAGACCCGCGGCCGGTTCTCCTCTCGGGCTCTCCTCTCCCGCCTCGGAGCCGGGCAAATCGGCCGCGTCATCGTGAATCGGCCACGCGCGAGGGTTCAATCGCATCCTCATCGCCGCGTTCCCGCCAACGGTGCGCCGCACTCGCCGGCTACCCCACGGCAGCGACCGAGGTCGCCTCGGTGCGGCGCGCCGCCAGGTGCCGGCTGTACAGATACGCTAGAAACCGCTCGACGCCGTGCACGACGAAGGTGGTGCGCAACGACGGGAACAGCTCGAACGCGTGCTGCGCGCCGGGAATCTCGGCGTAGACTACGGGGGCACGAGTAACACCGCGCAGGATGTCGACGAAGTGGCGCGCTTCGGCAACCGGCACGAGGGTGTCCCGGTCGCCGTGAATGACGAAGAACGGCGGGGCGTCTGCGTGTACGCGACTCATGGGCGACGCTTTGTGATAGGCATCCGGCGCCTCCGCCCGCGACGCCTTCATCACGCGTTGTTCGAGCAATTCGGCCAACGCGTCGTGGTGCAGCGACCCGTGTCGATCGGTGAAATCGTACACGCCGTAGAACGGCACACAGCCTTGCAGCGACGTGTCGACCGTTTCGAAGCCGGGTTGATATTCGGGATCGTTCGCGGTCAACGCGGCGAGTGCCGCGAGATGGCCGCCGGCCGATCCGCCGGTGATGACGATGAAGTCGGGATTGGCGCCGTACTCGGCGCCGTGCTCGCGAATCCATTTGATCGCCTGCTTCACGTCGACCAAATGATCGGGAAAGGTGGCGTGTGGACTGAGCCGGTAATCGGCGCTGACGCACACCCAACCGCGCGATGCCATCTGCAGCATCAGCGGAATGCCCTGCTCGTTCTTGCTGCCGATCACCCAGCCACCACCGTGAATTTGCAACAACGTGGGGCAGCCATTCGGACGCTCGCGGTGACGATAGACATCGAGTTTGAGGTTCAAGCCCGCGGCGCGGGTGAACTGGACGTCGCGAATGCGCGCGACCTCGCGCAAGCGCATCGGGAACGGCATCGCGATTTGCATCCAATCGACCGTTGGGGCGAACTGTGCGCCGATCTCCGGCCGAATTTCGCTGCGGTAGTCCTCCCCGAGGCCTACGCTGAGTGCGCGCTCGACCACGTGCTCGGCCTCGCTCGCACGCCAGTAACACCGCCACATGCCGACCCACGATCCGAGCGTGATCAACAGCCCCAGCTTTCCCGGCCAACCGTGAAGGGCCCCGAGTCGCACGAAGATCAGTGTGGCCAACGCTTGCCACGCGATGTGGTGCAACGCCAATTCGGTCGTCAGCCAACCGGCGAAAAAGCTGATGACGGCGTGGCGTGGCGGCGCGTACGTGGGTCGGTATGCGTTGAACGTGAGCCCGGCTCCGATCAGACTCACCAGCAGAAACAGCCAAGACATCGAACACCCCCTCGGACCATCGCACGTTACCTTGCCATCTCGCGCCGGCAACTGGAAGCGGGCGTGACCAGCTTGCAACTTCTCGCCGCGTTCTCTATCCACAATCAACTGCGTTTGAAGGGGTGCGCATGCAATTCGCTCGGATCGGCAACCTCCAACTCGCCTACTACGTGTACGGCCGCGGCTTCCCCGTGCTCATGATTCAGGGTCTCGGCGGGCGCGCGGCCGACTGGTCGACTGTGCCGACCACGCTGGCGTCGCGTTTTCAAGCGATCACGTTCGACAACCGCGGCACCGGCAAGTCGGACAAGCCGGATGACGAGTACAGCCTCGAGATGATGGCGGACGAGGCCATCGGTGTGCTCGATGCGGTTGCCGGTGCCGATACGCGGGCGCACGTGGTAGGCATCTCGATGGGCGGCATGATCGCGCAACTGGTGGCGCTGCGTCACCCGCAGCGAGTGCGGCAGTTGGTACTGCTCTCCACCGCACCGGGCGGCCCGCACACGCTGCCGCCGAGCGCCGCGGCGATGACCGCTTTGATCCCAGACCTGAACCAGCCGCCGGAAGAGATTGTTCGGCGCGCGATGAACGCGATCACGGCGCCGGGATTCGCCGACAACCATCCGGAGGTCATCCGTGAAATCGTCGCAACGGCGATGAGCGCGCCGACGCCGCAGTTTGTCTTCGCGCGCCAGATGGCCGCCATCATGACGAGTGACCGCTACGATCACCTGCCGCAGATCGCGGCGCCAACGCTGGTCGTCCACGGCGACGCCGATCCGTTGGTTCCATACGCCAACGGCGAGATCCTCGCACGCCGTATTCCGGGCGCGACACTGCACACGTTGCGCGGCTGCGGACACCTCGCGATGTGGGAACAACCGCGCGAGTTGTGCGCGGCGTTGCTGGAGTTCCTCGCGTCCTGAACCATGTCGCTGTTCCTGCGCATCACCGCCGTCATCTCGTTGCTGTGGGCCGTGCTGTTGGTGCCCGGGCAGTCGATCTATTTGGTCGGCGAGCGCGCGACCCCGCTGCACCAAGCGCTCGGCAACGGCTTGGGCATCGCCAGCGTCGTCTTCGCGTTCATGTTCTGGCGGGCCGCCGCCGACCCCCCGCACGAGCGCACCACCATCTACGGCGCGATGTTGCTGCTGGCGTGCAAGATCGCCAACGACCTCTACGAGCTGCTGGGGCTGTTGAAAGGTCCGGAAGCGTTTCCCAGCATGATCGACCTGATCGCCAGCCTCGCCCTGCTCGTCGGCATGCTCCAGGCGTTGCCGGCGACGCTGGCCGCCGGACGATCCGAGTCGCAAAAATCTGCGGCTACTGAATGACGACCGGAGCGTTCCAGCGGCTGATGCGCTGACCGCGTCCCCAGCGTCCGGGAATCGCGGTCCCGCACGCGGCGCATCTGCCGCCGTCGAGCGACACGCGGCGAACGCGGAAGCCGACGCGCTCGACCGCGGTGGCGTCGCAGGTTGGGCAACGCGTATCTTCGAGGCGGCCGACGTGACCGGGCAGGTTGCCGGCGTAGACGTAGCGCAGCCCGGCGGCACGGCCGATGGCCACCGCACGCACCAACGTGTCGGCCGTGGTTCGATCGCGGTCGGTCATCTTGTAGTCGGGATGGTACGCGGTGACATGCCACGGAATGTCGGCGGACACCGAGGCGAGAAACGTCGCGAGCTCCGTCAGCTCACCGTCCGAATCGTTGAAACCCGGCACGATGAGCGTGACCACCTCGACCCAGAATCCCATGGTGACCAGCCTCCGGATGGTGCTCACCACCGTGGCGAGCAATCCGCCGAGCTTGCGGTAGTGCTTGTCGTTGAAGCTCTTGAGATCGACCTTGTACAGATCGACCCACGGCCGCAGATAGTCGAGCACTTCTGGGGTCGCATTGCCGTTCGAAATGTACGCCGTCGTCAGGCCCTGCGCCTTGGCGACCTTGAACACTTCGACCGCCCATTCGCTGGTGATGAGCGGTTCGTTGTAGGTGCTGGCGACAATCTCGGCACCGTGAGCCAGCGCCAATTGAACGATCTGTTCAGCGCTCACGCGCCGCGGCGGCGTGCCGGCGGCGGGATCGCGCAATGCCTGCGAGGTCAGCCAGTTCTGACAATACCCGCAGTGATAGTCGCACCCGAGCATGCCGAAGCTCAGCGCAAGGGCGCCGGGGCGCGCATGGAAAAACGGCTTCTTCTCCACCGGATCGCATTGCAGCGCGGCGACGTAGCCGCTGGGCACCCGCAACGTGCCGCGGTCGTTGTACCGCACCTTGCACACGCCGATCTTGCCGTCGGGAAGCAAGCAGCGATGCCCGCAGGCGACGCAGCGCAGGGCCCGCTCGGGGAGCGCGTCGTACAGCTCGCCGGGAGCGGTGTGGCGTTCGAGCAGTTGCTGCAGACTTGATGTCGCCGGAGTTGCTGGCACGACACGAAATATAGAAGCGCATCCGCGCGCCGGCAAGGATCGTTGCAATTGTAGGGCGCGTCTCAGCCCCGCCCCTAGACCAAGGCGCGCGCGACGGCGGTGAAGGTCTCGACGGCTTCGTCGGCGCTCTTCGCTTGGCGCAAGCCGGCGACCAGATAGTCGACCCCGGCACGGCGGTACGCGTCGAGGTCGCGTTGAATCGCGGCCCGATCGCCATACAGCGGTCGGCCAACCGAAGGTGGTGAGTCACGCACGAGCACGCCTTTGCGCAGGCTGACGGTCACCGCGTCGACCGGCCGGCCGTGAGCGGCGAGTCGCTCACGCAGTTGTGCGACCAGCGGCGCGATTTCATCGGGAGTCAGATCGATCGCGTGCCAGCCGTCGCCGACGCGCGCAGCGCGCTCGATGGCGGCGGCTGAATTACCCGCAATCCACAGCGGCGGATGCGGCCGCTGCGCCGGCAGCGGTCCGCTGCGCACCGGCCGCAATCGGTAGTGGTGTCCGTCGAAGCGTACGTCGCCGCCACTCCACAGCGCCTTGCAGACCGCGATGTAGTCGTCGGTACGGTGGCCGCGATGCGCGAATGGCACGGCAACCGCCTCGAACTCCTCGCGCAACCAGCCGGTACCGATGCCGAGAATCAACCGGCCGCCCGAGAGCGCATCCAGGGTCGCGACGTGCTTCGCCGTCAGCACCGGATTGCGGCACGGCATGACGTAGGCGCTGATGCCGAGTCGTACGCGCGTCGTGTGCCCGGCGAGATAGGCGAGCGTGATCATCGGTTCGTAGAAATGCTCGATCACCCCCATGTCGCCGGGCTTGGCATCGGGTCGTCGATCGAACGGATAGATCGACTGTACGCCGATCGGTGCGACGAGGTGATCGCTCAGCCAGATCGAATCGACGCTGAGCTCTTCGGCGAGCCGTGCCAGCCGCACGAGCGTCGCTGGTTCGGCCAGCGAGCCGTAGTTCGGCAGTGCGATTCCAAAGCGCATGTGCGGCGGGCTACAGCCGCTCGTCCCACAGCGCGCGAGTGCGGGGGTACGGATCGCGTCGCACCGCGATCGTGTCGCCCAGCTCCATCACCGGACGAGTCGTCGTGTCGTAGACCGGCCACTCGCCGACCGCGTCGCAGCTCGGATTGCCGGTGCGGATGAACGCGATCCACGCCGCGTGCATTGCATCGGCCAGCGCCTGCGGCTTGGGACCCGGGCCGATGAACACGTCGGTGCCGGCTCGTTCGAGATTGTTGAACGCGAACGGAATTTCGAGTGCGTGGGTGGCCTTCAACCGGCCCTCGAAGGCGCGCGACTCCCAGGTGAACAGGTATTGATACGCGGTGCCGCCGTTGCGCGTCTGCGCTTCCGCCACTCGCACCGCGGGAACGCGGAAGAACCGGTCGGTCATCATCGCGGTGAAGATCTCCTCGGGCGACGCGCCCGGCCACTCCTCGCGATAGGCGGCGATCGCCGCGTCGGCGTCGGCAAAGATGCGTGTCGCGATGCGATGCAAGCGGTCGGCATCGGTCGGCCCGAGCGGGAAGAGCGTCATCTCATCGCGATTGGTCCCGACCAGCACCCGCACCTTGGACGAGAGCCCGGCCATCAGCGCGGCGTGCGGCGGCCGCGGCAGTACCTGACCGTCGACCACGGGTTGGAACGGCATGCCGCCCAGCCCGGTGCCGGGATCGGGCCGGAGATCACCGTTGCGCGACTGCTGCTCGACCGTCATCTGTGCCGCGAGAATGCGGTCGACCGGCGCTGCGACGAGGTCGTCGATCGACTGGGCGCCCGCGGCTTCGACGAAGTACCGCGCGACCTCCATCGCGTGCTCGCGGCTGCTCATCGTGTGCGCCGCACCACTCTGCGGAATCGCGCCGCGGAACAGCCCGGCTGCCGCCGGGCAGCCGAGCAGCGTGCCGACACTCATCCCGCCCGCCGATTCGCCGGCGATGGTTACATGGTCGGGATCGCCGCCGAACGCCGCGATGTTGTCGCGCACCCAGCGCAGCGCCAAGATCTGATCGCGGATACCGTTCAGCCCTGAGCTCGCGTACTGCGAGCCGCCGATCTCTTCGAGATGCGCGAAGCCGAGCGCGCCGAGCCGGTAGTTGATGCTGACCGTGACGATGTCGCCGCGTGTGGCGAACGAGGTGCCGTTGTACCACGGGATCGCGCCTTGACCAGTCCGAAAGCCGCCGCCGTGAATCCACACCAGCACCGGCCGCCGCGCGTCGTCGCACGCGGGCGTGCAGATATTGAGCGTGAGACAATCTTCATCCCAGCGCACCTGCGGATTGGCCGTCAGCCCCTCTTCGCGCGGCTGGGGCGCAGCCGGACCGAAGCGGCGCGCATCGCGCACCCCGGTCCAGCCGTCGTGCGGCTCCGGCGCGCGGAAGCGACGCGGCCCGGTCGGCGGCGCGGCGTACGGAATGCCTCCGAACAGCAGGACACCCTCCTTCTCGCGGCCTTCGACTTCACCTTGTTGAGTTCTCGTGATCGTGTGTGCCATGTCGCTCTCCCTCCACGCCGGTGATCGGAGTCCATTCTCTTCGTCTTGCCGCGATCAAGTCAAACGCGGCCGCCCCACTTGACCTCATCGATTAACAACTGTTAGCCAACGGGAAATGAATTGGCCGCCGCGTCCCGAGGATTTCGGACCGCTGCGCGAGACGCTCGCGTGGGTCAACGAGCACTCGCCGTATTACCGGCGCGCGTTCGAGCGTGCTGGTGTCGATCTCACCGACATTCACAGCTACGACCACTTCCGCCGCCGCGTGCCCCGAACGGCGAAGGCGGACTTGGTGACCAATCAACGCGAGCATCCGCCGTTCGGCGAGTTCCTCGCCGTCTCGCACGAGCGCTTCGGTTCATTGCACACGTCGCCTGGACCGATCTTCATTCCGCGCCTGCCGGAAGAACGCGGCGGCACACCGGTGCTGAAGGAAGCGATCAAGGCGATGGGTGTGCGGCCGGGTGAAGTCGCGCATGTAACGCTTTCGTATCACATCATGCCGGGTGGCTTGCGGTTGCATCGCGCGTTCGAGGAAGCCGGCTGCCTAGTCATCAACGGCGGCACCGGCGCCAGCCAGTTGCAAGTCGAAGTCGCCCGCGCATGGCGCGCGACGGTCTATGCCGGCACACCGAGCTTTCTCGCCAACCTCGGCGACACCGCCAAGCAAATGGGACTCGATCCTCGCCGCGATCTCACGTACCGCGTCGGCTTCTCGACCGCCGAGGCGCTCACACCTCAGCTCCGGCGGGAGTTGGGTGAGCTGTTCGGCATCGAGCTGTTCGATCATTGCGGCGAAGCACAGATCGGCCCGCTCGCCGGCGAGTGCCGCGCGCACGACGGGATGCACCTGCACGCGCGCGATCTCTTCTGCGAATTTCTCGATCCCGAGACCGGCGAGCCGGTCGAACCCGGCGGCATCGGCGAAATTGTCGCCACCCAGCTCGGGCCGCGAGCGTTGCCGCTGGTGCGCTACGCTCCCGGCGATGCGTTCCGTCTGCTGCCGGGCCGTTGCCCGTGCGGCGATGAGTCGCTGCGCATCGTGTTCATCGGGCAGGTCGGGGTGATCAAGAAGATCAAGGGCGTACTGGTGCATCCGGCGCAGGTCCACAAAGTGGTCGGCTCGTTTCCGGAATTGGGACGATTTCAGATCGTCGTCGATCATCCCGAAGGTCAGCGCTACGACCGGGCCGTGTTGCGCGTCGGCACCGTGACACCGCCGGCCGACGCCGAGACGTTGAAACGCTCGCTTGCCGACAAGCTGAAGGCGAACGTGCTGATCCAGATGGATATCGAGTTGGTCACCGAAGCAGAAATTCCCGAAGCGGCCGGGGCGCCTCGGTTTGCGGAGGCGATGGTGGATCGCCGGCACCGGTCGTGAGAGGGCGTTCACTCGGATGAATCGTTGCGCACCTTCACGAGTCGTCGTTGCGGGGCTTCGCCCCTGCGCCCCTGCGAGAGGAAACCCGCGGCCGGTTTTCCTCTCGCGCTCTCCTTTCCCGCCTCGGAGCCGGGCAAATGGGTTGCGTCATTGTGAGTCGGCCTCACGCGAGCGGTGC
>Ga0335069_10009670_pt1 | contig 13709 bp, 9 predicted proteins | sample Lox_Sample_11_FD_206714 | JGI IMG/M metagenome (GOLD analysis project Ga0335069, IMG submission 206714) | Soil microbial communities from Loxahatchee National Wildlife Refuge, Florida, United States - Lox_Sample_1.1 | ecosystem: Environmental > Terrestrial > Soil > Wetlands | place: USA: Florida... | reverse complement strand
AAGGTAAGTCCGCTGCGCTGGCTTTCGCCAAGCGATTGTAATGTCGTGCGTCGCAAAATCGCGTCGACTGCGCCGCGGACCTCGCGCCACACGTCGCGCATCGGACACGCTCGCTCGCGAGGGCATGCTGTGTTTGCGCCCTCCTCCAGGCATTCGACCGGCTGGTATTCACCTTCGATGATGTCGACCACGTCGGCCATCGTGATTCGCGACGGCGGGCGCGCGAGCATGTAACCGCCGCTCGGACCCTTTTGGCTGACGACGATTCCGCCTCGCTTAAGTTCGATCAAGAGCCTGCGCAGATAGTTCTCGGGAATGTCCTGACTGGCGGCGATCTCTTCGACTCGGACGGGCTGCGTCGAAGGATAGTGCTCCGCGAGCGCGAGCAGCGCTTTAAGCGAATATTCGACGCCGATGCCAAATTTCATCGATTCACCTTTCCAGCTAATAACACTTTACGATCGAACTGAGAATAGCTGATTAACTAAGTCATCTATTTAATTGACTTACTTTGTCATGAAAGTTATGTTTTGCCTCGTTCGCGCTAAATGCCCCAGATGCATTCACGAATCAGGATAACAGAGTGGAAAATCAACCGAACGCAGCCCTGGCTTCGATCGTAAGCGAAACCGAAATCGCCGACGCCGCCCGCACCCTGGTGGACGCGCCCGCGCACGAAGTCCTCGCTTGGGCGATTCGCCGCTTCGGACGGGAGCTCGGCATCTGTTCGAGCTTCCAGGTCGAGGGATGCGTTCTGATCGATATGGCGGCGAAGATAGACCCCAAGGTGCGCGTGTTCACGATCGACACTGGGCGACTTCCCGGCGAGACTTACGACCTCATCGACCGGATCCGCGAGCGGTATGGAATTCCCGTCGAGATTTATCTTCCCGACACCGACGTAGTTCAGCGGATGGTGACGAAGCACGGGCTGAATCTGTTCTATCGCGATTTGGATTTGCGTCTCCTGTGCTGCCAGGTTCGGAAAGTTCTTCCCCTAAATCGCGCGCTGGAGAATTACAGCGTCTGGGTAACGGGACTGCGCCGCGATCAATCTTCCACACGCTCCAACCTCGACAAAGTCGCGATCGACAACGATCATGACGGTATGGTCAAGCTCTCGCCGCTCGCTGATTGGACCGAACAGCGGGTCTGGGATTACGTCCGCGCCAACAACGTTCCCTACAACGCACTTTATGACAAGGGGTACACCTCTATCGGATGTGCGCCGTGCACGCGCCCGATCGAAGCCGGTCAGGATGCGCGCGCTGGACGATGGTGGTGGGAAACGGATGCGCCCAAGGAATGCGGGATGCACTGCTCGATCGAATCAGGCAACTTCGAACGCGAACTCGCGCGCCTGACCCGTGATCGCGCTTCGCTCGGCGAGAGTGCGAGCGCCTGATTCGCATCCAACCGTGCGAGATGCGCGTTCACCGCGTCCCGGCATTTAGTCTCCATAGAACATCGCGCCCGAGGGCGACACGATCATCTCGTCGTAGGCGCGCTGCGACTCTATATTTCCGGCTTCTTCAGCCCGTTCGCTCGCCTTCTCGGATTCCTTTAGTTCGGCCTTGAGTCGCTGATATCTCTCGTAGCTCTTCTCATTCCCGACATACAGGCACTGACACAAGTAGGGATCTGAGAACCAATAGCGCTCTTTGCCGCTCTTCAGCGAATGCTGCATTTTCAGCGGCGAAGTTTGGAGCAGCTCGAGCCGCGCGGGCGTGTCTGCCGGAATCTGATGGAAGCCCGCTTCCGTCAGGAGCGGCTCCAGACGCTGAGCGCGTTGCTGCGGAGTCTCCGCACATCCTGCGATGATTACCGCGGTAAGGATTGGAATCCAGGCAAATCTTCTCAACTTGGTGCTCCCGATTAGCTAGTTGTGAGATACCACGGCGGCTCCGGCATGTTTAGCCCTGCCCCAAATCCGGCGCTCTGGACCGCGCCAACGTGATCGAAGCGCAGTTCGGCAGGTGATAGTCTATTGCCCGACGATCAATTTGGGCGCTCGATCTGCGGCTGCGACCGACAATGGCCAACAACAGATTCTCAGCGATATTTGCGCGGCTGTCACGAATCATTACGATAGCGGCGATATGTATCGTTGCGCTGACCCTGATTGCGGGCGCTGCCCAAAGCCCTTCGGCGGCTCCGTCTTACTCAGCGTCTCCCGCTAAAAGTTCCGCAAGCGTCGCCGCTACGGCAAGTCCGGCGCGGGCGTTGCGACCGGCTCAGAAGACTGCGGAGATGCCGGATGCTCCCGCCATTGTCACGTTTCTGAGCGAGGCCATCGGATGGTATCGGCGTCTGGCGGTCGAGGAGACGCTGGTTACCGCTCCCGGAGACACTATTTTCCTTGCCGACTCGCGCGAGCTCGCAAAAGACGCGCTTACGCTTGCCTTCGATTACGCGCGCGCCCAGGCGGTAATTCTGCAGAAGATGGCGCCAAACAAGGCGGAGATGCCGTCCTCGTCGTCGGAGACGCAGGCATCGATAGCTTCAACCATCTCCAACTGGACAGCGCTGGCCAGGCAGGCCGCCAATCAGGTCAAGGAAATTCAGGATAAAATTGCGGCGCTCAAACAGCGCGTGGCCTCCGCGCCTGCTCGCGACAGAAAGGCGATCACAACACAGATCGACGCGGCGCGCAGCGAACTCGATCTTGCGCAGGCTCGCTACGACGCGTTGCAGACGGTTTCGGAACTGACGGGGCGCGGCGTGCGCCCGGAGGCGAACACCGGAAGCCTGAGCGATCAAATCGATCAACTGCAGCATTCTGTCCCGGAAACGCAGCGCGGCGCGGATCAGGACAACGGCGGGGGTGCCGCCGCTCAGACCAAGACGGCGCCCGCAGTGGTTGCCGAAGAAAGCGGACGCCCGGCGGGGATGATCGGGCTCGTTGACGAACTGATCGGACTGCGTCAGAAAATCCAGACGCTCGACGAGATAATCGATTCGACCGACGCGCTCTATCGTGCGGTCGATGGGGACTTGCGAGCTCCGTTTGGCCCCGCCTTTACCCAGATTCAACAACAGGGCAACGAACTCGCCAAAGAAACCTCATCGACTGATATTGCGGTTCTGAAGCAGCGCAAGGCGGCGTTCGACGCGCTTATCGATCGGCACAAGATGCTCAGCGCAGCCGCGCTCCCGCTCGCACGACTCGGAATCGTACTCAATCAATACACGGTCAATCTCGAACGATGGCGCGCCGAGTTGCAGCAAAGGTGGAGGAGCAGATTCCGAAGCCTGATGGTGCGGCTCGCGATCCTCGCGATCCTGCTCGCCGTTCTATACGTCGCAGGATTTTTGTGGCGGCGCGCGATTTTCCGCTACATCCCCGAGGTCCATCGCCGCCATCAGTTCCTCCAGGCGCGCCGGTTTGTGATGGCGTTCGCGGTGGCGATCGTCCTGATCTTTAATTTCTCAACCGAACTTGGCGCAGTCGCAACCGTGATGGGGTTTGCCGCCGCCGGCATCGCCTTCGCTCTGCAGAACGTGATTCTCTCGGTTGCAGGATATTTTTTCCTGATCGGCAAATACGGGATCAAAGCGGGAGATCGCGTCCAGATCGCGGGCGTCACCGGCGACGTGATCGATATCGGGCTGGTAAAGCTCTCGCTGATGGAGCTTGGCGCTTCGAACGGCCAGCCGACCGGGCGAATTGCGGTTTTTTCAAACGCGATCGCGTTTCAACCCTCCAGCAACTTCTTCAAGCAGATGCCGGGAACGTCGTTCGTATGGAGCGAGATTACGTTGACCCTCGCCCCGGAGGTCGACTATCGACTGGCGGAGAAGCGCCTGCTCGACGAGGTCAACGAGGTGTACGCGCGCTATCGCGAGAGCATTCGGCGCCAGTACCGCGACCTCGAACACACCCTCAACATGGACTTCGACACCCCGCGCCCGCAGAGTCGGCTCGCTCTGGGACCGTCCGGATTGCAAATAACGATTCGTTTTCCGGTCGAGGCAAGAAGCCTGGTGCAGACCAACGACGAGATTTCGCGCCGCCTCCTGGATGCGATCAATCGAGAGCCGACGCTCAAGCTGGTGCCGCAGGCGACCCCGAATATCCAGATGATTCCGCAGCCTGCCGCCGAGGACGGCTCTGCGAAGCAGGAAGGCCGGTGAAGAGACGCAGCAAGCGCACCGCGCGGTCTCTTCAGACCGTGGGCGGCGCCATGCTGTCGACCAGGTCGGCGATTTCGGGAATTCGATAGCGCTCGCCGTTGTACGCCTTGTACATCAGGAATACCCAGAACACCGCGAGACCGAGGTTGATCAGGTTCTCCAGAAAAGTGAGTAGATTGCCGATCGATCGCGGCATCACGGAGACGAACACGCCCAGAATAACGTTGACCGCGAACCACGCGATCGAAAATCCGATTGATTGGCGCGCGTGAAAGCGGACGAATTCGTCCTTGTTGTAGGGCTCAAGGTAAAGAAAGATGATTCCGCTGACGAACCCGAGCAGATAGGTCAGGGCCGCTATCGGCTTCGGCTGCGTGGTTGCTCCGTCCCCGTCCATCGTGCTCGCTCCTCTTGCGGGCTTTTGAAATCGCCGCACCTATCTGTAACCAAACCCACGGTCGATTCGCAATGCCGCCGCGCGGTTGCGCTTGCTTTTGCAGAACCTCTCCCGGATCAGGGAAAGGTAGCGGCAAAGTTTTGCCGCGGGCGGGGGATCCTCACTCCAACGCGCGGCAGTCGCGCGCGATTGCTTCAGCGGCGGCGCGATGGATCGAAGCGCGACAAAGTCGCGCTCGTCGCGCGCGAGCCCGAAACCATCTCCAGTTGCGCTCGCACGCGATTCGCCAACTGGCGTCGAAAAACCGGCTTCGCGAGAAAATCGCTGACACCTAGGTTCATCCCCTCGGCGCGCGCCTCGATGTCGTCGCGGGCCGTTATCATAATAACGGGGATTTCCGCCGTGTCCGGATTGTTCTTGAGCGCGCGCAGCACTTGGAATCCGTCCATTTCGGGCATCATCAAATCGAGGAGGATTATGTCTATTGACACTTCTCTGACCAAGCGCAGGCACTCGCGACCCGACGACACCTCAACCGTCGTGAAACCCTCGCGTTTGAGGTGATGCGAGAGGATCGCAAGCGTGTCAGAATCATCATCAACAACCATGATCCTTGACTCTCGCTTCGTCTCACTCATGAAGCCTCCCGTTTAGCGGCGCCACCCGAGGCGGTGTGGGCAGCACCACACCTGAGCGCCTGAGCTTGGCTGCGAATGTTGTACGTTTGAGCCCAAGCAAGCGCGCGGCGGCCTGCTTATTGCCGTCGGTTTGGCGGAGAGCATCGTTGATGAAACGACCTTCGAGTTCGCGGACGATAGCATTGAGATTCGTTCCTTCAGGAGGTAAGCGTTGCGGGATTAGGCTCTTGTGATAGCTTGACGCGACTCGCAGATCTTCAGGGAGTACGTCGGTGTCGATAACGTCGCCCTCGCACATGATCGCAAGCCGCGCGATCATATTTTCCAGCTCGCGCACGTTGCCCGGCCAATCGTGCGACCAGAGATGCACCATCGCCTCGCGAGAAATCGTGAGGTTGCGGCTGGGGTTGCGCTCGCGTTCGCGTGCAAGAAAATGCTCGATCAGGATCGGGATATCGGAGCGCCGCTCACGCAGCGGTGGGATGGTAATCGGAACGACCTGCAGGCGATAAAAGAGATCTTCGCGAAATACGCCGCGCTTGATCGCCGACGCCAGATCGACGTTGCTGGCGGCGATCACGCGCGAATCGACGCGAACGCCTCGATCCGAACCGACCGGCCGAACTACGCCATCTTCAAGCACGCGCAGCAGCTTGGCTTGCAGCCCAAGCGGCATCTCGCTGATTTCGTCGAGGAAAATCGTGCCGCCGTTGGCCAGCCCGAACAGCCCCTGACGCTGGCCCGAAGCTCCTGTGAACGCGCCACGCTCATGGCCGAACATCTCGGATTCGAGCAGGTCATGGGGAATCGCAGCGCAGTTGACAGGCACAAACGCTCGCTCTGCCCGTGCTGAACGTTTGTGAATTTCGCGGGCTACGACTTCCTTGCCGGTACCACTCTCTCCAGCGACAAGAACGATAATGCTGAGTGTAGCAACCTTCTCAATTAGTTTACGCAGCTTCTGGATTGCCGGGTGCTCCCCCACAAGCACCTGGCCGTTTTTGAACAGCGGCACATGCTCAGCGCTACTGAGTCCTGAATCCAACATTCCCTTCCCCCAGGGCGGAGTCCGGTGCGCAGATGCGAACTCGCGTTACAAAGATACCATTAGTCGGCATATGTAAACAGAGAGTGCCTCAAAAAAATCTCGCAATTGTCAACAAGAATGCTAATTGTTGTGCAAAGAATACGGCGCCTCTTAGCTAGCGCTAAGCCGATGTGGACGCGAAATGATAATGAGCTGCATCATTTCGACGCAGCGACGCTGCGATACACGGCTTCCTGTCCGGGGCCCTCGGCGACCGATACCTCGATTGCCGCGCTCTGCTGGAGAGCACCCTGATCTCTCAGCGCTTTAACCAATTCGCCCCAGATATGGCGCGCCAGCTCCTCGGCCGAGCTGTGCACAATCGGCAGCATCGCGACATCGGACGTGGGAAGAATGAACTCGTCGTTTTCGTAGCGAATGCGGACACGGCCGGGTGCGGGATAATCGATGGAAAGGCAGTCGCTCAGCTTGGGAACGATTGTGCGCTCGTCGATTCGATCCACGATCTCCTTCGTAATCCGCTTGATTAGCCCGAAATCGATCACGTAGCCGGTCGAGGTAAGCGGAGCTTCGACTCGGACTCCAACCTGATAGTTGTGGCCGTGCAGCGGCTCGCGAAAACCGGGATAGGCGATGAAATGCGCGGCGGAGAATTTCAGATTCTCCTTCGCGACGCGCACCGCAAATTCGAAGCTCATTGCTAACTACTATCCAACGTCCGCGAGCTTTAGAAGCGCGCTCAGTGCTGCGATCGGTGCGCCGGAAAATCGCTTTCGATAGCGATTGTGATCCAGACCGCCGGCGCTCAAAAAACGTTCGCGCTCGCGTGCAGCGACCAAGGCGATGCGGCCCGCCAGCTCGGAAGCCAGTTCAGCACGCGTATCGAGCCCGACCAAAAGATCGGCGACATCTATGCCGTGCATCCCACCCAGGATGCACTCGGCGAAATATCCGATTTGACCCTCGCGATGCACGCTGAGGCGCTCGTGCGACAGTGCCTCGGACAGGGTGAGCAGACGATCCATTCCCAGCTCGCGGCGGCGCGACACCACGGTTGGATCCCCGCTGGAATCGTATCCCGATCCGATCGCAACGACTGCGACGCGTCCGTCGTCAAGCGGCGCCGGATGAAAGATGTATCCCGGCGACGTATAGCCGCACAGCGCGCGCAGTTCTCGGCGATACGCAGCCAGACTGAAACCCGTGTCCTTCGCAATCGCCAGCAAGAAATCGCCAAGCGTTTTTCCCGCGCGATCGGCAAGCTCGATCAGATGCTCGAAGCGCTCCGGATCGTATTCCTCGCGACGCGCAACCGCGCGCGCCCATTTGCGATCGAACTCGAGCAGGAGCGCTCCGATTTCGCCTTTTCGGGAGGGGCCCACGCATCCGGAGATCGGAAGCGCAGGATCGATCGGCTCGAGATCCATCGCGAGATAGTCGCCGTGGCTCGACGGCTTGGCGAGGCCGCGCCGCGCGTTGCCCAGCGCCGCGGGATGGATATCGCGCGGCTCCAGACGGCTTCGCCCGCCGCGTCTCTCAGCGAGAAGTCCATAGCCGCTCAGCAGCGATCCATATCCGATAACGAGGAAAGTGCGATTCAACTTCGATCGTGCGTCCTCGGCTAGTCTACCACGGCGAGACCGGGTTTAGATCCAGAACAGCGCTCCGCGCGTCGGCAATCGGGTCGCGGCTTCGATGCCGCGCATATACAGCGCGACCTGCGCGCGATACTCGTCGACGCGATTGGCCATATCGAAGTCGGTTTTGAAATCGATCACGTTCCAGATCGTACCGCTCTCCGATTTTTCCTCAAAAGCGAGGTCGGCAACGCCCTCGACAATCGTGCCGTCGTCGAGCGTGAGCACAATCGGACATTCCCTGCGCACCGGATCGCATCGCCGGATGCGTTCGATCAGCTCCGATTCCAGCGCCGCCTCCACGGCACGAATCGCAGCGGCGACTTCGCCCTCCTCGGCGCCGAGTAGCCGTCCTTCGCCGATAGCGATCTTTGCGATTTCATCAAATGACGCGTCGAACGCGACGCGCAGCATCGCCAGATGCACCAGCGATCCGAAACGGGTTCCGTGCGGGCGATTCGGCTCCCGACGCGTCTGGATAATCTCGATCTCGCCGGCTCGCGGCGCAACGATCCCGGCGCAGGCAAGTTCGGTTGCGGTCTTGACCACGAATGACGGCGCACCGCCCCGCGCGATCGTCGCGTCGCGACTGGCGCGCCACGCGTTGTAGGCCTCGATTCCGCGATTCGATACGACCCTGGCGTCGTCGGCCTCCAGCAGCTTGCTTTGCCGCAGGCCCATCGTCTCGCGAACTTCGAGCGTGAGCTTCGAGGGATCCCACCATACGACGCGATGGTCTCCGACCTTCGCGCGATGAGTCCCCGGCATCACTGATTTCGTCAGACGCGGCGCGCGCGGCGGACGCTTGATAACGCTGTCATCGCCGAACTCGGGACATCCGGCGGATGCGCGCGACACGGGCGTCCGTCGCTCGGTCTCTTTCGGATAGATGGCGTCATTCAGTCCCGACAGCCATCCTTCGCGCTCCTCGTCGCCGACGGCCGGGACCACGAGCAAATCGCGCGCGCGTGTGGCCGCGACATAGAGCACACGGACCGCTTCCTCGCGGTCGCGGCGCATTTCCTCTTCGGCATGCTCGGCCAATTCGATCGGCGCGCATCCCGCGAGTTCGAGCGCACATAATCGAGTGGCCGGATCCACGAACCGCGACGGTCGCTCGCGCGCCGCCTTGCAATTGATATCGGCAAGAATCACGACCGGAAATTCGAGTCCCTTGGCGCGATGAACGGTCATGATACGGACGCCGGCGGTTCCTTCCTCGACGACGGGAACTTCGCCGGCCTCGTCGCGCTCAGCGCGCCGCTCGAGTTCATCGACGAATCCTCGAAACGAGGTCGCCCGCCCGCGCGCCTCGTAGCGGCGCGCCATGTCCATCAGGCGCATTACATTCGCGAGTGCCTGCTCGCCGGTGGGCCAAATCGCGAAGCCCGCGTGAGCACGCGTATCCGCGAGTATTCGCGTGATCGTATCCGCGATTGGTCGGCGATTACGTCCGCGATGGAGATCGCGCAGGAGCCAAAGCGCGTCGCGTACCGGAGCGAGCCGCGCCGGAAGGTCATCGGGAATCTTTTGAAACGGATGAAGCCGACGCGTTCGCTCGTGAAACTCGAACAGCACATCGTCCGAAACGGCGAGAACCGGGCCCCGCAGTGCAGCGAAGACGATCAATTCGTCGTCGGGGCGCTCGATCGCTCCGAGCAGGTTGCGGATCGCCTCGACTTCTTCGCGCGCGTTGAACGATCCGCCGCGCACCAGGATATGCGGGATATGGCGCGCCTCGAGCGCACGGATATAGGGACGCGTAACGTCGCGCCCGAAAGAATTGAGACGGCGGAAGAGCACGCAGAGGTGATTGGCGCGAATCGGCACGCGAACATCGGGCGTTTCGCGCTCCGTGACGGTCCATCCACTATCAGTTATCAGGTACTTGATGAATGCGGCTATCGCATCGGGCTGCGACTGGTCGATTCTGTAATCGACGATACGCCCGAAATCGCCGTAAATCTCCGGAATCGGCAGCGCAACGATAGAGGGCTGTGCGACCTCGACGTCGCGATATTTTTCCAGGGCCACATAGGCGGGCTGAGTTGTCGATTCTTCGGGCATCAGCGGCGCGATCGCGCGATTCACCATCTCCTGGAGCTCGGGAGTCGCGCGAAAGCTCACGGTCAGATGCTCGATCGCGGCGCCCCTGTCAGCGAGCCTTCGCTTCAGCATCTGGTATAGGGCAACGTCGGCGCGCCTGAAGCGATAGATCGACTGTTTGGGATCGCCGACGATAAAAAGCTTGCCGGGAAGCGGTCGGACGTTCTCCCAGTTCGACTCGGCGGGATCGTCGGCGGAAAGCAGGAGAAGAATCTCGGCCTGCAGCGGATCGGTGTCCTGGAACTCGTCGATAAAGATGTGCGTGAACTTGCGCTGGAGTTCCGCGCGGACTGAGGCGTCGTCGCGAACGAGGTCGCGCGCGACGAGAAGCAGGTCGAGAAAATCGAGAACGCCGGAGCGCCGCTTCTGCTCCTCGAACGCAGCGACCAAAGGCCACATTTCCTCGCGCAGACTCGGCGCGAGATTGGCGCCCGCGTTGAGACGAAATTGTTCCAGCCGCCCGCGCAGCGCGTCACGCCTGTCAAGCAACTCTTTGCGCGAAGGCAGGGATGCCTTCGATTGAGGCCCCTTCCATTCCCACCGAGAGCGGCTCTCCCTACCGTGAAGCAGTCCGATTAGAACCTGTTCCAGCGCGTCGTAGTCGCGTCCGCGCACCGCTTCGAGGCGAGTGGCTTCGGCTATCGGACGATAGATGTTGTCTAGTGCGCGAACGAGGTAGTCGTCGGAATCGCCTTCACGCGCAGTTTCGCCAAGTTTCGAGATTTCGTTTACCAGCGCGTCGATCTCGCTGTCGCGATCGAATTCAAAGTGTCGCCACGGCGTGTCGAAATCCCGCCATTGCACAAGTTCCTCGGCGGCTCGGCGCGCAAACGGACGCGGCCCCTCGCCCTCGGCGAGATCGCGCCTGCGCAGCAGTCGGCGCATCCCCTCGCCCGGGTTGTCGAGTGCCGCGGCGAACCATCGATCGAACGCCCGCTCGAACAATTCGCCGGCGACGTCCTCCGGCGCAACTTCAAACATCGGATCGACGCGCGCCTGGACCGGACGCTCGCGCAGCAGGTCGGCGCAAAACGAATGGATCGTGCCGATACGCGCCTCTTCGAGTTGCCTCATCGCTTCTTCAAGGCGTTTCTTTTCCTCGTCGGCGCGCGCATCCTCGTGGCGAGCATGCTCCAGTTCGGAACGCAGTCTTAATTTGAGTTCCCCCGCAGCTTTTTCCGTAAACGTAACCGCCACGATATTGGCGAGTTCGCTTCGTCCCGAGGCGATCACCGCGACGATCCTGCTGACCAGCGCGGTCGTCTTGCCTGTTCCCGCCGCGGCCTCGATTATCAGATTGGTATCGAGGTCGGAGCGAATCCGCTCGCGTGCTCTTTCGTCGGCAAGCGTCACGGAGCCGCCCTCAAGTCGTTGAGTTTCTGAAGACGCGCCGCAGGTTTAACGCCCGCGCGCTGCTCCTCGTAAGGGCCGCACACGCGGCGATAGTCGCACCACTCGCATCCGCGCGGCTCCGGCGCTGCAGGCATGAAACCGGCCCGCAACGCAGCGTCGAGGGTCGCGGCGAACTCTGCGAGTCGTGTCCGCGCGACATCATCGATCGTGACGACGCGCTCCTCATACCCGCCCACTGCAGTGCAGTAGTACAGGCGTCCGACAACGACTTTTTCGCCGAGGACCTTCTGGGCCGCGAGCGCGTAGATGATCGGCTGCAGGATCTTTCCACCGCCGATTACGACACTGGCAGCCGCGCGAATCTTTCCGGTCTTGTAGTCGGTGATTCTGAGCGCTCCTTCGGCATTTCGCTCGACCACGTCGATCGAGCCGCGAACTGTAAGCCCGCCCTCGATCGCCACGGGATCGGGCACGCTCGCGGGATCGCATTGCTCGCGGTCCGGCAATCCGAACGCAAGCTCGAAGCGCTCGGGCCGCCACGGCTGCGGATCGTCCGCCGAGCGGCGCAGCCATTCACGCAGGTCTGCGCGAATCGAATCGATTCCGTCGCGCCATACGCGATCGATCGCCGGCGCAAGGTCGTCGCGCCACTCGCCCGCAACGCGCTCCACGATCGCGTCAAGCGCGGCGTAGGCGTCGGCGAGCCGCTCCCGATTGATCGGAATCCCGCCACGCTCCTTGAACTGCATCAGCAACTCGAACTGGATCTCGTGCGTCAGCCCGCCGCGCGTGAGCGGATCGATAACTTCGATCGGCTGAGCTTCTTCACGCGGCTCGATTCGCATCACGCTCTTCATGAAAAATCTGTACGGGCACGCCGCGAAGTTCTGCAGCGCGGTGGGCGAGTAGGGACGAGTGCCGAGCTGATGGCGCGAGAGCGCGGCGAGCGCCTCGGGCGCGGGATCGACCAGTCCGTCGGCGGGGGTCCATCGGCGGAGCCATCGACGGGCGCGCGCGCGCAGCGCCCTTCCAAGATGATCATTCGCGCCGAGCAGATAGTGCGCTGCGCCGCGTGTCGATTCGGGATCGGCGTCAACCAGACGATCGAGAACGGCGAGATCGAATTCCGTGTCGTCGATCGCATCGCGCGGATCGGCGGGCGCGGGCCATCCGAGCCGCGATACCTGCCCGCACGCGGCGCGCTTCGCAAGCTCGTCGAATCCCGGCAGCTTGCCCTCCGCGGCGCGCAGGATCTCGAGCGCGTAAAACGACGGCACGCGCGGGCGCCCCTGATCGAAATCGACGCGCGGATACGTGAACATCGCTCGCTTCGCGGCTGCGCCCGCCGCAAGGTGAAGCGCCAGACGTTCCGCGCGCGTGCGATTCTCCTGAAGCTTGAGATCGGGGCTGACGGCTCTGCGCGCAGCGTCGCTGAGGATCGGATCTTCGACCAGTTTTTCCGGGAATACGCGTTCGGTGAGTCCCGGAACGATAACGACATCGAAGGACATTCCGCGCGCCCTTTCGATCGGCGCTATCGTCACTGCGCCGTAACGCCGTCGCGCTTGCGGCGCTTCGAGACGGCCCAGCCGATCGGCGAGCACGATTCGAACTTCGTCCAGTCCGACCGGGCCAACCGGGCCCATCGGCTCCAGTTCGGAAAGCGCGGTTTCGATCGCGGCCCGATCGGAAATCGCGAGTTGCGCAAGACGGCGGAGATAATCGAGCCATTCACCCCACGGCGCGGTTTTGGGAGCAGAGGCGAGAAAATCGATTATCGGCATCGCGACGGTCCGCAGATGCTCGAGGTCGAGCATCTGGCGCGCAATCGCGCGCGCCTTCCCCTCTTCGTCTCCGACTTCGTCGCGTTTGCGCGCGAACTCGTTTTCAAGGCCGAGGAGTCGGCGCTCCCACCGATCGCGGCCTCCTATCACGGCCGCATCGACAAGCATCCTTTCCCATCGCCACGGCGCGCGCGCCGTTCCCGCAACGACGGGGACCGGATCGTCGGCGACCGGCGTGTTTTCGGGAACTGCGGGCGGAAGTCGCAGATCGTCTGAGAGCGGCGCGGTTAGAATCGCCGAAGCCCGCGACGTGACAACCTCGGACGCGATTTGATCTTCAGGAGCGGGAACCTGCGCGAGGGACAGATATTCGGCGAATCGCGCAGCCGAGAGGTCCTCAGCCGCACACGTAAGCAGCGCGAGTATCGCGCGACCGCCCGGCTCGGGCCTGAGCGTTCCCGACATGAAATACGCGGGGATGCCGCCGCGACCGAGCGCTTCCTCAAGATGAGGCGCATAGCGCGCGCCGCGACGGCACAGTACGGCGATACGGTCGTAGGGGACGCCGTTTCGCGCCTCCGTCTGGATTCGCCGCGCAATTTCGACGCACTC
>Ga0335069_10009669_pt1 | contig 13710 bp, 14 predicted proteins | sample Lox_Sample_11_FD_206714 | JGI IMG/M metagenome (GOLD analysis project Ga0335069, IMG submission 206714) | Soil microbial communities from Loxahatchee National Wildlife Refuge, Florida, United States - Lox_Sample_1.1 | ecosystem: Environmental > Terrestrial > Soil > Wetlands | place: USA... | reverse complement strand
CCGCCTGGCGGATGGACTGGCGTGCGGCGCTCACGGCGCTCGCCGGCGCCGAGCACCTCTACGTGGTCGGCCGTGGCCTCGGCCTCGCGGCGGCGCAGGAGACGGCGCTGAAGTGCAAGGAGGCCTGCGGGCTGCACGCGGAGGCGTTCAGCAGCGCCGAACTGCGCCACGGACCGTTCGCGCTGCTCGGCCCGCGGTTTCCGGCACTGCTGTTCGCACAGGACGACGCGACCCGGGCCGGCGTCGAGGCCATGGCCGCCGAGCTCGCGGCGCGGCACGTGCCGGTGCTGATCGCCGGCGCCGCGGCGCCGGGCGCCGTTGCGCTGCCGACGCCCGCGTGCCGTGCCGAGCTCGCGCCGCTGCTGCTCGTGCAGAGCGCCTACCGGCTGATCGCCACGCTCGCCGTGCGTCGCGGTCTCGACCCGGACCGGCCGCCGCACCTGCGCAAGGTCACGGAGACGGTCTGATGCGCACCGCGCTGGTCAACGGCCGCATCCTGACGCGCGACGGAATCCTGGCGGGCCATGCGCTGCTGCTCGCCGGCGCGCGCATCGAGGGGCTGGTGGCGGCCGACGATCCGCGCTGCCGCGACGCGCTTCGCGAGGACCTCGGCGGCCAGCTGCTCGTTCCGGGCTTCGTCGACATTCAGGTCAACGGCGGCGGCGGCGTGCTGTTCAACGACACGCCCGGCGTCGAGGCGATCCGGCTCATCGGCGCCGCCCACCGCCGCTACGGCACGACCGCCTTCCTGCCGACCGTGATCAGCGACGACCTGGGCACGATCGGCCGGGCGATCGCCGCGGTGCAGGCGGCGATCGACGCCGGCACGCCGGGCGTGCTCGGCATTCACGTTGAAGGGCCGTTCCTCAACCAGCAGCGCCGCGGAGTTCATGATGCCAGGCACCTGCGCGTGCTGGACGCGGCGCTGGTGCCAGCCCTCGGCGCCCTGCGCGGTGGCCGCACCCTGCTGACGCTCGCGCCCGAGATGACCACGCCCGCGGTGATCGCCGAGCTGGTGCGCGCCGGCATCATCGTCGCCGCGGGCCACAGCAACGCGACCTTCGCCCAGGTCGCGGCGGCGATCGGCAGCGGCCTGCGCGGATTCACGCACCTCTTCAACGCGATGTCGCCGTTGACGCCGCGCGAGCCCGGGGTGGTCGGTGCCGCGCTCTTCGACCAGTCCACCTGGTGCGGCATCATCGTCGACGGCCACCACGTCGACCCGGTCTCGTTGCGGATCGCGCTGCGCTGCAAGCGCCATGACCGCTTTGTCCTGGTAACGGATGCGATGCCCCCGGTCGGCTCGCCTGCCGCCACCTTCGTGCTGCAGGGACGTACGATCCGCGTCGTCGACGGCGTCTGCCGCGACGACAACGGCACCCTCGCCGGCACGGCGCTCGACATGGCGGCGGCGGTGCGCAACGCCGTGTCGCTCCTCGGGCTCGAGCTTGTTGAGGCGGTGCGCATGGCGAGCGAATATCCCGCCGAGTTTCTCGGCCTCGGCCACGAGCTCGGGCGGATAGCGGTCGGCTACCGCGCAAACCTCGCGCTGCTCGACGACGCGCTCGTGGTGCGGCGGACGTGGATCGACGGCGTCGGCGACGAACCGACGGCACCCCGCCCGACCTGAGCGCGGCGCGCCCCGCCCCCCGATCGGCGCTCTACTTGCCGGATCGGCCCGGCCCGTGCGCGCCGCCGAAGGGGCGCAGCATGCGACTGGCGCAGTCGATGGCGACGCGCGACGGCACGGCGACGCAGCGCGCCGCAAACTGGTAGCTGCGCCGGCTGACCTCCGGCAGCGCCTCCACGGCGCCGAGCGGCGACGGCGCACCCCACAGGGCCGCGAAATTCGCGCGGCACACGTCCAGGCCCTCGTGCAGCAGATCGCCGTAGGCCTCGACCAGCTCGTCGGCACCGTCGCGCAGCGCGGCCAGCGAGCGTGCGTGCGGCTCGGGTGGCTCAGCAATGGCCGTGGTCGCGCTCGACACGTCGCGGACCGGTGCCGCGAGCGCCGCCGCGAGGTGCGGGTAGCGGCGCCGCAGCTGCGCCGCGTCACCAAGCGGGTCATCCGGTGCGGCGGCTCCCGTCAGCGCCTGCCAGTCCTGGTCCGTCAGCCACCGCTCGACGTCGGCGTAGATGATCGCGCGCTCCTCGCGCCGCATGTGGTCGCGCGTCTCGTCGACGTACGCCTGCAGTGCGCGCGCAAAGCGCTCGAGCGCCCGGCCGCCGGGCCCGGCCGGCAGCCGACGAAGCGCCGCCGCGAGCTGCCGCGCGCGCGCCGCGCTGCCCTCGTGTTCGTGCCCCAGCTCGCGCAGGTCCGCGCCCAGATCCGCCCGCAGCGGCGCCAGCCGCGCGTACAGCAGGTCCTCGCGCGGGTGGTGATGACCGTGCTGGTACTCAACGAGGTAGCGCAGCGCCTCGCCGAGCACTGCCCGCGCGGCCTCCGGCTCCGTGCCGAGGCGGGTGCGCTGGACCTCGAGTTCTCGCAGCACGCGCGACAAGCGGGCGTGGTCGAGCCGCAGCCGCGCCATGAAGGCCTGGGCGCTGCGTGGCTCGTTGGCGCCGGCGGGTGTCTTCAGCTTTCTCATCGAGCCTACTCGGCAGCAGCGACGTTGCGGGCGAGCTCTTTCCGCCGCGCCCGGCCGAACCATTTTCGTACAAATAGCCCGCCTCCGCCATGGCCATCACCGCGACGAGCTGTGCCGCCTGTCACGCTTCCGCGCCGTGCAGCCGCGGCGGCGCGCCTCATGGGGCATGAGTGCGGATGAAATCCGCAATCCTCTCGATCGCGAGTCCGGAATCGGGGATGAACGGCAGGCCCTGCCAGCCGTGCGGCATGCCCTTCCAGACCTCGACCTCGGCGCTGCCACCCGTCGCGCGAATGCGGTCGGCCGCGTGCCGGGAGTCGTCGAGCATCACCTCCGTGCTGCCGACCTGAAACAGCACCGGCGGCGTGCCGCCGTAGTCGCCGAACACCGGCGACACGTACGGATGGCCGTACAGTTCGGCGTTGCCGCCGACGTACATGTTGCGCAGCTCCTGGCCGTGCTCGAGGCTGAGCACCGCGTCGCGGCGCGCGTTGGTGACCCGCGAGGAACTCTGGTGCGTGTCGGTGAGGTCGGTCAATGGCGACATCGCGATGACGCAAGCCGGCAGAGGCCAGCGCCGATCGCGTATCGCGAGCAGCACGCCAAGCGCCAGGCCGCCGCCGGCCGACAGCCCGCTCAGCACGATCCGGTCGGGTGCGACGCCGAGGTCCAGCAGCTGGCGGTAGGCCGCGACGCCGTCGTCGTGCCCGGCGGGAAACGGGTGCTCGGGAGCGAGGCGGTAGAACACCAGCCGACAACGGGCGTGCGCGGCGTGACAGATGCGGCCGACGAGCGCGCGTTCGAAGTTCGGGAAGCGCACGACGTACGCGCCGCCCGGGAAGTGCAGCACGACGCGGTCTCCGGGTGCGGCGCGCGGGCGCACCCATTCGGCCTCGCAGTCGGGCAGCGGGTGGTCGCGACCGACCTCGCAGTCGGCCGGTCGCCGCGGGAAGAAGCGTTCCAGCGCGTCAATGGCGCGCCGCATCGCGTCGACCGAGACGTCGCGCCGCATCATCTGCTTGATCGTCAGGCGGGCGAACAGGTTGGCGGTCGTCGTCTGCCAGTTCATGCGGTTGCCGTTCGGACGCTCCTACGCCGCGCCATCCTATGCTGATCGTGGGGGGCGGTTCCCCGAATATCAGCATCGGGAAACCCGCACCGGCGCTGTGGACAGCCCCGCGCAGCGGCGCCGTATGCTTGCCGAACGCCGGCTGCTTTCCGCCCGTTGCGCAGTCACGTGGCGGCCGCCGGCCTGGGAGCACACGTGGCGCGCACGATTCCACCGGTTGATCTGATCTTCCTGCTGATCGAGACGGCCGACACGCCGATGCACGTCGGCAGCGTCATGGTGTTCGAGCGCCCGAAGACCGCTCGCAACGATCTGGTTGCGCGCCTCGTGCGCGCCTACCGGTCCGCGCGCCCACGGGCGCCCTTCGACCAGGTGCCCGAGTTCATCGCGACCGGCATGCCGCGCTGGCAGCGCGCGCGGCACATCGATCTCGACTATCACGTCCGTCACCTGGTACTTGCGCCCGGCGCGACGCAACGCGACTTCCTGCGGCAGATAGAGGATCTCCACGAGCCGCTGCTCGATCGCAATCGGCCGGGCTTTCGCGTCTGGTTCATCGAGGGCCTGCCCGACGACAGCTTCGCGGTCTACGTCAAGGTGCACCACTCTCTGGTCGACGGGATCTCCGCGACCATGCGGATCGTGGCGAGCCTCGCGACGGCACGGCGCGCCGGCGCGCCCGCGCCGTTCTTCGCGGTCGACGTCGGCACCCGCCGGCCGCGTCCGGCCCCCGGCGTCGCGGCGGAGCTCGCCGCGCTTTCGGAGACGGTGCTGCACGAGGCGAGCGCGATCAGGGACGTCGGCCTCGGCCTGTTCCGCAAGGCGGTGCAGGGACTGCTGGCGCAGCCGGTTACCGGCAGCCGGCCGTTCGCGGGTCCCGACCTGCCGCTCAACGCCCCGATCCGCACGCCGCGTTCCTTCGCCACGCTGGCACTGCCGCTCGCCGAAATGCGCACCGTCGCGCACGCGTTCGGCGGCACGATCAACGACCTCGCGGCGGCGCTGGTCGACTGCGGCCTGCAGGCCTACCTCGCCGACCTCGGCTGCGAGGTGGGCAAGCCGCTGGTCGCCATGTGCCCCGTGTCGCTGCGCGAGGCCGGCGACGCCACCGCGACCACCAACGCCTCGGCGATGTTCGTCCCGCTCGGCGAGCCGCGCGCGCGGCCGGCCGAGCGCATGCGGCAGGTGATCGCCGCGATGCGTTCCGGCAAGGACGAGATCCGCGGCATGTCGCGGGACGCGGCGGTCGTCTACGCCGCGTCGGTGCTCGGCTTCGCCGCCGTCGCCGAGTACGCGCACGCGGGGGGCGTGACCGGCCACGTCGCGAACATCGTTCTGTCCAACGTCCCCGGCGCCCGCGAGGATCGGTATCTCGGAGGTGCGCGACTGCGGGCGGCCTTCCCCGTCTCTGTGCTCGGCGCAGGGATCGGTCTCAACGTGACGCTGTCGTCGCACTTCGACACGATGGGGTTCGGCTTCGTCGGCAACCGGCTCGTGTTGCCGAACCTGGACAGGCTCGCCGAGCATTCGCGGCGGGCGTTCGACGAGCTGACCGCGGCGGCCTACCGGCTGTCCGCCGTCGACTGGCCGGCGTCGCGGCGGCGCAGCGGCGCGCAGCGTCGCCGCGGGACCTAGAGCCGCGCCGCTACGCGGCCCAGCGCGCGTGCCGCGCGACGAACGCGGCGATGCGATCGAGCGCGGCCCGCGCCTGCGGCACGGGCAGGGCCTGGAAGACGTGCGCCATGCGCTCCCAGATCTCGAGCTCGACGGCGACGCCGGCATCCGCGGCCCGCGCCGCGGCGCGCAGCGACTCATCGAGCAGCATCTCGCAGGCGCCCGCCTGGAACAGCAGCGGCGGCAGGCCGCCGAAGGCACCGAACAGCGGCGAGACGCCGGGGTCGAGGAACCGCTCCGGCGTGGTGTAGAAGCTGCGCATCGCCATCAGGCCGCCGAGCGTGAACATCGGATCACTGCGCTCACGGCTCAGCAGGCTGCGGCTCGAGAGCGTGAAGTCCACGACCGGCGAGAGCAGCGCGCCGCATGCCGGCGCCGGTGCGCCGGCGTCGCGGATGCGCTGCAGAGTGACGAGGGCGAGGTTGCCGCCCGCCGAGTCGCCCGCGATCACGATGCCGTCGCCGGCTCGCCCGCCGTCGAGCAGCCAGCGGTAGGCCGCCTCGCAATCGTCCGCCGCCGCCGGGTACGGAAACTCCGGCGCGAGGCGGTAGTCGACCATCAGCGCGCGGGCACCGAGCCGGCGGCAGAGCCGCCCGACGAGCGCCGCGTGCAGCCTCGGGAAGCGGAATATGAATGCGCCACCGTGCAGGTACAGGATGACCCGCCCGGGACGGCTGCCCGGCACCTCGAGCCACTGCGCACGGACACCCGGGACGTCCGCTGCCGTGAGGCGCACCTCCGGGTCGGCGCGAGCCAGGCGCTCGTCGCGTGCGAGATTCAGGCTCCGGAGGCGGCCGATGTCGGCGCCGAGCAGCGGCACGCGCTTGACGGTGAGCCTCAGCCAGGCATGGAGCCAGGCCCGGCGCAGCGCGCCGCCCGGGACGTCCAGCGTCCGCGCGTAGCCGGGAAGCTCGATGGTTGCGCCGGGAGCCTCGGACATGTCTGCCGCCTTCTCGGGAGGTCGGTCAGAGGATGAACGGAATCAGGGCGCGCGTCTGCTTGCGGTAGTCCGCATAGCGCTGGCCGAATTCCTCGGTCAGCCACCGCTCCTCCATGCGCAGCTTGCGCCACAGCGCCGCGGTGGCGATCGCGATCGCGACGATCCCGCGCCATTCGCCGCGCGCGAGCGCCGATCCGGCGATCGCAACGATCAGTCCGGTGTAGATCGGGTGGCGGACCCAGCGGTACGGCCCGGAGCGCACGATTTCGTGGCCGTCCTTCAGGGTCACCGATGCGCTCCAGTTGCCGCCGAGCACCGCGCGCGCCCAGACGCTGAACGCAAGACCCCCGGCGACCAGCACCAGCGCGACTGTGGCGGTCGTGGCGCCCGGGCCGATGCAGCGCTCTCCTAGCCATCCCGGCAACGATGGCAGCGCGAGCAGCACCGTCACGACCGCGAGCGGGATGACGTGCGCGGCGCGCGAAGCCGGTGATTCGCGCCGCCGCGCGCGCTTGACGGCGCGCGCGGACCACACCCAGATGAGCGCCCACAGGATCCAGAGCGCGGGGACGGCGGCCTGCAACGCGCTCAAGTGCGCGGATCGCGCACCACCTCCGCCACGACCTCGGGGGGAACGCCGTCGGCGGCCAGCCCGCCCGCGACCCCGCGCCGGTCGGCGGCGCTGCGGTTCTGGCTCGCCTTGAACTTGCCGCTCATCGACTCGACGTCGATCTCGAAGCCGACGATCGCTCGCAGCATCGTCGCGAGGTAGTCGGCAGGCGCGTCATCGACCGACCACGGTGCCGCTCGCGGCGATTCCTGGGTGCGCGTCAGGTCATCGACGATCGCACGCACCCGGTCCGGGGCGTCGAACCAGCTGATCCGGCCGCGCACCTGCACCAACGAGTAGTTCCAGGTCGGGACCACCTTGCCGTCGATGCGTTTGGCCTCGTACCACGACGGGCTGATGTAATGGTCGGCACCACGAAACACCACGAGGACCTCCTCGCCAGCGGTCACTCGGGTCGCGACGGAATTGGCGCGCGCGACGTGGCCGCGCAGTCGCAGCCTGGGCGTGACCTCGAGCAGCATCGGGATCTGGTCGACCGTCGGCCGCCCGTCGTCGAGCGTGACCAGCATTCCGAGCGGGTGCGCGCGCAGGAACGCCGCCAGCACCTCAGGCCGGTCCTCGGAGAAATGCTTGGGCAGATACATGTGTGCTCACTCCTTCCACTGCCGTCATCCCGGCGTCACTTCGGCTGCGGCGACTCCGGTGCGTTCCGCGCCGCCTCCGGCATGGCCGCCCGCCCCTACACCGGCGCGCACGGCGTGCATCCCGCTGGCCTGATCCCGCCCATTGTGCCGGGGCGCGCCCGCTCGCGCATCGCCGCTGGTCGCCGGTACGGCAACCGCGGGGGTGCGAGACGAGACCCGGGCCGTGCGGCTGGCCGTATGATGGCACCCTGCCCCGCGGGCGAGCGCGCCCGATGCGGTCCAACCCCAGCCGACGGATCAAGACACCGCCATGCTCGTCCTGCGCAAACCGTACCTGCTGTACCTCGGCGACGCCGTCCTGAAATCCGACTGCAAGACCGCATTCGGGCTGCGCGACTGGTGCCGCGACGACGTCCTCGGCGAGTGGTCCCATCCCGCGGGCACCGTCACGCTCGGCGTGCCGCGCCTCGCGCCGGGCGCGGCCGCCGCGCGGGGCGCCGGATCGATCATCGTCGGAGTCGCGCCCACGGGCGGCGTGCTGCCGCAGCACTGGCAGGCCGACCTCGAGGCCGCGCTCGACGCCGGGCTCGACGTCGTCAGCGGCCTGCACACGCGACTGACGTCCTTCCCGCGACTGGTGCGCGCCGCCGAGCGGCGCGGGGTGCGGCTCGTCGACGTGCGCCACCTGAACCCGAGCTTCCCGGTCGCCACCGGCCGCAAGCGCTCCGGCCGCCGGGTGCTGACCGTCGGCACCGACTGCGCGCTCGGCAAGAAGTACACGGCGCTCGCGCTGACGCGTGCACTTGCCGAGAAGGGGGTGGCGGCGACCTTCCGCGCGACCGGCCAGACCGGGATCATGATCGCCGGCAGCGGCATCGCGATGGACGCGCTCGTCGCCGACTTCCTCGCCGGTGCCGCCGAGGCGCTCTCGCCCGACAATGAGCCGAATCACTGGGACGTCATCGAGGGCCAGGGCTCGATCTTCCATCCGGCCTACGCCGGCGTCACGGTCGGGCTGCTGCACGGCTCGCAGCCCGACGCGATCGTCCTCTGCCACGATCCCGAACGCCTCACGATCGAGGAATATCCCGACTACCCCATTCCGCCGCTGGCCGAGGCGATTGCCGACTACCTGCATCTCGGGCGGCTGACGAACCGTGCGGTCCGCTGCGTTGGCCTCAGCATCAACTCGTCGGGCCTGACCGATGCGGCCTGGGCGGAATATCGGTCGCGGCTCGAAAGCGAGCTACGGCTGCCGGTCTGCGACCCGATCCGGACCGGGGTCGGGGCCCTCGCCGACCGGCTGCTCGCGCCGTGATCCGCTGCCGGACGTCGATCGAGCGCTGGGAGCTGCTGGAGGCCTTTGCGACCGCGCGCGACTCGATAACGCACATCCCGGTTCTCGTCGCCTCACTCAGCGGGATCGACGGCCAGCGTGGATGGGCCGAGGCGGCCGGCGTCGACTACGACGGCGAGACCCCGCAGAGCATGGCGGCGCAGATCGCCGCGGTGGCGCCAGCGCTGCACGATCACCTGACCGGCGACGAGCTGCTGCGGCTGCTGCCGGCCGGCGGTGCGCGCAACGCGCTTGATTGTGCGCTGTGGGACCTGCGCGCCAAGGAAAGCGGCATTGCGGTCTGGCAGGCGGCCGGATTGCGGCCGCCGCGGCCGGTGCTGACGGTGCTGACGATCGGCCTCGGCGACGAGGCCGGCACGCGCCGCAAGGCGCGCGCCGCGACCGGCTATCCGATCCTGAAGCTCAAGGTGGATGCCGAGCGGCACGTCGACGTGGTCCGCATCGTCCGCGAGGAGTGTCCGGAGGCGCGCCTGGTCGTCGATGCGAACCAGGCCTGGTCGCGGCCACTGCTCGAGCGGCTGCTGCCGGCGCTCGAGGAACTCGGAGTGGAGCTCATCGAGCAGCCGCTGCCGCGCGGCGAGGATGCGGCCCTCGACGGGCTGCGCTCGCCTCTGCCGCTGGCGGCCGACGAGTCGTGCACCGATCGCGGCTCGCTCGCCGCGCTCGCGGGCCGCTACCAGTTCGTCAACATCAAGCTCGACAAGTGTGGCGGGCTGACCGAGGCGCTGGCGATGACACGCGAAGCCACCCGCCTCGGGTTCGGCCTCATGGTCGGCAACATGTGCGGCACTTCGCTCGCGATGGCGCCCGCATTCCTCGTGGCGCAGGCCTGCCGCTACGTCGACCTCGACGGGCCGCTGCTGCAGCGGCTCGACCGCGACCCGCCGATCCGCTTCGCCTCCGGGCTGATGCACGCGCCAGAGCGCGCGCTCTGGGGCTGAGCGCGACGCGGCGCGTCACTGCAGGCCCGGCTTCTCCGAGGCGCGCAGGTTGGTCGAGAAGCTCTTGCCCGTCGTCTCGTCCGTGACCTTGATCAGTGCGCCGCCGTGATTGCCATTGCGCAGCGGATTGAGGTCGACCGTTACCCGGTCGCCGGCGCTGACCGCCTTGCGGTCCCAGCCACCCCGCGTCAGGTTGCCGGGGCTGGTGAGTTCGAGCGACCAGACCGCCGGGGCCTCGCCCGCGCCGGCGTCCGCATCGATCCACAGGATCACGTGCGGGTTGGTCCACTGGAACTCCTTGACGGTGCCGGAGATCGTCACGACCTTGCTGAAGTCGAACATCGCGAACGAGTGGTGGGCGACCGCCGGCGCGAGGCCGGCGACCACCCACAACGAGACGGCCATGCAGAGCGTGCGGATCGGCGTGCTGTTCATCGCTTACCCCAGTCAGTCCAGGCTTGATCGCTAGGTCGCGCGTCGGTCATTTCGGCGGCACCGGGTTGCCATCCTCCTGCGGGATCGGCACGTACAGCCAGTTGCCGAACTCGTCCTGGCGCGTGGCCATGCCGCCCTGCAGGCACACGCCCTCGACGATGTCGTACTTGCGCGCGCGCTGCCGGAAATAGATGCGCGTCGTCTTCCACGGCGCCGAGAGCACCTTCGGCGCGATGATCTCGAGGTCGTCGTGCAGCCGCTCGGGCCCCTGCAGGTGGATCCGCTCGATCACGTGCAGATCGCCGTTGTTCGGCAGGCCGACCGCCTCGCTGACCGCCAACCACGCCTCGGGCAGCACGCCGACCGTGTCGACGACGAGCGTGTCGCCCTCCCAGTGGCCAATCGAATGGCCGTGAAAGGTCGGGTCGGGGTCGGGCGGATGGCCGCGGCCGTCGGTGTAGATCCGCCGGATCCGGTTGCCATCCATCTCGCCGAGCAGCGTGACCCGTCCGGGCGTGAACAGGATTTCGAAGGCGTTGTGCGTGATCAGCATCCAGGCCGGCATGCCCTCCGGCAGGCAATCGATGAAGAGGCCCCGCGGGCGCCCGGCCTTTTCCTCGGCCTCCATCGTCGCGATCTGCTTGGCGGCCTCCGGCCGCCATGGCGTCGGGTCGGACTTGATGCGCCGGTTCTGGTCGCTGACATACGGTGTCCAGACACCGCTCCAGTCCGGCAGGCGCGCAATCGCGGCCCAGTCCTTGGCGGTAGGCGGCGAATTGAGCTCCGGTTCGCCGCCCGCCGCGCCGCCGCCGACGACCAGGGCCGTGGCCAGCAACGCCATGTGCACTTTGCGCATGCCCGTCGTCTCCTCCGCGGTGCGCGCCGTCTGCGGCGCGGTCAGTATCCGGCCAGCATCGTGAAGCCGATCCAGCGGCCGCAGGCAATCACCAGGGTCCAGATTACCAGCGACAGCGCCGCAGCGAGCTGTGCGGCGCGCGGCGTCGGTCCGGCCGCATCCCACGCCGGCAGGTCGCGGCGCACGACGAGCTGGAACGCCAGCATGTTCAGCCCCGCGAGCGCGAGTAGCACGAGCTTGGCGCGGAAGAACTGGTTCTCCAGGTACTTCGGCGCGTTCGACGCGAACAGCAGGGACCCGGACAGCACCGCGAAGCCGAATGCGGCCCAGGTCACGGGCAAGACGTCGGCGGCAAGACGGGTGACCGCGCGGTCCCGCGAGGCCCAGCCGAGGAGCCGCAGGTCGAGAACCGAGATCGAGCCGAACACCAGCGTGACCGCGAGCACGTGCACGGTCTCGATCCACGGGAACGCGACCTCGTTCTCGCGGATCTGAGTCGCGAGGCCCGTCGCGTACAGGGCCTGGAGGAGCGAGTCGAGCGTCATGCGGTGTCTGCGGCAGGGTAGTGGCTAGCGCGCCAGCGTGTACGCGATCCAGCGCCCGGCGACGAGCACGGCGACCCAGAGCACGAGCGCGGCCGCGGCGGCGCTGCGCACCGCGAGCCGGCGCGGTCGGTCGAGAGCCGGCGCCGGCATCCGCCGCAGCCGGTGCGCGTAGGCCCACGTCAGCACGGCCGCCGCCACGAGCAGGGCCATCTTCAGCTGGAACGCCGGGTTCGGAAGCGCCCGGTCCGGCTCGGCGGTGATCATCAGTGCGCCGCTGACGAGCAGCACGGGCAAGCCAAAGCGAATGCCCGGCACGAATCGCGCCACCGTCCGCGCCAGCGGCTGTTCGGCGGCGTGCAGCCCGAACACCGCGAGCGAGAGCAGCAGCACGCAGGACATCACTACCGCCACCGCCAGAATGTGGGTGGTCTGGATCGCCGGGATGAGCCAGTCGACGCTCTGCAGTCCGCGACTCAGCGCCGTATCGGCGAGCCACGCCGACACCGCCGTGACCGGATGTTCCGTCAATGCCGACATCAATGCCGCGCCTCACCGTCACGCGGCGTCACTGCGGACGCCATGACCCGATCCCGGTGTGCAGCGCCGCGCCGGCATCCGGACCTTCGCCCCGCCGGGCGCCACACGGATCGTACTGCCTCGGCTCGGCTCGTGTCGAACGCCGGGCGCGCTGCAAGGTCGGGACCGCGTGCTAGGATCGAGATGCCGCGCCGCCGCCAACAACGAGAAGCACGGCCAAGCAGTGTGCCGGAACGACAGGACGCGCCGCATGGACCAGCCCGCAAGCCGACGGGACTTCCTGAAAGCCGTGACCGCGCTCGGCGCAACCGCCCTGCCGCTCGCGGCCGATGCCGATGCTCCGGCGCCCCCGGCTGCGCACGCCGCACACCACGGTGCGCGCACCGGCGCCGGCCCTGCCGCCGACGCGTACCTCTTCTTTACGGCCGCTGAGGCGGCGTTTGTGGATGCCGCCCTCGAGAGTCTCATTCCGGCGGATGAGCTCGGGCCGGGGGCACGCGAGGCCGGAGTCGGTCACTTCATCGACCGCGAGCTCGCGGGCGCGTTCGGCGCCGGTGGGCGCACCTATCGCCAGGGGCCTTGGCCCGAGGGTACGCCCGAGCAGGGCCGCCAGTCGCGCCTGACGCCGCGGGAGATCTACCGCGCGGCGATCGCGGAGACCAATGGCCACTGCCAATCGCGGTATGGCAGGCCGCTCGAGGAACTCGCCGTGGAGCGACGCGAGGAAGTCCTGAGGGGCCTCGAGTCGGGCGCGATCGTGCTGCCGTCGACCGACTCGCGGGCCTTCTTCGCCATGCTCTGGTCGAACGCCCAGGAAGGCTTCTTCGCCGACCCGATGTACGGCGGCAATCGCGACAAGGCCGGCTGGCGGCTCGTCGGCTTTCCGGGCGTCGCCGCCGCCTACATCGACGCGATCGAGAAGCACGGCGCGGCGTACCGGGTCGAGCCGGTGTCGATCGGCGACATCCAGCACGGCCGCGCGGCGGTCGACGAGCACGGCCACGCCGTCCACGTCCGACTCGCAGAGCAGGACTGAGCGCCACCGATGTCCGCGGCGACGCTCAAGCCGGTCGACGTCGTCACCGTTGGCGTGGGGCTCACTGGCTCCATCCTGGGCAAGGAGCTCGCCGATGCCGGTCTCAGGGTCGTCGGTCTCGAACGCGGCGCACCGCGCGACACGCATCCGGACTTCGACATGCCCGGCATCCATGACGAGCTCAAGTACGCGCGGCGCTTCGAGCTGATGCAGGATCTGTCGCGGGAGACATTGACGTTCCGCAATGCTCCCGGCGAGACGGCGCTGCCGATGCGGCAGCTCGGCTCCTTCCTGCCGGGCGAAGGCGTCGGTGGCGCGGCGGTGCATTGGAACGGCGTCACTTGGCGCTTCCTGCCGTGGGACTTCGAGACCCGCTCACGGTCGATCGCACGCTACGGCCCGGACGTCTTCGCCGCCGACTGCACCAGCCAGGACTGGGGCGTCACCTACGCCGAGCTCGAGCCGCAGTTCGACCGCTTCGAGAGGCTGTTTGGAGTCGGTGGCACCGCCGGCAACC